>Ga0316604_10000333_pt1 | contig 62896 bp, 55 predicted proteins | sample OWC_soil_day20_C_FD_207650 | JGI IMG/M metagenome (GOLD analysis project Ga0316604, IMG submission 207650) | Wetland soil microbial communities from Old Woman Creek delta, Ohio, United States - OWC_soil_day20_CT | ecosystem: Environmental > Terrestrial > Soil > Wetlands | place: USA: Ohio...
TCACCAATAATGCTCGACTTGCGGGACAAGACTTTGCTGAACTATGGAGGTTCACCCGAGACTCCTGGAATGCTGGTTGGTCGCACTCTCAGCTTCCCAGATCTCGGGTGAACAACCTGATTGGCACTTACACCTAGTGTCGGATCAGTATTGTATGATCCGCATTTCGCAGGGACACCAGCCTAGGCACAAGGACGGATGGGGATATTCCGTCAACCAAGTAAACAGTTGGCAATAAAAACGTTCACCCGAGATTCCGGGAAATCGCTGCAAATGATTTGCAGCATCCCAGGTCTCGGGTGAACAACCTGATTGGCAATTACAACTAGAACTTGATGGCCGCAGAAATCTTGAGCGTGCGCGGATTGATGTAATAGGACAGAGCCTCAGCCTTTCCGAAGGAGCTGCCTTCCTCCCAAGGGGAAGTCAGGGTGGTACCATCGGCATAGGTTGTGTTGTAACCCGTCTGCTGAACCTCGTTGAAGACGTTCTCGATACGCATCTTGAAAAAGACGTTCACCGACTTCCCGAGCGCCTTGAATACCGGCAGGTCCTGAGTCACCGCCAGATCAAACTGCCGGCTGCTGGGGTAGCTACCGCCGCTGCCACGCGCACCCAAATACTGGGTGGCCGTCGTCCCGTACTGAGAGGAGAGTCCATAATTCAGGGAACTGGCATCAACATTCCGCGTCCGGCTCCATCGCTTGCCCATGTCGTACCGGAAAACTAGGCCCAAGGTTGTTTCGCCGGCGACGCTATTGAGGGCATAGCTGGTGGTAATGCGTGCCGTGAAGGGCGTGTGGCCCTTCAAGTACCCGTAGGGTGCCGTGATGGTGCTGTCGTACATCTGGACACCATCCTGAACCGTGAAGTTCTTGAGGCCCTCTCCACGACCGGGACTGTTCTGCCCCTCGCCCTCATAGTTCCCCTTCAATTCACTGAAGGTGAGGTTGCCCTGCAGGTTCCACTTACCCTTGGCAACCTGACCATCAAGCTCAAGGGCCTTATAGCGACGCTTGGCCACATCGCTGTTCTCCCAGACCTTGATGTAGACGTCCCCGACGTCGGTCGCCACGGTGCCATCATTGCCGGCCCGGTAGTCGATGAGGTTGTTCCAGTTCTTGTAGACCCCCGTCGCCCTGATGAAGCCGTTGCCCAGATAGGGGCTATCGAAGGAATACATGAAGCTGCCCTGGAATTCGTCCACGGTGGGGGCCTTGAGGTTCTGACTCAGGCGCACATTGACGGTAGGGTCATTGTAATAAGAAATTACACTGAAATCGTAAAGAGTATTGATGTTAGCAAGGTCCGTCAGGTAGGCGAAGGACTGGGGACCGTCGGGCCCGATATAGGGGTGGTCGATCTCGACAGGGTTGCCCTGCTTGGTGACCGCGTTGGTGATAGCTTCCAGGACCTTGGAGTTGTAGCGGGCGAAGGATGCCCCGACTACATACTTTCCATCGGCCTTCACATCGTATTTCATGCCCAGGCGGGGGCTCAGGCCACTGGCAGCAGCCGTACTGGAACCGGACTCGTCCTCGGCCTTGAAGTGATCCATACGAAGGCCAAGGTTGAAGGAGAAGTTGGGATTCAGGGTCCAGCGATCATTGATGAAGAACGCGTTGGTGTAGTTTTTCGCCTCTCCGGGGCCAGAGAAGTAGGTCCAGATATCCCGTCCATAAGCCTGCTGGGTGTCCAGATTCATCCGGCGGACACCGAAGATGTAGCCCGTGACCGTCTGCTCGTTCCGGGCCTTCTGGATCCCCTTGTAGTACTCGCCACCGATATCGGTCTGATGGCTCCCTGAGCCATCCCAGAAGAGGCTGACCTTCAGGTTGGCGGTCTGGTTGTTGCGATTGTCGCCGCCGTCCGAGGAATTGAAGATGCCATTCTGGTAGAAGTAGCCATTGGTGTAGTTGTAGATGGGACTGAGTTCCAGATTGGTGGCACCGGCCCCGTACATCTGTTTCTTGCGGCCGATCTTGAACTCCGAGGTGATGAAGCTCGACCAAACTGCGCGCCAGTTAAGATTGGCGAACTCGGAGGTGCTGATCTGGGGTATCAGGGCTGCCAGCTCGCCCGCGCTATAGTTGCGATTGGTCTCATTGATCTTGGAATTGGAGAAGGAGCCCACCAGGGTGTGATCCTGGTTGATGGCCCAGGTCATCTTGAGCTGACGGCGAATCTCCCCCCGGGTCGTATTGAAGGAGGATCCATAGCCATTTTCACCGTTGCCCGTGGTGTAGGAACCCCAGTCACCGGTATAAGTCGCAACAGGAATATCGGCAACAATGGAATCTGGGGTACTGACGTCCGTCTTGAAAATGGAACCCGAGAACCAGAGTTTATCCTTGAGGATGTAACCGCTGAGGCTAAGGGTCTTCTCAGAGAGGGTATTGTCACTGATGGTATCCCGCCCCTGGTAGGGGGCTACAGCGTTCCATTTGTTGTTGCTGAGCTCCCAGCGGAGCTGTCCGTGGAATTCGTTGCCCCCGGAGCGGGTCGTCGCATTGATAACGCCGCCGTCCATGCTGCCGTATTCGGCAGAGGCCGCGCCGGTGATGACCTGCACCTCTTCAATGGAATCATCGATGAGACGCAGACCACGATTGTTGTAAACGTTGTCACCGATGTTCTGACCATCCAGGAGGTAGAGGTTGCCAGAGGTCATGGCGCCGCGGATCTGGACGCGATTGCCGACACCAGTGGTCACGCCCGGAGTCAGGAGGGCCACGGCTTCCAGTGTGCGGTTATTGGGGAGGCGATCTACGCTATCCAGGCGGAAGTTGGTGGCCGCCTTGACATCCGTCTTGTCGATATCCGAAGCGGTAGCAACCACTTCCACGACTGCTACCCCTGCAGGTGCCATGACGTAACGAGGCTCGAAACTCTGTCCCAAGCCGACGGTAGACTCGGTCTTCAAGGTTACGAGTCCATCCTTGGTCAGGGTGATGGTGTACGTGCCGGAGGGCAGGAGGCGCGCAGCAAAACGCCCCTTCTGATCGGTCGCAAAGGTCCGGACACCCTGCATGGAGGGGGAGGAGAGACGGACTATCACGCCCGAGATGGGTTCACCGGACTTGGTGACCACCAGACCGCTGATGCTGGCGGTCTGGGTTCCCTGGGCTACCAGCACGCCGCCGGAGCACAGGCCCGCGACGATGATGCACGAGAGCGTTGAACGATAACTCCTCATGAATTGCCTCCTTACACGAATTGGGTTGGGGTGGGTTTGACTGGGGAATGCGGGGGTGGAAGGGGAAAAGAAAACCGGGGAACTTCATCATCCCTCATCTCACTAGGCATTGAATATGACTAAGATTGTCATACTTGCAACTGGTTTGTGGATCGCTTGTGTTTTCGGAGATGGTCCGGATTGCCAAAAAAATTAATCAACAATGAACAATGCCATCAAAATGCACAATATACACCCACCAGAGGAGCTCTTGTCCTTCGCCTGACGCTCAGGGCTCACTGCAACTACCCAATAAGACGTTGTAATACCTACCATGCAAGCTGAACCCTAACGCCTCAGCGGGAGCTCGTGAGAAAACACCACAAGAAAACAGAAAGCAGGATGATTGGATAATTTGCCGTCTTTGCATTTTTTCGCAAGGGCCCACGCCACTTTTCCCGAAAAAATCCATCCACACCAACAGCACGAAAGCCTTCTCACTCTTCAGTCACCACCTGGCCCTCGCACCGGGGGTCGAAGGGGAAGCCGTATTCCTTGCAGGCGGCAATGAAGGTATCCCGGTTATGGCAATGAAGGTAGGCCTCCATGGGCTCGACGGTCTGGTTGGCGATGAGCTGGATCAAGGCATCGTTGTGGGTCACCTGACCATAGCGTCCGGTTTTCATCACTCCCGGAATTTCCAGGACCCGATCCTCCCGGATCAGGGAGGCGATAGCCGGGTTGTTGAATAGGGTCTCCAGCGCTACGGCGCGCCCCCCACCGGGGCGGCGGAGGAGCGTGTGGCCGACGATGGCCCGCAGGCCTTCCGCCAACTGAGCGCGGACTCGGAGTTTCTGATCTATGGGGAAGGCATCGATCAGGTAATAAAGCGTGTCAGCCAGCGTGGTCGATGGCACCGTGGCAATGACCAGACGCCCTGTCAGGGCCGCCTGTATCGTGAGATCAATGGTTTCAGCATCCCGCAGTTCACCCACCGCGAGGATGTCCGGAGCTTGCTTGAGGGCGGCCCTGATGGCCCGCTTTTGGGCCTCTATATCCCTCCCGGTTTCCTTATGCCGGATGAGAGTACGCCCCTCCGGAAACTCGAACTCCCGTGAGTCCTGAATCAGGATGGCGTAGCCAGACCGCTGGAGATTGGCCAGGTTGATCAGGCAGGCCTGGGTGGTGGACTTGCCGGAGCCCATGGCCCCCGTGAGCAGCACCAAGCCCTGGTTGAGGCAGGCAAGGCGCTGTACGGGCTTACCCAGGCCCAGGGTCTCTGGATCGGGAATCTGCTTGGGGGCGATCCGTACCGCCACCGAAGGTCCCTGGCTATCGTGGAAGAGGCTTACCCGGAGCCGGAAGAGACTCGTGGGCTGGGTGCAGGCGAATTCCGTATCACATCCAGCCCGGAAGGCCTCCATCACCTCACCGGGGGCCCAAACCTTGACCAGCTCTTCGATCTGGCGAGGGGTCCAGGCGCCTGCCTCGCCATCCACCATCAACTGCCCATCCATCCGGAAAATCGCTGGTTCGTTGGCATTCAGGTAGAGGTCCGAACCGCCCTCCCGCAGAAGACGTGCAACCAGTGGCTCCAGGGCGGCTGGAACCCCAGATGCCGGCGAGACTATCGCCCCCTGACTCTCCCGGACTGCGCGCCCCACCACAATCTGGGTACCCGCCTGGAATTTCCGGGTGACGATCTTGAAGACCTCGTCAGCGTAAGGATAGGTAAAGCGGAGCTCCTGGCCCCGCTTGAAATGTTCTTCCTGTTCCGCAGGCAGGATTTCACGGATGAGGCCGTCCAACTGAGGGCCGCCCAGCGGCGTCCCACCAAAAGGACTTCGATGCCCTCCCGGCAGCTCATAAGTGGCAAAGTCACCTGGCAGCAGCCGGAGCACCGTGGCCCCCCGGCTCACCATCTGATCTAGCATGGCGTCTATTTTCGGCATGGCCGCACCCGAAGCGTGGAAACTCACCAAGGATAAGGCCAATCTGTTCACATGGCCTCCAGCAATCGAATTTTCGCTCCTGAAGGATCAAAAAACAGCAGTAGCCGAGGGAAAACATTACGGCCAAAGGGTAAAGAAGTCGACTGCCGGTGGAAACCTGGGCCTCGCCGGGAATCGGTACAAATGAAGAAGCGGGCCGAAGCCCGCTTCTTTAGCAGTTTGAATCTGGCTTACTTGGCGGCAGGAGCAGCGGGAGCGGCTTCGGCCTTCTTGGCAGCCTTCTTGGCCTTCTTGGCCTTCTTGGCCTTCTTCTCGGCCTTGGGGGCGGCGGGAGCGGCCTCAGCCTTCTTCTCTTCGGCGGTCATGGCCTTCTTCTCGGCGGCGGGAGCGGCCTCGGCCTTCTTGGCAGCCTTCTTGGCCTTCTTGGCCTTCTTCTCGGCCTTGGGGGCGGCGGGAGCGGCTTCAGCCTTCTTCTCTTCGGCGGTCATGGCCTTCTTCTCGGCGGCGGGAGCGGCTTCAGCCTTCTTGGCAGCCTTCTTGGCCTTCTTGGCCTTCTTCTCGGCCTTGGGGGCGGCGGGAGCGGCTTCAGCCTTCTTCTCTTCGGCGGTCATGGCCTTCTTCTCGGCGGCGGGAGCGGCCTCGGCCTTCTTGGCAGCCTTCTTGGCCTTCTTGGCCTTCTTCTCGGCCTTGGGGGCGGCGGGAGCGGCCTCAGCCTTCTTCTCTTCGGCGGTCATGGCCTTCTTCTCGGCGGCGGGAGCGGCCTCGGCCTTCTTGGCAGCCTTCTTGGCCTTGGCCTTCTTCTCAGCCTTGGGAGCGGCCTCAGCCTTCTTCTCCTCGGCGGTCATGGCGTTCTTCTTCTCGTCCTTCTTCTCGACCTTCTTGGCATCGGTCTTCTTGGTCTCGACCTTGGCAGCCTCGGCCTTCTTGGTCTCAGGCTTCTTGGCCTCTTCGGCGAAGGCAGGGCTGATGAGGGCGGCGGCCACGAGCAGGGCGGCAAGCTTGTTCATTGTATTTCTCCTGTTGACCGGCACGGCCGGGATCTGGGCAACCAGAAGCACAATGTGGGCCAAAACCAGAACAACTGAGAATCAAGGGATCTGACCCCAAAGCGTGCAGCGCCGCAACGTTGCATCCCGCAACGTGATGCAAATTGCAGCACCCCAGGTCACCCCATTTCCTCCGAGCCATCCCCGAGTCCCAGGTCCTTGAGCTTGCGATAAAGGGTGGTCCGATCCTTCCCCAGGATTTCAGCGACCCTGCTTTTCCGGGTTTCGTGCTTCAAGAGCACCTGGATGTAGCGCCGCTCAAGTTCTTCGAGGGTGGGCAGATGATCCCAGGAGTCGATCAATTCCAGAAGGGGCGCAAGGGCATCCGGCAGGACCGGGGCCTTGTTGGCCACGTCCTCGCGGATCTTTTCCGGAAGATCCTCGGGCGTGATCTCCCGCCCGCGACTCAGCTGGGTCAGATGCTCGATGACATTGCCCATCTCCCGCACATTGCCCGGCCAGCTGTATCGTTCCAGCATCCTGCGGGCATCGGGGCGGATGCTGTAAGTCTGTCCATCCTTGCTGTTGATTTCCGCCAGGAAATGATCCAACAGAAGAGGCGCGTCGGAGATGATCTTGCCGGTGTGCTCATCGCGGGAGTGACGCTCCCGCACAGCAGGCATGCGGATCTCCACCACGCTCAGCCGGTAGTACAGATCCTCACGAAACTTGCCGGTCTTGACCATCTGGCTCAGATCTCGATTGGTGGCGGCGATGACCCGGACATCCACCGGGATGACCCGGGATCCCCCGACCCTGCGGATCTCGTGCTCCTGGAGCACCCGAAGGAGGCGCACCTGGAAACTGGGGGAAGTCTCGCCGATTTCATCCAGGAAGATCGTCCCGCCGCTGGCCTCCTCGAACAAACCTTTCTTGTCCGAAATGGCGCCCGTGAAGGACCCCTTTTCGTGTCCGAAGAGTTCCGATTCCAGGAGACTTTCGGTGAGCGCCCCGCAGTTGATGGCCACGAAGGGACGGTCCTTGCGGTCACTGCTCTGGTGGATATTCCGCGCCACCAGTTCCTTGCCGGTGCCGCTCTCCCCCGAGATCAGCACCGTCGAGCGGCTGTTCTGCAAAGAGGCGATGGTGCGGTAGACCTCCATCATCTTCGGACTGGAACCGATCATGAGGCTCTTCTGCAGGGGCGGAACCCGACCGCCCCGCTTGCCCCCTCCCTGATTCTCACGGCGAACCACGGCCCGCTTGACCAGGGCCTTCAGCTCTTCGTTGTTCCAAGGCTTGGAAATGAAGTCGAAGGCCCCCTCCTTCACAGCCTCCAGGGCTTTCTCCAGCGTACCAAAGCCGGTGAGGAGGATCGTCTCCACGCCCAAGGGCTTGGCCGCCCGCAGCAGGTCAAGGCCGTCGAGGTTGGCCTCCAGGTTGATATCCGAAAGCATCACCTCAAAGGGGCGCGTCTTCAGGAGTTCAAGGGCATCCTCGGGACGGGTGGCCTTCACGACCTCCAAGTCCATACCCTCACCGCCCTGCCCCAGGAGAAGCTCCAGCAGATCGCATGTCTCCCGGCTGTCATCCACCACCAAAACTCTCGCCATACCGCCCCCGCCTAAGCCTACGCTGGACATGTTCATGATTGAGGGTAACCTTGCTGAACCATTTCCGGAGAAAGCCATGAAACGACTTGCATCCTTTGTTGCGGCCTTGTTGTTTTCCGCCATCTCACTCTGTGCTACAGACCTGACCATAGCATTCAAGGTTGAAGGAAAGGGTTTGCTGGGTGCCAAGAGCAGCACGGAAACCCATTACTACACCTCCAGCTTCCAGATGATCCGCAACGACGCCTCCAAGACCGACAACCTGGTGGACTACGCCAAGGCCACCACCTACACCATCAACCATGAGAAGAAGAAGATCTCCATGATGCGGATGGATGACGCCCTGGCGGCCATGGAGTCCATGGACAAGCAGAATCCGGGAGCTGTGAGTGGCGTGATGGGTGCCATGTTCGGCGATGCAAGCAAGTGCACGGTTGAAAAGATCGGAACCGAGTCGGTGGCGGGCCGCAACTGCACCATTCACAAGATCACGGTGGGCAAGCTGGTCATGACCCTGAGCGCCGACCCCAGCCTCAGCGCCCCAGTGCCTGCCGCCAGCTATACCCGGATGATGAAGGCCCGGGCGGCCACCATGGCCAAGGCTGGACCTAGCGCCGCATCATTCAAGCGGCTCTACGAGGAGATGGCCAAGATCAAGGGCATCCCGCTCAAGACCGCCATGACCGGATTCATGGGCATGAACTCGGCCACCGAAGCCACCCAAATCAAGACGGGTCCCATCCCCAGCAGCCTCTTCGCCCTGCCGGCCTACCCCATTGAGGATCTGGGCAAGGAACTGCGGGAGGAGATGGCGAAGGGAAAAGCGAAGCAGGACTGAGGCCCCTCAGGTGAAGTTCAACCGCTCGCTCGGGCTCAACTGGGGCTTGGCCTCCAGGAAGCCCAGCGCTGCGGCCCGGACTCCTTCCACATCCCGGGCTCCCTGGATCCGCTTGAACATCTCGTGACCGAAGAAGAAGTTCTTGGCGAAATAGAAGCTGAACTCCTTCATCCGTCCATAGGCGCGATCCGGGGGCATGTCCTCCAGGGTGTAGCGGTAGAGACGGTCCCAGACCTCGGCGTGATCGATCTCCATCTTCGGCAGCCCAGCAAAGTCCCTGAAGATCCATGGTTTCACGGCAACAATGCGCCCCAGCATGATCCCCGCCAGGGGCTCGAACAGGGCCCGATTGTTCTCCACATCCCTGGGCGAGCAGATGTCTCCGTTGCCAATCACCGGGATGGGGGTCTGGGCGGCAACCCACGGGAATTCAGTCCAGCGGGCGATACGTTTCAGCTTTTCCCCGGAGAAGCGGGGATGCACGGTGATGGCCTGGACGTCAGCATCCTCGAAGAGCCGCAGACGGTCCAGGAAGGGTCCCCGCCAGTTCTCCGGATCGTCCCCAAGGCGGATCTTTACCGTCAGGGGCCCCTTATAGCAGCGCCGAATTCGGGTCAGAACCCCCTTGAGCCGCTCAAAATCCCGGAAGAGCGCGGCCCCGGAGGCCTGGCACTGGATCTTAGGAGCCGGGCAGCCGAGGTTCAGATCGATGGCGGTGAAATCCAGACCGGCCATCTTTTCCACGACCGCCTCCAGGTTCTCCTCGCCGGAGGTCCGGAACTGGTAGATGACCGCCCCTTCGCAGGCCCTGCGCCTGCTGAAGGGGGACTGCTCCAGGCTCTCATGCAGGAAGGCCGAGGCCGAGAGCATCTCGGTGAAAAGGGCGCCGTAGCCCCCAAAGTCTGAGAGCAGGCGGCGGAAGGCCGAATGCGTCACCCCTGCCATGGGGGCCAGCAGAAGCGGGGGCGAAAGGAGGGTGTCGGAAAGGCGGAGGGATTCAAGCATCAGGCATCCAGGATAGGATACTGGGCTCGGGTCATTGCCCTGGAGCCACAGGAAACATGCAGGAAGTTCGCCCCCAAAGCCCTCTGGCGCCCATGGCGTCCCGTGCCTTCCTGGCCATCTGGATCGCCTCCATGGCCTCCAATATCGGCACCCAGGTCCAGAGCGTCGGCGAGAAGTGGCAGATGGCCCACCTGACCTCCTCACCCCTGCTCATCGCCCTCATCGAAACCGGCACCACCCTCCCGGTCCTGGGTCTGGGCCTCGCCGCTGGAGCCCTGGCTGACATCCTGGATCGCCGCCATCTGCTCATCGTGACCCAGGTGTTCATGATGCTGGTGGCAGGCGCCCTGGCCGCCCTGACCTTCATGGGGCAGATCACCCCGATGGTGCTGCTGGGCATGTCCCTCCTCATCGGCATCGGTTCGGCCCTGAGCATGCCGGCCTTCCAGGCCATTGTGCCGGAACTCCTACCCCGCCGGGATCTGGGGGCCGGCGTGGCCCTCAACAGCGCCGGATTCAACGCCAGTCGGGCCCTGGGGCCTGCCCTGGGGGGATTTGTCGTGGGACTTCTGGGGGCGGGTTGGGCCTTCATGCTCAACGCGGTCTCCTTTCTCGCCGTAGTGACCGTCATGGCCCGATGGAAACGTCCGGTACCCACCCAGGACCTTCCTTCCGAGCGATTCCTCGGGGCCATGAAGGTGGGTTTCCGCTACGCCCGGCACAGTCGCCCCCTCCAGGTCATTCTTCTGAGAGCCCTGGGTTACACCTGGTTCGCCGCTGTGATCTTCTCCCTGTTGCCGGTTCTGGCCATCCACCACCTGCATCTCGGCTCCACGTCCTTCGGCCTCCTGATGGGATGCATCGGCGCCGGTGCCGTGGGCGTCACGCCCTTCCTTCCGGCCCTTCGGAACCGTTTTTCGGCAAACCAGCTTCTCGCTGCCTTCTCGCTCCTCGCAGCGGCGGCCCAGTTCACCATCGCCTTTGTGCCACACACCCCCACGGTGGCCTTCTGCCTCTTCTGCACCGGGATGGGATGGATCGCCGTGCTTTCCACCATCAACACGGCCATCCAACTATCGGTGCCCTCCTGGGTCAAGGCCCGGGCCTTTGGGGCCTACCAGATGGTCTGGGGAGGATCCATGGCCCTGGGAGCCGCGTTCTGGGGGACCGTTGCCCAGCACCTCGGACTTCGCTCAGCCTTTGCGCTTTCCGCCGCAGGTCTTGGCCTGACCTTGGTCTTCGTCGGCAAGAGGCGGATCCAGGCCTTCGATGAGGAACCGGACATGAGTCCTCACCGGGAGGCTCCCCACAGTCCCAGTCCCATCCCCTTGGATGCCGGTCCAATCCTGGTCCAACTGGAATACCGGATCCCACAGGAGGCCCGGGAGGAATTCCTGACCGCCATGACGGAGGTCAGGCGCCTCCGTTTGAGGGATGGCGCCCTCCGCTGGGCCCTCTTCGAAGAGCCAGAAATCAATACGGAATCACTTATCCATTTCATCGAATCCTATCTCAGTTCCAGCATGGGCGAACACCTGCGGCAGCACCACCGCAACACCCAAGCCGATCGGGAAACCCTAGGCCAAGCCTACCGCTTCGACCCCCAGGGGCACCCGACTGCCCGCCATCTGGTGGCCGTCAACGACCAGACGCCTTCCCTGATACAGAAAATCTGGCACTAGCCCATATTTATAATCCATTTATCGCGATTAATAAATCCACAGCGGGCAGCGGCAAATTCCATACAACTCATGCCCAACATTCCACTTCAACGAAGGCAGCACCAAATCCGCAGAGGCCTATATTCCTTTTGGATACCCCTAGGAAAGCCGCAGGCCATTCTTCATATCAAGACAATCTCTGGCCGAAACGCCACCATATGAGCACCCGTTCTCTTCAAGAAAATCAAGGCAGTAAAGCTTTCTTCCGACCCGCCCCACTGGCTACTTGAGGCGCCCCATGAAGTCCTGCAACTTCCTGCTCCTCCCGGTTGCGTTCCTGTCGCTTCATGCCTGGGGACAGGAAGTGAGCTTCAATAGCAGCACCCTGCTCCAGTATTGGCGGCAGGGGACTCCTGGTTTCGAAACCAGCACCTATTCCCCCGCCACCCAGTTCCTGGAGGTGGACGCCACAGGACTGGGCCAGGAAGCCATCTCCTTCCATTTCTATGGGTGGGGGCGCAGCGATCTCGCGGAACAGACGCGGGTCACGGGCAAGAACACCAGCGATATGGTCTACGGCTATGTGAGCTACCGGGCCCCCAAGGGCAATCTTGAAGCCCAGGTGGGCCGCATTGCCGTGAATCAGGGAGTGGCCATCGAGCAGGTGGACGGAGGCACCTTCCTCGCCGACCTCATTGGTGGGTTCACCTTTTCTGCCTTTGCGGGCGTTCCAGTCCACTACCGGATCTTCGATGAAAGCGTTCAGCACGACTATGAATACCAGCGGGACCTGATCGCTGGAGGACGCCTGGGAAAGCGCTTCGATCGCTTCGCCGAGTTGGGTCTCTCCTTTGTCCAGGACGGCACCTATCCAGGAAAGAAGCTGAACGGGTACAACACCTATGACTTCACCCGCCGCCAGATGGCCGTGGACATCCGCGTTACGCCCAACACACTCCTGAACATGAGTGGACGCACAGTCTTTGACATCGCCGATCGGATGGATCTCCCAGCAGACACCCAGGCCAATAACGCGAGAGTCGCCGAACATGATTACAACCTGGCCCTCCGCCTCAACCCACAGCTGGGCGCCAGCCTGACTTACACGGAGCGGAACTTCCGAGCCTTCTACAGCGGCACAACCCTCCCCTCCCTCTTCAACCCCCAGGAGCCCGGCACCTTCCGCTCCCAGGGCGTGGCCTTCTTCATTGGCGCGCCAACCTCCCGATTCCAGGGCGTCGTGGACCTCAAGAAGACCCACCGGGATAGCTACGGGGACTCGCTACGGTACGGCGGCGAACTTCGAGGGTCCGTGGCCCCGGCCAATCTGAAATACGGAGTTGGCCTCCACCGGGTAAACGCCGACGCCGCCAACTACTCCGGCATCGTCGCCACTTTCTACGGTCTGGCCCACACCGAACTGCAGGGCTGGGTGACCTATGAAAAGGACCGCATGACCGCCGCCTTCAACGCCATACACCACCATTTCGACGACCCGGCCAACCCCAGCCTCTACGGAAAAGGCTCCCTCTCGGAAATCGTGGGCGCTCTTGGCTATCAGGCCACCCCGGACCTCAAGGTCTCCTGCGATGTCATCCGGGGGGTCAGCTCCCTGATGCAGGCCGAGACCCTTTTCGTGATGCGGGCTGACTACCACTTCGGTTGGGCTCGGAAGGAAGGTGTGAAATGATCCGCCTGCTGAGGAACGCTCTCCTGGGTCTGGGGCTGCTGGGCGGCCTGGCCTGCGGCTTGCTGTCCCCGGAGAAAAGCTTCCCGAACCCCCATCCATCGACCCTGGGCATGGGCCAGCCCGTCTGCACCGACTGCCACGAAGAAGGCCTGAAGGAAGGCAGTTCCATGCTGTATTCCTCCTTCAACCATTCCCCTGCCTTCGCCCGGGATCACAAGCTCCCGGCCAACCGGGACAGCGCAACCTGCGCCACCTGCCACCCCCAATCCTTCTGCGCAGATTGCCATACCGGAAAGGGTGTGGTCAGCCCGGCTTTGAAGCTGGCGGACCGGCCCGACCGCATCTCCCCCCACCGAGGGGGCTACATGACCCTTCACCGCATCGACGGAAAGATGGACCCGACCAGCTGCTACAAGTGCCATGGCCGGTCCAACAACCAGACCTGCATCGCCTGTCACAGGTAGTGTTCCGCCGCCGGGAGAATCACCATGCAGATGTCACACCGAGCTGAAGGACATACCGGACAGGTCTTCCGGGCCTGTCTCGCGGTGCTGATGGGCCTGCTCCTCTGGGCCTGCTCGGGCGGCTCTGGTGGCCCCTCGGTGAATCAGACCGGAGAACATCCCACGGGCTGGTTGAACAGCCACTGGAGCGCTTACGCCAAGAACCCGGACCAGTGTTCCAGCTGCCACGGTTCGCTCACCGATTCCGCCGCTGCCGGAGGCATAACCAAGGTGAGCTGCTTCACCTGCCACCCGAACGGTCCGGGCCACCCGGAGGGTTGGGCTTCCGGGCTGCAGCACGGGCGTACTGGAGCTGAGGGAGTGGCCGGCGAGTGGACTGGCCAGGCATCTTGCACCAAATGCCACGGCAGCGATTACGCGGGCGGAATCGTGGCTGTTTCCTGTACGCAATGCCACACCGCGGCTCCCCACCCAGAGGCCCCCTGGCTCAGCTCCACCCCCAACTCCCATGCCAGCCATAACGCGACCGACGTAAGCAACGCGCCAGAGTGCTGGAGGTGCCATGCCGATGGGGCCCGCCTGACAACTCCCACAGCTCCGGCACCGGCAGGCATAGTGCCAGGTTGCTACAACAGCACCATGTGCCACGGGACCCCTTAGGCTTTGCGTCCGCGATCCTCCCGGTCAGTCACAAGCAATGACCCAACATTCTTGCCAGCAGGAGAAGCCAGTATGTCAATACAAAGCGTTTACAGCCTGGTCAGGTGCATCTTCTCCACAGCGTTTCTTATCCTTCTTATGGCCTGCAACGGTGGCGGAAAGGGCGATACCGGCCCAGCTGGCCCCACAGGGCCCACCCCAACTCCCACCCTCAATCTTGCGGCATTGACCGCTGAACAGTGGGCGGTCCTGGAGCCCCAAGGACGAATCACAGCAGTCACGATGGGTGCCGCCCCCATCGTGGATTTTGAGCTAAAGGACCCCGCAGGCAACGGACTGATAGGGCTGGGCGCATTTACCTCCCAGGCATCAGGTGCCCTGAGTCCGAGCTATCCCAACTTGGCATTCACCATTGCCAAGCTGGTTCCTGAAGATGCGGTCAGCAAGGCCCCCAGCAGGTGGGTCAGCTACATAGTCGATTCCATGCCAACCACCACGACGCCGAGGGCCCCATCACGCCCAACGTCCGATAGCACCGGAACCCTGGTTGACAATGGAGACGGGACCTACCGCTATACCTTCTACCGCAACATCACCACCACCCAGGCCTTTCTGGACGGTTACACCTACACAGGCAACAATCTCAGGGCCGATCTGGGAAATGCATCCTATGAACCAGACCTGACTCATCGCCTTGTGATCCAAGTCTATGGCAACGCCAGGGGCACCGGAAGCAACACGCCGACAGGCGCCACCACCACAACGGCGGTGCCCATGAAGCACCCCATCAACGTAATTTACGATTTCGTGCCTTCCAAAGGGGCCCCCCTTAGCTCCTCCGACACCCGTCGGGAAATCTCCGCCACCGCCAAGTGCGCAGAGTGCCACGGTAATGCTTTCGCAACGACTCCCCACACCGGACGGGTTGAAGTTGGTTATTGCGTTGTCTGTCACACCGACCAGCGCAAGTATGGACGCGCCATCGCCACGGCCGGCACAACGACAACTTACACCGGCAGCACATACAAATTCGCCCTGGATGCCAACACAACCACAGCCGCCGGCGATATGACCGCCATGGTCCATCGAATCCATATGGGCACCCTGCTCAGCAAGACCGGGTACGACTACGCCGGCACCAAGTTTGAGACACTGGGTTACTCCATGCTGGATGGTGGCCAGAGAATGTGCAGCAAATGCCACTCCGCTGCCAGCGACGATGCCAGCGCCACTCTTCAGGGAGACAACTGGTACCTGAAGCCCACCAGACAGACCTGTGGAACCTGCCATGACGCCATCGACTTTGCGGCAGGCACCGGCCACTCGGTCCAGACCTCTGATGTTGCCTGCGCCGGATGCCATATAGACAATTCATCATATCCGGAAGCAGATATTCAAGTCGCCCACCGCACGGCCAACCTGACCACCCACAACCCAACCATCACTTCGGGACTCTGGAATTTCAATTATGAGATCCAATCAGCCACCCAGGCCACTTCAGGGGGTCCGGTAACGATCATCTTCCGCTTCCTGACAGACGGTGGCGTGGCGGGGGCAGCATTCACGCCAGTCACGACCTTGAACACCACAGCAGTTTCGGGAGGCGTAGGCAATCCTCTCCCGGGATTCACGGGTGCACCGGGTTTCATCCTGGCCTGGGCCATGCCCCAGGAGGGATATTCCTCCCCAGCAGACTTCAACAACCTGTTGGCCAACGGCACCCCTTCAGCCTCGAATTTCCAGCCACGAACGGTGTCAATAAAGGACCTTCTGGACACGGACAAAGCCGCCTCTGTTGGCACCTTGTCAGGCCCGAATTCCGAAGGCTACTACACCGCCAACATCGTCGGTGCCAACGCCATTTTCCCGACCGGAGCGACCATGAGAACAGTGGCGCTTCAGGGTTATTTCACTCAGATCAGCCCTGCGGTAGCACGCCACGCGATCTCCGTAACCAAGACCGTCGATGGCGACACCGCACGTCGACAGGTTGTCGACAACGCCAAGTGCGCAAACTGCCATGAATGGTTTGAGGGGCACGGTGGAAGCCGCGTATACAACATCCAAGTCTGCACCCCATGCCATGTCCCCGGTTTGGTGACTAGCGGCCGCGGAATGACTGACTCCGCACTCAGCACCTACTACCCCAGTTTCTCCACCAGAGACAAGGCAAGTCTGACCAAGTGGACCTCAATCGACTTTTCGGTCAATCCTGTCTTGGTGTCCCTGCTCACGAACGTTGCCCTGAATTTCCCCCAGACGTCGAACAACCTCAAGGACATGATCCATGGCATTCACGCAGGCAAGGATCGCAACAACCCGATCGCCATCGTGAGAGACCGCACCCCAAACGCCGTGAATGTCATTGATGGCGCAAACATCGGGTTCCCAGGCGTCCTCAGCAATTGCACGAACTGCCACACCTACAACACCTACAGCGGAACTCCTTCCAATACGCTGGCCACCCGTGAACAGGCCATCAATACCGCTGGGAACACAACCACCGCCCTGGCCAAGACAGCCCTGGCCTCGATCAATGACACCGACCTCATGACTACTCCGTTTACGGCCTCCTGCATCTCCTGCCACGATTCAGTCCCGAGCAAAGCCCATATGACCCTGAACGGTGGACAGATCCTGGTGGCCAGGAGCACCTTGAACAGCGCTGGAGAGTCCTGTGCAGTCTGCCATGGACCGGGATCAACTTACGATCCGGTCGTATCCCACAAGTAGCCTAGAGAAAGCGCCCCGATTCATTCGGGGCGCTTTCCAGTCCAAATCCCCCGCTGGCCGTTTTACCCTGTTCATCTCTCACCTCTGCAGATCCGGCTTTTCAAGCCCCGCAGATGATGGATGGCGCCATATTCTTCAGAGACCCACTGACAGAATCCGGCCTTATCGCTTGATCCCAAGCTCCTTCAGGACCTTGGGATCCGTTTCATCCTGGGCCAGCAGAGTGTGGCAGGCATCGCAGTCCGCCGTGATGGTCTTGCCGTCCGGGGTTGCATGATTGCCATCGTGGCACCGGAAGCAGCCGGGACTGGTGGTGTGCCCGATGTGACTGGGGTGCATCCCCCAGCCCATCTTCATGTCCGGGAAGATGTTCCTCAGGTAGATCTCGCGAAGCGTCTGAGCAGCCTGAGCCAGGAGCTCGGCCTTCTGGGCAGCGACCTGAGGGTAGTTCTTCAGATAGAAGGCCTGGAGCCCCGAGGGAATGGCGTTGGCAGCGCTCCTCCGATCCGGGTAGTCGGCCCGGAGGAGTCCCACGGCGGTCTTTCTGGCGAAGGGCAGCTCCCGGCTGATGCGGCCTTCATTGATGGCTCGGTCCACCGCGCCTTCCGGGAGTTCGAAGGCATGGGTGGGGCGGTTGTGACAGTCCACGCAATCCATTTCCCGGACCTCGGTGCGGGCGGAAGCCGGTGTTTCGGTTCCCTGGTAGGTCACCAGCTGCCCCCGATCGTCCTTGTAGACCACCTTGGAGATCACGCGCCGTTCCCGATCTGCCGGGACGTACTGAATCCGGGCCCCCTGGTCGAGGTGCCGCCCGTGGATCCCCGCATGCCCCTGCCAGGTCCTCCCGCCGATCTTGAGGAGCAGGACGGTGGTTGAGGGTGTACTGCCCTCATCCTCGCCGTAGTGTGTGCGAACCAGCAGCTTGTCCCCCACGAACTTCTGGGGCCAATGGCACTGCTCACAGGTCTCCCGGGCTGGGCGCAGGGCTTCCACCGGGCTGGGAATGGGTCGGGAGTAGCTATGGAAGAGCACCGCGAAGAGCTGCCGGGTGCCCGAAAGCTTGGCCTTCACGAACCAGCCCGCACCCTGCCCGATATGACACTGGGCGCAGCCTACCCTGGAGTGAACGGAGTTCTGGAAGGCGGCGTATTCCGGCTCCATGACGGTGTGGCAGACCTGTCCGCAGAAGGCGTTGGAATCGCTGTATTCCACCCCCTTGGAGACGGCGACCCCGAAAATGGCCAAGTTCAGCACCGTGGCCCCGGCCACGAACACAATTCCCTTGCGGACCTCCGCAGCACCCAGATCGACCTTGGGGTAGCCATGGGGCAACTCCCCCCGCTTCCGCTGGTGCCTGCGCTCCAACAGAATGCCCAGGGGAATCAGCGCCAATCCCACCAGAAAGGCGCCGGGAAGCAGAATGAAACAGATGATGCCGGAATAGGGCCCGAGGGAACGCTGGGTCACTAGCTCCAGTCCCCAGGTTCCGATAAGGGAGACGCCAGCCGCCGTGGTCAACGCGGCACCCATGAGGGTGAGCCGATTCCGTCCGGAGAAGAAAGCCAGCCTCGTCAGTTCACGCACCCGCTCTGAAAGGCCCATGGATACCCCCTTCGCCCTATCGGCCTTCCCCGAAGGGGGGATTAACTCGGGGCTTTCCCCTTGCATTCCAAGGAAAGTAGTGCCATTCTGATTGGCCTTGTCTTGGGCCCTCCAAGCGCTTCGTGTACCTCGACGCCGCCCAAGCCTCCCGTGTGAGGGTCTTATGTACGCAGTGATTCAAACTGGTGGCAAGCAGTACCGGGTCTCCGAGGGAGACGTGGTCCGTGTGGAACTCCTCGAGAAGGAGCCCAAGCAGTCCGTGGTGTTCGACCGCGTGCTCCTGGTGGCCAATGAAAATGATTTGCAGGTCGGTCAGCCCATCGTGGCCGGTGCCACCGTCGAGGCTGAGGTGATCCGCCACGACCGCGCCAAGAAGGTCGTGATCTTCAAGAAGAAGCGCACCACCACCTACCAGCGCACCCAGGGCCATCGCCAGGGCTTCACCGAAGTCCGCATCAAGGGCATCAAGGGGTGAACGCTGTCCGGGGGTTCCGGCTGCGCCTGACACCCCCGGCCCCCCACGCTTTCGCAGGCCAAGCCCGCACAAGCTCAACCAGTAACGAAAGTTAAAAAGTCATTGAGGTCCTAACATGGCACATAAAAAGGGCGTAGGTTCCAGTCGTAACGGTCGCGATTCTCACTCCCAGCGCCTCGGCGTGAAGAAGTTCGGTGGCGAAGTCGTCACCGCCGGGAGCATCATCGTTCGTCAGCGCGGCACTAAGTTCAAGATGGGCGTCAACGTGGGCATGGGCACCGACCATACCCTCTTCGCCAAGATCGACGGCAAGGTCCGCTTTCAGGACAAGGGTCAGCACGGCCGCTTCATCCACATCGACCCCGTCGAGGCCTGATCCAGTAAATCACCACCGAAAGCGCGCGGCCGATGGCCTGCGCGCTTTTTCTATCTCCAGAACCCAGGACTGCCCATGTTTCTCGATCACATCACCCTCCACGTTGAGGCAGGCCACGGAGGCTCCGGGGCCGTGAGCTTCCGCCGGGAGAAGTTCGCCGAGCGCGGCGGACCCGATGGCGGCGACGGGGGCCTGGGTGGCTCGGTTTTCGTACAGGCCAATCGCGCCCTCAACACCCTGAACCCCTACCGGAACCAGCGCAGCTACTACGCAGGCCGGGGCCTTCAGGGCGAGGGCAGCATGAGGCACGGCAAGGACGGCGCCGATGTCCTGCTGGAAGTCCCCCTGGGCACCGTCATCAAGGACGCCGCCAGCGGCGAAGTCCTGGCGGAACTCCTGGAGGAGGGCCAGAAGGTCTGCGTCGCCCGGGGCGGCCGAGGCGGCCTGGGCAACGCCAATTTCAAGAGCTCTACCAACCGGACCCCCCGTCACGCCCAGCCCGGCGAAGAGGCTGAGATCCGGGACATGGAGCTGGAGCTCAAACTCATCGCGGATGTGGGCCTTGTCGGCTTCCCCAACGCCGGGAAGAGCACCCTGGTGAGCCGCATCTCCGCAGCCCGCCCCAAGATCGCCAACTACCCCTTCACGACCCTGGAACCCCAGCTGGGTGTGGTGCCCGTGAGCGACCTCGATAGCTTTGTAATCGCCGACATCCCCGGCCTCATCGAGGGTGCCGCCGGGGGTGCAGGCCTGGGCATCCAGTTCCTTCGCCACGTCGAGCGCACCCGGATGCTGCTCCACCTGGTGGACCTCACGGATCCCATGATGGAACCGGAAGAAGCAATCCGGGTCATCGAGGGGGAACTCAAGGCCTTCTCCGAAGTGCTCTTCACCAAGCCTCGCTGGCTGGTGGGCACCAAGCTGGACGCCATCCAGGACGAGGAGCGCCGGGAGCGTTTCGAGGCCCTCTGCCGCCAACGTGGGCAGGAGCCCATTTTCATTTCCGGGGTTACGGGTGAAGGTATCCGCCCCCTGGTCTTCCAGTTGGGCGCCAGCCTGGCAGCCCTCCCCAAGGCATGAAGCGGATCGGTCTCCTGGGCGGGGCCTTCAACCCCCCCCACCTGGGGCACCTCCGCCTGGCGGAGTTGGCCTTGGAGCATCTGGAGCTGGATGAAGTGCGCTTCATCCCGACCCACATCTCGCCGCATAAACCCACCGAAGGTCCCGCCTCGGAGGTCCGCCTCGGTTTGATCGAGGAGGCCCTGGCGGCTTCCGGACATCCATTCAGAGTGGAAAGCCTCGAGATCGACCGGGGAGGCACCAGCTACACGGTCGACACCCTGGAAGCCCTTCAGGCGCGCGAGCCCGATGCGGCGTGGATCTTCCTGGTGGGAAGCGACCAGTTGGCAATCCTCCCGACCTGGTACCGCCTGGAGCGAATCCTGGAGCTGGCCTCCATGGCCGTGGCCCCCCGCCCGGAATTCGAAGCCCAGGTTCCGAATGCCCTTGCCCCCCGGGTGAAACCCCACTGGTCCGGGTGCCCAGGGGAGATGGTTTTCCTTCCGGGGACCCAACTGGCCCTTGCATCCAGCCAAATCCGCCACAACCTGTCGGAAGGCCTTGTCGCTTCGGGGCTTCCGCCCCAAGTTCTGAATGCCATTCAACGCGAAAGCCTGTACCGTTGACAATTGATTTGGGAGATCGAATGAGTCTGGACGCAAGACTTCTGGGATTAGTGGAAGCAGCTCGCTCCAAGAAAGCCCTGGATATCCACATCCTGGATGTTACAGGAATCGCCACCTTTACTGACACCTTCGCCTTCGTGAGCGGTACCAGCGACCGCCACAACCGCGCCGTTTCCGACGCCATCTTCGAGCGTCTGCGGCTGGACGGGGAACGCCCCATTTCCACCGAGGGTGATCAGACCGGCAACTGGATCCTGATGGATTACGGCGATCTCATCGTGCATGTCATGGATGAGGAGACCCGGCGACACTACAACCTGGAAGGTCTCTGGAACCAGGGCCGCACCCTGGAACTGCCAGAGGAGCCTCAGCCTACGCACCTCGCCTAGGAGCAGTCATGCCCGTCCCGCACAGCGCCTTTGACGCCATGCAGACCCGGCTGAGGGCAGCCGCTGAGCTCTATGGCTTGGAAGAAGCCCTCTTCAAGGTGTTCATCACCCCGGCGCGATCCCTGATCGTGAGTCTGCCGGTGCATATGGACGATGGGCGTTGGGAGGTATTTACCGGATACCGGGTCCAGCACAACATGGCCCGGGGTCCCGCCAAAGGGGGCATCCGCTACGACATGGGCGTGACCCTGGACGAGATCCAGGCCGGCGCCGCCTGGAACACCTGGAAGTGCGCCCTGGTGGACGTGCCCTTCGGGGGCGGCAAGGGGGGCGTGATCTGCGATCCCAACCGCATGAGCCAGGGGGAACTGGAGCGTCTCACCCGGCGCTACACCGCCGAGATCATGGACCTGCTGGGCTCGGATCGGGATATCCCTGGACCCGACATGGGGACCTCCCCCAAGGTCATGGCCTGGATCCTGGATACCTACGCCATGCAGGCCCGCCGCACAGACAATGCCGTCGTGACCGGGAAGCCAGTGGGCCTGGGAGGCAGCCTGGGCAGGGCGGAAGCTACCGGTAGAGGCGTTCTCATCAGCGCCCGGGAGGCCATGCAACGACTGGGCAAGCCCCTGGCGGGTGCCACCGTGGCCATCCAGGGCTTCGGCAATGTGGGTTCCCAGAGCGCCCGGCTGCTCCATGAGGCTGGCGCAAGGGTCGTGGCCGTCTCGGACGTCCAGGGGGCCATCCGGAATGATCGGGGCCTCGATGTCCATGCCCTCATGAAACATGCCGCCGAGACCAAATCCCCCGTCGGCTTCAAGGGCGCCGAGCCCATGGACCCCAAGGAACTACTGCTGCTGCCGGTGGACATCCTGGTGCCCGCCGCCACGGACAACCAGATCACGGAAGAGAATGCCATCAAGGTGCGGGCCAAGGTCATCGTGGAGGGCGCCAATGGCCCCACCACGCCCGAAGCCGATCCCATCCTCCTATCCAACGGCGTCCTGGTGGTCCCGGACATCCTGGCCAGTGTGGGTGGACTCACGGTGAGCTATTTCGAGTGGGTCCAGAACCGCATCGGTTACTACTGGCGGGAACGGGAAGTGAACGAGCGGCTGGTGGAATACATGACCCACGCCTTCCAGGCTGTCTTCGCCACCACCGACAAGTACAAAACCACCCCGCGAATCGGGGCCCACATCCTCGCCCTGGACCGGGTCGCCCAGGCTCTCCATAGCCGAGGGTTCTACGCTTGAGCCACGACCACAGCCACGACCACGCCCTTCCAACCAGTCGAACCAAGGTGTTCGCCCTGGCCATCGGACTGAACCTCACCTTCGTCCTGGTGGAATGGGTCTTCGGTATCCTCTCCCACTCGCTGGCCCTCATCGCCGATGCGGGGCACAACCTCAGTGATGTGATGGGGCTGGCCCTGGCCTGGGCCGCTGTGGGCCTGGCCCGCAGGGAGCCCTCCGATCGGTTCACCTACGGCCTGGGCCGCTCCTCCATCCTGGCGGCCCTCTTCAACGCCATGCTACTGATGGCGGCCATTGGCGCCATCTCCTGGGAGGCGGTGCGGCGCATCACCTCGCCCTCACCCATCCAGGCTGGCACCGTGATCTGGGTAGCCGCAGCAGGCATCGTCCTGAACACCGGAACGGCCCTGCTCTTCCTCAAGGACCGGCACCACGATCTGAACCTGCGGGGGGCCTTCCTCCACATGGCCATGGACGCCCTGGTGTCTCTCGGGGTGGTCATTGGGGGTTTCCTGGTGATCTGGACCGGCTGGAACTGGGTGGACCCGGTCCTGAGCCTGCTCATCTCCCTCGTTATCCTGGTGGGGACCTGGGATCTCCTGAAGAAGTCCTTTGTTCTCACCCTGGATGGCGTCCCTCACGCCATCGACCTTCCCGAGGTGCGGGAATTCCTGGTGGCATGGCCCGGCGTCTGCCAGATCCACGACCTGCATGTCTGGGCCATGAGCACCACGGAGAACGCCCTGAGTGTCCACCTGGTCATGGAGACAGAAGCCATTGAGCCTGACCTGGCTGAACTGGGCCACCAGTTGCACCACCGCTTCCACATCGACCATCCCACCTTCCAGGTGGAATGGGGAGACCCTCTGCACCCTTGCAGACACGGGCACCGGTAGGTCTACTTCAATCCGTATTGGGCTTTGAACTCGCTCCACTCGGCCTTGCGCGCCAGGAAAGCCTCGACATCGGGGACGGCAAGGAAGGGGTTGAAGGCCCGCTCCAGGGCCAGGGTGCTGCTGGGCCGAGCGCCGTAGTCATGCCCCGGCCAGATGCTCGTTTGCTCGGGCCACTCCGCGAGGAGGCGCTGCAGGCTCGCCCACTCCTGCCGCCCCTGGGCCTCGGTCTGGGTTCCCCCCACCTTGCCCACGAAGAGATGATCCCCGGTGAGGCCGATGGCGAGGTCCTCCACCAGGAAGGCGAGGTGATCGGTGGTGTGCCCGGGCACTTCAAAAACCCGGAGGACGTAGGAACCGAAGGCCAGACGATCCCCGTCACGGAGTATCAAGTCCAGGGGACCGGGATGCTGCGCCCCGCCAGCCACCAGGGCCCCGGTCAGGGCCTTGGCCTCGGCATTGCCGTTGGCGTGGTCCTGATGGCCATGGGTGTTGAGGATGTGGGTGATTCTCAGGCCCTGGACCCGGGCCCGCTCCACCGCTGTCTCAGGGCTGAAGGCAGGGTCCACAAGCAAGCCCATCCCCGCCTCTCGGTCCCCCAGGAGATAGGCAAAGTTGCGGTCGCCACCAATCCGGATCTGTTCAAAGATGAATCGCATACCCCATTCTGACCCGGATTGAGGCGCTACTCGGCCTTCTTCTTCAGTCCGATGTGGGTGCGGAACTCGTCTTCCACCTGCTCCGTATCCTGGGCGTTATAGAGCACCAAGTTCCGGAGGTGCTCGAAGCTGTCGATCCCAAGGATCTTGTTGAACTGGAAAGCCGTGCCCTCGGCATAGTTGTTGATCACCAGTCCCTCAACCTCGATCTCGATTTCGCCACCGGCCAGGAAGATGGAGAGGTGGCAGAGGGTGCCCTTCGGAAGCTCCTCCTGGGTGTGGATCAACATCCCCTTGAGACTGACGTTCTGGGATCCCGTATTGGGGATATCCCTTCCATCGACCGTGATCCGAACCTCAAGGCTCGTGGGAACCCTGGTAAATTCTCGCTGGCTAAAGCCCTGGTCCATGGCGGCAACCCCTTGATGGTCCATCTACATGCTGTCTTATCGGCCGATACTGAAGCAAGTATAGTCGCAACCGTTCCGGCTCCACAGGAACCGGGACGGTTGCGCACCCTCTTCAGCGATTCTCCCGGGACCGCTCTTCCTTTCGGTCCCGGCTGGAGTGTTTTTCCTTGCTGGGAGCCGGGGTTTCCTTCACCTGAGCGGGACGCTTCTCCGGGGCCTCCTTAACCTGGGCAGGGCGCCTTTCTGGCACTTCCACCGTATTCCGGGGGTTCAAACTCGGCTCTCTCCGCGACTGTTCCGGTTCTCCCCTGCGAACGGGGCGGTCCCCATCCTGGGGTTTGACCTGTTCACGGCGGGGAGGAACGACGCCACCGGGGTCCTGACGGGGCTCAACTTGGCGGGAAGGACGCTCCAGGTCCCCACTCCGGGGCTGCTCCCGATGGGGAGGGACCACCCCTCCTGGGTCCTGACGAGGCTCAACCTTGCGGGAAGGCCGTTCCAGGTCCCCGCTCCGAGGCTGCTCCCGATGGGGGGGCACCACTCCCCCGGGGATCTGCCGGGGCTGGTTGGGCTCGACACGGTTGTTGGGCCGGTCCGTCTCAGGGGCCCGCGGCTGCATCCGGTGGGGGGGCACCACGCCGCCGGGAGTTCGGGCAGCCTCGGGGCGCTCGGACCTGCGCCACTGGCGCTCTCGATCCTGGAAGCCCACCCGGGGCCTTTGGGGGGAGACCCCTGGGTTGGAGGGTGCGTGATCGCGTTCAGGGGTAAAGCGGTACACCTTGCGACCAGTGGCCTGCTCGGAGCGACGAGCATACTCCTGCATGCGTTCCCGTCGCAGCTCCCTCTGTTGGAGAACCCGGCGGAACTGGTGGGGATCCCGAATCTCGCCGGGCCTGACGATCAGCGGTGTCCGCCGCCAGGGAGGAGTCAGAGGACCGGAGCCCCGGTGACCGTGGTTCCGGGGTCCGAAGTCCCGGACATGGTGCCAGCCGGGATACATGTGGTGATGGATGCGGGGGGAGGAGATGAAGTTGATCTCCACCACATTCCAGCAGTAGCCGCCACGCCACTCGCCATAGCCCCAGGTGCAGGGCTGATCTGCATATCCTAGGGGCGCCCAGCCAAAATAGGCGTCCGAGTTCTGCCAAGCGACCCAGGCCGGACTGTATTGAATGCCCGGGATCCAGTACCAGCCCAGGGAGAGGCTCCAGCCCCAGCGGCCGTAATGGTGGGTCACATAGCCCCAGGGCTCATCGCTCACCCAGGTCATACCCCCTGGATAGCTGGCCCAACGTCCGCGCCAGTAGGGGCGCCAATCCTGAGGGACACCCCGGGGACGCCAGCAATAGGACTGGGTTTCATCGACGTAGACCCAATCACCATTGCCACTCAGCTCCTCGGCGTAGGGACGGATCTCCTCGGGAACACGATCCAGATCCCGCACGCGCCTCTGGGCCAACTGGGGTCCGCTCCAGTTCTCGAAGTCGTCCAGATCATAGGTATTGAAGTCCCGGATACGGTTGAGGCTGTCCTTGGGGGAGTGGAAGCGGAGCCATTCGCCTGCCCCCAGGGTGACTTTGTCCTCCTGGTTCTGCACTGAAGCCCGGGTCGTGAACACCTTGGTTTCCAGCGCCTGCTGGCCCAGGCCCACCGCCACGTTGGCCTTCACTCCGAAGCTGACGCTTCCCAGGGGAGAGTCGACCCGAATCCGCGTATCGGGATCGTTGCTGACGGAAATCCGAAGGCGTCCCCTTTCCAGCTTCAGGAGCACCTGCCGCTCGCCCTGGCGATCCATGAAAAGGGCCGCAACGGTAAATCGGGTGCCTGTATCGAAAGCCACGCGAGTTCCATCGCCGAGTTGCAGAACGCCACGGCCGCGGCTTTCCACCACATCGCCTTCCCCCACTGGAGTGCCGCGTCCAAGCGCTTCTTCAACGTCTCCCTTGTGGATGATGGCGTCTCCCTCCATCACCCGCACCTGGGCGTAGCGATCAGAGGATTCGCCAGCATAGTCGTCCTGGTCACCGTCCGACTGAGCCATGACAGGCGGGGCAGCGAAGATCGCAGCCGGCAGCAGCAGGGCCAGAGAAAGGGTCTTGAGATCGGGGGAAACCATAAAAGCCTCCTGGAATACGAGGGATCTCCCTCACTTCCAACTCGAACGTAGCCAGGAACGGGCCAAGTCTAGCTCAGCTCCTGAATCTTCTTCTCCAAGCGGTCCGTCACCTTGTCCAGCATCTCTTTGACCTCAAGGCGCGTGTCGCGCTGATCCTTGTCGGACTTGCGCTCCATCTGCATGACTGACTTCTGGAGGGCATTCATGACGCCCTTCATCTCGTCCAGGTCATCCAGAATCTGGTTCAGACGGGAGTCTGGGGGACGGCTGTTGCTGAATACCCCCATCCCGGCCAGAACTGCGGCAATGGCTGTGAGGAGCAGAATCAGGATGAGAAGACCGTTGGCCATGGGAGAACCTCTGCCACTAATCCTAGTGCGTAAAAAGGCACGCCATGCGTGCCTTTTTCACAACCAGACGGAATGCCGACCCGGATCAGCGGCTGGGATTGGAAACGGTCTGAGTATCCAGGGGTTGACGGGAGGCGGAGGGCTGGAGGGGAAGCACCAGTTCCCGAGCCTTCTGGGCACCCTTGGCACCACTTCGTGCCAGCACCAGCTCATTCTGCGTGGCCTTCACCTGAGCCGCAGCCTCGGCCGTGATCTTGGCCAGCCGCTGCATCTCCGCATCCTTCTCCCGCACGGCGGCAGCAAGGGTATCGGCCTTGCGCTTCTGGACGGAGCCCCAGACGCCCAGCCCGCCTAGAGCCAAGGCCACGGGGAGCCCCGCCGCCAGGAGCATGGGCCAGACCGGGCGGGGCTTTGCCAGTTTGATGATCGGGGCGTGCCTGCGCCTGACCGATTCCCGGCGGAGTTCCTCGGCCAGGGCCAGGATTTCTGGGCTCAGCTGGGCCTTGGGCCGGGCGGGGACCTCAGGGTCGAGTCCCATCAGCCCCTTGAGCTCCATGCGAAGCTCTTGATCTGCGCTGGATTCGTCACAAGCGGTTTCAGGCCAAGACATGGGCGCCTCCTGATGTATTGAGTTGTTCGCGCAGCTGGGCCTTGGCGCGATGGATTCGGGTCTTGACAGTTGCATCGGGGATTTCCAGGATCTCGCCGATCTCCCGGATCGACAGCCCTTCCACGACAAACAGCCAAAGGGCTTCACGGAAGGTAGGTGAAAGGGTCCGCATGCGCTCCCGCACCTCACGGCTCAGGAGCAGCTCTTCCGCTTCCGGCGGCCTCCCGGGCTCCATCACGGCCTCCAGACTGAGATTCTGGTTCTTCATGGGACGCCGCTCCGTGAGGGAGAGGGTCCGCACCGTGCCGTACAGGAAGGCGGCGGGATGATCGACGGGCTCTTCGCGCTGCATGAGGATGACAAAAGCCTCCTGGGCGATGTCTTCGGGATAGGTGGCGCCATAGCGCCGGGCATAAGCGACCAGCCTCGGATAGAGGTCGGCGAAGGCTTGGTGGAAATCGGCGACATCCCCGAAGGGCGTCGTAGTGTTGTCTGGGGCTTGCATGCATCGCTCCACGGAAGGTATGCGAGATCCGCCCGCGAGGTTCCTGACTAATCCCCGGCGCAGAGAAGATAGTCTATTGGCTATGTCGATTGACTTGCGAGCATGGCGAGAGACCCTCCAGGACCTGGGGGTCATGGGGCTTGTGCCACCACCCGCTCCGGCCTTCACCGAGCCAGAGCCCCCTCCCCAGCCCATTGCCGTCCGACCTGCCGCCACCAGACCAACTCAGCCCCCCCCTGCGCCGGCCAGACCCCAACCGAAACTGGCGGAGCCCCCCCCCGCCACCCCTACCTTTCAAGCCCCGCGGGACCCCATTGGCGCTCCCCCCCCCGAGGCCATCGCCACGGCCGATAGCCTCAAGGAACTGGAAACCCGGATCAACGGCTGCCTGGCCTGCCCCCTGGGCGCCGGACGCATCCGCTTCGTATTCGGGGAGGGCAACCCCAAGGCCCGCATGATGTTCATCGGAGAGGGCCCCGGAAGGGATGAGGATCTCCAGGGCCGCCCCTTCGTCGGGAAGGCAGGGGAACTTCTGGACAAGATGATCGGCGCCCTGGGGTTCCGACGGGAGGATGTCTACATCGCCAATGTGGTGAAGTGCCGCCCCCCGGACAACCGCACCCCCAGCTCCCAGGAGGCCCAGACCTGCCTCGGCTACCTTCGCAGGCAGATCGAGCTGGTCAAACCCGGTGTCATCGTGACCCTGGGGGCCACCCCCTTGCGGGAACTGCTGGGAGTCAGCACCGGGATCACCCGAATCCGAGGCCAGTGGCAGCGCTGGAACGAGATCCCGGTCATGCCCACCTACCACCCCGCGTACGTCCTGCGCCAGTACACCCAGGATGTGCGACGGGCGGTCTGGTCGGATCTTCAGGCCGCTAAGACCTGGCTGGATGAGCACCCCTGAGACATCCGTCCTTGGGTTTCGGCAAAAACTGAGGTAAGCTGGTTCTCCGTCGAAATTGGCCTCAACCCAACGAAGGAACCGGGGCTCCGTAGGACATCGGGGCGCTCTGGCCGGAACAGGTTTCCGACCTAACCAGCGAGGGGACAACGCATACGCGCTGGCCAAACGAAAGGAGTTAACACCATGGAAATTCTGCTCATCGAGAACGTGACTCACCTTGGCGTGCGTGGCGACGTCGTCAACGTCAAGGACGGCTATGCCCGCAACTTCCTGCTGCCCCGCAAGAAGGCCCTTCCCGTGACCGCTGGCAACAAGCGCCAGATCGAGCTCGAGAAGGAGCGCGCCCAGAAGCTCCGCGCCAAGGAACTGGCTGAAGCCCAGGATCTCAAGACCCGCCTGGAGGCCGTGAGCCTCAGCGCCGCCAAGAAGGCCGGCGAGAACGGCCAGCTCTTCGGTTCCGTCACCAATGGCGATATCGCCGATCTCCTCAAGGCCAAGGGCTTCGAGATCGAGAAGCAGGCCATCAGCCTGCCCCACGTCAAGTGCGTCGGCAACTACGACATCGACGTCCGCCTCTACACTGGCGTCCACGCCAAGCTGAGCATCGAAGTCACGGCTCTGGCCGCCGAGTAGGCCACCGTCCGAACCCGAACGGAGCCGGGTCATTCACCCGGCTCCTGAGGGCCCTTTTCATTTTTTTCCGGAGAAGACTCCATGACCAAGTCCGCCGCCAAGCCTGAAACCCTGGGCATCCCCGAGCTGTCCGCTTCCATCGCCGAAGCCCACGACCTCACCAAGGCCCGTGCCAAGGCCATCCTCGACGGCCTGCGTGATGAAATCGTCGAAGCCGTCCTGGCTGGCAAGCGCGTGAACATCTTCGGCCTGGGCACCTTCGAAGTCCGTGCCACCAAGGAGAAGATGGGCCGCAACCCCAAGACCGGCGAATCCATCAAGATCCCCGCCGGCCGCAAGGTCGTCTTCAAGGCCGCCAAGGGTCTGAAGGATCAGATGTAGTTCCCACTACCTCCGGTAGAAGAAGGCCGCCGCAAGGCGGCCTTCGCCGTTTCGGACAGAATCCTACTTCAGCCTCACCTTCCCCCCGCAAGCCAACCGACGCAGCGAGTCACCATCCGACCGCAGCGAAGCGCAGGGAGGATGGGACGGAATGGCCGCAGGCCATTGCCGCCCGAAGGGCGAGGGACGAAGTCCCGAGTCAAGGCCGCCAAGGGTCTGAAGGATCAGATGTAGTTCCCACTACCTCCGGTAGAAGAAGGCCGCCGCAAGGCGGTCTTCGCCGTTTCGGACAGAATCCTACTTCAGCCTCACCTTCCCCCCGCAAGCCAACCGACGCAGCGAGTCACCATCCGACCGCAGCGAAGCGCAGGGAGGATGGGACGGAATGGCCGCAGGCCATTGCCGCCCGAAGGGCGAGGACCGGAGGTCCGAGTCACGATGGCCGAATTCTGACGCCATCCTGCGGGGATTTCCCGGCCCTAGGTTGAGCAAAGCTCCCAAGAATGATGTCAGTGGACCCCCCTAATAATCCCCTCCCATGTTGTAAAGTTTCCCTAGGGCAGTGCCTTCGTTCCAACCAATGCGCCCGCCCGAAACCTTGGTGAACGCATGGACGGCCTGCGCAGGAGACTTTTCTGGACCGGATGGGACCTCGGCATGGGGTCCCTGGTCGGCCTCCTTTCCGGCACCGCTTCCGCCCTCTTCCTCTGGCTCCTCGAACGCACCGTCCTGTTGCGTGTCCAGCACCTCTGGCTCGTCGCCCTCCTTCCCCTTTTCGGCATCCTCGCGACCTGGCTCTACCAGCGCTGGGGCCAGGAGGCTGAACGGGGCGGCACCTTGATCCTGGATGAAGTGATCGAATTCCAGGGACGGGTCCCCACCCGGATGGCCCCCCTGGTGCTCGCGGCCACCCTGCTGTCCCACCTGGGCGGCGGGTCCGTCGGCCGGGAAGGCACCGCCGTCCAGATGGGGGCCAGCCTGGCCCGCACCATCGGCAAACTGCCCTGGCGCTGGCTCAGGCTGACCCGATCCAGGCAGCGACTCCTCCTCATGGCGGGCATTTCCGCGGGTTTCGGCTCGCTTTTCGGCACACCGGTGGCCGGTGCGGTCTTCGGGCTTGAGGCCATCGCCATCGGCAAAATCAAATATGAAGGATTAATCATTTGTGCAACATCCAGCATCATCGGCAATGCCGTATGCCTGGCCTGGGGCACTCATCACAGCCATTTCCATCCGGCAGCCCTGCCCCCGACCCTTCCCCTGGCCATCAAGCTGGCCCTTTTCGCCATCCCTGTGGCACTGGTGGCTGGCGCCTTTTCCGAACTGACCCATGGGCTGGGAGCCTGGAGTAGGAAGCATCTCCGCAACCCCTACCTTAGGGTGGCCATTGGCGGTTTCCTGGTCGTCCTCCTATCCATGGCCCTTCAGACCACCGCCTACATGAATCTTGGCACCGAGTGGCTTCCCAAAGTCTTCCAGGCGGCGGGACCTGTTCCCCCCTGGGCCTTCGCCCTCAAGCTCCTCTTCACGGCCCTGACTCTGGGTTTCGGATTCAAGGGAGGTGAAGTGACCCCCCTCTTCGTCATCGGGGCCCTTCTGGGCGCAACCCTGGCCCCGGTCCTCGGCCTTCCCGTGCCATTCATTGCAGCCGTCGGCTTCGTAGCCGTCTTCGCGGCCGCCAGCAACACCCCCCTCGCCTCCACGCTCCTGGGCGTAGAACTCTTCGGCGCAGGCTTCGCGGCCCCGATCCTCATCACCTGTTTCCTGGCCTACGTCCTGGTGGGACATCGGGGCATCTATGGCGGGCATCGGGTGGATACCCCCAAATAGACCCACAGGAGCTGACCTTGGCCCACCTCGCCCACCACAAGTCCGGTTACTCACAACTGGTCGAGCGCCTCAACCGATTCCCCCAGGGGGCGCCCCCCTCCGAAACGCTTTTCCATATCTTGAAGATGCTCTTCAGCGAACGGGAAGCGACCCTTACCGCCCAACTGCCCATCAAGCCCTTTAAAGCCGAGCGGGCCGCAGCCATCTGGAAGCTCTCCCTCACTGAGACCCGGAAAGTCCTCGACGGCCTTGCCAGCCGCGCGATCCTTCTGGACACCGTCGACCCCGAGGGCGAGACCACCTATGTGTTGCCGCCCCCCATGGCCGGATTTTTCGAATTCGCCATGATGCGCCTGCGGGGAGATATCGACCAGAAGGTCCTGGGAGAGCTGTTCCACCAGTATCTGAACGTTGAGGAGGATTTCGTCCGGGACCTCTTCGCCAACGGGGAGACCCAGGTGGGTCGGGTTTTCGTTCAGGAGCCGACGCTATCCCGGGAGAACACACTCCAGATCCTCGACTACGAGCGCGCCACCGAAGTAATCAAGACTGCCAAGGCCATCGGCGTGGGGATGTGCTACTGCCGACACAAGATGGAACACGTCGGCCAGGCCTGCGATGCCCCCATGGACATCTGCATGACCTTCAATGGCCCAGCGGAATCCCTCATCCGCCATGGCAACACCCGGAGGGTGGATGCGGCCGAATGCCTGGACCTCCTTCAGGAGGCCTACTCGCACAACCTGGTTCAGTTCGGGGACAACGTGCGAGAAGGCGTGGGCTTCATCTGCAACTGCTGCGGGTGCTGTTGCGAGGCACTCCTGGCGGCCCGCCGCTTCGGGCTGGAGGCCCCGGTCTACACCTCCAATTTCCTGCCAAAAATCGACGACACCTGCACCGGCTGCGGCAAGTGCATCCAGGCCTGCCCGGTGGAGGCTCTGGGCCTGGTTTCCGCCAATGACCCCCACAACGCAAAGCGGCGCAAAGCGAGGCTGGACGAGCGCATCTGCCTGGGCTGTGCCGTCTGCGTGCGCAGCTGCGCCCAGAAGAGCATCACCTTGGAGCCCCGCCCCGAGCGAAAACTGACGCCCGTAGACAGCGTCCATCGGGCGGTGCTCATGGCCATCGAACGGGGCAAGCTCCAAAACCTCATCTTCGACAACCACGCCCTGGCGAGCCATCGGGCCATGGCCGCGGTCCTCGGGGCCATCCTGCGCCTATCGCCGATCAAGCGCGCCATGGCCAGCCGACAGATGAAGTCGGTCTACCTGGAAGGGATACTGGCCCGCCTGGGACCAAAATGAATCAACTTCAAAAAAGTATTTGAGCCTTCACCCAATCTGGTCATATGATAAAACCAACCCCCAAATTGGTAGCCGAAATGACTTGGGCACTTCCCTTCTCCTTCCGGCATCCTATATTTCAAGCGACAACCAGATTGGAAAATCCAATGCCAAAGGGAAGAGAAAGGCGATTATTGTACATTCGGGAATACCGCGAAGACGGGAAGCTCGTCGTGCGCGCCATTCCCTGCCAGGACGACAACGCTGGCCAAGGCCAGCCGATCCAGGTCATGGAACTGAAGCAGAAAGTCAGCTGATCAGCCCGCGTGGGATGCCGAGCTGACGGGGGACCACCCCTTCTCGTTGAGCAGTCTCACACCGATGATCCGGCTTAGCCTGAAGGTCATCTCCTCCTGGTGGAGGTGGCAGAAGGCCCGCAGGTGTTCACCCTCGATGGCCTGGGGCGTGACGCGCCGCAACTGGGAGCGATGGGCCGCCAGAGGCATGTAGGTGAGCTCCGTGATGTGATTGAAGCGGGAAGCGTACTCCAGGATCCGCTGGGTTTCGTCCGCCGCCTGGGCACCGCCGCCCAGATGAAGCATGGGCACCCGTCTCAGGATCTCCTGGTAGAGATTGGGATCCTCGTTCTGGACCCGTTGGAGCGCCCCCTGGATCATCTGGCGAACGGGGTCGAGATGATGATTCATCCCCTTCTCGTCGATGAAGGCCAGGCAGGCCAGGGCCCACAAGTAGAGCGACTCATCACCATCCACACTGACCGGCAGGAAGCGACCCGGCTTGGGAAGGAATCCGGCCTGCTTGAGGAGCGCAAAGGCGTTTCCGGGGCCCTTGGCCTCCAGGACCGTGTCCGAAATGGACTTGAGGGAGAGGGAGGACAGCTCGGGCCGAAGCTTGAGTTCCTCGGCCAGCTGAGGTGTCCGGGCCCGCACCAGGCGGACACCCTGCTCGACTTCCACCTCGCCCAGACGCCGCTCCAGATCCCCCAGTAGCTGCTTGAGGGGCTGGGGGAGGAAGCTGGAACCGTCGTTCAGGCGATCCCGGATTTCATCCAGGCTCACTCCAGCATCCAGGGCACGGATGAGCGTATCCGCCCCGATACGGCATGTGACCATGGCATCCATGGTCTCCACCTCGGAGAGCTGGGCCAGGCCCAGGAGCCGGTGGGGATTCTGGAGCATGGGGGTCAGGAGTTCCAGGGTGGGCTGGATGACCAGAGGCTGGTGGATGCAGAGCGGCGCCCAGTGGGCCTCGGTGCCCCGGTGATCCCGCAACAGGTATTCGTGGGCCAGGGCCTCGCCGTGAGGCGTGAGCAAGGCGTGCTCCCGGGCGGCATCCATCACCAGGATGCCCATGCGGCTCAGAAAGGGGAGGAAGACCGACCGGGTCCGTTCCGCATCCAGAGGATGCAGGGTCTGGAGAAAGCTGAGGAAGGGCTGGATGGCAAGGGTCTGGCCTTTGCGTTCCAGGAGATGCTGCATCAGGAAGTGGCGGTCCTCCGCCGGGGGCATGTTCCAGAGCTTGAGGTCATCTTCCAGCAATTTGGCGAAGGCCCGTTCCGCCACCCACCTCGGGGGCTGCGCAGTCACCGCGGGCAGCAGGGTGTCGACCCGGCCTTCCCGGCTCCAGAGCAGGCCCAGACGGTGCAGTAGGGCAAAAAGGAGCGTCGCATCCTTTTCCTCGCTGATGAGGGCATTGCCCCTGATGATCTGCCCCAGTTCCTTCTTGGCGGGCAGCCCCCCCTTGAGGACCCGGATCCCTCCCAGGCAGCGAAGAAGGATGGAACTGAGGGACAGGGCGAAGCTGTACGGTTTGGGTGCCTCAAGGCACACCTCTGCCTCGGCCTGGAAACTGAAGGCGGCGTCGTCGAAATCCGCCAAGGCATCCGCCACCCGCTCCGCGACCCCCAGCCCCCCCGGATGGGGCAGGAGCAGGCCCAGGTCCATCAGATCCTGGCGCACTTTCCCCGAGGGCTCCGTGCCATCTTCGAGGAACAGCTTCAACGCCTTCAGGCAGGACCCGTCCAGGTCCGCCAGGGTATTGGTAAGGTGCCGGTTCTCCTCGAGGTGGAAAACCATGGTCTTCAGCAGGCGCATGCGGCCATCGGGCCCGTCCGCGCAATGCTGCGGAACCGGCAGTTTCCGGCGCTCACATATGCGACGGAGCTGGTCGTCCGTGCAGTGGGATAGCAGCTGGTAGTGGGAAAGCGCCATGGTCCCTCGCCGCCGCCCGGCACACCAGGCGATCGATCAGTTTCCCATGGAAAATCCTGGAGGGCGAGGGGGGATTTACAGCCCTATGGGCGGGTCAGGCCCCCCGAAGCATGGTGAGCAGCCAATGGGAGGGCGCCAAAGCCTTGACTCCGTGGGGAAGCCCCTTGGGCAAAGGGCACTGTGCGCCTGGGGACAGCACCTGGAAGACCCCATCCACCATCACCTCGATGGAGCCGCTCAGGAGCAGCACATGGGCCGGGAATGGGGCGCTATGGGCGCTGATCTCCTGCCCCTGATCCATGGCGAAGAGCACCAGCTTGGTGGAACCCGGCAGATCCATGAGGGGACGGCTGGTGGTGGCGTCCCGGGAGATGGGCATTTCCTGTTCGAGATTCGTGATGGTGGACATGGGGACTCCGGAAAAAAGCTAAAAGAGTCAACACAGAGGGCACGGAGAAAGACAAAAGAGAGGGCACAGAGGAAAAATGGACTGCCGTCAGGCCGATACCGATGTCTCTTTACTCTGTGCCCTCTCTTTTTTGCCTCTGTGCCCTCTGTGTTGACTCAGTTGTTCTTTTGAATCACTTCGCGAAGACGGCTTCCACGTCGGCCTTGCCATCGGTGCCGATGAGCTTGAGGCCATAGGTGTCCTGGAGGATCTTGAAGACATTGGGGGAGATGAAGGCCGGGGCGGTGGGGCCCACGGCGATGTTCTTGACGCCCAGATAGAGCAGGGAGAGCAGGACCACGACGGCCTTCTGCTCGAACCAGCTCAGGACGATCGTGAGAGGCAGGTCGTTCACCCCGCAGCCCACGGCCTTGGCCAGGCCCGCCGCCACCTGGATGGCACCGTAGGCATTGTTGCACTGACCCATGTCCAGGAGTCGGGGCAGCCCCAGGAGGGTGCCGTAGTCGTGGTCCATGATCCGGTACTTGCCGCAGCCCAGGGTAAGGATGAAGGTGGAATCGGGAGCGTTCTTGGCGTAATCGGTGTAGTAGTTGCGACCCACCTTGGCGCCGTCGCAGCCGCCGATAACGAAGAAGCGGGTAATCTGCCCCTTCTGGACGGCGTCCAGGATGGCCGGGGCGGCATTCAGGATCACGCTGTGATGGAAGCCCACGGTGGTCTTGCCGTTATCGCGGGCGGGGATCGGGCCCAGGGCCTTGGCCTTGGCGATGACGGCGCTGAAGTCATCGGTCGTGAGCCTCGTGGCGCCGGGAACGGCGGTCACCCGCAGGGTGAAGAAGCGATCCGCATAGGAAGGCTTGGGGTGCAACACGCAGTTGGTGGTGGCCAGAATGGCGCCGCCGAAGGCCTCGAACTCGTCCTTCTGGAGCTGCCAGGCGCCGCCGAAGTGGCCCGCCAGGTTCGGGTGGGCAGCCAGCTTGGGATACATGAAGGCCGGCAGCATCTCGCCGTGGGTGTAGACCAGGACATCGGTCCCTTCCACCTGCTTGAGGAGGTTCTCGAGGTCCAGCATGTCGTGGCCGGTAATGAGGATGCCGGGCTGGGCCTTGGTGCCCATGAAGACTTCCTGGGGGGCCGGCTGACCGTAGCGCTCCACGTGGGCTTGGTCCAGCAGCTCCATGACCTTGAGGTTGTGCTTGCCGCAATCCAGCACCATCTCCAGCAGGGAGGGGATGTCGAAGTTCACATTGGTCACGGTGGCGAAAAGGGCATCTTCGATGAAGGCGTTCACCGCCTCATCGGTCTTCCCCAGGCGCCGGGCGTGGTGGGCATAGGCGGCCATCCCCTTGAGACCGTATAGCAGGATTTCCTGGAGAGACTGCACATCCGGGTCCTTGCCACAGGCCCCGTAGGTATTGCATCCCGTTCCGTTCACTGTCTGTTCGCACTGATTGCAGAACATCTTTTTTCTCCTGTGAAAGTCCCCTGGGGGATGGTCTGGAGTGAGTCTGGGTTAGGAAGTGGGGACCATCCTTGATGCCCGTCAAGAATCCCGATAAAAATCCCGGTTCCAAGAATCAAGGCCAACTCCCCTGGACCCGAAACGCTTTCCACACGCCTAAGCGCCAAGGGGGCCAAGTGGGTCAAGCGGTTCCAGGCAATCTCCCCATGAAGACCGGGCCGTCCTCCCCCAAGTGGGTCAGACTGGCCCCTCCCCTCCTGTGCGTAGTCACCCCTATCCTGGCGGCAGGGTTCGCTTGGCCTGGCTGGGTTTTGGGCATCATCGGCGGTACCCTGGTCTGGCTCATCCTCGCCCGATCCACGTCGGCCCTCCCGGAGATGGAGCAGGCCCAGCATGCCCCTCAGGAATCCGATCAGCAGCCCGACGTAACCCACGTGGAGCGACTGGCCCAGGCCGTCATCCCCATCTGGGCGGGGCAGACGGCCAATGTGCAGCGCCAGACCGAAGAGGCCATTCAAGGCCTCACCCTGCGCTTCGCCAACATGCAGCGGGAGCTCAGGGAAGCCATGGGGGCCAGCAGCACCGAAGCCACCCAGACCCTTCTTAAAACCCTGGAGGAATGCGAAATCTCCCTGGGAGTGGTTTCCGAAGCCATCCTTCAGACCCGGACGAGCCGGACCCGGATCGTAGAGCGGGTCGCCCAGCTCATGAGCATCACGGACCAGCTGCACGACATGTCCACGGAAGTGGCCGACATCGCCACCCAGACCAACCTCCTGGCCCTCAATGCCGCCATCGAGGCCGCCCACGCCCGGGAACTGGGCAAAGGCTTCGCAGTCGTGGCCGATGAGGTGCGCAAGCTCTCGGACCGCTCCGGCAACACCGGACGCATGATCACGGAGCAGGTGGAAAAGGTGAGTCGGACCATCCGGGCAGGCATGGAGGAGTCCCAGGCCTTCGCCCTGGAGGATGACAAGATCATCGCCAGATCCGAGGCGACGATCCGCCAGGTCCTCGATCGCTTCAGCAGCGCCGCAAGAGGACTCAGCTCTGCCACGGACAACCTCGAGACTGTCAATTCCCAGATGCAGGGAGAGATCTCCGAAACCCTGGTGCACCTTCAGTTCCAGGATCGCATCGGTCAGATCCTCCAGAGCATCGTCCGCGACATGGAGAAGTTCCAGAACCGCCTGGCCCACAACCCCACAGCCCTTGAAGTCGACCAGTGGCTTTCGGAGCTGGAGAACACTTACACCACCGAGGAGCAGAAGGCGATCCACCGGGGGGAGACCTTCAGCAGCGCCTCAGACGAATCCGAAATCACCTTCTTCTAGGAGCTCGCTCCAGCCATGGCAAAAACCATCATGATCATCGATGACTCCGCAAGCCTTCGCCAGGTGGTGAGCATCACGTTGACGGGGGCGGGCTACGAGGTCCTCGAGGCCTGCGATGGCCGGGACGCCCTGGCCAAGCTCACGGGCCAGAAGGTCCACCTCATGATCAGCGACGTCAACATGCCCAACATGGACGGCATCTCCTTCCTCAAGGCCGTCCGGGAGGTTCCAGCCTACCGGTTCACCCCGGTCATCATGCTCACCACCGAGGCGGGGGAGGAGATGAAGAAGGCCGGTCAGGCGGCGGGCGCCAAAGCCTGGGTGGTCAAGCCCTTCAAGCCCGAGATTCTGCTCACGGCCGTTTCCAAGCTCATCCTCCCCTGAACACTCCGAAAGGGGGTCCCATGTTCCAGATCAGCCGAGTCAAGGACAAGGACCGGGAGATCTTCCGTCTCTCTGGAGACCTCACGATCTATGCCGCAGCCGAGGCTCGCAAAGAGTTCGAGAACCTGCTTTCCCCAGGAGAGTCTTTGGTGCTGGATCTCTCTGAGATCGATGAGATTGACACCTCTGGTGTGCAGCTCCTGCTGTGGCTCAAGCGCGAGGTTTCCGCGGGCGGAGGTCAGGCGGCGCTGGTCCGCCACAGCCTGGCGGTGGTCGAAACCTTCGACCTGCTGCACGTTACCGCTATCTTCGGCGACCCCATCCTCATCAGCCCGGAATAGACCCACCCAGAGGGCAGCATGGATCTCGACAGAGCCAAATTGACTTTCATCATTGAGGCCCACGAACTCCTGGATGCCATGGAGACGTCCCTCCTTGCCCCGGATTCCAGCGAATCCGTGAACGCCATGTTCAGGGCGGTCCATACGATCAAGGGCTCGGCCGGGCTGTTCGGGCTGGATTCCATTGTCCGTTTTGCGCATACGGTGGAAAGCGTCATGGACCGGGTGAGAGCAGGCTCCCTGCCCTTCACCCCTTCCCTCGTGGACCTGATCCTGGCCTGCCATGACCACATGGCGAGACAGATCGAGGAACTCCAGGAGGGCGAGGAGAACGGAAGTCCCGGGACCCTGGCTGCAAGCGAGGCCCTCCTGGCGAGGCTCCTCCCCTACATGGAGGAGACCCCCAATCCGCATCAGGCGAACAAGTCGCTGGTCTCACCTAGCTGGCAGCATTCCCCGGAGGAGGAAGAGTCCGGCCAGCCCACCTGGCACATCTCGGTCCGATTCGGAGAGGAGATCCTGCGCCAGGGCATGGATCCATTGTCCTTTCTCCGCTACCTCATGACCCTGGGCACCATCACCCATCTCACCCCTATCCTGGACCGCCTGCCCGCAGGTGCAGCCTTCGACCCGGAACACTGCTACCTTGGCCTCGAAATCGATCTGGATGCCCAGGTGGAGCGCCAGGTCCTGGAGGATGTCTTCGAGTTCGTGCGGGAGGACAGCCAGATCCGCATCATCCCCCCCCATTCCAAAGTGGAGGAGTATCTCAAGCTCATCCGCGAGCTTCCCGAAGGGGATCTCTACCTGGGCGAAATTCTGGTCCAGGGGAAGTGTCTGACCCCGAAGGACCTGGAAGAGGCCCTCAGCACCCAGCGCCAGGAGGCCATGGAGGGCGGCACCGTCCAGGGGCGCCTCCTCGGCACCATTGTGGTCCAGGATCAGGCGCTACCGCCCGCAGTGGTCGCCGCCGCCCTGGACAAACAGAAAAGGGCCAAGGAGAAGCCCAGCCATGAACTCAAGGTGGTCAAGGTGCAGGCTGAAAAGCTGGACCGCCTAGTGGATCTCGTCGGAGAACTGGTGATCGCTGGGGCGAGTGCCAACACCCTGGCGGCCAAATCCATGGACAGCCGCGTCCTGGAAGCCACTGCCGTCATCACCAAGCTGGTGGAGGAGATCCGCGACAACGCTCTGAGCCTTCGAATGGTGCAGATCGGCGAAACCTTCAGCCGCTTCCGGCGAATCGTCCGGGATGTGAGCCAGGAACTCGGCAAATCCATCGAACTGGAGATCCAGGGCGCCGAAACGGAACTGGACAAGTCCATCGTGGAGAAGCTCAGCGATCCCCTCATGCATCTGGTCCGCAATTCCATCGACCACGGCATCGAGCCTCTGGAGATCCGCCGGGCCCGGGGGAAGCCGGACACAGGATCCCTATCCCTCAATGCCTTCCACGAGTCGGGAAGCATCGTGATCGAAGTGGCCGACGACGGGGGAGGCCTCAATCGGCAGCGGATCCTGGCCAAGGCCGTGGAGCGCGGCCTGATCCAGGACCCTGCGGCTTTGACGGATCAGGAGATCAACCTCCTGATTTTCGAGCCCGGGTTCTCGACGGCGGAATCGGTAAGCAAGCTATCTGGCCGTGGCGTTGGCATGGACGTCGTCAAACGCAATATCGATGAACTGCGGGGCACCATCGAAGTGGAAAGCTACGAGGGGGCCGGCACCACCTTCCGCTTCCGCCTTCCCTTGACCCTGGCCATCATCGATGGCTTCCAGGTGCTGGTCGAAGACACCTCCTACGTCATCCCCCTGGACATCGTTCTCGAATGCCTGGATCTCGGCCCCATCCTGGAGTCCGAGCAGAACCACCTGATCAACCTGCGGGGAGAGGCCCTGCCCTTCCTCAGGCTTCGGGAAGTGTTCGAGACCCCGGGTCCCTTCCCTGCCCGGGAGAGGGTGGTGGTTGTCCAGATTGGCGATACCCGCGCGGGTATCGTCGTGGACCGCCTCATGGGGGAATTCCAGACCGTCATCAAGCCCCTGGGCGAGCTCTTCCGCAGCGTCAAGGGCCTGGGGGGCTCCACGATCCTGGGGTCCGGCGAGGTGGCCCTCATCCTCGATGTGAACCAACTCATCCAACTGGCCACGGCGCGACGTCCAAACGCACGCCCCCGCTTATCCACTACCGCCTAAACCCAAGGTAGGAGTCAATCATGAACTGGTACCGAAAGCTCAAACTCTCCACCCAGCTGATTCTGGCCTTTGTCCTCGTCGCGCTCATCTCTGTCATCACAGGCGGTTTCGGTCTGAACGGGACCGCGAAGGTCAGCAATCTGATGGTGGATACCTACCAAAACAATGTCACGGGCATCAAGTACACCGGAAGCATCATCCGGTACCTGGCCTCCTACCAGCTCCGCCTCGTCTACTACACCATGACGCCCAACGCCGAGGAACGGAAAGCCGAGATCGTGCGATTGGAAGAGGGGAGGACAGGCATCCTGGAATGGGTTGCCAAAGAACGCGCCACCAACATGAGCGACGCGGAAAAGAAGCTCTGGACCCAATTCGATGCAGTCTGGCCAGCCTACGTCAGCTCGGCGAAAAAGGTCGTGGAGCTGGCCGAAAGCGGCAAGACCGCAGACATCAACAAGGCCATCCTCAAGGATGTCAGACCGAAATACCTGGAACTGAGGGGCATTGTCGAGAAGATCTCCGAGGACAACCTGAAGCTTGCCGAGGAGGCCAACAAGAACGGTGTCGCGACTTACGTGCGGCTTCGCAACACCACCATCGCGGTCATCATCGTCGGCTTCGCCCTTGCGGTAGGCCTGGGCCTCCTGGTCACCTGGATCATCAAGCGGACCATAGGAGGCGAGCCCAGAGAGGCGACCCGCATCGCAAGAGAGGTTGCGGATGGCAACCTCGCCATCGAGATACAGGTGGCCCCGGGGGATACCACCAGCGCCATGGCCGCGCTCAAGGTGATGGTCACCAAACTCGGAGAAACCATCGGACAGGTCAGAGAGTCCTCGATCACCCTGGTATCCGCCTCGGAACAACTCAGCTCCACCGCCCAGTCCCTGAGCCAGGGGGCCAGCGAACAGGCCGCCAGCGTGGAGGAGACCAGCGCCTCCATGGAAGAGATGAGCGCCTCCATCGCCACCAACAATGAGAACGCCAAGATCACCGGCGACCTGGCCATCAAGACCGCCAAGGAGGCCGTCGAGGGCGGACAGGCTGTTCGCGAGACCGTGGGCGCCATGAAGCAGATCGCCCAGAAGATCGCCATCATCGACGACATCGCCTACCAGACCAACCTGCTGGCCCTCAATGCTGCCATCGAGGCCGGGCGGGCCGGGGAGCATGGCAAGGGCTTCGCCGTGGTGGCCGCCGAGGTTCGCAAACTCGCGGAACGCAGCCAGGTTGCGGCCCAGGAGATCAGCCACCTCGCTACCGGCAGCGTGGACCTCGCGGTTAAGGCCGGAACCCTGCTCGAGGTAATCGTCCCCTCTATCCAGAAGACCGCTGACCTCGTGCAGGAGATCGCCGCAGCCTCCGCCGAACAGAACTCCGGAGTGGGACAGATCAATGGGGCCATCAGCCAGATCAGCCAGGCTATCCAGCAGAATGCCGCCGCATCGGAAGAACTGGCCTCCACCTCTGAGGAGGTCAGCTCCCAGGCCATGGAACTGCAGGGAATGATGGATTTTTTCAACTTGGCCGGTGCCCGGGAGTACCGTCAGCGCCCGACCCAGAAACCCGGGAGGGCTCAGTCCAAGAGCCAAGGCTTCCGCCCGATGTCTTCCGAAAGCCCCGATGAACGGGAATTCACTCGGTTCTGAAGGGGAGGTACCCTCATGGCAGAGCTCATGCAGGTCAGTCAGCGACAGAGCCAGCTCCCGGCAGGCGCCAGATCCAACCAAGGCAACCAGTACCTTACCTTCAGCCTGGGCGGCGAGACCTTCGCCATGGAGATCCGCTGCATCCGGGAGGTCATCCAGTTCGGAGGCCTCACCCTGGTCCCCCTCATGCCCGACTTCATCCGGGGGGTCATCAACCTTCGGGGGGCGGTCGTCCCGGTGATCGATCTCTCGGTGAGATTCCATCGCCCTCCCTCAGACCCAAGCAAGCGGACTTGCATCGTGATCCTGGAGGTGGGTGACGAGGAACACCTCTCCACCCTGGGGGTCATGGTGGACAACGTCAGCGAGGTCCTGGAAATCATGAGGGAGGACATCGAACCAGCCCCCAGCTTTGGAAGCACCTTGAGAGCCGACTTCATCCAGGGGGTCGGGAAGGTTGGCGGCCAGTTCGTCATCATCCTTGACGTCAACCAAGTGGTCTCCGTGGAGGAACTGGCCTCTCTGGCAGCCTCCCGGGGGGACGGCGAAGCCACCTAGGCTTCCCGCTGGGCCCCTCCTCCAGAATCAGGACAACCAGGAATGGCAACGACCATGGCCATGATCATCGATGATTCCGAAAGTCTCCGCCGGGTGGTGAGCATCGCCCCGGCTGCGGCAGAAATGAAGGAGGCTGGCCAGATGGCGGAGGTCCGAGCCTTTGTAGCCAAACCCTCCAAGCCGGCCCCCCTCCTGAATGCGGTTTCCAAGCTGACCCTGCCCTGACCGGGAAGGCAATCTCATCCTCACCGGCCGTGCCGGGGAGAGGACCACCATGAATCTCGAACAAGCCAAACAGACCTTCATCATGGAAGCCCAGGAACTCCTGGACGCCATGGAAGAGTCCCTCCTGGCCCCAGGTTCCACCGAGGCGGTCAATGCCATGTTCCGCGCCGTGCACACCATCAAGGGCTCGGCGGGGCTCTTCGGCCTCGACCCCATCGTCCGTTTTGCCCATACCGTGGAGAGCGTCATGGATCGGGTCCGGGCGGGTTCCCTGACCTTCGACGCCGATCTGGTGAACCTGATCCTGACCTGCCACGACCATTTGGCGCGGCAGATCGACGAGGTCCAGGATGGACAGGACCAGGGCTCACCGGAGGCCCAGGCCGAGGGGGATGCTCTACTCGAACGCCTCCTGCCCTACCTGGAGATGGTTCCCAGCCCGCATGCTCCCCCCAGAACGCCGGTCTCCCGGGACAAGCTGCCCTCCCCGCCGGAGGAGGAGCGTTCCAGCTGGCACATCTCGATCCGTTTCGGACCGGGAATCCTGCAGCAGGGCATGGACCCCCTGTCCTGCCTCCGTTATCTCCGCACCCTGGGTACGATCACCCACCTGGCCCCCCTCCTGGATCGCCTGCCTGCGGGTTCCAACTACGATCCAGAGCTTTGCTACCTCGGCCTGGAAATCGATCTGGACACCCAAGTGGAAAGGCAGGCCATCGAGGACGCGTTCGAATTCGTGAAGGAGGATTGCCAACTCCGGATCATCCCCCCCCAGGCCAAAGTCGAGGAATACCTCCAGTTCATCCGGGATATGCCGGAGGGCGATCACTACCTGGGGGAGATCCTGGTGGCGGGGAAGTGCATCACCACGAGCGACCTGGAGGAGGCCCTCGGGACTCAGCGGCAAGCAGCCATGGAAGACGGAGCGGTCCAGGGACGCCTGCTGGGAGCCATCATCATCCAGGACCAGGCGGTTCCGGCGGCAGTAGTTGCCGCCGCCCTGGACAAGCAGAAGAAGGCCAAAGAACGGCCAAGCCACGAGGTCAAAGTGGTCAAGGTCCAGGCCGAGAAGCTGGATCGCCTGGTGGATCTGGTCGGGGAACTGGTCATTGCGGGGGCGACCACCAACGCCCTGGCGTCCCAGGGCACTGACAGCCGCGTCCTGGAGGCCACCGCGGTCATGAACAAGCTGGTGGAGGAGATCCGGGACAATGCCCTCAGCCTCCGGATGGTGCAGATGGGGGAGACCTTCAATCGATTCCGGCGGGTGGTGCGGGATATGGGCCAGGAGCTGGGCAAGCCCATCGAGCTGGAGATCCACGGCGGTGAAACCGAACTCGACAAGAGCATCGTGGAAAAGCTGAGCGACCCCCTCATGCACGTCGTGCGGAATTCCATCGACCATGGCATCGAGCCCCAGGAGATACGCCGCGCCCGGGGGAAACCGGAAACCGGTTCCCTCTCCCTGAACGCCTTCCATGAATCCGGGAGCATTGTCATCGAAGTGGCCGACGACGGCGGTGGCCTGAACCGGAGGAAAATCCTGGCCAAGGCTGTGGAGCAAGGCCTGGTGCAGGATGCCTCGAACTTGACGGATCAGGAGGTCAACAACCTCATTTTCGAGCCGGGCTTTTCCACGGCAGATGCCGTCAGCAACCTCTCGGGACGTGGCGTGGGCATGGATGTGGTGAAACGGAACATCGACGAACTGAGGGGCTCCATCGAGGTGGAGACGCTGGAGGGCTCCGGGACAACCATGCGATTCAGGCTGCCGCTCACCCTCGCCATCATTGATGGGTTCCGGGTCATGGTGGACAACACATCCTACGTCGTCCCCCTGGATATGGTCATCGAGTGCCTGGACCTGGGTCCCTTCCTGGAGTCCGAACAGAATCACCTCATCAACCTCAGGGGCGAAGTGCTTCCCTTCCTGCGCCTGCGTGAAATTTTTGAGACTGAAGGGGCCATCCCTCGCCGGGAACGGGTTGTGGTGGTGCAGTTCGGGGAATTGAGGGCAGGCATCGTAGTGGACCGCCTCATGGGCGAGTTCCAGACGGTCATCAAGCCCCTGGGCGAGCTCTTCCACAGCGTCAGAGGCCTGGGTGGTTCCACCATCCTGGGCTCCGGGGAAGTCGCGCTCATCCTCGATGTGCCTCAGCTGATCCAGCTGGCCATGGCGCGCAGACGCACATCTACTCAGCGAATTTGAACGTTTTCCTGCCCCCACTTCAAGGAGAAGACCATGTTCACGTCCATGACCGTCAAAATGAAGATGCTCCTTCTCTCGGGGGTGGCCATCCTCGGCCTCATCCTTGTGGTGGCCCTCAGTCAGTTCATGACGGCGAAACTCTTCCATTCCGTCAACTACGTCAACGCCAACACCCTCCCAAGCCTGGTGGCCCAGGACAAGGTCAAGGAGTCCTTCCTCACCCTGAGGGTCGCCATCAACCGCCACATCCTGAACACGGACCCCAGCAAGTCTGCGGCCGTGGATGCCGCCGTCCAGAAGGGTCGGGACGACACACGACAGGCTATCGCAAATTACGAATCGCTTATTAGTGATGAGAAAGACCGGAAGATATGGGAGCAGGAGCGGAAAGCCTTCGAGGATTTCGATGAGGTACTCGACACCTCTATCGCACTCTCCAAGGCGAACAAGAAGGCCGAGGCCAACGCGATCGGAGTCAAGATCGCCCCCATTGCCGCCAGGGTGATGGACCTGATCAACCAGAACTATGACTACAACGTCGCACTCGCCAACAAAGGCGCCGCAGAAGCCCTGGCAGACAAAAAATCAACCCTGGTCCTGACCATCATCGTGTCCTTTGTCGTGCTCGTCATTGTCGCCATCATCGCGATACTCATCACCCGCAACCTTCTGAAAACGCTAGGCGGTGAGCCAGCTGACGCTGCGGAAATCGCCCGGCGGGTCGCCGAGGGCGATCTGAACTCGGAGGTCAAGGTGGCTCCAGGCGATACCACCAGCCTCATGGCCTCCATGAAGCGAATGACCGAATCCATCCAGGGCGTCATGGCCGACACCTCACGGTTGGTCCAGAGCGCGGCGGCAAACCAGCTTGATGTGCGGGCGGATGCCAGCAGACATCAGGGGGAATACCGGAATCTCGTCACCGGAATCAACAACACCCTCGACGGCATTGTGACCCCGCTCAAGAGCCTCATCGAGGACGTGAAGATGCTGGCCGACAACGCCATCCAGGGTAACTTCTCCGCAAGGGCCAAGGCCGACCGGCACATCGGGGAATACCGGAGCGTGGTGGAAGGATTCAATGGAACCCTGGATGTCGTCGTGGACAAGCTGGAGTGGTACCGCTCCATCATCGATGCCGTTCCCTTCCCGATCCATGTCACGGACCTGGATATGAAGTGGACCTTCCTCAACAAGCCCTTCGAGAAGCTCATGGTCGAGCAGGGCAATGTGCGCGACCGCCAGGATGCCGTTGGCCGCCCATGCTCCACGGCCAATGCCAACATCTGCAAAACCAAGAACTGCGGCATCCACCAGCTCCGCAACGGCGTGAAGGAGAGCTTCTTCGATTGGTGCGGCATGAGCTGCAAGCAGGACACGGCCCCGGTGCTCAACGCCAAGGGCGAAACCGTGGGCTACGTGGAAACCGTCACCGACCTTACCCCCACCCTGCGCATCAAGAGCTTCACGGAAGCGGAGGTCCAGCGCGTGGCCCAGAACCTGGAGCGACTCAGCAAGGGCGACCTCAATCTGGACCTGGCCTTGCAGGATGCGGATCAGTACACCCAGGAGGTGCGGAGTCAGTTCGACAAGATCAACAGCAGCTTCAAGCAGGTGGGCGCATCCCTCAACGCCCTGGTCAACGATGTCAACAAGCTTTCCATCGACGCCATCCAGGGACAGTTCTCCACCCGCGCCGACATCAAGCTTCACTCCGGGGAATACCGCAAGGTCATCGAAGGCGTCAATGGCACCCTCGACACCGTGGTGGACAAGCTGGAGTGGTACCGCTCCATCATCGATGCGGTTCCCTTCCCCATCCATGTCACCGACATGGACATGAAGTGGACCTTCCTCAATAAGTCCTTCGAGAAGCTCATGGTCGAACAGGGCAATGTGCGCGACCGCCAGGATGCCGTCGGTCGCCCGTGCTCCACAGCCAATGCCAACATCTGCAAAACCAACAATTGCGGCATACACCAGCTCCGCAATGGCGTGAAGGAAAGCTTCTTCGACTGGTGCGGCATGAGCTGCAAGCAGGACACGGCCCCGGTGCTCAACGCCAAGGGCGAAACCGTGGGCTACGTGGAAACGGTCACCGACCTCACCCCCACCCTCCGGATCAAGGGATTCACGGAGCTGGAGGTCCAGCGAGTTGCCGAGAACCTGGAACGCCTGAGCAAGGGCGACCTCAATCTGGATCTGTCCCTGCCCGAATCCGATCAGTACACCCGGGAGGTGCGAAGCCAGTTCGACAAGATCAACACCAGCTTCAAACAGGTGGGCGCGTCCCTCAACGCCCTGGTCACCGATGTCAACAAGCTCTCCATCGATGCCATCCAGGGACAGTTCTCCACCCGCGCCGACATCAAGCTTCACTCCGGGGAATACCGCAAGGTCATCGAAGGCGTCAATGGCACCCTCGACACCGTGGTGGACAAGCTGGAGTGGTACCGCTCCATCATCGATGCCGTGCCCTTCCCCATCCACGTCACCGACATGGACATGAAGTGGACCTTCCTCAACAAGCCTTTCGAGAAGCTCATGGTTGAACAGGGCAATGTGCGCGACCGCCAGGACGCCGTCGGACGCCCATGTTCCACCGCCAACGCCAACATCTGCAAGACCGGCAACTGCGGCATCCATCAGTACCGGAACGGCGTAAAAGAAAGCTTCTTCGACTGGTGCGGCATGAGCTGCAAGCAGGACACAGCGGCCGTGCTCAATGCCAAGGGCGAAACGGTGGGCTATGTGGAGACCGTCACTGATCTCACACCGACCCTGCGGATCAAGCAGTACACCGAACGGGAGGTCCAACGCGTCGCGTTGAACCTGGAGAGGTTGAGCGGAGGCGATCTCAACCTCGATCTTTCACTGCCGGAATCGGATCAATACACCAAAGAGGTCAAGGCCCAGTTCGGCAAGATCAACAACAGCTTCATGCTCGTGGGCACATCCCTCAAGGCCCTGGTCTCAGACGCCACCATGCTCTCCCAAGCCGCCGTGGCCCTCAAGCTGGACACCCGGGCCGATGCAGGGAAGCACCAGGGCGAGTACCAACGCGTGATCGAGGGCGTCAATGCAACGCTGGATGCCGTCATCAATCCACTCAGCATGCTGATCGATGACGTCCAGAGCCTCGCCAAGGCCGTCGTCGAAGGGCGGCTGACCGAACGGGGAGATGCCTCGCGTCACCGGGGCCAGTTCCGGGAGGTGGTGCAGGGGCTCAACGAGCTGGTGGAAGCGGTCGTGGCTCCCATCAATGAAGTCAAGCGCGTCATGGGCGCGATGGCCGGAGGAGACCTGACCCAGACCATCAAACAGGAATACCAGGGTGAGTTCCGGGTCCTGAAGGATGCCATCAACGAGACAACCGCCAAACTGGGCTCAACCATCTCCGAGGTGCGGGATGCCACGGGAATGCTCCTCAATGCATCCGATCAGCTGAGCGCAACGGCCCAGACCCTCAGCCAGGGGGCCTCCCAGCAGGCGGCCAGCGTGGAGCAGACCAGCGCATCCATGGAGGAGATGAGTGCGTCCATCGCAACCAACAACGAAAACGCCAAGGTCACGGGCGACTTGGCCATCAAGACGGCCAAGGAAGCCGTGCAGGGAGGCCAAGCTGTCCGGGAAACCGTTGGCGCCATGAAACAGATCGCCCAGAAAATCGCCATCATTGATGACATTGCCTACCAAACCAACCTCCTGGCCCTCAACGCTGCCATTGAGGCCGGTCGGGCTGGGGAGCATGGCAAGGGCTTCGCGGTGGTTGCCGCAGAGGTGAGGAAGCTGGCGGAGCGGAGCCAGGTGGCCGCTCAGGAGATCAGTCACCTTGCCACGGGAAGCGTGGATCTCGCAGAAAGGGCGGGAGGCCTCCTGGAGGTCATCGTGCCATCGATCCAGAAAACGGCAGACTTGGTGCAGGAGATCGCCGCAGCCTCGGCTGAACAGAATTCCGGCGTCGGGCAGATCAATGGCGCCATCAACCAGATCAGCCAGGCTACCCAGCAGAATGCCGCCGCTTCGGAGGAACTGGCCTCCACCTCCGAGGAGGTCAGTTCCCAGGCCATGGAACTGCAATCCATGATCGAATTCTTCAACCTGACCGAGACCAAGGAACTCCGCGCCCACCAGGCAAAGAAATCGCCCAAGCCCTTGCCAAAGGCGAAGGCCACTGGGTTCAGGGCGCTGCATGGAGAAAGCCCCGATGACCGTGAATTCACGCGGTTCTGAGCGGGAGACGCCATCATGGCCGAACTCATGCAGGTCACCAAGCGACAGAACCAGATGCTGGCCAGCCCCAGAACGGCCCAGCGCAACCAGTACCTCACCTTCAACCTGGGCGGTGAAACCTTCGCCATGGAGATCCGCTTCATCCGGGAGGTGATCCAGTACGGGGGGCTAACCCAGGTCCCCCTCATGCCCGACTTCATCCGGGGGGTCCTCAACCTCCGGGGGGCCGTGGTCCCGGTCATCGATCTTTCGGTACGCTTCCACCGCCCGCCCAGGGAACCCACCAAACGCACCTGCATCGTAATCATTGAGGTGGGACAGGAGGATTCGCTGGCCACTCTGGGCGTCATGGTCGACAACGTCAGCGAGGTCCTGGAGATCCTGGGGGAGGATATCGAACCCGCCCCCACCTTCGGGAACAACCTGCGATCCGATTTCATCATGGGCGTCGGCAAGGTAGCCGGCAAGTTCGTCATCCTTCTCGATGTAAACCAAGTCGTCTCTATAGAAGAATTGGCTTCCCTAGCCGTCAACAGGGAGCTTCCGATTCCAGCAGAGAGCGGCGAGCCGTAAGGGGTCCCTTTGGTCGAGAGCATACAGTCGCTTTCCATCTCTGACCTGGAGTTCGCCAGGCTGAGAGCCCTCGTCAAAAACCATGCAGGAATCTCCCTGGGAGAAACCAAACGAACCTTGATGGTCTCCCGTCTCGCTTCGCGCCTGCGGGCACGGGAGGCCAAGTCCTTCCTCGACTACTACAAGCTGATCACAAGCCCTGGTGAAGGAGATGAACTCCAGGCAGCCATCGATCTGATCACCACCAATGAGACCTCCTTCTTCCGGGAAGCCGATCACTTCAGAATCCTGAGGGAGTACATCGCCCGCCAACGCCCCGTCCCCTTTCCCTTCCGGGTCTGGAGCGCCGCCAGTTCATCAGGAGAAGAAGCCTACACGATTGCCATGGTGCTGGCCGAGGTCATTGGAGGAGCCGAGTGGGAGATCCTGGGCACGGATATCAGTACCCGCGTCCTGGATCGGGCTCGTCGGGGTATCTATCCCATGGAACGTTCCTCCACCATCCCCCATGAGTCCCTGCATCGATTCTGCATGAAGGGTCAGGGCCAGTACGAAGGGATGTTCAGGATCAACAAGGCCTTGAGAGACAGGGTGCAGTTCCAACAGGTGAATCTGTGCAACCCCCTACCCAGACTTGGCTCCTTCGAGGTCGTTTTCCTGCGCAACGTCCTGATCTATTTCGAGCAGGAACAAAAGCGCAAAGTGGTCGAATCCGTTCTGGAAACACTGAAACCCAACGGCTTGTTGATCGTCGGCCATTCGGAAAGCCTGAATGGCGTAACCCCGCACGTTCAACCAATCCAACCCACCGTGTACCGTGCCTGCTGACTTCACTCCCAAAGATCTGTTCCTGAACCCCGGGGAGTTCGCCTTCGGGGGACCCCAGATGCGTATCCGGACACTGCTGGGTTCATGCGTGGCTGTGACCTTCTGGCACCCGATCCATCGATGCGGCGCCATGTGCCACTACCTTCTCCCCAACGGTCCATCCGCACCCGGCACCCCTCCGGATGGGAAGTACGCCCAGGACGTCATCCAGCTCATTCTGGCGCACTTTCGGCGCAAGCGTCTGAGGCCGGACGATTTCGTCGTCAAGATGTTCGGCGGCAGCAGCATGTTTCCGGACCTTGCCCTCGGAGAGATGCTGGCGATCGGAGCCAGAAACATCCACCAAGGTCACATTCTCCTTGAAGAGGCTGGCTTCAAGGTGGCCAATTCCGATCTGGCTGGTACCAACCAGCGCATGGTGATCTTCGAATTGTGGAGTGGCGACGTCTGGGTTCGCCAGGGTCCCCCACGGGACATTGAATCCAGGGAAGATGCCAGGAGAGGCCTGAGATGACAGCAAACAATCCCATCAAGGTCCTGGTCGTGGACGATTCCGCAGTGGTGCGCCAGGTGCTGGTGGGCATCCTGGAGAAGGATCGCAACATCCAGGTCATCGGTTACGCCATCGACCCCATCTTCGCCATGGAGCGCATGCGCAAGGAATGGCCCGATGTGATCATCCTCGACGTCGAGATGCCGCGCATGGATGGCATCACCTTCCTCCGGAAGATCATGTCCGAGCGGCCCACTCCAGTTATTATTTGTTCATCATTAACCATCAAAGGCACCGAAACCTGCCTCCAGGCCATGGAGGCCGGAGCCTTCGCCATCTTCACCAAGCCCTCCATGGGCGTGAAGGATTTCCTTTCCGAGGCCGCCCGGGATCTCCTGGCCACGGTTAAATCAGCCGCCGGAGCCCGGATCTCCAAGCTGCCCCCGGTGGTGCCTCTCCTGAAGGCCCCGACCAAGTTCAATGCGGACATCATCATGGAGCCCGGCCGGGAGGCCATGGCCATCACCACGGACCGCTTCACCGCCATCGGCACCTCCACGGGAGGCACCCAGGCCCTGGAGTACGTCCTCTCGAACCTCCCCCGCACCTGCCCCGGCATCGTGGTGGTGCAGCACATGCCGGAGCAGTTCACCGCCGCCTTCGCCAAGCGCCTGAACGACCTCTGCGAGATCGAGGTCCGGGAGGCCAAGACCGGGGACCGGGTCATCCCGGGCCGGGCCCTCATCGCCCCCGGGGGCAAGCACCTGGTGGTCAAGCGCAGCGGGGCCCAGTACGTGGCCGAGGTCATCAGCGCCCCCCCGGTGAACCGTCACTGTCCTTCGGTCGACGTCCTCTTCCGCTCCGTGGCCAAGTACGCGGGCCGCAATGCCCTGGGCGTGATCATGACGGGCATGGGAGATGATGGCGCCCGTGGCCTCCTGGAGATGCGGGAGGCCGGCGCCCACACCCTTGCCCAGGACGAAGCGACCTGCGTGGTCTTCGGCATGCCCAAGGAGGCCATCAAGATGGGGGCCGCCGAACGGATCGTGCCCATCCAGGAGATTCCGGGCCTGATTTCAAAGTAGGGGGATCGGAAGTTCGAGGCAGAAGCTCGAGCCCCTGGGTGCCCGATCCTCAACCCATAGCCGCCCATGGTGGGCTTCAGCCGCCACGCGGCAGAAGGCCAGGCCCAGTCCGCTGCTGACCCGAGCCAGGCTGGAATCCCGCTCCAGGCGGACAAAGGGATCGAAAATCCGCGTCTTCATATCGTCCGGTATTCCCCTTCCCCGGTCCTCGACCCGGATCCGCAGACCGCTCCCCTCTGCCCGTGCCACCAGATCGATGCGCTCCCCCCGGGGTCCGTACTTGGAGGCGTTCCCCAGGAGGTTGAGCAGGAGGCGACGGAGCAGATCGACGTCCGCGGTACAGGTCAGTCCGGCGGGTATATCCAGCGCAAGGGTCTGACCGTTGCGAGCCAGCTGGGTCTGGATGGCCCGCTCGCACTCCTGCCCGAGCTCCAGCATGGGAATAGGCTCCAGGCGGAGCAGGAGCCCCCCTTCGGACTCCAGATGCTCCAGATCCAGGATGTCCTGCACCATGCGGACCATGGTCTGCCCCCCCTCCTGGATCATGGCCGTCAGATCATCCACACGGCCCCCTTCCCGGGCCTGTTCCTCCAGTAACTCCGTGGCCAGCAGGATGCCCTGAAGGGGCGACTTCAAGTCATGGACGATGAAGCGGGTCAGCAGCTCCCTCTGACGCTTGGATTCCCTCAAGGCATCCCGTTCGACCTTCAGGGCCCCCTGCAGTTGCCGCAGCCGGAGAAGGGAGCGGACCCGGATGACCAGTTCCCGCCGGAGGGCCTGCTTGAGGATGAGGTCGTCCCCCTCGGCCTGGATGGCCTGGTCCTGGGTTTCAGGGCGCTCGTCTGCGGTGAGGAAGAGGATGGGCACTTCGCGTCCCTCCTCCTGGGCCCGGATCCTGCGGCACACTTCCAGCCCGTCCAGGCCAGGCATCATGATGTCGAGAATCACCAGATCGGGTAGATGTTCGGCATAGGCCATCAGGCCTTCCCCGCCCCCCCGGGCCGTGATCACGTCGAAGCCAGCCCCCTCCAGAACCTCCGCCACCACCAGCAGCGCCGTGGCACTATCATCCACTACGAGGATCTTTGAGCCCATGCACCACCGGATCAGGCCAAGGTTGGAGTATGTTTTAGGCAAATGTCCAAAGTCCTGTTTCGGCAGGCATCTCTTTCATCTGTATTCCGGACGACCCCCATGCCGACCCCTCTCTGGTCCAAAGCCCCCCTCTTCCAGTCCCTGAGCGCCGCCCAGGTGGAGTACCTGGTCGCCCTCTCTTCGACCAGGAACCTGGATGAAGGTCAGATCCTCTTCATGGAGGACAGCCCCTGCACGGGTTTCTACGTCCTGATGGAAGGCTCGATCCAGCTGACCCGGGTAAGCACCACCCCAGGCGCCCACCCTACCCTGGCGGTTATCCTGCCCATCCAGAGCTTTGCGGAGGCCGCCATGTTCGGGGGCGAGGCCTTCCCCGCCACGGCCACAGCCCTCAAGCCCACTAGAGTCCAGCACTTCCCCAAAGCGGCCTTCCTGGCGGCCATGGCCCAGGAGCCAGCCCTGGCCCTGGCCATCATCCATGCCCAGGCGGTATGGCTCCGCAAGCTCACCCAGAAGGTGGAAAGCCTCAGCAGCTCCGACAGCCAGGAGCGCCTGCGCCGCTGGCTCAGCGACCAGTTGCCCGTGAACCTCTTCTTCAAGCTCCCCCTGACCAAGAAGGCCCTGGCGGCCTCCCTGGGCATGACCCCAGAAACGCTCTCCCGGGCCCTGCGGACCATGCAGGACGAAGGCCTGATCGAAGTCAGGGGCAACTCCATTCTGCGCCTCAAGCTGCGCTGATGATCTTCTCCCGAGCCACAACCCACGCCCTGAGGGCTCTGGCGGCCATGGACCCCCAGGGGCCCCTCCGTCCCGCCAAGGAACTGGCCGAGGAACTGGGCCTTCCCGGCCCCTACCTGGCCAAGGTCTTCCAGCCCCTGGCCCAGGCAGGGATCCTTGAGTCCGTCAGGGGACCCAGGGGCGGTTTCAGGTTGGCCCGGGACCCCGGAACCCTCACGGTCTGGGATATCGTCAAGCTCTTCGAAATGGGTGAACCCCTCGGGGGCTGCATCCTCGGCCTTGCCAGTTGCGGCCGCACAAAGCCCTGCCCCATGCACGGCGCATGGCTCGAGGCCCGGACCCTGCTGGAGCAGCGATTGGGGGGAATTCCCCTGATGGCGCTGCAGGCCTCCTTTCAGGCAGGACCACAAAGGACTGGCAAATAGCGCATTCGACCCCATATTGGGCACCTATGGATTGATTGCAAAAAATTCAGGATAAAAAAATCCTGAATACAGATATGATCAGGCCACCCTCCGGGTCCCCCATGAAACCCAGCCAACCCCTTCATGTCCTCGCATTTCTCGCCGTGGCCCTCATCGGGGTCCTGGTGGGGTCCGGCCTGTTCACCTTCATCTCCGCCGAAGGCGCATCCTACCTCTCCAATGATCCCAAGGTCTGCGTCAACTGCCATATCATGCGCGAGCAGTTCGATGGCTGGCAGCACGGCTCCCACCACGCCGTGGCCACCTGCAACGATTGCCACCTCCCCCACGACAACGTCATCCACAAGTTCTTCGTGAAGGGCAGCAACGGATTCCATCACTCCGAAGCCTTCACGACCATGAATTTCCATGAGCCCATCCGCATCAAGCCCGGCAATGCCAAGGTCCTGGAGGCCAACTGCCTCCGCTGCCACGGCGAGCTGACGGGCGAAATCACGGCCCATGGCACCCTGGGGGTCCCCACCGATCCCACCCAGAAAGCGGACCTATACGGTTGCGTCCGCTGCCACCAGGAGGTGGGCCATGGCCCCCGTCGCTGAGTCCTTCCACTCCCCCCTTGGAGGAGATCGTCCATGAGCCAGAGTCCCTTCTTCTCCCGCCCCACCGTTCGTTTGGGCCTGGTGGCCTGTGCGGCGGCCATCGCCACCATCCTGGTGCTCGCGCTTTACTCCAGCGTGATGAAACGCAAGACCGAAGCGCTCCAGACCAGCTTCCGACTCGTGAACTTGGACGAAAAGACCGTGGACCCGGCCCAGTGGGGGAAGAACTTTCCCCGCCAGTTCGATGCCTACCAGCGCACCAATGAGCGTTACAGCACCAGGTACGGCGGCGCCGGAAGCGAAGGCATGGCCAAAAGCCGCCTGGAGGCCGATCCCCGACTGGTGACACTCTTTGATGGGTACGCCTTCGCCATCGATTTCAATCAGCGCCAGGGACATGCCTACATGCTCCAGGACCAGCGCACCACCAAGCGCGTCACCCAGAAGCCCCAGACTGGGTCCTGCCTCCATTGCCACGCCTCCAACACCGTGGCCTACCGGGAAGAGGGTATCAAGCAGGGGGCGCCCGGCACCCTGGATGAGCCCTTCGACAGCCCCAATGCCCGCCAACAGCTGATGGCAGGCTTCGAATCCGTCTGCAAGATGAGCTACCAGGACGCCACCAAGCTGGTCCAGCACCCCGTGGCCTGCCTGGATTGCCACGATCCCAGGAACATGCAGCTCCGGGTCACCAAACCGGGCTTCATTCGCGGCATCGCCGCCCTGGCCCAGAGCGGTGATCCCACGCCCCACCTTCCTTCCATCGAGAAGTGGCGCAAGGGCGACCGGAAGGAGGCCTACGACGCCAACCGGGATGCCTCCCGCCAGGAACTGCGCTCCATGGTCTGCGGCCAGTGCCACGTCGAGTATTACTGCGGCCCCAAGACCACCCTCTTCTTCCCCTGGAACAAGGGACTCAAGGTCGAACAGATCGAAAGCTACTACAACGAATACAAGTTCCCGGACGGGCATCGTTTCTTCGACTGGAAGCACGCCAAGGCGGGAACGGAAGTCCTGAAGGCCCAGCACCCCGAGTTCGAGACCTGGAGCCAGGGCATCCACGCCCGTTCCGGTGTGTCCTGTGCCGACTGCCACATGCCCTATGTCCGGGAAGGGGCCATCAAGATCAGCGACCACCAGGTTCGCAGCCCCCTCATGGACATCTCCCGCTCCTGCCAGACTTGCCACCGCTTCCCAGAGGCCGAACTGAAGACCCGGGTAGAGATCATCCAGGATCGTACTTACCTCCTCATGGGCGCAGCCGAAAACGCCATCGTGGGCCTGATCCAGGACCTGGACAGCGCCCGCAGGGCCGGGGTTCCGGAAGCCAAGCTTCAGCCCGCCATGGAACTCCACCGCAAGGCCCAATGGCGCCTGGACTACGTGAACGCGGAGAACTCCATGGGCTTCCATGCCCCCCAGGAGACGGCGCGCATCCTGGCAGAATCCATCGATTACGGGCGCCAGGGGCAATTGCTGGTGAAGGGGTTGAAGCCCTGACCGGGCCCGCCTCCCTGAGGGTGAAAGCCGGAACCCTCCTGGAAGCCTAGGGTATCCTCAGGGGAAATGCACACCTTCCCCTGGAAAGCCCTCAGCGCCCTGGCCACCGGACTCGTCCTGGGCCTGGGGCTCTTCTTTCTGGGCTCCGACTATGCAGGCGACACCCCAACCGCCTGCCGAAGCTGTCACACCATGGAAGAGGCCTTCACCACCTGGAAATCCGGCCCCCATCATCAGCAGGGCTGCGAAGCGTGCCACCTGCCCCAGGAAAGGCTCCCTCGTTTCCTGACCAAGGGGGTCACTGGGCTCCGCCATGCCACAGTCTTTGCCCTGGGCCGGGAGGGAGTCCACCACCGCCTCGCCGACCGCAGCGGGATGGAAGCCAACTGCCGCCGCTGCCATCCGGCCTCGCCCCGGCTGCATCCCCAGTCCTCCCGCCCCTGCCTGGAGTGCCATGGTGACACGGCCCACGGCGCAGCTTCCCTCGCCCGGAGATGACCATGACCCTTTCCAACCGAGCCTGGTTCGCCCTCTTCCTGGTCGCCGCCCTGGTGGCCTTTGGCTTGGGCCTGCTGACCATGGGCCTCGCGGGGCGCCAGTCTGAGGTCCCCGGGGGCCAGCGGACCTTCGTGACTCCCATCGGAGATCAGGAAAGGGATCCGGCCATCTGGGGGATCAACTTCCCCCTGGAGTACCGAAACTGGCGGCGCCCTTCACCGGCACTACCAACCGCATCCACGGCCTCGGCGGAACTCTTTTCCGGCTATGGCTTCGCCCGGGACTTCAACCGGACCCGGAGCGGTTACCCCGAGGGCCTGCACCCGGCCTCCTGCCTGGACTGCCACGAACCGCGGAGCATGAAGCTGCGGGTGGGGCGGAAGGCCTTCATCGACGCCCTCTCCCGGCGGGGAATCGAGATTGCCAAGGCCTCGGACCAGGACCTGCGGACCTACCTCTGCGCCCAGTGCCACAGCACCTATGCCTTCGGCAAGGATGAAGCCCTGGACTTCCCCCACGAGAAGGGGTTGAAGTCCGAGGAGGTCCTGAAGGCCTTGGATGCACGACAGACTGCTGACTGGACCCACCCTGGTTCCGGCGCCCCCATGCTCAAGCTGCGGGGGCCCTCCTACGAACTCTGGAGCCAGGGCATCCACGCCTCCAGGGGAGTGACCTGCACCGATTGCCACATGCCCTACGTCCGGGAGGAAGGCAGCCGCATCGCCAGCCATCAACTGCACCGCCCCCTTCGGAACCCCCTGGAGGCCCAGTGCGCTCCCTGCCATCGCTGGCCGGAAGGGGAACTGAAGGCCCGGGTGCAGGACATTCGGGCCAGACACCAAGAACTGGAGCAGCGGGCTGAAGCTGCCCTGGTCTCTGCCCATCGTGCCATGGCCCATCACCCGGATCCGGAGGCCAGGCGCCTGCTTCGCCAGGCCCAGGCCCATTGGGACTTCGTGGCCAGCGAAGGTTCGGGCGGCTTCCATGCCCCGCAGGAAGCCGCCCGGAATCTGGCCCTGGCCATTGACCTGGCCAGACAGGCCGAACTCAGAGTTCGATCTTCGTCCCCAGCACCTTGAGGAACTGAGCAATCCAGGCGGGGTGAGCGGGCCAGGCGGGAGCCGTGACCAGGTTGCCATCGGTGACGGCCTGGTCGACCCCGATGCCAGCCAGCTTGCCGCCAGCCCTGGAGACATCCGGGCCGCAGGCCGGGTAGGCGGAGCAGACGCGGTTGTCGAGCACCCCAGCGGCGGCCAGGATCTGGGGTCCGTGGCAGATGGCGGCAATGGGTTTGTTGGCCTTGGCGAAGTGCTGGACGATCTCGATCACCTTGGGATTGAGACGGAGGTATTCCGGCGCCCGGCCACCCGGAATGACCAGGGCATCATAGGCCTCGGCCTTCACCGCGGCGAAGTCGGCATTGAGGGCGAAGCGATGCCCGGGCTTTTCGGTGTAGGTCTGGTCGCCCTCAAAGTCATGAATGGCGGTTTTGACATAGTCCCCAGCCTTCTTGTCCGGGCAGACCGCATCCACCTGATGGCCCACCATCAGCAGGGCCTGGAAGGGCACCATGACTTCGTAGTCCTCAACGAAATCACCGACGAGCATCAGAATCTTCTTGGCAGCCATGGCTACTCCTTTATTTGTGATTAATATTTCCCAACAATTTGGGGTCCACAAGCACTATCGACACAACTTTGGGTTCCTTCAAGCCTGGACGGTGACAGAAGGATTCCTTTTTTCTGTTCCTTCCGAAGAGTGATTGAACCTTCCGTTTGGAGAGGGGAAACTAAGTGTATTTCCGGGGGTCGACCTCCGGTATTGAAGGGAGAACACCATGGCCGAAATTGCCGAGTCCCAGGTGAATCTGCGTCGCTCGCTGGAAGCGATCCTGGACCGGGAAAGCATTCTCGACCGCCCCATCGACCGAGTCGCCTTCTCTGGAGACGGAAGCTTCTACCGGATGATTCCCAAGGCCGTGGTCTTCCCAAAGACCATCGAACAGGTGAAGCAGCTCTTCCAGTTCAGCCGCAGCGAGGGCATCCCCATGACCTTCCGCGCCGCTGGCACCAGCCTCTCCGGCCAGGCCATCACGGATGGCATCCTGGTGGAGGTGGCCCGCCACTGGAAGCACATCCAGATCCTGGAGCAGGGCGCCAAGGTCAAGGTGCAGCCCGGCATCATCGGGGACCACGTGAACCGGACCCTCAAGGCCTCCAAGGCCAAGATCGGCCCGGATCCGGCCTCCATCGCCACCTGCACCGTCGGCGGCATCCTGTCCAACAACTCCAGCGGCATGTGCTGCGGCGTGCACCACAACGCCTATCACACCCTGGAGTCCCTCACCTTCCTGCTGCCTTCGGGCACCCTCATCGACACGGCGGACCCCGAGGCCGATGCCAAGTTCCGGGCCCAGGAACCGGCCCTGGCCGCTGGCCTCCTGGAGCTCAAGGCGGAAATCGAAGCTCACCCCGCCCTGAGCGCCCGGATCCGCGCCAAGTACCGGACCAAGAACACCACGGGCTATTCCCTGAACGCCTTCCTGGACTTCCAGAAACCCGTGGAGATCTTCCGCCACCTGATGGTGGGCTCCGAAGGCACCCTGGCCTTCATCGCGGAGGCCATCCTCAGAACAGTTCCCGACCTGCCCGCCAAGGTCACGGGCTTCCTCATCTTCCCGGATCTCCGGGCGGCCTGCGCGGCCATCGTCCCCCTCCGGGACGCCGGAGCGGCGGCCCTGGAGCTTCTGGACCGCGCCTCCCTCCGGGCCGTCGAGAGCCAGGACGGCACCCCCGAAAGCTTCAAGACGCTTCCGGACGGAGCGGCGGCCCTCCTGGCGGAGTTCCAGGGGGCCGATCCCCTGGCCCTGGAAGCCCTTCAGCGGCAGGCCGAGGCCGCCTGTGCCAGCCTCCACCTGCTCGAACCGGTCCATTTCACCCAGGATCCCGTGGAGCAGGCCAAGATGTGGAAGCTCCGCTCCGGCACCTTCCCCTCCGTGGGAGCGGTCCGGGCCCGGGGCACCACCGTCATCATCGAGGACGTGGCCTTCCCGGTGGAGCACCTGGCGGACGCCGCCCTGGACCTCCAGGCGCTCTTCGCCAAGCACGGCTACGACAACGCCATCCTCTTCGGCCATGCCAAGGACGGCAACCTCCACTTCGTCATCACCCCCTCCTTCAACGAGTCCCGCTTCGTGGATCAGTACGCCCGATTCATCGACGAGGTGGTGGAACTGGTGGTGAAGAAATACGATGGCGCCCTCAAGGCCGAGCATGGCACCGGGCGCAACATGGCCCCCTTCGTAGAGGCCGAGTGGGGTCCCGAAGCCAAGGCCGTCATGACCCGCCTCAAGGCCCTGGTGGATCCCCAGCACCTGCTCAACCCCGGCGTCATCCTCAACCCCGACACCGAGGCTCACCTGCATCATCTCAAGGCCATGCCCCCGGTGGAGGAGCAGGTCGATAAGTGCATCGAGTGCGGCTACTGCGAACCCAAGTGCCCCAGCCGGGAGCTGACCCTGAGCCCCAGGCAGCGCATTGTCGTGCGCCGGGAGATGGCCAGGCTGGCCACCACCGGGGAGGACCCCAGCCGTCTGAACTCCCTTCAGGCGGACTTCGCCTACATGGGCGTGGACACCTGCGCCGCCGACGGCCTCTGCGCCACGGCCTGCCCCGTCTCCATCGATACGGGCTCCCTCATCAAGCACCTGCGCCGCACGGCCCACGGCCCCGAGGCCCAGCGCATCGCCGCCTGGATGGCCCGGCACTTCGGCACCATGGAGCCCCTGGTGCGCTTCGGGCTGCGCTCCGGCCATGCGGTGCAGCAGGTCTTCGGGGCAGCCTCCATGGTCAGCCTCACCCGCCTGGGCCGCACCATCCTCCGCCGCGCCACCTACCAGTGGAGCCCGGAGATGCCCAAGGCCGCCAAGGCCGCCCTGCCCCGCACCAGCCGCCAGGGGGCCCAGGCCATCTACTTCCCGGCCTGCATCTCCCGCATGATGGGGCTGCTGCCCGGGGAACCCGCGGACCTGAGCCTGCCCGAGGCCTTCGTGGCCGTCACCCAGCGGGCCGGGGTCCTGATCCATATCCCCGAACAGGCGGAAGGCACCTGCTGCGGCGTGCCCTTCTCCTCCAAGGGCTACGATCAGGCCCACCGCGAAGTGGTCAACCGGGCAATTGAACGCTTCTGGGCCTGGAGCGGTGAAGGCGAGCTCCCGGTGGTGGTGGACACGAGCCCCTGCACCTACGGACTGGTCACCGCCCGCCCCTACCTGACACCCGAGAACCAGGAGCGCTTCGACCGCCTGAAGATCCTGGATTCCGTGAGTTTCGTCCACGACCAGGTCCTCCCCAAGCTGGAGATCAAGCGCAAGGTCGGCTCCGTGGCCCTCCACCCGGTCTGCTCCGTGACCAAGATGAATCTGGCCTCTAAACTGGAAGCCATCGCCCGGGCCTGCGCCGAGCAGGTCGAAGTCCCCCTGAACGCCGGATGCTGCGGCTTCGCCGGGGATCGGGGCTTCCTGCACCCCGAACTCACCGCCTCCGCCACCCGCCGGGAAGCGGCGGATCTGGCCGGGCAGGACTTCGATGGCTACTACTCCAGCAGCCGCACCTGCGAGGTGGGTATGACCCGCGCCACCGGCCGGATCTACCGGAGCTACCTCTTCATGCTGGAAGAGGCTTCACGCT
>Ga0316604_10000335_pt1 | contig 62777 bp, 55 predicted proteins | sample OWC_soil_day20_C_FD_207650 | JGI IMG/M metagenome (GOLD analysis project Ga0316604, IMG submission 207650) | Wetland soil microbial communities from Old Woman Creek delta, Ohio, United States - OWC_soil_day20_CT | ecosystem: Environmental > Terrestrial > Soil > Wetlands | place: USA: Ohio...
TCTCAGTTTCGCTAACATAGGTCATTGAGTCAGCCACTCTTTGCGCAGACTTATTACCAATCGCTGCAATTTCTTGTGCTTGGGCTGATATTTCTTCAGAAGTACTCGCCAACACACTAATACTACTAGACAAGTTATCAGCCATTTCTTTTAAACTTTTTTGTCGGTCAACCGGTTCTGCCACAGATATGCACCCAATGACCTCATCTACCTCATTTAGAATTGGATGAGCATAAGCAATATACGGGATGCCAAAAAGTGATTTATCACCCTTAACAATAATTCTACGTTTTTCTGCCATTGCCATAAACACGGATGTTCCAGACTTTAACAATGTACCCGGAGAAATATTTAAATTAATTTTTTTACTTGGTTTTGCCAACAAATACTTTTCCTTATCAGTTACGGCAACACAATAATCATTTGGCAACAACTCTGTTAACATGGGAGCTACATACTGAAAGTAGTTTAGAAGTTCTTTGTCTGTCATATAGTGTAGTTCCTTTCTGTTACTAACTCATTTTAGCTATGTGGTAAATAGAAGATCCTCCAATTGGAGGATCTTCTATTTTGATCTTATCGAACTCAACTTTATATCCGATCAGGTATCCTTTTAATGAGGTATTAAAAAGATACCTGTTATCGCAACTATATTTCCAATGATGAATAATAGAACGGAAAATCCCATCAAGTCTCGAATATTCATGTTTGCAATGGCTAGCAATGGTAAAGCCCAGAACGGACAAACAATATTCCAAATGCTCTCACCCCATGCCACGCCCATAGCTACTTTCCATGGCTCTACACCTAAAGTTGCCGCAGCGGGTAACATAAATGGTGCCTGAACAACCCAGTGGCCACCAGCCGAAGGAACAAATATGCTAATGATAAGAGAAGAGAAATAACATGCCACTTCAAAAGTATCATAGGTAGCAACACTCAATAGCAAGTTAGATATAACGTGAACTAGTCCGCTACCGTGCATAATCCCCATAATTCCTGCATAAAAGGGGAATTGCAAAATGATCCCACTGGCGGTTGCAGTGCCTTTGCTTATCGCCCTAGCATAATTAACCAAGGTGCCGTGAGCCAATATTCCTAGTACAATAAACATAAAAATTAAAATATTTACGTTAAGATTAAACCCGTTTTTCAGGAAGTAAGCAATAAGATAAACAAGCCCTGCTAATCCTAGTGAGTAGTTGAGAAAACGGCTGTTGTCCATTTTATCTGCCAACTGTAGTTCAGCAGTAGAAGCAGCTGTTTCCAATAATGTTTCATCTTCAAACAAAGTAGGATCAGCTATAACTATATCTTCTTTTTTAGGTAGCATTAGAACACAAACAATAGGAATTACAATTGCTAGAGTAATCGTAATAAACAAAGCTTGTGGATGAAAAATTGTTTGAGTTAAAGGAACGAGCCCTATTTGCCCTTCCAGAAAATGTCCTTTAGTGTTGATTACTAACGGCACAGAAGCCGATAACCCACCATGTGTAATAATGATTCCGGAAAACACGGCGGTTACTAACACGCGGAAATCAGTATCAGTATGTTGTTTGGCAGCCTCCCGAGCCAGAAAACCGCCTGCTATCAAACCCAATCCCCAGTTAAGATAATAAAGCCCCATTGAGACAAGACCAATAAAAAGTATTGTTTGTTTCGGAGTACGCGGTATCAATACAATCTTCTGAAGTAACCGGCGTACAACTTTCGCAGAGGCTAAGGCATAGCCAGTTATTAAGACTAGTGACATCTGCATAGCAAAAGCTAAGATATCAAAGAAGCCTTTACCCCAGTACTCAACAACTGCCATAGGCGACGTATGGGTTATAAATACAGCCATTGCACCTACAAACAAAGTAATAACCCATACAATTGTAAACGGATCCGGTAAATACTTTTGCATCAAATTTACAAAGAACATGAGCACGCGATTTATCATTTTCACACATCCATTTCTTTCATATTACACTTTAGCCATCAACGCCCACGCTCAATTTAATAAGCAATAATCGTGCCAATACCCAAATCGCCATTGGGTTGTTATAAAATTCAGTCCATTCAATTTTTTTGATGATATTTGTCATCAATCTTATTTAGCAAGCTCTGCTCTTACCTTGCTGCAACAGCTATTTTTGAAAGATGAAAAGATGCATCACTAATGATGCATCTTTTCATCTTTCAATCCAATTCCAAGCCTCTTAGCTTTTTTTACGATGGTCGATTGGTCAATCTTTAAAATTTGAGCGGCTTTTCTCGTACTCCCACATTGAGCCAATACCCTCTCGATTGTTTTTTTCTCAATATTGTTAACGATTTCTTTTAGCCCCATTTCCTCTACAACAAGCTCGGACATATAGGATGGGGTTATATTTAACAAAGCTCCTAATTGTTCGTTACTGATGTTTCCGCTCTGTTCTGATATAATAACCAGTCTCTCAAGTATATTTTGCAGTTCGCGAATATTCCCGGGCCACGAATACTGTTGCAACATTTCAAATCCCATTTTATCTATTATTACGTTCTTTGCATATTTGGAATTATAAACTCCGAGGAAATGACGGGCTAACACTTCAATATCTTCCCTTCGCGAACGCAGCGGTGGAATATGAATAGGAAATACGTTTAGCCGGTAGTACAAATCCTCTCGAAATCGCCCTTGCTTCACAAGATCCTTTAAATAGCAATTTGTTGCTGACAGAATTCTCACATCTAGCTTAATTGGTTTAGTTCCTCCAATACGGGTTATCTCTTTATGTTGGATTACCCTTAGCAGTTTAGACTGCAATTCCATTGGCATATCCCCGATTTCATCAAGCAAGATTGTCCCTTTATCAGCTAATTCGAATAGACCAATTTTACCGGAACTAATCGCACCAGTAAATGCCCCCTTGGCATATCCAAAAAGCTCTGCTTCCAAAAGATTCGCGGGGATAGCCGCACAATTAACCTTTATGTAAGGCCCATCTCTCCTAGCACTATTTGCATATATTTCAGTTGACACTACCTCTTTGCCTGAACCCGTTTCCCCTGTTATCAATACCGTAACATCAAGACCGGCAACTTGCTGGATTAACTTCATGACTTTTTGGGTCTCAAGACTTTTTCCGATCATATTTTCATTCAACTGTAGTTTTCTAAGATGTTCCACTTCCATGGCATTCTTTACTTTGTCTTTTTCCACTGCTTTTATCTTTTTTTGCGAAGCATCTAGGTCATCTTTCATTTGCATCAATTCCGTAATTTCTCTATCAATAGTCACGACTTTCTTTACATTACCCTTTGCATCCAAGACCGGTATTCCAGTAATTAACATTTTAGTCCTGTTCTTTAAACTTTCCCCCATGGCATTTACTTGTTTTTTGCATTTAATTACTTCCGGAGTTACCGCATTTAGGTAAACTCCCTCTGCCAGCAGCTCATCAACATACTTTCCTACTACTTCAGCAGAATGAATACCGGTGATTCTAGTATATGCTTTGTTCACATACAATGTCTTGCCTTTACCATCGGTAATATAAATTCCATCATATAGATAATCACCGATATCTCTAAGGGTAGAAAGCTCACTAAAGACTTTCTGTAAACCGGCGATAATCTCTCGACAAGATGCAGTATCTAAATTACTTTTTTCAATTTTTGTTATTAATCCTTGTAAAAAGATAGCTTCACTGCTTTCTATTCTATCTTTCAATGTCATCCCCCCTAATTCGCCATTCGCTAAAACTGATGCTAACTAGTTATTATTAACAAATGATAACCAATCTAAATCAGAATGTAAACTATCGAGATATTTCCCGCCTTTTTCTTTTGGCACAGAAATTGCATTGTATTCTTAACGAGCCTTTCAACGCCCCACAAGGAGAACAGCCATAAAAGAAATCGTTATCGCCGCCTGCACTTGCACGGCCACCCACCGCTACTATTGTAGAAAAATTAAAATAATTTATGAGGTGAATTATCATGGAAAAAACAATTATCACAGTTGCAACAACAGGTGCTTTCCCAACCAAAAAGCACAATCCTAACATTCCTCTAACGCCAAAGGAAATTGCTAACGATGTGTATGAATGCTGGCAGGCAGGCGCCGCTGTAGCCCATCTGCACATGCGGGACGATGAAGGCAAAGGCACTATGTCCAAAGAAAAATTTCGTGAAACGGTCAAGCTTATTAGAAGCAAATGCGACATTGTCCTTAATTTGACCACCTCTGGTGATTTGCTTGCAACTGATGAAACTAGAATGGCCCACTTTATTGAACTTAAACCTGAAATGGCTTCTTATGATGCTGGTTCTATGAACTGGATGCACAGTAGCTTATTCCTTAATCCACCACAGTTCCTTGAAAACCTTGGTAAAACCATGATTGGAAACGGAGTAAAACCAGAAATCGAAGTTTTCGATGCTGGCATGATATACAACTCGCTCTACTATATGAAAAAGGGCGTTATTGCGCAGCCAGCCCACTTCCAGTTTGTTTTAGGAGCCGCAGGAGGTACTGCTGCCACTGTAGAGAATCTGGTATACCTTAAAAGCTTGTTACCACAAGGATCGACTTGGTCAGCCTTTGGTATCGGCAAAGGACACGTGCCTATTATGTTAGCTACTATTGCCCTGGACGGTCATATCCGCGTAGGCATGGAAGACAATGTGTACTATGCCAAAAATCAATTAGCAACTTCAAATGCACAATTTGTTAAACGTGCTGCCAGAGTAGTCAAAGAAGCCAACAAAGAAATTGCCACTCCCGATGAGGCCAGGGAAATCTTGGGCCTAAAAAAGAAATAAGCAGGTGAGCTAAATGATAAAAAATATTGGTGTTATCGGCGCAGGCACTATGGGGCATGGTATTGCCCTATCCTTCGCTATGTACGGCTATAACGTAAACTTATATGATGCTTACGAAAACCAGCTAAAAAAGGCACTCGTTGAGATTGCGGACGAACTTGCCCTCTTAGCGGAAGAGCATTTCATTGAGCCTAGCGCTGTTCAAGCCACCCTAGATAGAATTAAAGTTTATAGTGACTTACAGCAAGCTGTTAAGGACAGAGATTATGTTATTGAAGCTACTCCAGAAATATTAGAGCTTAAACAAAAACTGTTTACTCAACTAGATGAATTCTGTCCTAACCATACAGTTCTAGCCAGTAATACCTCCAGCCTTCAACTAACTGCCATGATGGCTCTGGTTTCCCCAGAACGCAAAAAACATATGATTGTCAATCATTGGTACAACCCTGCTCATTTAATGCCTGTCGTTGAACTTTCCTGTTTTGGCAATATGCCTGAAGATATTTACAAAGAAGTCGAAGCTTTATTTGCTACCGCAAAAAAACAAACTGTCAAAGTTCTTAAAGACGTTCCCGGTTTAGTTGCTAACCGCATTCAGCAGGGTGTTGCCCGCGAAGTTTTCTCCCTTATCGAAATGGGCGTCGCAGAACCTGCTGATATTGATAAAGCACTTAAATTCGGCCCTGCTTTCCGTTATGCCACCACCGGTCAGTTAGAAGTAGCTGATTTTGGAGGCCTTGATATCTGGAGTATCGTCGGCGATAATCTATTAAAAGAGATGGACAATCGTCAAGGTGCCAATGACCTTCTGAAACAAAAAGTCGCGGAGGGCAAGCTCGGCATTAAATCAGGTGAAGGTTTCTATAAATATGAAGAATCTAAGATTCCTGGTATTAAGAAAGAATTTATGAAAAAGTTAATTCATCAACTAAAAGCTTCGGAATACTATACACAGAAGTAATATTAGAAGTATAAAACAGGTGTCTACTATGAGGTGGACACCTGTTTTTTGTGAGTCAAGACCACTGCCCGCTGACCGGACGATGGTCTACCCTGAACAAGCCTTTTAAGTAGTGCTATATTCTTCCCCACTCATCAACTAAGTGTAGGGCAAAGAAAAATTGCACCCATACGGGTGCAATTATCAAAAGATGTCAGTCATTTTCCAAGAGTTCTTCGGCCTCTTTTAATAGCTGAATATCACCACACATTGGGACTTCGTCGCAAGCCTCACTCATCGGGCACTTACTGCAAATTGAATCAGCCAGAAGAGTAAGGCGGGCAGTTACTACTTGATTTTGAAGCATACTACCACCTCCTACCGTCAGTATACTACCTCGTATCAGCCGAGACAATTACCAAACAATGGATTTAGCAGCACCTATTTAGCCCTCTTGCCAATATTCTGGTAAATAGTAGATGATGTCACTAATTTTGAGATTCGAAATTACCTCCCAGAAAAATCCGCCTTGCGCTTCCCAATAAAAGCGGTCATGCCTTCTTTCTGATCGGCAGTTGCAAAACACAATCCGAAAACTTCCGCCTCATAGGCAATACCTGACTCCAAATCCATGTCCATTCCAGTATTTACTGCCGCTTTACACAGCTGAACAGCTACATTCGCACGCGATAAAATCTTTTCAGCCAACGCTTTGGCCGTACTAATCAATTCATCAGCAGGTGTAATTTTATTAACTAGACCGAGCCGATAAGCCTCTTGTGCATCAACTATATCAGCAGTATACAGCAATTCTTTAGCTCGACCTTTACCAATCAAACGTGCCAAGCGTTGTGTTCCGCCAAACCCTGGAACAATGCCTAAACTCACCTCAGGCTGACCAAATTTAGCCTTTTCCGAAGCAATTCGAATGTCGCATGCCATAGCCAGTTCACAACCGCCACCCAGTGCAAAACCATTGACAGCTGCGATAACAGGCTGCGGCATATTTTCCAGTTTACTGAAGATAGCCTGTCCATATTTTCCAAAAGTCCGCCCAGCCATTGCAGACATACTTTGCATTTCCGAAATATCGGCTCCCGCCACAAATGCCTTATCACCGCTTCCGGTAATTATTACTACTTTAACACTATCATCTTGCACAATCTCATCCAAAAGACTATCCAATTCCTTCAGGAGCTCAGAGTTTAAGGCATTTAACGCTTTCGGCCTGTTTAACGTAATCGTCCCAATCCCATTGTCAATTTGATACAGTACGTTATTATATGTAGTCAATCTTGACACCTCCTAAACGTTTCCTAATTAAAAAGCTAGCATGCCTTTGCTTTCTTAAATTCTTCAATCAGAGCAGGCAATACTTCCATTACATCACCAACTATACCGTAATCCGCAACTTTAAAGATTGGCGCATCAGCATCTTTATTGATGGCAATAACCACATCTGACGATGACATGCCGGCAACATGTTGAATAGCCCCAGAAATGCCACAAGCAAAATATACTTTGGGACCAACAGTTTTCCCGGTTTGTCCTACCTGATGGAAATGCGGCTTCCAACCAGCATCTACAACTGCCCTTGATGCCCCGACAACACCGCCCAGCACATCAGCCAGGCCTTCAATTAATGCAAAGTTTTCTGGCTTGCACATTCCCCGTCCGCCAGAAACAATAATTTCGGCTTCTTCCAAGTTGCAAGAGGTTGTACAAACCTTTACAAGATCGACGAGTTTGGTACGAATATCTTGGCTCTTTATCTTACTTGCTACTTGCACTATTTCGCCAGTACGTGAAAAATCTTGTTCAGGACGTTTAAATACTTTCGGCCTTACAGTACCCATCTGCGGACGATGCTCAGGACACAGTATAGTAGCCATAATATTACCGCCAAAGGCCGGACGAGTCCATGCCACAAGCCCAGTTTGCTCATCTATTCCAAGGTTGGTACAGTCAGCTGTCAGACCCGTACCAACTCGACAGGCAACTCTCGGACCAAGATCTCGGCCATCATTTGTCGCTCCGATGAGAATTACCGACGGTTTGTAAGTATTAATCAAATCGGTAAGTACTGCCGTGTAGCCATCAGTACTATAGTTTTTAAACTCAGGCCCTTCAATTAAATATACCTTGTCCGCACCGCTAGCAAATACTTCTTTAGCGAACGATTCCACTCCATCACCAATTATTACACCCGCTAGTTTTTGTCCTTTTGCATCAGCCAATTTCCGGCCTTCACCCAACAACTCATGACTTACATTTCTGATTTGTCCTTCAACCTGCTCAATGAATACCCACACATCTTTATAGGCATTTTTATCTATTTTTACCGAACTTTTTTCAATTTCTTTAGTGATTGCACCTACAGGACATGCATCAACACATGCTCCACACACTGTGCACGCGTCGGTAATGCAGGCCTTGTCAGCCTCCATAACCATCGCGCCAAAGGGACAGGTATTTATACATGCACTGCAGCCAACGCACTCTTCTTTATTAATTATTACCGCCATGTTAATGCCTCCGTTACACAATCTTTGCTTCTAATAATTTACTAGCAAGTTTGGATGCTGCTTCTCGCGCCGAATCAGCCTTGATGATCTCGCCTTGTACCCGCTGTTGCGGTGTGAAGATACGACGTACTTGAGTCGGCGACCCTTTAAGCCCAAGCTGATCTGGATTAACATCCATATCGCCAGCAGTCCAGGTAGGAATTTCTTTACGATTAGCTTTCATTGTACCTTTAATTGTCGGGAATCGAGGCTCGTTAATTGACTTAAGCACAGTAAGTAATACAGGAGTCTGCGTTTCAATTATCTCATAACCTTCTTCATGTTCCCGTTCAACCTTGATAGAATTGCCTTCCACCTCAATTTTCGAGACACAGGTCACCTGTGCCAAGTCAAGATGTTCAGCAATCTCAGGACCCACTTGAGCAGTATCACCGTCGATAGCCTGTTTGCCGCAGATAATCATATCCACATTACCCAGTTTTTTAATAGCACAGGCTATCGTATAGCTAGTGGCTAAGGTATCGGCCCCACCAAAAGCTCTGTCACTAATTAGGAGTGCCTCATCGGCACCCATGGCCAGACATTCTTTCAGCGCGTCTTTAGCTTGAGGCGGCCCCATGCTAATAACAGTCACTTTTCCACCATGTTTTTCTTTTAACTGCAGCGCTGCTTCGACAGCATTTTTATCAAAAGGGTTAACTATACTCGGTACTCCTTGGCGAATAAGCGTATTTGTAACTGGATCAATTTTAACTTCTGTGGTGTCAGGCACTTGCTTGACACAAACAACTATTTCCATTCCTTAGACCCTCCTATTTCTACCTCAGCAAGCTGCCGGAGATGACCATGCGTTGAACTTGATTGGTTCCTTCATAAATCTGAGTAATCTTAGCATCGCGCATCAGGCGCTCTACTGGATATTCCCGACTGTAGCCATAGCCGCCGAAAATCTGTACTGCATCTGTCGAAACTTCCATAGCAATATCGGAGGCATACATCTTAGCCATGGCAGCTTCTTTAGAATATGGCAAACCTTGATCTTTAAAAGATGCGGCACGATAAACCAACATACGAGCAGCATCAACTTTTGTTGCCATATCGGCCAGCATAAAACCGATCGCCTGGTTAGCAGCGATAGATTTGCCAAATTGTACACGTTCCTTGGAGTACTTTACAGCATGTTCAAGCGCTGCCTGAGCTATCCCCAATGCTTGGGCTGCAACTCCGATGCGTCCGCCATCAAGAGTAGCCATAGCAATTTTAAACCCTTGGCCCTCTTTACCCAACATGTTTTCCTTCGGCACTTTTACATCTTGGAATATCAATTCATTCGTCATGGAAGAATGAATGCCCATTTTATGCTCTTTTTTACCAAAAGTGAATCCCGGCATGCCTTTTTCCAAAATAAATGCTGTGATTCCTTTAACACCCTTGGATTTGTCAGTCATAGCAAATACTACATATACCTCGGCTTCACCAGCATTAGTGATAAATATCTTGCTGCCATTTATAACATAGTTATCACCATCTAAAACTGCTACAGTTTGCTGCGATGCTGCATCTGTCCCAGCATTAGGTTCAGTTAGACCAAAGGCTCCTTGTTTTGTACCTTCTGTTAGCGGAACAAGGTATTTTTGCTTTTGTTCTTCAGTTCCAAAATTAAAGATAGGCCAAGCACATAACGAAACAGTAGCAGATAAGGTAATACCTACTCCAGCATCAGCCCGAGAGAGCTCTTCCACAGCTAAAATGTAGCTTAGAACATCGGCATCAGCACCGCCATATTTTTCAGGAAAACAAATACCGGCAAAACCCATTTCTCCCATTGCATCGGCAATCTCCCGGGAAAATTCTTCCTTTTCATCACGCTCGGCTGCCCCTGGTGCCACTTCTTTTTCAGCAAAATCACGGACTAACTTTTGCATGGTCTTTTGTTCCTCTGTAAGTTGAAACTGCATAGAAATCCATCCCCTTTTATATAATAATCTTATGAACATACCTAACATACTATTGCAATAATTATGCCAATGTAAAATCAGCAATTGAATGTTAGGTAAAATCACCCTTTTTGTCTGTTGATGAAATTCTTCATCACAAGCACGGGAATTGCCGGAAAAATGGCACTTTCCCCTGATGAAAATTATCGCCTAAGTGATGCAAAAAATCATCAATACTTCACCATCGTTTTATACCTTAAACTGTTCGACATTCTTCTGCAATGCCTCTGCCATTCGTGCTAATGCTTGACTAGAAGCAGCTATCTCTTCCATCGAGGCCGATTGTTCCTGAGTTGCAGCTGAGACACTTTGTGTCTGACCTAATGTTTCTCCACTAATTTTTTCAATATCTTGTACAGCCGAAACTAATTCCTGGCTTCCTTTTGCCATCTGGTCTACAGCTGCGGTAATTCCATGAACTTGTAACGATACCTGATCAATTAGTCTGACAATCTCCCTAAATGCCTGTCCTGCCGAATTGACAACTTCAGCTCCCACCTTCACCTCGTGAGTACCTGCATCCATGGATGAAATGGCTTTACCGGTATCTTCCTGTATTTCTCCAATTAACTGTGCGATTTGTTTAGCGGCATTTTGTGATTGTTCTGCCAGTTTTCTTACCTCTTCGGCAACTACAGCAAAACCTCTCCCTTGCTCACCTGCGCGAGCGGCTTCAATAGCAGCATTAAGTGCTAATAAGTTGGTCTGCCCTGCAATACCGGAAATAGCATCAACGATCTGTCCGATTTCTGTTGATCGCGTTCCTAATTTGCCAACTACCTGAGCGGCATTTTCTACGGCAACCTCGATTTGTTTCATTTGGCTTACAGTCGTATGTACAGCCCTGTCACCTTCTTGGGCTGCATCAGTAGCCTGATCAGCAACAGTAGCAACATCTTTCGCGCTTCCCGTCACCTGCTGGATACTGGACAACATTCTTTCTACCACATCGTTTGCCTTATTCACGGCTCTTGCTTGTATCTCCGCCCCTTGAGCTACCTCATTTATAACCCCGGCAACCTGACTGGCCGCTTGAGCGGATTGTTCAGCACTTGTAGTGAGTTGTTCTGATGATGATGCCACCTGCAGCGACGAATTCCTAATATGTCCAATCAGTTTTTGAATATTAACTGTCATTTCCCTGAAAGAATTAGCCAGATTCCCAATTTCATTTTTCTCATGAACATCAATTGTAGTGGTGCAGTCTCCATGTGCGATTCTCTCAGCAACACCTTGTAATTTATCTAGTGGTTTAATGATTCGCCGTGTTAATAAGGCAACAATGAATGCCGCCAGAATTACCATTCCCACTGCAGAAGAAGTTGACCACAGTCCTATTGAACGCAACGGTCCTTTAAATTCATCTGTAAAAGCCGTAGAAACAATAGCCCACTTTACACCTTTTAAAGGTGTATATGCAACGTATTCATCCCTATCATTTTCTTTAATAGCTTGAATTCCTGTTTCAGCATTTTGAACTTTTCGCATAATACCAGCAAGAGAACTCCCCTCCTCCTGGAGCGCATTATACTTCAAAATTTTCTTTTCATCTTTATCTGCTACAATGGTACCGTCAATTTGATATAAGGTCGCATATCCTGACTGTCCAATTTGGATGGATGATACAACTTGAATTAATTCATCTATTTTTACATTACCACCCAATATTCCAACTAACTGACCATTGTTCATTATTGGAACTGCGACTACAACAGCCATTTTCCCATCGGCTTTACCAAGTAAGGGATCTGAGATAACCGTCTTACCTGTTGCTATCAACTCTTTAAAATAAGCCCGTTCACTAATGCTTCCCGAAGTTCCTGAAGGTGAATACCATGTTCCCTTGGAATCAGATACCCAGAAACTACTATATAACGGCATACGTTTGCTTTCCAATAATAAATACGTGATAATAGCTTGCTTATCACCGCCTGTTACTACTGGAGAATTTGCTATGGCCTCCATCTCAGCCTTTCGTATTTGCAGCCAAAAACTAATCTCATTTGCCGCGACCTTTGTTGTATCTGTTAGACTTTGTTCTACGCCTTGAATAATTACAGTCTGTGTTTTTGTATAGTTTACAACTGTTAGGATTCCTGATGTTATCACCAACACAATAATGGTCAGTAAAACAAAAATCGATCGAATACTTCTCATGTTTTTTTCCCCCTTGATTATTAAATTAAATCAGGGGCTGAACTTTTTTAGATAGCTTGCTATATTAAGCTATCTTCATTTGCAGTTGTCCCGGGGATGATAATGGGTATGAAGCAGTTCATGGGATTTGTGACCAAGTGGTTTGCCCAGAAACTCGTCATATAATGCTTTAACTGCCGGATTCTTATGCGACTGGCGGATTGCTTTGTCGCTGTCTACCTGATAAAGCCCAGCCATACGTGCTTCTTTGGTAGCTGTGGTAGTACCCCAAGGTTGACCACCACCACCAATACAGCCGCCAGGACAGCACATAATTTCTACAAATTGATAGTCACACTCGCCTGCTTTGATTTTATCAAGGATAACACGCGCATTCTTCAGGCCATTAGCAATAGCAACTTTGACTTTTGTACCATCAAGGTCTACTTCTGCTTCTTTTATGCCTGTTAAGCCGCGGATATCTTTAAACTCAACATTGGCAAGTTCTTTGCCGGTAACAACTTCGTACACCGTACGCAAAGCAGCTTCCATTACGCCACCGGACGTTCCGAAGATTACAGCTGCACCGGTGGAAATACCCATCGGGTCATCAAACTCTTCGTTAGCAAGCTTAGTAAAATCAAAACCTGATTGTTTTATCATCCGCGCCAATTCGCGAGTAGTCAACACAACGTCAACATCGCGATAGCCGCTGTCATTCATTTCAGGCCGGGCACTCTCCCGTTTTTTGGCCACACAAGGCATGATCGATACCGAAATGATTTTGCTTGGATCAATGCCAGCTTTTTGTGGGTAGTAGGTTTTGACTAATGCACCAAACATTTGCTGCGGTGATTTGCAGGTCGATACATTTGGCAGCAGTTCAGGGTAGAAGCCTTCAACAAAGTTAACCCACCCTGGGCTGCAGGAGGTAATGAGTGGCAAGACACCACCCTGGCTCATTCTCTCTAACAGTTCGCTGCCTTCTTCCATAATGGTTACGTCTGCAGAGAAGTCAGTATCAAATACCTTGTCAAATCCTAACCGCCGAAGAGCGGCTACCATTTTTCCGGTAGTAATACTGCCAGGGTCCATACCAAACTCTTCGCCCAAAGCTACTCTTACAGCCGGAGCTACTTGAACAACTACATGCTTCTCTTCATTACCAAGAGCTTGCCATACTTTTTCCGTATCATCTTTCTCATATAATGCGCCTACTGGGCAAACAGAAATACATTGTCCGCAATATACACAAGTGGTATCTTGCAAAGGCCGATTAAACGCAGTAGTTACTTCATATTCAATGGAACGGTGGGCCGTATTAATAGCACCAACTGTCTGTACCTCTTGGCACATTTCTACACAACGCCCGCATTTTACACACTTAGACATGTCACGCACAATTGCGCCGTTGGAATCTTCAATTGGTAACTTTTTAGGCTCATTCTTAAACAGTGGTTTACTAATGCCAAAATCGCGAGCTAATTTTTGCAATTCGCAATTGGTATTTCTTACACATTGTAAGCAATCCTGCGGATGCTCAGCCAAAATAAGTTCAAGCACATCTTTTCTGGCTTGACGGACAGCTGGGCTGTTGGTGATAAATTCCGCACCGTCCCACACTTCATTACCGCAGGCTGTCTTAAGTTTTCTCTGACCCTTAGCCTCAACTACGCATACCCGACAGGTAGCGCGTACTTTAAGGTCAGGATGGTAGCATAGAACTGGGATGTCTATGCCAATCAGCTTAGCGGCATCCAGGATAAGGGTGGTTTCAGGGCATGATACAGAAATGCCGTCAATGGTAACATTTACTATTTTATTAGGATCTGATGCATGATGACCCATCACTACTCACCTCTTTCCTGTTCAGTAAAGCAGACTTTCGCCGGACATTTCTTGTTCAGGTGATCTGCAAATTCATCTTTGAAGAGTTTCCAGCAGGTATTTAATGCCACTGCCGCCGATTGTCCCAGACCGCAGAAAGAAGCATTGGTCATAGTACTAATCAGGCGCTTAAGGACAACCATATCGTCCTGGGTGGCTTCTCCTGTTGAAAGTTTGCATAAAATCGCATAGATTTGCTTGTTGCCTTCCCGGCAGGGAGTGCATTTACCGCAGGATTCATGGATAAAGAACTCAGTTACACCTTTTAGGTAATCAATCACACAGACATCTTCGTCCATAACTACGACTGCGCCTGAGCCAACGGTCAAACCAGCGTTTCTAAGCGTTTTGTAGCAATACGGCGTGTCCAGTTGTGCTTCATTGCCAATAGGCCCGGACTGCCCGCCTAAATGGTAGAATTTAAGCTTCTTGCCATTAGGAATACCGCCGCCCAGTTCAGGGTCATATATGCAATCTTTCAGGCTTACACCAAAGGGAATTTCATATACGCCACGGTTAACCACATTACCAGACAAACAAATTAGCTTAGTACCGCCGCTATCGCTAGTGCCATAGCTTAGATACTTTTCGCCGCCCTCTAAAACAATGGTTGGAATGGTCGCAATGGTCTCAACATTGTTAACCAATGTTGGCAGTAAGAACAAGCCAACTTCTGCTAAATGAGGTGGTTTAATACGAGGACGACCAGCTTTGCCTTCAATCGAATTCAAAAGAGCTGAGTTTTCACCGCATACATAAGCACCAGCACCGGTCATAATATGAATATTGAATTCAAAATTGGTGCCCTGAATATTTTTGCCAAGATAGCCTGCTTTTACAGCATTATCAATGGCGCTTTGGAACACCTTTTGAATGGCTCGATACTCACCCCGGATATAAATGTAGCCGTCATGGGAGTTAAACACATAACCAGCAATGGCCATGCCTTCAATTACTCTGAGCGGGTCTTGGCCTAACAGAATTTTATCTTTAAATGTACCAGGTTCGCCTTCGTCAGCATTAATTACAATATATTTAGGAAACTCAGGAATTTCCAAGAGTTGTTCCCATTTAGAGCCAGCCGGATAGGCAGCACCGCCGCGACCTAATAGCTTAGCTTTCTTAACCTCACCAATGATTTCTTCCGGTTTCATAGTAAACGCTTTTTTGAGACCTTGGAAGCCGCCTGCTTTCACGTATTCTTCAACAGAATCAGGACTAATTACGCCACAATTAGTCGAAACTAGTTTCTTTATTTTTGACATGAGGACACCCCCCGGTAACTATTAACAATTTCAGCTACCTTGGCTGCTGTCAGGTTACCATAGACCTCTTCGCCAATTTTGGCTACCGGGCCAATGTCGCAAGCGCCAACGCAATTCGTGTGCATCAACGTGAAGAGGTTGTCTGGTGTAGTCTGGCCGAGGCCAATACCTAATACATCCTCAAACATTTTAACAACTGCATCCGCTTTTGTTACATGGCAGGGCGTACTCTTACAAATTTCAATAACATACTTTCCTTGTGGTTCAATACTAAACATAGCGTAGAAAGTTAATACATCATGGACTTTGCTTATTGGTAATTCTAACTCACGAGCTACCACTTCAGCCCATTCTTCGGCTACATAATTTTCGCCGGAGGCGCACTGAATATCCAATAAAATCGATAACAACTGTTCTTTTTGCTTATCATATTTTTTGATAATTTCCATGACTTGCTCATACTGTTTAACAATTCCTAATGCCTGATCTTTTGTGACTTTTGAACAACACATTCTTGTTATCTCACCCTTTCTTTTGCTATCTTGTAATATCAAGATAAGCCAGCACGTTAAGGATAGCAACAATGATTATATCATATCTCTGAGTTATTTACTTTGTGAAAATTTGCTCAATTTCGATTGTATTAGTTCTTATATTACAATAATGTATAGAATGCAGGGTCAACCACTTTTCCTGTTGGTTGACCCTACAGTTCTCCCTGAGCTTATCCTTTTCAACCATTGTTTAACCAGATGATGGGCATGTCTTATTACTATTAAACTTTGGGACGCGGCAGGAACCCTGCACCTTTTACAATTTCTGGTAAAGCTGCTTCCCAACCAACAGGCATGATATGAATACCAGCTACTCCTGGAATTTTCTTGAGCTGGTTACACAATTCAATGGAAACTTGGATACCCTCTTTTTTCGGGTCTTCGGCTTTTTTCATGCGCTCAATCAAGCTGTCGGGGATTTCCATCCCAGCAACATCCTTCTTCATGTACTGCAGCGCTTTTACCGAACGTACAGGTAGAATACCTGCGGTAATCTTTGTTCTTTCATGAATACCACGGGCTACTACCATTTCCATGAAACGAGCAAATTTTTCGACATCAAATATTGCCTGGGTTTGAATAAAGTCAGCACCTGCGTTTACTTTCTTTTCAAGACGAATGGCCCGGAATTCAAACGGATCGCCAAACGGATTTTCTACGGCACCGATGAAAAACCGTGGTTCATTGGTCTTGATTGGAGAATCGGACAAAAGTTTTTTCTCGTCTCGCATTTTTTTGACCATGGCAATTAATTGCACAGAGTCAACATCATATACATTTTTACAGGTCGGGTGGTTACCAAACGATTGATGGTCACCGCTTAGGCACAAAACATCACGAATTCCTAAGCTATAGGCACCAAGTAAATCGCTTTGCATTGCAATGCGATTACGGTCCCGGCAAGTCATCTGAATAATTGGTACTCCGCCGCCCTTCAAAACATGAACACCAGCTGCAATACTGGACAACCGTACAATAGCAGTCTGATTGTCAGTAAGGTTAAAACCATCAACAATATCTTTCAGTTCACTGGCATGATGCTCTAATTCATGGCCTTCAGAATGTTGGGGTGGCCCAAGCTCACCTGTCACCACAAAATGACCCAGAGAGTACAGTTTTTCTAGTTTACTGTCTGTTTTCAAAACAGCTTGTTTATCAATAGCTACTGCTTCGCTCATAACCGCACATCCTCCCTCACAATTTTGCGAGGACCGCCGTCTCTGTTTTTCGACCAGTCTTTAGCTGGTAAGACTTCTGTCATCATATCCAGACGTCCTTGGCCTTTAAGGCGGTCATAGATAAGCTGCCATGCGCAAGGAGTGTCTTTGCTTACTTCGCATACCCCGTTCTGTGAACCACCGCAAGGGCCGTTTAAGAGACTCTTGGAACAACGGATTATAGGACATACGCCACCAGTTTTGGCAAGTACACACTCGCCACACAGCATACAACGTTCTTCCCAAATACCATGTTCAACAGCAGCACCAGCAAATTTAGTATTTTGACCAGGTACAAAGATGATCTCAGGATAGTTTTCTGCCATGAACTGCACGCCAACGCCGCAGGCCATGGACACAACAACATCAACATCCTTAAGATGTTCTTTAAACCTAACCACATATTCAGGATCACATTGACGCTCATAGGTAGCCGTTTCAATTTGCACAGGCTGACCGTCAACTTCCATTTTCATTCGAAGGGCACTGGCCATAATATCAGTTTCTTTCTGGCCGCCGGACAGACATACAGTAACACAGCCGCCGCAACCGGCAACCAGTACTTTTTTCGCGTCTTTTATGGCTTTTATGGAATCAGCAATTTCTTCAATTGGCTTGATTTCTGCAACTATCATATCGCTTGACTCGTCTCCTTTCTAGGCCTTCCGGGCCTTAAGCGGACTCGGACCTAACTTTTCAAGCAGTCCGGCCATATCCCGGGCGATCTGGGCGAAACGCGGACCGTGAGTGCCAGATACGTTATACATAACCAAACGTTCTCCGCCAACTCCTACTTGATCCAGTATTTCTTTGATGTGCTCCAAACGTTTCCGGGCACGAGAGCTACCTTTCACGTTCATGCACTCATGCTCAGGACAGCCAGCGACAAATACAGCGTCAGCGCCTTTTTCAAACGCTTCTAACAGCAGTCTGCCGTCAACTTTACCAGCGCAAGGTAACTCGACGGTCTCGATGGTAACATTAACATCGGCTGGTGGGCCAAGATCAGAGGTAATTAATGCGCACATGCGGCAAACAAATCCTACTACTTTAACATCACTCATAATTAACCCACCTCCGTCAACGCGGTCTTAACCCGGGCCAGTACCTCATCATCTGCATAATGATGTACAAAAATGGCTTTATTCGGGCATTCTGATGCACACATACCACAACCGCGACAATCAGCAGGTGAAATATAGGCAGCGCCCATTTCTTTTTTCTCACGGGTAATTTGTGGAATTGTGTAAGGACATGTCCGCACACAAGTTAAGCAAGCGGCACATTTTTCCCAGTCTACTTCAGCTACCATACCACCCATCATCAGCGCCGGCTGAGCTAAGATACGTGCAGCACGACCAGCTACCCCTTTAGCCTGAGTCAGACATTCGACAACTGATTTAGGCCCATGAGCTGCACCGGTAATAAAGATGCCGCCACCAGGGAAGGCAATTGAACCAAAGTTAGAGTGAGTTTCTGACAAGAAACCATCATCATTCACCTGGATTTTAAAGATGTCGGCAATCTGCGCAGCATCTGGAGATGATGTTTGCGCAACAGCCAAAATAACTTGGTCAGGCTTAATATCTAACTCAAGACCTGATTGCGGATCATTGACTTTCATCGCAAGATTACCAGCACTATCTTTTAATAACACAGGCTTATTGGCTTCTTCGTAGTGAACAAACACTACACCAGCTTTTCGCGCTTCACGGTATTTCAGCTCAAGATAGCCAGGTGTCCGGATATCACGTGACAAAACATATACTTTGGCAGCAGGATTTTGCTCTTTAATCTTAGTGGCTGCATAGACTGTTTCCCCACAACAAGTACGGCTACAGTATTTATGCTCCTCATTACGGGAGCCCACACATTGCACAAAGACATAAGTAGATTCACCTTTAGCCGGTAAACGTCCGTCTGCCAAACGGTGCATAGCCTCAACACCGGTAATTACCCGCTGATCCTGACCATACAAATATTCGGACGGAACATAGGTGGTAGTGCCTGTAGCCATAATGACTACCCCATGCTCAACTTTTTTAGTTGTTTTACCTTGGCCGGTTGCCACTGTGGTAATAAAGTGACCCTGGCGACCACTAAATTCAACCGCTTCAGAATTGAGTAAAACCTCAATCTTGTCATTCTTCTGAACTTGCTTTTCCAGATTATCAATGGTTTTCTTGAGATCTTCTGTCTCTAAACTACCGGTAAGATCGCGGACATATCCACCAAGCACTGAAGCTTTTTCAACAATAGTACAGCCATAACCTCGATCAGCTAAGGCAACAGCAGCTGCCATACCAGAAACTCCGCCACCTAAAATCAGTGCATGAGGTATCACAGGCTCTGCATGCCATTTAAGCGGCTTATATGTTTTGACATCACTTACCGCACGATTAGTAATTTGAGCAGCAGCACTGGTAGCTTTATCTGCATTATTTTTCCAATCTTTAACTGGCACTGCCGCCATTTCTACAAGCATCCGATTTAAACCAGCAGCCTGTGCTGTTTCTTGGAATAGATTTAAGTTATGCTTTAATACACAAGGTGCAACAACAATACGATTCAGACCCTGTGTAGCAATCAATTTCTGCATCTTGGCAATTGCCTCAGGCTGACAAACTGCTTGTTCACATTCCACAACAGTTACATCTGCCTGTTTTTTAGCAGCATCAATCACAGCATTGACATCAGCCCCCATGGCAGCTAGGCCGCCTTTGCACAGGAACACACCAACCCTAACAGGTTCCTTACTAATATCACGTTCTGGTACTGGTTTACGAGCCGGACGACCTTCCGATTTACCAAGAGCTTGGGTTGTGGCAGCAGCTGCTGCACTTGCCAAGGCCATGGTTTCAGGAACATCAAGCGGTCCTTGCGTACCACCAACTGAAAAAATGCCAGGACGCTTAGTTACCACTGGATCTAGCGGATCTGCCTGAACAAAACCGAATTCATTAAGCGGAACCTGCAAAATTCCAGCAGTTTCTTTTAACCGGGTGGACGGACGTATACCTGCAGCCAATACTACCATGTCAAATTCTTCTTTAACCGGTTTACTAGCCGCAGCATAGTTAATTGATAGTTTTTCAGTTACCGGATCTTCTTTGACCTCAGAAATCATGCTACGTACATATTTAGTACCTAACTCCTGCGCGCGTGATAAAAAGGTATCAAAGTTTTTGCCGCATGCCCGTAAGTCAAGATAATAGACGGTAACGTCAGTTTTAGGAGCGAATTCTTTAGCCAATATAGCTTCTTTGGCGGTAAACATACAGCAAATTGCTGAACAGTATTCACCCTTAGACACTACATCCCGGGAACCTACACACTGTATAAAAGCAATTTTTTCCGCACATTTGCCGTCTGACGGGCGTCTGATACAGTCTGAGCGATAACGGCTCTCGGATAAGAGATGTTCAAACTCTAAGCTGGTAACAACATTTTTGTAATACCCGTATCCTAATTCGCCTTTTTGGGAGACGTCATACATGCTGAAACCGGCTGCCAGAATAACCGCTCCAACGACAAGTTTTTGGGTGAGCTTGCCGGCTTGGGCATCGCTGATGGTAGCCTGGAAGTGACCTACATCCCCTTGTAACTCAACCAGCTTACTGTTGGTATAAACATGTACAAGAGGATTATTAGCGGCGCGGGTAATAAGTGAACCCAACACCGTACTGGATGCATGAAGATTGCCACCTAAATACAAAGCGGAAATATTTACCTGATCTCCCCATACACAAGCAGACTGCTTGTCTTTATCTGAAGAATCAACTAATTTTCCACCAAGATTTGCTTCATCTGTTACCAAATGAACGGGGTATCCTGCCCCAGCTAATTCCAGAGCCGCCTGCAGACCGGCAATGCCACCGCCAATAACGAGCACATCCTTTTGCATGGCTCTCACTGCCTTTCGCTAAAATATCATATTTTGCCATCATCACATAGCTGATATAACCACAGAGAAACCGGACATCGCTAATACTAGTTCTGCCGGTTTCTCTAATAATGGTTACAACAGGTGCAATGATGTCAAGAGCGGTATAGGATCAATAATATGTTTCTTCATCCATTGTTTTGCTTGAGGATGACCAAAACTAATCCCCAGCAATTCGGTGAAGAAAAATACTGGTATAGGATTTTTGATTTCTTTCTGCCTGGTTTCCAAAGTCATCTGGCATAGAGGGCACGCAGTCACAATCGCGTCAGCCCCTGCTCGTTGCGCCTCAGTTACCAACTTTTTAGTTATCTCATAAACAACATCAGTACGAGGCACAGTCAAGCTGCCACCGCAACAGTCAGTTTTATATGACCACCGCTTCACGTCGGCTCCAGCTAAATTCATTAACTGATCCATTGCTTGCGGTTGCTCAACATCATCAAAGGCTACGTAAGTAGGCCTTGTGAGCAGACAACCATAATAAGGAACAACTTTGAGGCCCTTGAGAGGGTTTTTAACCTGGGGCTTAACTTTACCGACAATTTCTTTTCTCATAATAACTTCCAGCGGGTGTGTAACATGGACTGTACCATTGTAGGATGATCCCATTATGTTTTTCAGTTCTTCGTTAGCATCGTTAGCTTCCGGAGTACCTTCACGCACATAATGATCAGCAGCCTTTACAAGGTTATAGCAAGCAGCACAAGGCAAAACTAGTTCCTTTTGCTGTTCGGCTTCAGCAATGACAAGATTTCTGAGCGGCAAAGCAAGCGCGAGAAAACGATCTGTAGAGTGACCTGCGGTAGCTCCACAGCAATTCCATTCTGGAAGTTCAGCTAATTCAAGATCTAAGGCATCAAATACAGCCTCAGTGGCCATATTATATTCTGCCGCAGTAGAATGAAGCGAACATCCCGGATAATAGCCTAATTTCATGGCGCCTTTTTCTCCTTTGCTCTCTGGAATATTTTCTTGATTTCACCCTTCCGCCGCTTGAGGGCATTATGAGGCAAAAATGGCATCTTACCTCGCTTTGTCATTTCCTTGCCCAGATTCATGTCCGCAAAAAAGTCTCCAGTACAGAATTTGTAAAGTCCCATGAGACCAACTTCATAACCCCGGCCTTCGCCACCGATTATCGGAAACCCTTTCATGGAATCAAGAAACAATTCATAAAATAATTTTATGTTGTAATGGCTGGCCGGAATTTTATCTTCAGCCATGGTTTCCATTTTAATGGTATCCATAACCTTAGAAGTGTCAATACCGTTCGGACACCTTACGGCGCAAGTCTTACAGCCAACGCAGAGCCAAGGAGTATTGGATTTATAAACCTTATCCTTTTCTCCTAGCTGGATCATACGTAATATCTCATAATTGTTATGTTCCATGACAAAGTTTATCGGGCAGCCACCAGCACATTTCATGCAATGATAGCATGAACTGATCGGCTGATGAGACTTCTCCTCGATTTCCTGGCAGAAAGAAGCTTTATCTTTAGTAGGTTGTTTCACCGTTGACATCATTGACCTCCTTTCCTGGCGTAAACCCAGCGGTATTACCGCTGTCTGAACACCTTAGCGTAGGAGTCGCAGTAAATATCTTGATTAAGGATTAAGCGAGCAGTAGCAATCGCATCTACTAACGCTTCATCATTAGCATCGCAAATAGCCGAATCCAAACCAGCAGTCATAGCCATTACAGCAAAGGTGCGGTTAATAAGCGGACGAAACGGGCTTTTTTGTGAAATGTTGGAAAGACCAACAGTAGTTTTAGGAGGAGGATTGGAAATCATTTTAATTTGGCGAATAGTTTCTAAAGCTTCAACACCATGTTCTTGAGCCACGTTAACTGGCAAAATAATCGGGTCAATAAACAGATTATCCGGTTGCAAGCCATATGCTTCAGCATTGGCAACAAACTCCATAGCCATAGCAACACGGTCTTCAGCACTCTTAGGAATACCTACTTTATTGATGCACAGACATACAACATCGGCTTGATATTTAGCAGCCATTGGGAAAACGCGATCAATTTTTTCTTGCTCGCAGCCAATGGAGTTAATTAATGCACCTGGTTTGCCGTAAGCTATAAGCGCGGCTTCCATAGCATCATAGTTGGTAGTATCAATAGCCAGCGGCAGATCACTAACTTCTTTTACAACATTAATCATCCAAGGAAGATCGATTGTTTGATCTTCGGAGTTAGGTCCAGTGTTTACGTCAAGGTAGCTAGCGCCGCCTTCTTTTTGTTTAACAGCCCATTCTTGTAGAGGTTTCGGGTCATGCTCCCGGATAGCCAGACCGATGTCTTTGAACATACCATTAATTCTTTCGCCAATGATAAGCATTAATAAAATCCCCCTCAATAATATTATTTTTTTTGGGAACCTTTAGTTTAGCATTAAGATGTTTTACTGGAATCCTAGCAAGCTGTTGAGACTTAGATTTCAGGTTTAATCATTAATTGTTCAGCATTTTTCTTAAAGAGGCGAACAGCTTCCGGATGACGGAGTACCATGATATGAGCGCCACCTTGTAAAAGACCAGATGCAGTCATAGCTTCCCACAGAATAGCGCGTTCTGCTTGGTTGCCCCAGTTGGGGAAATCTTCTTCAGTAGCACAAGCTTCTTTAGCACGCCATGCTTCATAACCAACTTGGCAAATTACAGGCATTGACAACATTTTATCGCCTTGAAGAGCGCCCAGACGACCGCGTTCAAGGATGGAATAGGTATATTCAATACCATAGCCAAGAGCAGCAGTAGCCGGGTCGATGATAATATTTTCCGGAGCTAAGCCAAGTTCAGAAATAAGAATGTTAAGCTGTTTGCAGATGTTGATGTCAAGCGGGCTTTGAGCCAATAATTTATGCTTATGGACCATAGCAGCCGCAGCAATTGACTTATAGCTGTCTTGTTTAGCCAAACCAATTAACAGGTTTTCGCCGCTAGCAGCTTCTGCAACTACAGGCAGAAGAGCGTTGTCTTTTTCTTCATCGCCACAACCGATAACGATAACAGGCACGCCTACTGCTGCCAATACATCTTTAACTATTTTGGCGCAATCTTCTGGGCTCTTATTCCCATTATCAGGATGAGCACCGGCAAGTTTGATATAAATCAGGTCAGCACCGAATTCTACGCATTTTTTAGCCCAAGCTACCGGATTATCAATTACTTCGGCATACACATCATTCAATACTGGATGCCAATTAGGATTGATATCCTGAATCTCCATTGCTACAACTGGTTTTAAAGGCATTTCACCTTCAAATTGGAGGAATGGCATTGTGGAATCGCCACCAACGGTTACTGTGCTAGTACGAGTGCCACCTTGTTCTTTGGTTGCACCAATGGTAACGGTATTAATTTTACCGGAATATCTTTCTTTCAACATATTAGTTGCCATAGTTACGCTCCTTCCAAACATTTAGATTTGTGCTTCTTTACAAATGGCGTTTACCGCCTGTACAGCCACCGAATCCTCTGGTAAATCAAACAGTGGCTGACTCAATAAGTCGAATTTAGCTACCTGGGGATCATATGGAATTACCCCGATTAGATTAAGACCGGTTTTATCAATCTCGCCTTTCAAAGCAGCAAGATCTTCGTCATTTTGCGTCTTAGTAACAATCAAATAAATGTTTTTTACATCTGATTTGAGTGTGTCCACAAGTTGACGTACGCGGCCTGCAGAACGAATACTACGAGCCGAAGCATCGCTGACTACAAACATATAATCAATATCCTGAGTTACCCGGCGACTGATGTGTTCCATGCCGGCCTCATTATCCATGAGTACATAGCCATAGTTTTTGCCAAGTTTGTCCATATAACCTTTAAGCAGATTATTAGGGAAACAATAGCATCCAGGACCTTCAGGACCGCCCATCACCAGCATATCAACATAATCTGATTCAACCAATGACGATTGGAGTTTATATTCAATATATGTTTCCTGGGTCATACCGGCAGGAATATTCTTGGGATTCTTGGTACTGGTTATCAACTCAGAGATTGTTTGTTCAACCTCCATCCCTAGGGCTTCATTCAGATTGGCATTGGCATCCGCGTCAACTGCCAAAATAGAACCCTTATTGTTTTTAACCAGATACCGGATAAGTAACGCGGTAAATGTAGTTTTACCTGTACCGCCTTTTCCTGCCACTGCTATTTGTTTTGCCATGTCTTGAAACTCCTTTCAGTACACCCAAAACCAGCTAGATTGTAATTAAAGACTGACATTTGGGAATAAAGTCAAATCAGTATGAGGTATAAACAGGGATGAGATGAATTCATCCATAAATAGATTTCCGACCGACAACTCAATGTAAGTCATTTTACCTGCCAGATTATTGGCTTCCTGCCATGCCTCTTGGGATAATAGTGCCATACAGGCACCTTTAGCCGAGGTATTACCGACATACTTGTATTTTTCAACAGGTATATCAGGCAATAGCCCAATAGCAATAGCGTCAGGAATGTTGAGATAGTTGCCAAATCCGCCAGCTACATAAATGTTTTCGATACTGTCAAGCTCGAAACCGACTACATTTAAGAGTGTGCGAATCCCAGCAAACACCGCGCCTTTAGCTCTAAGCAGGTTTTTAACATCCGCTTCACAGATAACGACATCACGATTAATATCGGTGTCTTCCCGCCACACAAGCACAAACTCGGGTCCTGTCTCCCCAATTCGCATCCGTTCAGTCGGCAGGCTGGTTTGAAACTTGCCTGCACGATCAATGACACCGGTACGCTTCAGCTTTGCCAGGCAGTCAATAAGACCAGAACCGCAAATGCCAATTGCCTTACCATTGTTAATTGTGGTATAAACAACTTCATAGGTTTGAGGATCTATTTGCATACGCTCAATGGCACCATGCATAGCCCTCATACCGAACATTATTCCCGACCCTTCAAATGCTGGGCCAGCCGAACAAGAACAAGTTACCAACCAATCACCGGCACCTAATACCATTTCGCCGTTTGTACCAATATCAATCAGGAGTGATATTGGCGCATCCTCATTACCCATGCCTGTAAACAAAGTACCGGAAACGATATCACCGCCAACATAACTTGCTACTGACGCATAAGTAAACACGAGAGCATCCTGACTAATTCTAAGTCCTAATTCCTGTGCCTTAACAACTGGATAGATGTTGGCTGTTGGAATATAGGGCTCCAAGCGGATGAATTTGGGGGTAATCCCCAAAAACAAATGCGCCATGGTTGTGTTGCCCGCTGTCATCATAACGCGTATATCAGTTTCTTTAACATGCCTCTGTTTCACCAGCAAATCCATAATGAGCGTATTTATAGTGTCAATGATACTTTGATGAACGGTTTTGAGCCCATCCTTTTCTTCGACAGCATATACGATGCGGCTAATGACATCATCGCCAAAACGAGCTTGACGGTTATGTGTTCCTGCGGTATCAACGACTCTACCTTTTTCGAGATCAAGCAGGTAGGCTACTACAGTAGTAGTGCCAATATCAACAGCTATACCATATAATGGCTGATGGCCATGACCTGGCTCAACATCGATTACTTCCGCCTTACCGCCGACCTCAGATAGCAGTACAGTCACTTTAAACTGATCAACCCTGAGGATTTCTCCCAACTTCTGAATAATCGAAAGAGGAACATGAATGTCCGTACACTTAGTTTCTTTCTTAAGAGCCATAGTCAGGCGGTTAAGGTCATCACGGTTATCCTGCAGGTTAGCAACAGGCAAAGTTAGCCGGATACGACGACAAAGCGGATTGAGTGGATAACCATTAAGAGGGCTTTCTTGCTTTTCCAGTAGTAATTCTTTAAGCTGCCATACGTGTAATAAATAATTACTTAAAGCATCTGACATACCAACGCCTGCTGAAGTAGTTTCGCCTAGCACCTGATGTTTGCTCATAGCCGAGGTTTTAGGTATTTCTACTACTAAATCTTCGTCCTGAACTAAGGTCTGGCAAGCTAGATTGAGTCCTTTCTCAGCAATTCTTGCTGCTAAATGGCTGTCTCTTCTGGCTTTGGCACTGCCGCTCTTAATTTGAACTACACACTTGCCGCACGTACCGTCACCACCACAAGGGGCTTTTATCTCAATATCAGCCTGACCTGCGGCAGTAAGCAGGTCAGTGCCTGACTCTACTTCCACTTGTACTCCTGCGGGAAGAAATGTTACGAACCGTTTGCTCATCCTTAAATTACCCTCCTGATTAGTTGGACCAAGGTTGCTGTGATCTTTCTTCAGATACAAAAAAGGGGAAAGAAGTTATTACTTCAAAAGTTGGGGATAACGAGCTTTTGCAAATGCAGGAATACCAACAGCTTCTTGTGGTCCAACAATTACGTCTAAACCAGATATTTCTGTCAGTTTACCCATGATAATCGCAACATAGCCAGGGATAACAATACTCTTATGGTTAACTTTATCCATAATGCCGAATGATTTAATAGTCTCATTAATAGGCTCAGCAACGAATTTACCTGCAGCCCAAGCGGTAAGAACCGAAGCACCGTCAGTATCAACAGCTACAATGTAGCCTGGAATTTTACTGCCCACAACTTCGCCTTCAACAGCAAAGTAAGTAAGAGCAAAGTTAGTGCAAACATATACCGGGGAATCAGGAGTAACTTCACCGATTTCGTAAACCTTAGCCTCAACAGCCATTGGTTTTTGTGGATCAGTGTAGATGTTCATGCGCCATGCCATTAAAGGTAACAGATGATGCTTTTCGTCAGCTTTCATGCAAATGATGCTGGCATATTTAGCAACATAAGTAGCAGCTTCAATTACTTCTTCTTTCGGATCAGTAGCTAAAGTGCAAGCAATCATCGGATAGCCAAACGGACGGAATTTCTTTTTGATTGCCAGACGACGAGCATTAACCATTTCACCAAGAGTTTTGGCTGGTGCAGTGTTGCCAAAATCAATGACAATCTCTTTATATTCTTTAGCTACTTTTTCTACTAAAGCAGCAGTATCATCAAGACCATTGCCTTTTACTACTACTGGGCAGTTATTGGCTTTTGCAAGAGCGACAACTTTTTCCCAGTTTTCAGCAGTAGCAGCATGAATAAGAGGTTTCTTAGCAGCTACGGCAGGAACAGCAGCTTCAAGAGCAGCAGCATTGCCAGCTAACAACAAAGCAAAATTAGCTTTAGCAGCTACAGCTTCAACCGCAGCCTTAAATTTGGCAGCATCGCCAGAGCAGTTAGTAATAGCAACAAATTCAACTGCAACTGTTTGACCAACACGCTCCAGTACCAGTTCATTGATTTTGGCAATTTTGGCGTCAAGTTCTGCGCCAGATAAAGTATCAGAAATTTGAATTGCTAAAGCAGTAGGATGATAGAAAGTTTTATCATGGCGGAAGAGGACGGTTTCGTCACCTAATACAACTTCTTGCTCACCAACACCAACTTTTACAGTTTTTACTGGTGGTGCAGTAGCCGCACCTAAAGTTTCTTTTGCGGCCTCAGTTGCATGAGGGCACATATCAAGAGATGCTTTACCATTAGCCATTGCCATTGCAAAAGCCAAGCAGGTAGGTGAACCACAGTCTTTACAGTTTGTTTTGGGCAGTTGTTTGAAAATATCCAAACCTGTTAATGCCATTTTCTCTTCTCCTTTCGAATATCCGAACTTTAAATAATATATGAGAATCGGGACACATCTGAATATTATTAAATTCCCTATCATAATGTGCCCCGAGTTCTGCCTTAAAATAAGATATGTGGTGAAATTATTACATCATCGGATCTAATTTCAGAGCCGGATGTTGTTTTTCTTCCAAGAATGGGAGGATTTCGTCTTCGCTAATACCAACAGTTTCATCAGCAATCTTATCTACAAAATCGGCACCCAGACCTGCTTCTACTGCAGCGTCAATGAGATCTTGGCCTAAGAATTCTTTGAGTTCTTTCGGCATCCAGACAAGACGAGCAAGACCACCGTCTGCTTTGATAAACTTTTTACTGGTAATGTACCGACGACCAAGACCCATGAAACCAGGAGTTTGCATACCGCCGCCGCAAGTACCAGCCAAAGCGGAGAAGGTCATGCCGCAAGGAGTTTCGCCACCATGTTCACGAGTAGTAATCATGACACCATTACACATCGGCAATATCGCCATAATGGCTTCGAAGCAACCGCAAGACGTCATCGGGCTTTCCATAAGAGTATAGAAGTTTACGGCTTCGACCGTGCTGTGGGAATTAGCATAAATGAAGTCATTAAGGTTTTTCCACTGACCTTTTTCAGCATCAAGGCATTCGCCTTTTTCAATCGGCTGATTTGGACCAAGTGGATTGATTTCATTGGATGCTTTTGCATCAAGCCAGCTAACAGCACCGCATAAGCCTAAGCGTTCCGGCGACACAACGCACACATGATTTGGCGCGAATGATTGACAAAGCAAACAAGAATAATATGTTTCAACATCATCAGTAAGACCTTTAAGACGAGCATCACGGGTAGCATATTTATCAATAGCAATTTTAATTTTGTCTTCAATAACATCTTTATCGGTAATAATAGTAACTTGTGCGCGGTCAATGATAGCAGGGAAATCAGATTTGAATTTCGCAATCAGGATTTCACCAAAGTCTCTGATTTTGAAGCCAGCAGCTTTGGCATTCTTACCAATACGAACCCACATCATATTACGTTGAGCTACGTGCCACAAACCTTCGCCATAGTTCAGGTTGTAGTGAATGCGGCGTTCAAGTACGCCTTCGAAGTCTTCTTGCATTTTACGGCCATAGATATCAACCATAAAGGCTAGCGGGAATACGCTTCCTTCTGGCATTTCATCAATTTCCGGTCCGACAACTTCAATTTTACCGTCTTCAACTTCATCAACGCCGCACATCCGAACAAGCTCAAAGCTAGTGGAACGACCGCCACCGAACTCAACAGCGGCGTCTTTCTTACGGATGGTTTCACCTTCGAAAGCAGGTCCAATGGTGATAGGTACCGGGATATCAACAATTTTAATTTTAATGCCGCGCATTTCAAGACCAAGCTTGCCGATTTTTTCATAGTCTGGTTCAGATTGATACCAGTCAGGAATTTCTTCGGCTACCGGCTGATCGGTAACTGTCGGGAAGCCCATGAACATAGCGCCGAATTCAGCAGCAAATTTAACAACATCATTAGGTCCAAGCTGGATAACAAAGGCAAATACGCGTTTTGCCTGATATTCGATAGCCCGTTGACGCTGACCGGCAGGGATACCGCCGAATGCAAGACCAGCACGGAAAGCAAAGTTAACCGCATGAATGACCTGGGTGAAGTTACCAACCGGGAAGGTAATGAATTCAGAACCGATTTTAACGTTTTCTTCAATACACTGCTCGATTACTTCGTTAGCCAAGAAAATCATGATGCCTTTGGACTGGAGTTCTTTTACCAGTTTGGCAGTTGATTTGCTATCTTTACCTTTACCAACAATAACGGCTACGCCAGGAATGGTTTGGTCAACCAAAGGAACACCGAATTTACGCAGAATAGGATCAGTGACGAAGCCGCAGTACGGAAATACATCAGGTTTTGCGCCCTTGATATAGCGCAAAGCTTCAATAATTTCAGCAGCATAAAGCGTAGCTTCACCATTTAGCTTAGCATTTTCCAAAGTTAGTTCTTCACGGATATTAGTAGTACGAATTCTATTAAGAATTGGGGCAAGATCACCAATAGTATTAACTTCTTCACCGCTCAGAGCAGTGATTACCGGTAGTCTGTAGGCAGTATCAGGATATTTAACCGGGCAGTCCGCACCGTGTACCTTAATGGCTTTTGTCAGAAGAATTTCCGCATAACTGGTAGCTGTGACAGCACCTTCATAGGCGCCTTTAAAAAGCTCCATAGACATATTATTTTTCGTCCTCCTTCATAGAGTCAATTCTTATTATCTATTGAGTTGCTTATAACATATTTCTAAACGCTGATTAGTTAGCCTCGGCTTTTGCATCGCGAGCTTTTTTACGCATTGCATTTTTCCAATTACGTTCTTCCAGAATGTCAATCATCCGAGCTGAAGCTTTATTTGCATCAGGTTCCCAGAAGAAGAAACCGCCAAATACATCCTCAGCAATTTTGGTAACAACATCATTAACAAGTTGGCTACCAACAGTTGGAGCAATAACACCAACATGAGTCGGGTTACCATAAGCAACGTTCCAAGCACCGATAGCAACAGCCTTTTCAGACATAGCTTCCGGAGCGCTAACAACAAACGGAATATCAGCGTTATCCACGCCCATTTCGTTAGCCATAGCTGTAGCGAAATCCTGAACACGGCTGTTGTCAACACAAGATCCCATGTGGAACATCAACGGCAATTCAACAGTTAAGCCAGCTGCCGCATTTAAACGAGCATAGAATTTTTTCAGACCTTCGCCGGCATATTTTTTCACAGCTTCGCCATTCATCAAACCTGCTAAAGCGTGGGCCTGAGCAGAACAACCAGTGGCAAGCAGGAATACATCGTTTTTAGCCAATTCCTGAGCAATAACAGTGTGGTTTTGGTCATGCGTGCCTTTGAGGTTATTACAGCCGATAAGAGCAGCGACACCTTTAATTTCACCAGCTTTAATAGCATCAATTACAACTTGCATAGGGTTTTCAGGGTTAATCTTTCTGAATATGTTGTACATGGCTTCCATACTGAAACCAGCCACAACGGTATTCTTAATATTAGGAATGCAAACTTTCGCTGCATCACGATTTTTATAGGCATCAATTGCCAGACGAATGATTTCTTTGGCACTATCCATAGCGTGAAGTTCATCAAATGCCATGTGATAGGAACCAGGAATCTTCATAATTGGCATGGTAGTAACAATCTTAGTATGATAACATTCAGCTGCTGTGCGAATACTTGGCATAATGCACTGAACGTCAACAACCATTGCATCCATAGCGCCTGTCATGATAGCTAATTCTTGAGTAGCAAAGTTAGTAGCGATAGGAACACCTTCACGCATAAGCACTTCGTTACCAGTACAGCAGATACCAACTAGGTTAATACCAGTAGCACCAGCAGCTTTCGCTTCATCTTGCATTTCCTTGGCAGCATTAACCACTATTTGGCTTAAGAGTGGGTTATGACCATGGAGCGCAATATTAACTTTATCTGCTTTAATAGCACCTAGGTTGGCTTCCGTAACAACTGGAACACCAGTCCCGAACAGAATATCAGATAAGTCGGTAGCAAGATGTTCACCAGCCACGTCACTAAGTGCAGCCTTCAGACCACCAAAAATAATATTAACTGGATCAGCATCAACACCAATATGAGTTTGGTGCAGTAATTTGGCTAAGCTAAGATTGATACCTGCAGGCATAATAGTGGTATCACGGAACTTTTGGTTTCTGGTTTCATTAGAGTACTTAGTAATCCATGTAAGTTCTTTAGATTCATCTACTTCAGCAAACTCTTGCAATGCAAGCAAGGCAACATCTTTAGCAATTGCCATTACATCGCGGCCTTCGGTTTCAACACCAACATTCTTAGCAACCTGCATAAGTTTATTAGTATCGGTTATCTTGTAATCTTTAACTTTGCCTTCAGCAACATGCAAGAAAGTTTCAGCAATTTCGCGACCATGGTCGGAGTGAGCAGCAGCGCCGCCGGCAATATAACGTACAGTATTACGGGCTACGATAGTGTAATCACGTGCACCGCAGATACCTTTGTTGCCACCTGGTTTCTTAGGCAGTATACGGCAAGGGCCTTGCAAACAAATACGGCAGCAAATACCGGTATTACCGAAAGTACAGCGAGGCTCTTGAGCTTTGGCACGATCAAATGTTGATAAAAAGCCGATTTCTTTGGCTTTGTCGAGCATTTGGGTGGCTGCCACGTCGATTGTGTTGTATTCGGACATTCTTCTTTTCCTCCCTATGTTCATCATAGATGTTTTTCATTTGAATCCACTTACTAGGAGCTTAGCTACCAGAGCTTTAATAATATGAGGGTTTTTTCACAAACTCTATTTGCAGGTATTCGCCCTTAGGTGGGCGAATACCTGCAAGCTTAGAAAAAATTTAACGCAGTAATCAGACTTTTTTTATTTTATTAGAACAAGCCGCTAACTTTACCAGTCTTAACGTCAACATCAATACGACGATAAGCAGGGTCAGAGCTAGTTCCTGGCATCAAGCTAATTTGGCCGGCCATCGGACAAAGGAATTTAGCACCGCCATAGACAAGAACGTCACGGATAGGCAGTCTCCAACCTTTAGGAACACCTTTCCAAGTCGGCTCATGGGAAAGTGACAAGTGACTCTTAACCATCATTGTGCTAAAGTCGGCATATTTAGAATCAGCTTCAAATCTCTTAGCTTTTTCTTCGGCCAACGGAGCCCAGTCAACGCCATCAGCGCCATAGACTTCAGTAGCAATTTTCTCAACACGCTGACGCAAAGGCATTTCCAGCGGGTAGAGGAATTTAATGTCTACTTTTTCTTTACAAGCATCAATAACGGCATCGGCCAAGTCAAGAGCACCGTCGCCGCCACTCATCCAATGTTGGGAAACAGCAGCGCGGGCGCCAGCTTGTTCAGCAATTCGTTTAACAAGGGCGTGTTCAGCAGGAGTATCAGTGTAGAAGGCATTTATGCAGACAACTGGTTTGATGCCGGATTTTTTGATAACATTGATAAGGTGAACCATATTTTCGCAGCCTTTTTCCAAGAGACCAAGGTTTTCTTTGGTGTACTCGTCAGGCAACGGACGACCTGGTACAACAGTTGGGCCGCCACCATGCATTTTGAGGGCGCGAACAGTTGCAACAAGGATGGAAACGTTCGGGGTCAAGCCGCTGAGGCGGGCTTTAACATTCCAGAACTTCTCAAATCCGATATCAGCTGCGAAGCCGGACTCGGTAACATGGTAATCAAAGCATTTAAGACCAATGCGGTCGGCAATAATGGAGGACTGACCAATAGCAATATTAGCAAATGGACCAGCATGAACAAAGCAAGGTTGACCTTCAACAGTAGAGCAGAGTGTCGGATTAATGGTATTACGCATCCAGGCAGCCATAGCGCCATCAACTTCAAGATCACCAGTGGTAACTGGATCACCTTGTCTGTTGTAGCCAACAATAACGTGCTTGAAGCGCTCCCTCATATCAGCCAAATCTTTAGCAACAGCCAAGATAGCCATCAACTCGGAACCAACGGCGATACCAAATTTAGAATGCATCATGAAACCGTCTTTTTTGCCGCCAAGTCCCATGATGATGTTGCGCAGACCCTGAGCTGCGAAGTCAAGAACCCAGCCCATTTCAATGTTTTTCGGATCGATGTCAAGTCTTTTTAGGCCTCTTTTAGCCAACTCATCATCGGTGTAATTCGCTTCATGCTGCATTCTGGCATTCATAGCAACCATTGCCAGGTTATGAGCATTCATAATATCGTTGATGTCGCCAGTTAAACCAAGTGAGAACTCGGTCATTGGAATTAACAGAGCATTACCGCCGCCAGCAGCAGTACCTTTAACGTTCATAGTCGGGCCACCAGAAGGCTGCCGCAGAGCGCCGCCAACATTCATGCCGCGTTTGCCCAGACCTTCCATGATACCGATGGAAGTAGTTGATTTACCTTCGCCAAGTGGGGTAGGAGTAATGGCTGTTACCTCAATGTATTTGCCGTCTGGTTTATCTTTCAAACGATCAATTACCTTTAAGAAGTCAATTTTCGGAGTTTTGCCGTAAGGAATGATTTCATCTTTTTGCAGACCCATCATTTCTTGATACTGTTCGACAGATGGAATATTTCCCTCTGCAGCTTCGGCTATTTGCCAATCTTTCATTACTGTAGGATCCCATGCCATAATCTAAATCCCCCTTTTTTTAATTGCTTCAAGACTTCGCATTAGTTGCTGGTCTTTCCACTACTTGATAACACGTTGATAAATTTCTTCCATGCTCGCTTTGAAGGCTCCGGTAAGTATGTCAGCTTCGTTTCCGAGAGCAACATCCAGCAGTTCATCATCAAAACGAATGACACCTAACAGTTCTTCAGCAGTAAACTGTGCTTGGATGAATGCTTCTTCTTTGGGAGCGCGTATTTTGTTTGCAATTACTTTTGTTACTTCAATACCTAAATCTTTAGCTAACTGCATTACCACTCGCGCTGTCTGAACACTAGTCTTACTTGGTTCAGTAACCACAATCATAAGATCCATGCCTTTAGACGTGCCACGAGTTAAATGTTCAATTCCTGCACCCATGTCAAGGATGACGACATCATCTTTGTCAAGAATCAAGGAATCGACCACTGAAAACAAAAAAGCATTTTCACGACAATAACATGCTGAGCCACCTGGTTTAATGGCTCCCATTCTCAAGAATCTGATGTTACCCACGCTAATGGAATACTCGTCTAATATGTCATCGACCTCTGGATTAAGGCTATAAAGCAAACCACCACCGGCACTCTTTTCCTTAATCACATCTTCCATGTCAATTAGCGGAATTACTTTAGCCAAGATATCATCAGGAATTCCCAGGGCAAGACCTAAGCTTGCATCAGGGTCAGCATCTACCGCGTATACACGACGGCCTTCACGAGCGAATAATTTAGCCAAACTGGCAGAGACAGACGTTTTACCGACGCCGCCTTTGCCGGAGACTGCGATTTTCAAGTTCTCACCTCCTTTTTAGACAGATGGGGCAACTATGTTAGCTAAGTGTCCGCGATGTTTTATTAAGCAAACTGGCACCAGCCGCTGCGGCTACTACCAAATCTTCAGTAGGCAGGTAATACTGGGCTGTGGCATCAAATAAGGCAGTAGCATTTGCGGGAAACTCTTCATCTCCCTCCCAAATGACATACGTCACTGGAACTCGGGGAAGAATGTCCAAGGTAACAGCCGCATCACCAAATTTAACAATATGTCCACCAATTTTTTCGCCTGCTTTGCTTAAAAGACTGGCATTTTTACCGAAAAAGAATTTAAACCCGCCAAGAACCCGGCCATTAAAAGGCTGTAGATAAATCATGCCACCAGGTATCTCTTTAAAAGATATCCATTGTCCGGCCAATGGCTGCCCAGTTGCAGCAAGCAAATAGTGCAACAATACAACTTTAACCGTCAGTGGAACTGAGTCTTGCTTGCTAGCAAAATTTACCTCACCGTTTGGATAACTGACCGTATATTCTTCATTGATGTATTTAAGAGTAAACAAACCCTTATCCTCAGCAAAATCAGCACCGCTGTATGCGGCCATTTCTGCCGGGTTTCTGGTAACCAAGCCAGCGCAAGCTTTTTCATATGCCAGCTGATAGCCGTCCTGCAGATGTTGGGGAATAATGTTATCAGTTTGCATGGAATGTGCCTCCTAGTGCGATAAAGCAAAAATTACAGATACTCAAAGATTGCTGGTATGCTACGCTTTGCTTTAAACTAAACCGTTTTGCTGCTCGCAAGCTTGAATCGTCTGTTTACAAAGCACAACTGTTGTGACAGAACCAACGCCACCGGGAACCGGGGTGATTTTTGCAACAATCGGTTCAACTTCTGCGTAGTCGACATCGCCGCAGTATTTCCCAGGATTTTCAGGATCTTCGTTGATACCTACGTCAATAATGACTTGGCCTGGCTTAACAAAATTAGCTTTAACCATTTTGGCTCGGCCTACGGCTGCAATAAGCACATCAGCATCAGCACAAACACCTGGCAAATCATCTGTCCGGGAATGGCAGATGGTTACAGTAGCATGTTCCCGTAAGAGTAACATAGCAACTGGTTTGCCGACTACTTGGGAACGGCCAAGTACAACAGCTTTCTTGCCCTTTAATGGAATATTGTAAAATTTAAGGATATCCATGCAGGCAGTCGGAGTGCAGGGAGGAAAGCCTGTGGGATCATCAGTATAAACCTTCGCGGCGCTACCGATAGTCATGCAATCCACGTCTTTTTCTACTGGGATAAGATTACGAATTTTCTTTTCATCCAATTGTTTGGGCAAAGGTGCAAACATTAAGATACCATTTATTTCTTTATTAGCCCCAACACTAATTACGGCTTGTTCAAAAGCAGCTTGCTCAATATCGGCTGGATACTCAAAAACTTGGTAAGCCATTCCGACTGAATCACAGGTTTTTTTGGCTCCGCCTTCATAAAAAAGATCATCAGGACGGGCACCGACCCGGATAATTCCTAATTTGGGAGTAATTCCTTTGGCTTTAATAGCAGTCACCTTTTGGGAGAGTTCCGCTTTCATGGCGTCTGCAACTGCTTTTCCGGCTAATCTTTCGGCCATTGTCCAAATTCCTCCTATTTCTTTATTTTACCAAGAACAAGTGCTAAGGTAGCATCAGCAATTTCAGAGCCATCAGCTAATAATTTTTCCATTTCCGCCCGATTTTTGCTGACATATTCTTGGTCTTTAATTGTATTTAGATTAATTACTACATTTAACATACCGCTAATAAGTGCTGATTTTAGAAACACAACCCCACAACCTACGTCAGAAATCGCCAGGTTTGTTCCTATCTGGCCCATGCGTTCATGAATCTTGATGCCTGCATAACAGGTACGCATAATCTTCATAGGTCCTTCGCAAGCGTCTTTAGAGCATTTTTCCATTACTTGCTCTTTATAGGCAATCTGCTCTGGAGTATCTTTCGGCAAACCATATGCTTTGGAAAGAGGTTCAAAAACAGCGGCATCTTCATCTACCAGTTCTTTTAGTTCGCTAATTATCTGTTCGCCTTTAGCAATTAGTTCTTTGACTTCCCCTTCTACTTCAGCATATTTCTTTTTGCCTACAGTTAAATTACCAACCATATTGGAAAGAGCCATCCCAATGGCACCGCCCAAGGCTGCTGCACCGCCGCCGCCTGGTACTGGAGCTTTGGAAGCCAGCACTTCCAGAAAATCGGAGCAAGACTTATCAAGCATACTCATACTCATTTTTCCTCCCATTTCTTCTTGAATTTAACTAAATATAGAACTACTTATATTGTTACATTCACTGCCAAAAAAATTCGTTTGTTATTTCACATACATTCTACTGAGAAAATTTCGCTTAATATTTTGAAATTCCTGCTAGTTTTTCATTATTCAAAAAAAATATTATTGTCAACTTTTGTCGAAGAATATTTCATGCAAAAATGTGCCTCCTCACAAACAGTAAAGAGGCACAAAATATGTACAACAAGCTTAACGATTGTCGTATAATAAAGCAATAATTGTAAATAAAAATAACAGGATTCCTACTAGTCCATTACGCATAAAATACCGTTGCGTAACATTACTTAAGTCAGCAGCACTAACAAGGGCATGCTGGTAGATAAGCACTATTCCCGCCAATAGTACGCCAAAATAATAAATTAAATGCAACTGCAAAAGCACGCCGACAACCACAAACCCCGCAATACTAATGATATGCATGATTCTTGATAACTGCAATGCACCGCAGAGACCAAAGCGCACCGGTATAGAGTTTAGGTTATTTACTTTATCAAATTCTACATCCTGACAGGCATAAATAACATCAAAGCCAGCAATCCATACCCCTACTGCCAGACCCAAAAACAAAACGGCAAACGATATGTCTCCTTTGACAGCGATCCACGCACCAACCGGTGCTGTTGCCAACGCTAATCCCAAAACCAAATGACATATCCAGGAAAAGCGTTTCATGTAAGGATACATAATCAGGGGGATCAGCGCAAGCGGCCACAGCAGTAAGCACAGTGGTTGCAATTGAGCTGCGGCTACTAAGAACAGCACCAAGCAGACAATAATGAGGGCAATGGCTTCCCATGGTTTTACGCTACCTGTGACCATCGGCCTTTCGGTAAAACGAGGATGCAGCTTGTCATATTTTAGATCAATATAATTATTTAGTGCCAAGGCTGCACTCCGAGCCCCAATCATAGCTACGGTAATCCATACAAGGTCATGTCCGTTAGGAACAGTTCCCGCAGCCAAAAAGGCCCCCATATAAGCAAATGGCAGAGCAAAAACGGAGTGGGACAAAGCAATATTATCAAGATGGGCTTTTAGCTTACTCAAGGCCCAATTCCATCCATTTGGCATCAACCATTTTTTTTATATCTGCCGACATAACGATTTCATCAGGCCACTCGCGCGTTTGACCCTCCTGCGGCCAAGTTTTAGTCGCATCAATACCAACTTTTGTCCCCCAGTTAGGCATTGGCGATGAATGATCGAGAACATCCAGCGGCCCGTCTACCATGACGATATCCCGCTTGGCATCAATATTATTAAATACCCGCCACCAAACCTCATTCATATCTTGCACATTAACATGAGCGTCAACAACAATAATCATTTTGGTAAACATCATTTGTCCCATACCCCAGATAGCATGCATTACTTTCTTGGCCTGCTGAGGATAGCTTTTTTTTATGGCAACAACAGCACAATTATGAAAAACGCCTTCCAGTGGCAAATTAATGTCGAGAATCTCTGGCAACTGACTTTGTAACAATGGCAAGAAAATACGTTCAGTCGCTTTGGCTAAGAAACAGTCTTCCATCGGCGGTTTACCTACGATAGTTGCCGGATATATAGGATTTTTACGGTGGGTTATACAGGTTATATGAAAAACCGGATAGTTATCAGCCAGCGAATAGTAACCGGTATGGTCGCCAAACGGCCCCTCTACCCTAAGCTCATCCATATTTACATAGCCTTCAAGTATAATCTCCGAACCTGCTGGCACCTCAACATCGACAGTTTCACATTTGATCATTTCTACTGCTTTTTTACGCAAAAAACCAGCAAACACCATTTCGTCAATATCGCGCGGCAAAGGTGCAGTAGCCGCGTAAGTTATCGCAGGATCGCCACCAATAGCAACAGCTACTTCAATTTTATCTTTGCCCAGTTCTTTATGCGCCTGGTAATTTTCAGCTCCATTTTTATGAATATGCCAATGCATCCCTGTTGTCTGCTGGTCAAATACCTGGAGACGATACATGCCTACATTGCGCTTGCCTGTAAGAGGGTTCTTTGTAAAAACCAATGGCAAGGTAATGAACCGTCCGGCATCTCCCGGCCAGCATTTCAATATTGGAAATTTGTCAAGTGAGGGCCTGTCTTTAATAATAACCTCTTTGCAAGGAGCATTTTTTACGTATTTCGGAAAATTAATCGCCCGTTTGGCTGTTGGAATAATTTTAACCAAATCAAACTTGTTCTGCAGCGAAATATACGGCAATTTCAAAATTTGCCGTATTTCCTGGGCAATATCGTCAATCTTCTCTACTCCAAAAGCTAACGCCATCCGTTCCATGCTGCCAAAGGCATTCATGAGCACAGGCATATCATAACCGATAACATTTTCAAACAATAAAGCTACATTCTTTTCTCCTTGCATTTTGGAGACCCTGTCAGTAATTTCAGTAATTTCCAGTTCACAACTAACCGGCTGCGTAATCCGCTTTAGCCAGCCCCGCGACTCAAGTGCGCTAATAAACTCCCGCATATCATTATAGGCCAAAACAATACTCCTTTCAGCAGAGAAGTAGTATATCTATTTCCGCAATATGTATTTTACAATTATGATGCTAATTTCGTATAACAGAATCATCGGTACTGCCACCATCGTTTGCGAAAAAACATCAGGTGTTGGTGAAATAAAAGCACCAATAACAAAGGACAGAAACAATACCATTTTGCGTTTGGCCACCAAAAATTTCGAATCAATAATCCCCAGCCTAGCCATAACGAATATAAATAATGGCAATTCAAAAATAAAGCCAAAAGGTACTAAAAAGGAAATCACAAAAGAAAGGTATTGTCCGATAGAAAACATAGGCTGCAGATTATCTGTAGCAAACCCCATAAAGAATTTAATCCCTGCTGGCAAAACAAAGTAATAAGAAAAAAACAAGCCGACAAGAAATAGTATAATAGATGACGGAACCAAGAACACACCAGCCGTGCGTTCCTTGTTAGTCATAGCTGGTACAATGAAAGCCCATAGTTGATACATGACTATTGGCAGTGCTAACAAAAATCCCGCAAAAAAAGAAACCTTCAGATAAGTAAAGAAAGCCTCTGACGGGTTCATATAATACAGTTTTCCTGCTGGCGCCGTTATGAAAGCGGATATTTCAGCAGCATAAAAATAACAAAGTGTGCTGCCAATAGCAATAGCAGCAATCACTACAATCAGACGGCGGCGGAGTTCTTCTAAATGGTCAAGTAAGGACATCGCCCTTTCCGGCTGCACATCCTCAACTGACTCACTTTGAATCGCTTCTTCTTCAATCGATTCAGCTACTGGTACTGGCGCTGAGTCTTCCCGTATCACTTTATCGCTATAGATTACGCCTGTGTTTTCTGTAGGTTCGGGCATAGTTGTCTTATTATTTTCATCATGATCTGGCATTAAGCAACCTCACTTTTTCTCTTCAGGTTGCTTAATTTCAGTCGTTGCCTTGGCCTCAATATTTATTGGTTCTTCTTTTGGGTTCATAACATCATTGCTGGCCCGACGAAATTCCTGAATGCCTTTACCAATGGCCTTGCCAACTTCCGGTAGTTTACCCGGTCCAAATACAATTAGCGCAATGACCAATATTACAACTAATTCCGGCATACTAAAACTAAACATGCTTCCATCTCCTTTTATGTTTGTATACTTATTCTATTATACCTGTCCGTTACCCAAAAAACAATGCAACAAAATAATCACAAAAAAACGACCACCTGATAGCTATATTCGCACAAAGATATTATCAGGAAAGCCGTAATTTTCATTACTGTTACTTAATATTTGCGCAACCCCACAAAATCTGTTACTGCTATCAGGGCCTGACGCACAGGACCATTAAGCGTTTTTGGCAAACTATTGCGTGCATGCTGCAAATAATTGTTCACTTGGGCATAGCTATATTCTACAGCACCTGTTTCGTGAAGAATTTCCAGACCACGACTAACCTCTTCATCAGACATATTTTGATTCACAACAATATTCCTGAGTTCGTCACGACAAGGACTTGTTTTTAACGCATAAATTGCGGGCAAAGTAACAATCCCCTGGCGCAAATCATTACCTACCGGCTTACCCAATTGTTCAGCAGAAGCAGTAATATCCAAGATGTCATCTGTAATTTGGAAAGCCATACCAATTGCATAGCCATATTCCCGAACTTGCACGACATCCCTTTCATCCAAACCACCATACAACGCACCAATTTCACAGCTAGCAGCAATAAAGTCAGCTGTTTTTTGGGCCACCCGCAGACGGTAATCTGCCTCATCCTGATCAGCATTAAATGCTTCCCGGAGTTGCACGATTTCGCCTTCGCACATATTGGAAATAACATCAGTCAAAATTTTAAGCATATTTTGTTTAGTTCCTACAGCAATGGCCGAGAACGCTTTAGCCCATAAATAGTCTCCAGTCAATACCGAGCTATGATTACCCCAACGTGCGTTGGCCGTTGGACGACCCCGCCTGGTAGCAGCATTATCAATTACATCATCATGCACCAAAGTAGCCATATGAATGAGTTCAAGAGCAACAGCCATGGGAAGTAATTCACTCTGGTTAGGATTACCGCCACGGGCACATAAAAGAAACAAAGCAGGCCGTAAACGTTTACCGCCCGCTTGTACCAAATGGACGCTAATATCATTGACCAAATCTACTGGTGATTGGATTATAGAATACAGTTCTTTTTCGACAGCCTTGATATCTTCTTGGACTATTCCAAATATTTTGTTCGGGAATTTATTCACTATTTAATCACCTACAAGACAAAATCTGATTCTATAATACACCATTTTACCAGTAATAGTCTACAATGTTAGTTGCTATTTATTTATTTTTTTCTACTCGAATGGCACAGTCCGGACAAACCATCTGACAAATACCGCAAATAATGCACTTTTCCATATCAGCCTCCACTCGCGGTGTGCCATACACTCCAAGTTCTTCTGACCAGGTTATACACTTTACTGGACATTTTTCGATGCACAAGCCACACCCTTTACATAAGCCAGGGAAATTAGCCCAGAAGCCTTTTTCACTGTCAAGGGTTATTGATTTCCAATCATCTTTAGCCATTTGTTCCCCTCCTTACATTGCACTTTTAATAAGTTGGTAGCCTCGCTCAAGCGCTTTGAAATTCATGTCACGAAGTTCCGGATTTTTCTTAAACTTGTCCCCAAGTTTAGTTTCCAGTGCCTTCTTAATCGCGTCCATTGGCAATACTTCTGTTGCTGCAATTACCGCGCCGAGAATAATGATATTGAATACCCGGGGATGTAGTTCATTTTTAGCAATATCATTAGCCGGGATGGCCAAAACCTTTTTAACTTCTGGAATGTCACCAGGATTAACGCCCGGACCTGGTTTGGTAAACGAGCAGGTCTTGGGTTCACCGGCAATCATATTCTGGGGTTGGTCATTATTGGGATGATCGGCAGTTGGGCAAGGTGGAGTTACATCAAAATATTGGATTCCCACGATGTTATCATTGACTTCACCCTCTTGAATGAGCGAATTGTCATAAATATATACCGTATCTTTGCCTGCATACATAGTCGTCCGCTGCACAGCCCGCGGACTTACCGGAATAAGAATATCTGCTTTGGTGAACTTAGGAAAACCAATTTCACCATCGCTTATTTGTACAAAAGCGATAGATACTCCACCGCGCTGTTCTACACCGAAGTTAGGGATGTATAGTGCATTCTTACCTTCTTCGTTAGCGGCTTCGGCCAAAATTTCAGCAATAGACTGAACACCTTGACCACCTTCGCCGGCTATAGCCACTTTAACCACTTTTGCCATAATTTAGACCTCCTTTGCCTGCGGTACGCGAAGTTCGCCAATTTTAAAGTATTGAGTCATATCTTTTTCGACAAATTCCCAAGTTTGCTTAGCATTAGTACGCCAGTTAGTTGGGCAGGAGGACAAGCACTCTACAAACGAAATGCCGTTGCCTGTAATTTGATTTTCCAAAGCCTTTTTGATGAATCCTTTGAGCTGACGTGGATTAGCGATAGTGCCACGAGCAACATAAGAACCTTCTGGAGCAACGGCTGCAACCATTTCCGGGCCTTTAGTCGGCGGGCCGGTTTCCTCGATATCACGACCATAGGGCGTTGTTTCGGTTTTTATACCAGGCAAGGTAGTTGGCGCCATTTGGCCACCAGTCATGCCGTAGTTGCCATTATTACATAGAATTACTGTTATTTTTTCACCACGAACCGCTGCATTGAAAAGGTGCTGAGAACCGATGGCATAACCACCGCCATCACCCATATATGCCACACCAATAATATCTGTGTTGGCACGCTTCATACCGGTAATTACCGGAGTTGTCCGCCCATGATGGGTTTGTACCGAATCAATATCAAAGAAGTCCCAGGCTAGTAGCGAACAGCCAATATCACAACCAAAGACCATTTTTCCCTTAATACCTAATTCATCAATCGCCTCACCTAGGCATTTAAGGATAATGCCATGACCACAGCCTGGACAAAACTTATGTGGTTTAGTAGCTTCATTCCAGCTGGTCGGCATAGCTGGCTGAAGAATATTATTTTCTTTGAGCTCTTGCATGGTGGTCCTCCCTCCTGTTTCTATAGCTTGTTATACTCTTCTATAAGTTCTTCGGTAGTAATACCTACGCCAGGACGCAGCATGGGCACTATTTCTATTGTGCTACCAAAGATTTCGTGTTGAACCAGCTTCATAAGCTGACCATACGCTGACTCTGCAATAAGTAGTTTTTTAGCATTTTTACTTGCTTCTTGGAGCTGCTTACCTGGGAAAGGCCGAACTGTGATTGGGCGAAAATAACCAACCTTCTTGCCTTCGGCACGCAGTTGGTTGTAAGCCGATAAGGCAGCCCGGGATACGATACCATGGGTAAGAATGATTACATCCGCATCTTCACACCCCTTGGCGTCATATTCAACGACTTCTGCCGCCATTTTATCCCAGTCATGTTGATTCTTCATAACGACTTCGTAAAGCTCATCTTCCGTATTATACGTATTGCGAAGATGTGTACTTTCCCGCTGTGGTTTTTCAATATCGCCAAGTAGTACTTCTGGTTTGACCAAGTTATTGCCTTTTGCTTCAGGATCATAAATCGTTAGCGGTTCACGCATTTTTGCCTGATAGCCATCTCCTAATACAAAAGTAGGAAAACGGTATGTCCAGGCAGCGTTAAACGCTTTGATGGTGTAGTCGAACAATTCTTGGTGGCTGGCTGTTGAATATACAATTCGATGTCCTTCGCCGTTACCGCCAAAAGTAGTGAGGGTTGTCTCTTGTTGTGCATAAATGACAGTAGCTGTCGACGGTCCACCCCGCTGCTGAATAATGTACACAATAGGAAGCCGCATCATTTCCGCCATGCCAGCGGATTCCTGCATTAACACGTTTCCCGGACCAGCAGTAGCCGTAAATGCCTTTCTGCCTGACATTACGCCGCCAAGAGTCGTAAAACCAGCAGATATTTCATCTTCTGTTTGCAAAAAGCGCTTACCGTGCTTAGGAGCAAGCCTTGTCCAATAATGCATAATCTCGTTTTGCGGTGTGATTGGATAGCCATACATAATATCGGCTTTAGCCGCTACCGCAGCCCAGGCACACACCTCGTTGCCTGTCATGAATACTCTTTGTTCACCTTGCAGTGAAACTTCGGCCATACGAACACCTCCTGAAATATGTATCCCATATATTCCACGTTAAAGTTTTGCAGGGACCTGCAAATTTCTTTCAATGCAGAATATATAGATATAGTTTAAAGAAAATGCACGCAACTTATACACCAATAGGAAGGTAGGGCTAATTTCCCCACCTTCCTATCATACCCAGCACACTATAATTCTATATATCGACACAAGTTTCTGTTTCTTTGCGCTAACCCATTAATGTACCTATAGCAATTGACATAAGTTTTGCTTCATAGGTATCAGCCCGTGATGTTACAACTACCGGCTTAGCAGCACCTACAATCAAGCCAGCCATCTTCCCCTTGGCAAGATACACCAATGACTTGCCTAGGATATTGCCTGCTTCAATATCAGGTGTAACTAAAATGTCCGCAACTCCGGCAACTGGACTTATAATTCCTTTATGTTTGGCCGCCTCCAAGCTGATGGCATTATCAAAAGCTAACGGCCCATCGACAATAGCACCTCTAATTTGGCCGCGGTCGGCCATTTTAGTCAAAGCAGCAGCCTCAAGCGTTGCCGGCATATCGGGATTAACCACTTCAACAGCAGCCAAGACTGCCACTTTGGCTGGACTAATTCCTAATACGTTCGCCAACAATACACTGTTTTGGATAATATCTGCTTTTTGTTGTAATGTAGGAGCAATATTCATGCCACCGTCAGTAATAATCAGGAGGCGTTCAAAACCAGGTAATTCATACACGGCCGTGTGACTCAATACCCGCCCAGTCCGTAAGCCTACTTCTTTATCAAGTACAGCTCGCAGCAGATCAGCTGTGTTAATTTGCCCCTTCATCAGCACATCAGCTTGGCCGCTAGATACCAATGCCACAGCCCGGTAGGCAGCCTTACGACAATCCGGCTCATGAACCAATAATACGTCATCCAGACTAACATCAAATTTATGTGCAATGGCCTTTATTTTATCAATATCGCCTACCAGCGTAAATTCTGCAATTTTTTGTTCGCATGCTCCCCGAACCGCTTCAAGAACAGCATCATCTTGTGCTGCCGCAACAGCTACCCGCTTAGGCGCTTTGTCTTTTACGGCATTAAGTATATCATCAAAGGTTTTAAGAGTTTTTTCAGTCAAAAGCCCTCACTCTCCTTTAGCATATTCGGGAAAATAACTCATACTGGTTTTTTTCCATTCGCGCGTACTAAATAGTAACTGATAGTTGTCAAGTCCGGTTACTTGGGCCAATTCGTCGGCTAATGCCTGGCATTCTGCCCTCGTATGCGCATGCAGCATTGTGTAAAAATTATAAGGCCACTCAGGTTGGGGAATACGCGAGTAACAGTGGGTAACCACTGTATATGTTGACATAAGCTCTCCTATTTCAGTAAGCCGCGCTTCAGGTACCAGCCAGGCGCAAAGCGCATTGGCAGCATAGCCGACTTCCCGATGCCGTAATACAACCCCCATTTTGCGCAATTTTCCGGCTTTACGATATTCAGTTAATTTTTCTAAAAGTTGGTGTTCTGTAATTCCAATACGTTGAGCCAGTTCTTTATATGGTTCAGCAACTAAGGGAAACTCGCCCTGCATAACAGCAATTATCCTTTTGTCCAGGTTATCCAACATAAAACACCTCGCCAACTGCTTAACAGCTTTATGTAACAGTCCTAATTATCCTTATAGATTAAAGGCAACGCTCACTTTATACTTTTCAATGGCAGGCAGGCTAATAAGCCGCTCCACCCCAGGTAAGTTGGCAATAACAGCCAATATCTGATCTTGTTCCAACTGATTCGCTGTAAGGAGGGTAAACCAGAGATTGTATTCTCCATCCCGTTCATAATTATGCGTTACACCTGCATAGGCATTAACTGCTTCGGCAACATCAGCCATCTTTTCCGGATGTACTTTAGCTGCTGCCAGCGTACTGACATATCCTAGATAAGCCGAGTCAAAAAAAGCACCAAATCGTCTGATATAACCATGGTCTTTAAGCCAGGACAATCGTTCAATCACGGTGGTCTCATCAACTTCCAGCCACTTTGCTACTATAGCAAATGGGCGTGGTTCAAGGGGCAGCCTTGTTTGAATAAGGTTAAGCAACTCTTTGTCAAAATCGGTCAGCATATACGCCTCCTGAATTGATCATAGTAATCAAAAGGAAACAGCCGGCTGACTGTTTCCTCCGTATAGTACTATCATTTTAGCAAAATATTCCTGATAACGTCAAGAAGTTCATTCCTGCCAGCACCACTTACCGTAGAATAAGGCAGAACACACCCATCAGGATTGAGATTCAACATATCAATCCCTTTATAAATCTCCTGACTATGCTTCAGAATACGGCTTTTAGGGATTTTATCGGCTTTAGTGGCCACCACTTGAACATTTAGCTCATGCGCTACCAACCATCGATAAACGTTACTGTCACTCTCCATGGGTGGATGGCGAAGATCAATCAATTGGCATACTAGTTTTAGCCGGGGAGATGTGAGCCAATATTCCTCAATAAACTTTGACCAGGTTGCACGCGCCGCCTGAGCCCTTTTCGCATAACCATAGCCAGGTAAATCAACTAACATGAATTCTAACCGGGACGCATCAGGCAGCTTACCGGTAAGACGAAAGTAATTAATCGTCTGTGTTTTCCCCGGCGTACAACTGATACGAGCTAGCCCATTTTGACGGCATAATGAATTAATCAGTGAGGATTTACCAACATTAGAACGCCCAATAAAGGCAATTTCTGTAAGGTCGCCTGCTGGATATTGACTGGAATTAACCGCAGTCGCAACATAACTGGCATTGATGATATTAAATGATGCAGTATCAGTCATTACTCTGTCACCATGGCCGTTTTTAGCACTTCATCCATATGCTCCACCAATACAAAATCAAGACTGCGTTTTACATTTGCAGGAAGTTCGTCCAAATCGCGTTTATTTTCTTTAGGTAACATCACTTGTTTTATTCCCGCGCGGTGGGCAGCAAGTATTTTCTCTTTAATCCCGCCGACAGGCAGTACCCGACCGCGCAGAGTTATTTCTCCGGTCATAGCGAGCCCGCTCTTAATCGCTTTTCCTGTCAAGGCTGACACAATGGCGGTAGCCATCGTAATGCCTGCAGATGGTCCGTCTTTAGGAATAGCGCCCTCCGGTAAGTGAATATGGATATCCAGATTTTCATGAAAATCTTCATCAATCCCTAGCTCCTTGACCCGGGAACGGATATAGCTAAACCCTGCCTGTGCTGATTCTTGCATTACATCGCCCAGTTGGCCTGTTAGGAGCAATTTCCCTTTACCTTTCATTGTTGAGGTTTCAACAGGCAGCACCTCACCACCAACCTCAGTCCAAGCCAAACCAGTTGCAACTCCTACTTGACTGGTCTCTTCGGCTTGTGCATGACGATATTTGGGAGCCCCCAGAAATGTATGCAGATTTTGCGCCGTAATTTTAATAACCGGCCCCTTGTCTTGGACTATTTTACGGGCCGCTTTCCGGCATAGATTGGCAATGTTGCGTTCCAAGTTCCTTACACCGGCTTCCCGGGTATACTCACGAATTATTTTTTGAATAGTTCCCTCAGAAAAAGCAATTTGTTTATCAGACAGACCATGATCTGATGTTTGCTTAGGAATTAAATACCGTTTGGCAATTTCCGTTTTTTCTTCCTCAGTATAACCGGCAATCGAAATAACCTCCATGCGATCTAAAAGCGGGCGGGGAATATTATGCATCACATTAGCAGTAACTACCCACAATACCCGCGATAAGTCATAAGGTAATTCGATATAATGATCACTAAAAGTGTTATTTTGTTCCGGATCAAGTACTTCCAGCAACGCCGAAGAGGGATCGCCGCGAAAATCAGCATTCATTTTATCAATCTCATCCATAAGGAAAACGGGATTTTTAGAACCTCCCGTACGCATACCTTGAATAATACGTCCTGGCAAAGCACCGACATAGGTACGGCGGTGGCCCCTGATTTCGGCTTCGTCACGTACTCCACCTAAGGAAATCCGCACAAATTTACGCTCCATCGCCCTAGCTATCGAACGGGCTAACGAGGTTTTGCCAACACCAGGCGGTCCAACAAGACATAGAATTGGACCTTTCATCGTTTCCGTAAGTTTGCGGATTGATAAATATTCCAAAATCCGTTCTTTAACCTTTTCCAAACCATAGTGATCTTCATTAAGTATCTTTTCGGCATCGGTAATATCCAGGCGGTCATCTGTTTCAATATTCCACGGAAGTGCCAGCAACCAGTCCAAATAGGTACGAATGACACCACTTTCGGCCACCATCGGTGACATTTTTTCCAGACGGTCAATTTCTTTGCTGATCTTTTCTGTTACTTCGGCGGGGAGATTTTTTTCTTTGAGCCGTTCCCGGTATTCTTCCACTTCAGCTGTTCGTTCGTCTTTTTCACCAAGTTCTTTCTGAATAGCTTTTAATTGCTCACGTAAATAATACTCTTTTTGCGTTTTTTCCATTTGTTTGCGCACGCGGACATGAATTTTTTTCTCAAGTTCAAGAATTTCCATCTCGCGCCCAAGAATTTCACACAACCGTTCCAGGCGTGCAGTAATTCCCACTGCCGCTAACAGGGTTTGCTTATCTTCAATCTTCAGTGATAAATGACTGGCAATAAGGTCTGTCAAGCGCCCTGGTTCCTCAACTACCACTACTGATACCAGTGTCTCAGGCGGTATTTTCTTACTCAACTTAACCCATTGTTCAAATTGATTAATTGCCGTACGGGTAAGCGCTTCAATCTCTGGCGTCTTGGACTCATCCTCGTCAAATTCACGAATTTGAACCTGATAATATGGATCAAGACTGATAAAATCTTCAATTTCACCGCGATACAGACCTTCTACCAGTACCCGTATTGTTCCTCCTGGTAACTTCAATAGTTGCTTGATTTCTGCAACAGTGCCCACGGAAAAGATATCCTCAGGTTGAGGTGCATCATTTTGTGCATCTTTCTGTGTAGCCAGCATAATCAGCCGGTCTTGCACCATAGCTTCTTCTAAAGCACTAATGGATTTTTCCCGGCCAACATCCAGATGAATAATCATATATGGAAATACTAAAATGCCTCTCAGCGGCAAAAGTGGTATTGTACGCCGTTTTTCTGCCAACATTGCTTCCTCCTTCGGTAACCCTGCAGTTATTTAAGTCAATTAACAGTAGTTTCAACACCGTTATATAAAATATTCTAAGTGCCTGCTAAAAAATCCTTTTATTCTCCAATAATAACAGCCGGGTTAATAACCCGGCTAAATAATTTACACTTTTTCAACGCCAGCAGCTGCCAAAACCTTGGGCATAGCTGGCAGGACATCCAGCTTTACGGGTTCACTGGTTTTCACCATGGCATATTGTAGTACTTCTTGTAGTGTTTCCACCGGAATGACCTCGACATCCATATTTTTATATAAATCCTGCCAATTTTCGCTAGGTATGATAATGCGCTTGGCCCCCGCTTGTTGAGCTGCAGCTACTTTTGCACTCACTCCACCAACCGGCTTTACCAAACCTCGAATAGAAATTTCGCCTGTCATGGCAACTGTATTATCAATAGGTATATTATTTACAGCCGAATAAATAGCCGTGGCGACCGTTACTCCAGCTGATGGTCCATCGACAGGAATACCCCCGGGGAAATTAACATGTATATCATAATTATGATATTCAATACCACACTCTTTGGCTAATACTGTAAGTACATTTTCCAGCGAACCTTTCGCCATACTTTTGCGCCGCATAGTGCGCCCAGCCGAACCAAATTCTTCCTCATCAACAACACCGGTAACAGTAAGTTTTCCTGTACCGTAATTATTGGGAACTGCCGTTACCTCCAGCTCCATAAGCATACCGATATTCGCACCATAGACCGCCAAGCCATTAACTACACCAACCTGGGGAATAATCGGAATTTTTTTCTCGGGCCGCGGACTGTATTGTCCAAAGTTGATAACCCATTCGACATCAGCTTGTGTAATGGTGCGTTCCAGTTTGCCTGCACTTTGAACAATCCCAACTGCTATTTGTATGATATTAACGGCCTCACGCCCATTGGTTGCATACCGTTTAATCACCCCCAAGGCACCATCTTCAAGACTATAATCGACCTTTTTAGCTGCAGTCAAAGCTACTTTAGCGATTTCATCAGGCAAAAGCGGTCGAAAAAATATCTCGACACACCGTGAGCGTATAGCTGGAGGAATATCTTGCGGCGTCCGGGTAGTAGCACCAATAAGGCGAAAATCTGCTGGCAAACCATTTTGAAATATGTCATGAATATGCTGAGGAATGTTGGTATCTTCACTGTTATAGTAGGAGCTATCCAAAAATACCTTTCTGTCTTCCAACACCTTTAATAGTTTATTCATTTGGATATGATGAAGTTCTCCAATTTCATCAATAAATAACACACCACCATGTGCTTTGGTTACTGCCCCTGCTTTGGGCTGAGGAATACCTGCCAGCCCCATTTGACCCGCACCTTGATAGATCGGGTCATGGACTGTACCAATAAGAGGATCGGCAATTCCTCGTTCATCAAAACGGGCTGTTGTGGCATCAAGTTCAATGAATTTAGCCTCAGTCTGAAAAGGAGAATAGCCATTTTGTCTGGCTTCATTGAGTACCAACCGGGCTGCTGCTGTCTTACCGACGCCAGGTGGCCCGTAAATGAGCACATGTTGTGGATTGCCACCACATAGTGCGGCACGGAGTGCTTTTAACCCTTCTTCTTGACCGACTATTTCCGAAAAGTTAGTAGGTCTGGTTTTTTCAGCCAATGGCTCAGTTAAGGATATTTCCCGCATTTTTTGCAGTTTATCCATTTCTTTTCTAGATTCGCGCTCTACCGCCATCTTATTACCCTGTTGTGACTTTAGCAGATTCCAGAAATAGAGTCCAATAACCACGGCAAAAAATAACTGAATCACACTGATAATATTGACAGCATAATCCAAAATTCCACGAACCTCCTTCCCGGGCAATTTATCGATATTTTTCCTTTATCATGAGTCTAGTATTGGCAATGGTCACTATTTTATCCTGGCAAAACCCGGCAAGTTAGTTATGAAAAAAAAGAAGCCTTGCGGCTTCTTTTTAAGCAGATTCTTCTTTTTTCTTGTTTTTACGCTCAACAGCTACCAGCATTGGTTCTTCTTTGTTACTAATAACTTCTTTAGTAACAATGCATTTAGCAATATCAGTACGGGATGGAATATCATACATGACATTGCGCATAATGGTCTCAATGATCGCTCTAAGACCTCTAGCACCAGTATTGCGTTTTAAAGCTTCAGCAGCAATTTCTTTTAATGCTTCATCTTTAAATTCAAGCTGCACATTATCGATTTCCAAGAACTTCTGATATTGCTTAACCAGAGCATTCTTAGGTTCGATTAGGATGCGTACAAGCGCTTCTTCGTCAAGAGCATCCAGTGTAACAATTACAGGAAGTCTACCGACAAATTCGGGAATAAGACCAAACTTGAGGAGATCTTCCGGCAAGATATTACGCAGCACTTCACCCACTTGCTTTTTCTCTTTGCTGCGAACTTCAGCGCCAAATCCCATCGACTTTTTCCCTGTTCTGGCACCGATAATTTTATCAACACCATCAAAGGCACCGCCGCAGATAAAGAGAATGTTAGTGGTATCAATCTGAATAAACTCCTGATGTGGATGCTTACGGCCACCTTGCGGTGGTACGCTGGCAACTGTACCCTCTAAGATTTTAAGGAGAGCCTGCTGCACTCCTTCGCCAGAAACGTCACGGGTAATTGACGGATTTTCCGACTTGCGCGCAATTTTATCAATTTCATCAATATAAACAATACCTTTTTCGGCTTTTTCCACATCATAGTCAGCAGCCTGAATAAGTTTTAAAAGAATGTTTTCTACATCTTCGCCTACATATCCGGCTTCCGTTAATGAAGTAGCATCTGCTACTGCAAAGGGAACATTGAGAATTTTAGCTAATGTTTGCGCCAACAGAGTTTTACCGCTGCCAGTCGGGCCAAGCATGATAATATTAGACTTCTGCAACTCAACATCATCCATTTTGGCACCAAGATTGATCCGCTTATAGTGATTGTATACAGCCACTGCCAGGGATTTCTTAGCTTCCTCCTGGCCAATAACATACTGGTCAAGAATATCTTTTATTTCTTTGGGCTTAGGAACATCTCTGAGTTCGACATCAATATCCTCACTCAGTTCCTCTTCAATGATTTCATTGCACAGTTCGATACATTCATCACATATATATACTCCCGGACCGGCAACAAGTTTTTTTACTTGCTCTTGCAGTTTACCGCAAAAGGAACATTTCAGCTGACCCCTGTCATCACCGAACTTCAACATATTACCACCTCTCTACTTGGGAGTCTCCTTGTGTCTGTCACCCCGTACCACGACTGCATCAATGAGGCCATATTCTTTGGCCTGCTCGCTGGACATAAAGAAGTCCCGTTCGGTATCATTTTTGATTTTTTCCATCGGTTGACCGGTATGGTGGACAAGAATCCCGTTTAAATGTTCTCGCATACGGAGAATTTCCCGTGCGTGAATTTCAATTTCGGTAGCTTGCCCTTGGGTACCACCAAGCGGTTGATGAATCATGATCCTGGAATTAGGCAATGCATAGCGTTTACCTTTTGCTCCAGCTGTAAGTAGCAGTGCAGCAGCACTAGCTGCCTGCCCCATGCAGGTAGTAGTTACATCAGGCTTAACATATTGCATAGTATCATACATAGCCATAGCAGCAGTAACTACGCCCCCTGGACTATTAATGTATACATGGATATCTTTATCCGGGTCTTCAGACTCCAAAAACAACAACTGAGCAACAAACAAATCTGCTACAGTATCGTCAATAGGTCCACCAATAAACACAATACGGTCTTTTAGCAGTCGTGAGTAGATGTCATACGCCCGCTCACCACGGTTAGACTGCTCTACAACAATTGGCACATAGGGCATTATAAGTCACCTCAAACCTAAAATTTATTTTTTTGCAACACTATCAATAATAAGTTCGACAGCCTTTTTACGAAGCACAGAATCCTGGAGAGCTTGGAATCTGTTCGTCTCACGAATTACCTTGGTAATTTCCTCTGCTGTTGTCTGATAGTTCTCTGCCATAGACTCAATTTCCTGCTGCATTTCCTCAGGCGTAGCAGTAAAGTTTTCAGCTTTTACAATAGCTTCTAAAACCAAATCGGTTTTGACATTATATAACGCAGAATCGTGGTAGTTAGCACGCAGAGCTGCCATATCCATTTTAGTATATTCCAGATATTTATCAAGTTTCATGCCGCGCTGCTGTAAATTGATATCAAAATCCTGAATCATATTATCAATTTGGTTTTCAATCATAAGGTCTGGTACGTCAACTTGAGCGTTGTCAACTGCCGTTTTGATGGCTGCAGTACGGAATTCGCGTTCAGCTTTAGCAATAGCAGCCTGCTCTAACTTATTCTTAATATCATTTTTTAATTCCGCCAGAGTATCAAAATCACTAGTTTCTTTAGCAAAATCATCGTCAAGCTCCGGAACCTCTTTACGCTTAACATCATTAATCTTAACATTAAATATAGCCGCTTTACCAGCCAATTCAGCAACAAAATAATCTTCTGGGAAAGAAACGGTTACTTCTTTTTCTTCGCCAGACTTAGCACCTATCAATTGGTCTTCAAAGCCAGGGATAAAGCTGCCTGAACCAATTTCCAGAGGATAACTCTTGCCTTCGCCGCCTTCAAAGGCAACGCCATCAACAAAGCCTTTAAAGTCAATAATAGCCAAATCGCCTTGCGTAAGCTCAGCATCTTCAACAACTATCATTTTGGAATTACGGCTACGATTTTTTTCAAGCTCGGAATCTACATCTGCGTCAGTGATTTCAGCAGTAGTATTTTCTATTGCAAGGTCTTTATATTGTCCTAAGGTAACTTCAGGCATTTTAGTGACAGTAGCTTTAAATACTAATGGCTGGTCTTCTGCCAAGGTAACAACTTCAATTTCAGGACGACCAACTGGATCAATACCCTCTTCTTTAAGTGCTTTGCCAAAAGCCTCCGGAGCCAGAATTTCAAATGCTTCATCAAGCAGCGCTTCTTTACCAATGCGCGCTTCTATAACTTTACGTGGAGCTTTACCCTTACGAAAACCAGGAATGTTGACTTGATTAGCCAGTTTGCGGTACGCCTTTTCCAGCGCCTTGGCTACCTCAGTTTGGGGTACCTCTAAATTGAGCACCATTTTATGATTGTCTATTCTTTCCGCTGTTACCTTCATTTATGTATTTCCTCCTTATGAAATCTGCTGACACAGCTTATGACTGTCAACATAGTCCCTTACAGTAGTATTCCCATTATTGACATAAATTTCATGTGCTTCCTGGTTTGATCATTGTTTTTTTGGCCAGTATCCACAAATTGCAGCAATGTCATGCATAATATCATACCACACTTAAAAACCAAAGACAAGATATGTGCAAAAAACCCAGCAGAATATGCTGGGTTTATAAATAATGGAGCGGAAAACGAGATTCGAACTCGCGACCCTCGCCTTGGCAAGGCGATGCTCTACCGCTGAGCTACTTCCGCGTATGTCTTAACAACGAAATTTATTATATACCATAACTCAATTATTTGTCAACACCCTTTTTGTGTTTTAACTTTTTAGGAGCTAACACATATTGACAGCCTTGCATATTATGCATAAAGCACCTAAAGAATGCTTCTCCCAAAGGAGGCTAATCAGTTGTATTATTACTTGAGAGAGGAATGCGTACTCGTCGAAGGTAAAGCACGCGGAGCCATCTATAATCTAACATCAGGCCGGGTATATTCAATTAATCGTGGCGCAGTTGAGCTCCTAAAAGCATGTCAAGGCATAGCAGTAGAAGCACTAATGGATATAGCCCTCGAGGACAATAAAGCATATATTGCCTTCCTTGATGGCTTAACTGCCAAAGGATTGGGCTCCTTCTATAATGCTCCTCAAACATTCACACAGAAGCACCCTATTTCCTGCTATCAACCGCAATTAGAATTTGTTTGGCTAGAGCTTACCTCGACCTGCAACAACCGTTGCTTACATTGCTATTCTGCCAGCAGTCCAGAAGTACCTGCTGGTTGTGTGTCACATAACCGCTGGCTTGAGCTTATTACCGAAGCTCGTAAGGAGGGTGCCTATACCCTCCAGCTTATCGGCGGCGAACCACTGCTCTATCCAAAATGGCGGGATTTAGTAATCAAAGCCCGTGATGAAAACTACGAACTAATCGAAATATTTACCAATGCCACTCTTATCGATGATGATTGTATTAATTTTTTCAAACAATATGATGTCAACATTGCTACCACTCTCTACGCTAACAATGCTGCAACTCATGACAAAGTAACGCTTCATCCTGGTAGCTTTGAAAAAACCATGACTGCCATAACCAAAATTCTAGCCAAAAGCATTCCGCTTCGCATTGCCTCTATTCTTATGAAAGCCAACGAGCACGAAGCTGATAATATTATGAATCTATGTGCTGAACTTGGCGTAGAAGCTGCACCTCCGGATATTGTCCGGCCTACTGGCCGCGGTGATGACCAGGATTTATTACCGACAGCCTATACCAAGCAAGCAATCAAACCACCTTTTTTTACTGACCGGGAATCCTTTGTCAAAGCCCAAAATTTCCATAATTGTTTAGCCGGGCGCCTCGCTATAACTGCCACCGGTGATGTCATTCCTTGCATCTTCGCCCGCAGCCAGGTTTGTGGGAACATAGTCGATAACTCTCTTCATACAGTTCTTACTAATCAACCACTCCAATTGTGTTGGCAAACATCCAAAGCGTGTGTAACTAGATGTCAAGATTGCGAATACCGTTTTGCTTGTCCGGATTGCCGCCCCCTGGCGCAAAACCTGGACCCTGAAAAATGCTGGTATGCGCCCCCTACTGATTGTTCTTATAATCCTTATACCGGTAAATGGGAGGATGACTAGTAATGGCAGCCCCCCCTCCTACCCGCCAACCATGGTTATCCAATATTATTTTTTAAGTTTCCTACTAATATAATTGTTACATGAATAGCGGCAAACAATGAGCCGATTACATCAGCAATCAAATCAAGGTTGGTGTCAAGCAAATTGGGCTGGCTAGGTATGCTTGGTTTAGCTAGACTATCACCCAGAAACTCACTGATCTCATATACCGCCCCAATACTAAGTCCTAATGTGATAATAAAGATAAATGTAAACCCCCGTCCTATCGTAGGCTGGGTAAGTTTACAAATAATACTATAGACAAACAACGAAAATGCGTAGCTGCCAAATACGTGCTGCACTTTATCAAAAATTGATGATGTAAGATAATAATCCAAATATAAACCCAAAAAGCTATCGCTAATCAGCACTGCCATTACACTAGCCCGGATACAGTTACTAATACTAATGCCGCACTTTACTTCAAAAAAAGTATAAAGTACCCACAAAACTATTTTTATAACTATATTCTGAGCATAGTCGTATCGTCCCTGTTGCACTAATCCCCATACTACGCCTAATAAAACCACCAGGAAAGTGCCTGTAAGAATAAGCATTGTTTTCCTTTGAGAAATCAAGATGTTCCTCCCAAGTTCCCGAAATATAAAGACTTATGCTACTATGCGCTTTGCATGTCCTATAGTTTGCCTAATTATTTGCCAAATTATTTTTGAAACAGGAGTAAACAAAACTCTTCTCAGATGTAAATTACATCAAAAAAAGACTCGCATGACTGCAAGTCTTTTTTTGATTATGGTGCGGGAGACAGGAATTGAACCTGCACGCCTCGCGGCGCTAGATCCTAAGTCTAGTGCGTCTGCCAGTTCCGCCACTCCCGCATATGAGATTGTGTTGTGCTGCAGTTGTTATATTATCATAGTTATTTTACTATGTCAATAACCTACTCAAGGAATGTTATGTATCTTAGAAAAAAGAGATATTTGAAACCTTTAAAAGCATCAACTATCTCTTTCATTTGATTATCACCCATTCACCTGCAATGCATATAATCAATCATCTGTATTTTTCAAGCTAAATTCCTGAATTACAGTGTCTATCTCCCGTTTCAAAGCATCAGGCAATCCCTCAATGTTCACATTAAGAAAGCCGCGGACAATCGTAGCTACCGCTTCCTCCTCATTCAAACCGCGAGCCATCAGATACTCAATTTCCTCAGGCGCAATCTTCCCAACTGCAGCTTCATGGCTGAGCTCCGCATTACCTGTCCGAGCTTCCAGTTCTGGCACGGCATGAATGACCCCTTGTTCTGACAGCAGTAAACCATGGCACTCTAAATGGGCTTTGGTTTCCGGCGACTGTCCCAGCAAATGTCCGCGATTAATCACCACGCCGCCGGTACTAATCGTACGAGCAATAATCTCGGCCTTAGCGCCTGGTGCCGCTAGGATAGCACGCCCGCCAACATCCATATGTGAACCTGGCGGCGCAACCAAAATAGAGTTAATACGGGAAACCGCGCCCCGTCCGACCAGCTTAGTCGTCGGATACATTTGCAAATCCTGTACCGGCTGCATACAGATATAATTTGAAATGTATAAACCATTTTCTTCAATGATAACGCCGGTACGAGGTCTAACCGCAATCTCCTCGCCCCAACGATGAATCATAGTAAATGTCAACTTCCCACCTTTTTTTACATAGAACTCGCTAATACCAACATGCATGCCTTTTTTTACATGGGGATCAGTAGCGCAACCTGTAATAACATGCAGTTCTGCCCCTTCTTCCACAATGATAATATTATGAACATCTTGGATGATGTCTTCCTGACCAATATATAGACAAGCCTGCACTGGATAATCTATCTTCGAACCCGCTAATGCCCGAATAAAATAGCCATGTTCCTGATGCAAAGCCGCCCTGGCAGTGTATTTATCAGCATCAGGCTCAACCGCCTGCCACCAATAATCACTCAACCAATCATACTTTTTCAAAGCCTCATCAGTACTCATTAGCTCTACGTCGTCACTGGCAGCATTACAATGCACAACCGAATGATCAATCTGCATATACGTTCCCGAGCGTTCCGCACCCGCTATTTCCATGCCAATACCCGCTAGTTGAGTTTGCTGTTCCAGTGAAAGTTGAGCAGGATCGGAAAAATACGGTTTTTCAATACCCTTATCAGTAAAAAGCGCAAAATCTATATCAGCACCCAGCACGGCCTTTTTCTCAGATGCGGCCTGTGCCTTGTCACGAATGCTTGCCTCGTTCTTCATATTTTCATCCCCTTATAACGCGCAATTAACACATTCCTCATATCCTTTGTCATGAATGCAAGCCAACATTTCCTGCGGATTGCCACTGCACGATAAGGTTCCCTGGTACATTACATGAGCCATATCAGCAGGTACATAATCCAAAATGTGGCCAGTATGTGTAATGATCAGCCCCGACTTTTGCCGATCAGTCCGGCGTTTTTTGATAGTTTGACCGTTCTTTCTAGTACCCCGGTCTAAAATATAATTTGCAGCTTGTCCAACCACAGCGATATTTTCAATGTCAACCCCTGACTCAGGTTCATCCAGCATGACTAAATCCGGCTGTTGCGCCATCAACTGCAACAGTTCGGAACGTTTGATCTCACCACCAGAAAACCCTTCATTCACACCTCTAGCTAAAAATCCCAACATATTTGTTTTACCAGCCAGCATCTCAACATCAACCTGGTTTTTTCCACAAATATTTACCATTTCCTTCACGGAAAGTCCTCGTAAAGTTGGCGGTCTTTGAATCATAACACCAATCCCCCTGCGGGCGCGTTCATCTACCGGCAGATTCGTAATATCCTGCCCCTTGAAATAAATCTTCCCGGTGGTGATTGTATACCGGGAAAATCCCATAATTGCACCAATCAATGTAGATTTCCCTGTACCATTTGGACCAAACAGTACATGTACTTCTCCCTGCTTGATATGCAGGTTAACCTCATGCAATATCTGGCGATTATTGACTGCCACCGACAAATTTTCCAGTTTTAACAACAGTATCTCCTCCAATGGCTAGAATACCTTCTACGCATGAATTACACTCACTATGGTCTTATGATTTAAACATTCACACTCTCTGTAAACTGCTGTAAGTAATAGTATGTATTACTATACTTTATAATTTCGTTTTATTCTATAATAATCCTTCCAAAAATTCATATATTTTCTTTCTTCCTTGAAGCGAATATTTCCTCAATCGCAATTTTGCATAGAGCTCAATATTCCTTGACATACTGTACAGAATGCGATATATTGGTTATGAAATATATTTCACAATCTGTAAGGAGCTCTATGGGTCGCCCACATAAAGAACGCCGTGTTGAACAACTACCACCAATTACTCACTACAAGCCCACAGGAGTTCCTTTACACAATCTAGAAGAAGTTACCTTAACCATTGAAGAAATGGAAGCTATCCGTTTAGCTGATATCGAACAACTTGATCAAGCCGCAGCAGCTACACGCATGGAAGTCTCCCGCCCCACCTTTCACCGGATTGTCAATGCGGCACATCAGAAAATAGCTGCCGCCTTATGGGGAGGCCATGCACTACGGGTTGACGGTGGAACTTTTCGTATCGACCATCACTGCCGAACCAACCTGCGACATTTTGTCTGTCAAACCTGTGGCCACAAATGGACATTGCCGCGCGGCAACGGGCAGCGTTGCCATGATCTATTATGTCCTACATGCAAAGAGCCTACTGTCAGTCACAATGATAAATAATTTCTAACTAAACTATGAAATATATTTCACAATTTGCAAGGGAGGCCGTTCTGTACTTATCAGCATTGCCAGCGGCAATGTCTGACCAAAAACTTCCTAGTAAGCAAAATAAATAGAAGGGGGCACGAAATGACACTGTTAGAAGAAGCAAAAATTAAGCTTGCACAATTAGCTAAAGATCATAATTGGGCGTCTGACGAAAAAGTTATGATCGTATCTGCACGCAATCTTACTCCTGAAGAGGCAATTGGGAAACCGGATCGCGATGATTATCCTTTACTTACTGGAAAAGAAGTCATGATGGAAGCGCGACTGCGTGATGGCGTGGGACAAGCCTTCACTGATCAACCTGGACAATTCGAAGGTACTCTGGAGGATGTATTGCAACTACCGCTAGATACCAACTTTCATCGTGCAGTATTTGTTGCGACCCTAAACGCAGCGATGCGAAGTTTACAGATGATTGAAGCAACTGTTCACTGCAAAGATAAAGAACCGACCCTTTGCGCTAAAGAGCTGCCTGATTATATTGAAGCAAAGTATGGCAGACCGAAAATCGCTTTTATCGGCTTACAGCCTGCCTTAATTGAAGCGCTAAACAACGCGTCCTTTGAACTTAAAGTCACTGACCTAAATCCGGATAATATCGGTCAAATCCGCTGTGGTGTTCGCATTGAGGATGCAGCCCTTAATTCTCAGCACGCCTGTTGGGCAGATATCGTTTTGTCTACAGGAAGTGTCTTAGTCAACGACACCTACCACGAGTTATTGCAGGGAAAGCCGGTAATTTATTATGGCGTAACCGCAGCAGGCCTAGCAAAGTTATTTGACTTGCCAAGATTTTGTTTCTGCGGTCGCTGAAATAACATCCCAATACTCAAATTCTGACAGTTAATTCGTAATTGAATATTGCAAATCGAGTAGGAGGCGGTGATTAACCGCCGTCCTCTCACACCACCGTACGTACCGTTCGGTATACGGCGGTTCGGTAAGTTTCAAATGGGGTTAACATTTATGCTAACTCTTTTCTTTTGGCGTAT
>Ga0316604_10000337_pt1 | contig 62607 bp, 49 predicted proteins | sample OWC_soil_day20_C_FD_207650 | JGI IMG/M metagenome (GOLD analysis project Ga0316604, IMG submission 207650) | Wetland soil microbial communities from Old Woman Creek delta, Ohio, United States - OWC_soil_day20_CT | ecosystem: Environmental > Terrestrial > Soil > Wetlands | place: USA: Ohio...
TGAGAAGAACTGCTGGAAGAGGAGCCTCCAGAGGAAGAACCGCCGGAAGAACCGCTGGAGGAGGCTTTCTTTACAGTCACGCTGATGCTGACACTCAGTGAAACGCCATTGGTATTGACCACGCCGTCCGGCAGAGTAACCACGCCGCTCACCGTGAAGGTCTGCGCGCTGCTGGAGGAAGCGCTGTAGGAGTTGGAGGCCACGTCCCAGGTTACGTCCGCTTGTACGTTACCATTGTCGGTAACGAGGGTGACTGTGGAGGGTAGGCCCAGCGCGGAGGCAGCTTTCGCAGTCCCGTTGGCTACGCCGGTAACGGCCGTGGGCGCCGTGACGCTCAGGAGCGTCCTGTTTACTGCGGAAGCCTCGCCGATAGTGATGCTCAGCTCCTGCGTATCGCTGCCCGTGCTGTTTGTAGCCTCGACCGTGAAGCTAAAGGTTCCCGTTGCCGAGGGTGTGCCGGAAATAACGCCGGTGCTTGTGTCCAGACTCAGGTCGTCCGGCAGATCGCCGCTATCAAGGCTCCATGTGATGGGCGTGTCGCCCGTTGCCGTGAGAGTCTGGCTGTAGGTCGTGCCCACGGTTCCGCTCGGCAGAGAGGTTGTTGCGATAACCGGCGCAGCGCCCGGAGCGGTGTCCAGCGTTAAGACAACCGTATAGGTCAGTTCCGTCGTCCCGTCCTCGGCGGTCACCGAAATTGTGGCGCTGCCGGGCAGAGCGGCCGCCTGGACGACGCTTACAGACGCCTTCTCGTCGTTTGCCAGCACGTAAACCGTTGCCGCCGCGCTGCCGGCCTGTGTGCCGTAGGGCAGGGTTACGTTGCACGTACAGGTGTCGGTATAGGTGTAGTTGCTACCGTTCACCGTGATGTAATCCAGGGCCGCATCACTTGACGGCGTATAGTTATTCTCAACATTCACTGTCAGGGCCGCGGTGTCGCCGGTGTTGAAGGTGATGCCAAAGTCAACTGTGTCGCCCTCCGTGAGCGAAAGCGCGGAAAAGAATCTGCCGTATATCGTCAGGACATCATCGGAGACCAAATAATCTCCTGAGTCGAGCGTATACAGCGTTGTTTCCGAGCTTATGCTGTACGTCATGTTTGAGATTGAGCCCGCGCTGTTCCATGTAATGGCGGTCGATACATCGCCCGTGTTGCTCAGGTCGTAGGTGACCGTCGCGGGGCTGATGGCGGGCGGCGTGGTGTCGTCGATGGTGACGGTCAGCGTCGCGGCACTGCCCGCGTCAAAGTTGACGGTCAGGACGACGCTGCCCTCGGCCTGTGTTTCCAGATATGCCTGTTTAATAGTCAGGGTGTCGCCGCTCACTTCATAATAATCGGGGGAAGCGAGGGCCTCCCCGCCGTTATAGACCCCCGTTACCTTTGTAGCCGAGTTCCATGTGATCGTGGTTGTCACGTCGCCGGGAGCGTAGATATCGAAGCTTCCGGTGTCGGAGGAGAGCTCCGCGCTGACCGCGACCGCTGTATCTGCGGCAAAGATGGCTTCCACGGTCACATCCTCATCCGGCATGGTGAAGGTGTCATCGGTAATGACAAGGTCTATGGGGCTGATGACTTGCCACTCCTCAAAGGAATATCCGTCATTTGCTGTGGCGGTCAGGGTGATTTCAGCCCCCTCACAGGCTGTATCGGCGCTGGCGCTGGCCGTTCCGTTTCCGTCGGTCTGTACTGTGACGGCGTATTCGGTGGTCGGCAGCGATGCCCACACCGCCGTGGCCGTCACGTCGGACGTTCCCATCGTAAGGGTATCTCCGGGATGATAAATCTGCCCATTAACACACCAACCGGCAAACAGGGCGTTTGTACGGAGCAGATCACCGCTGTTTTCGGAAATTGTTACCGTTTCTCCCTGCGTATATGATGTGTCATCCGTCGGGACCGTGCCGCCGCTGCTTCCGCTGGCGCTGTAGGTGACGGTGTAAGCCACCTCCCACACAGCACTGAAGGTAACGTCATCCAGCCGGTTGCCGATGGAGTATTCGGCTCCGGGCTGGTAGACGGCGTTCCCGTCGCTCCACCCGGCAAATACATATCCGGTGCGGGTCAGCCCTCCCGTGTTGTCGGGCAGCGTAAGTTCGGTGCCCGGGGAGAGGTCACTGTACGCCGGTGCCGTGCCGTCCGTGCTGCCGTTGCCGCTGTAGGATATGTTGACGGTGCGCGGATACGTCAGGGGCACCCAGGCCGCTTTTACTGTGACCGAGTAATAGGGCATGGTGAAAGTGCCTCCCGGCTTGCAAAGCGTGCCATCCGCGTACCAGCCGTAGAGAATGTACTCACTTTTTAGGAAAGTGACAGCCGATGTGGAGCTCTGATACAGGTTCAGGGTCGGCAGGGTGATTGTGGCACCGTCATATGAGGTGACACTGTCCGGCAGCGTACCGAAATCATACCCGTCGCCGTTGTACGTGACGGTATAGCGGTCATTGTACTTCACCCAGGTGGCATAGAGGGTAATGTCCGAGGAATCCATGACAAAGGTGTCTCCGGACTGGTACGTCGTGCCGGAGCCGTCCGATTCGGTGTTCCAGCCGGAAAAATACATACCGTCCGGCCCCGTTAAGCTGCCTGGGTAAACCGCCGTCACGGTGTCCCCCGCATGGTAGCCGCAGCCCACGTTGTTACTCTGCCCGCTGACGCTGTTGCCGCTGTCATACGAGACAAAATACACCGGTTCGGTATCATAAATGGCGTAAAGCGTCACATCCTCGGTCAGCATGGTGAAATGGTCGCCGGGAACGTACGACGTGCCGGTATCATCGGATTCGGTATTCCAATGGGAGAAATAGTTACTGCCGACGACTGCATAATTCGGTTCAGATACCGTTACGTCAGCCGCCTCGTTATAATAGCAGGTGGCTGTGGTTTCTGAATTTTCCACCTGTATGACCGCATGACTGGCCGTCCCAGATTCCCAGACCGCATAAAGATACATATTGCCGGTAACCGTAATTGTGTCTCCGGACTGATACACGGTGCCGGAGCCGTCCGATGAGAGGCTCCAGCCCGCAAATACATAGCCGCTCAGGACAAGCCCTCCGGTGTTGCCGATCACGGTTGCCGTAGCGGAAACCGAATAGTTCGTTGTATCCGAGGGCACACTGCCCGCGTCCGCCCCATTGCTGTTGTAATAGACAGTGCAGTACCTGGTGGACGGCGTTACACTGGTTGTAGGCGTAAATTTTGGAAAGAGCACCAGCGTAGTCACACCCTCGGGAAAGATGAGCGTAGCTCCCTCGGAGTAAATTGTTCCGCTGCCGTCCCCCCGCTGCCATCCGGAAAACGCGCCGTTTCCCAAAAGACTGCCCAACCCCAGAACTGTGACGGTGTCTCCCGTAGTGTAAGAGTTGGAGTCCACCGGGGCCGTTCCGCTGGTGGCCCCGTAGCTGGAATAGATGACTGTATGAAACAGGGAGAGAGACACAGGCGGGCTGCTTGAATAAACGGCGTAGAGCGTGGTGTTCTCTGTTATGATAAAGCTGTCGCCGGGGGCATAAACCGAGCCCCCGCCGTTTGGTTCGGTGCTCCAGCCGGTCAGATACTTTTCCAGAACGACGCCGGAACCGATGAAGGCGGATTCTCCCAGAGTTCCCAAGACGGTGGCGCTCTCACCGGTCACATACGCATTGGAATCCGTCGGGACCGAAAGGCTTGAGTTGGGGGCGGCATACGTCACCGTGTAAGTGGGCAGCCACCGGGCGTAGAGGACAAGATCCTTCGAGACAGTGACCTGCGCTCCCTGTGAATAAAGCAGTCCGTCGCTGTCCGTCCAGCCCTCAAACTGGTAATCGGACCGTGTGAGCGTCCCCTGCGCCGCCACTGTCACCGTCGTGCCGGAGCTTACATAGCTGATGGCGGGCAGCGAGCCGCCGTCATTTCCGTTTCCATCGTAGGTAATGGCATACGCCCCGGAAATGTACTGCCACGTCGCGTAAAGCGTCAGGTTTGACGAAAGCGTGATCACGTCGCCGGGCATATAGGCAGTGCCCGAGTCGTTCGACACGGTGTTCCAGCCGATAAAGCCATAGGAAGCGCTTGGCGCATCAATCATCCCCGCGTAGCCAGGCAGGCAGATACCGGAAGCTTCGGCGCAGTCCTCCGTATTGTCGGCGCCGGACTGCAGGGTTCCGCCGTTTGCGTCATAGGTAACAGTATAAACCTGCTTCCACAGGGCATACAGCGTCTGTTCGCCTGAAACGGTCACCGTCTCTCCCTTCTGATAGGTGGTACCGGTGCCATCTGATGCTGTGTTCCAACCGGCGAACTGGCAATCTGTTTTGAGAAGGCTCCCGGTATTGCCGGATACCGTGAAAGTGGCTTGTGAATCACTGGAGGAATCGGGATCTCCCTCCGGAGCGGTGCCGCTGTCCGCACCGTTGGCATTGTAAGTAAGGGTATTCGTAATCAGTATGACGGTCGGCCCGGCATTGTATGTCGCGTAAAGTGTCACATTCTCCGTGCCTACGGTGAGGGTTTCCCCGGAGGAATAGCTCGTGCCGCTGCCATCGGCTTCGGTGTTCCAACAGTTGAACTCGTATGAGGAAGATAGTGAACTGCCGCTTTGCACGGTCACGGCAGCTCCTTCAGGATATTCGTTTGTGTCCGTCGGCAGAGAGCCGCCGGCAGAGACCGTTCCTCCGTTCACGTCATATGTGACTGTGTAGACCGAAATCCACACGGTGGACAGCACGGTGCTGCCTTCCATGGAAAACGTGTCGCCGGGCTGATAGAGCGTATCCTCCATCATCCAGCCGCCGAATAAATAGCCCGGCCTTGCCAAATTTCCCGTATTGTCCAGTACGGTCACGGTGCTTCCCTGCTCGTATACGCCTCCATCCACCGGGACGCTGCCGCTTTCCGCGCCTGCGCCGTCGTAGGTGACGGAGTACCCCCCCGCCGCGTTTGCCATGATCGTGCCGAAAGGCAGCATGGTGAATACCAGCGCCGCGCACAGCAGTAGACTCCCTGCCCGTTTTCCTATCGTTCTCATTTTCTCATAACCTCTCCTCGAAATAAATTGCCTCCATCGTTCTCTTTTCCGCCCGCCCTAAACGATCCCGCGCAGCGCGATGTCGATGAGCTCGTCCAGCGTCGTCGTAATCCTGTTTTCACCCCACACGACGGCATTGCCGTCGGTTTTCACGTCGCAAAAGAGCGTCTCGTTTTCCAGCGCACCGTATTTGGCGGTATGCAGTTCTTCGGTAAGGTTCACAGTCATAGTGCTGCCGCTCTCCAACTCCAGAAATAGCCGCATATCCTTCAAAGGCATAATTGCCCGAATCCACCGGCCGTCCAGACTTCCCATGCTGTACCTCCTCGTTTTTGGATGTAAAAACAAAAATCCTGTTCTACAACAATATTGTAGAACAGGATTTTTGTTTTCGCCCCGTCCGAATGGACAGTTTTTTGAAAAAAGTTTGGTAGCGTTACTTTAGTTTTTCCGCCAGCTTCGAGCGGCGGTCGACGCCGAGCTTCTGAAACGCCGCGCGAAGATGAAAGCGCACCGTGCTCTCCGAAACGCGGAGCTTTTCCGCGATCTCGCCGTTGCGGAGCCCCTTCGCGGCAAGCAGCGCGATCTCGCGCTCCCGTTCGGTCAGCGCCTCGGGGCCTTCCTCTTTTGACAGCGCGCGGGAAATGGTTTTCCGGCCCTCCGCAAGACGCTCCCTGGTTTTCAAATAGGCGTCGTACCGGTCCGGGTATTTTGCTTGAATCAACTCGTCCGCCAGCCCGCCGAGGTAGGCCGCCCAGGTCGCCAGATGCGTCACAAAGCCCTCCGACAGTTCCAGCTCCGCCGCCCGGCTCAAATGCGTCAGCGCCTGCTCACGATTGCCGGCGAGATACTGCCCCACGGCCTGAAGGAGGGACAGCAGCATCCAGGCAAAGGCGCTTTTGCCGCCAAGCCCCTCCGGCACGGCCAGCGCCTCTCCGGCAAGCCGCGTATACTTTCCCTCCAGCGCCAGACAAGACAGATGCACGTAGATGGCGTCGCCGACCATGGGCGTGAGCAGGGGTTTTCCGAAAAAATTACCGTCTCTGAGCCAAGGGGCGACATGCTCCGGCAAGGTCAGCTCCGCATACAGCAGACCCCGCGCGAGCTCAAGCGCCGCGCGCATCACCGGCGTATTCTGCGCGGCGGAGGCGATGGCGCGCTCCGTGAAGTTCATCGCGGCCAGCCACGCGTCCGCGTCGGCGCGGAACATGGCGACCTCGGCCAGCACCCGCGCGGCTCCCAGTTGGATGACTCCCTGACGGCTGCTTTCCGCGACGAACGCCGCCTTGTAGGCGAAGATTTCCGCGCCCGTCCAATCGCCCCGGCAGATGGCAAGCTCCGCGCGGAATAGCGCGTCCGCACCCCTGCCGTGTCCGCCCGTGAGTCTGGAATAGACGGTGATACAGTTTTCCAGCGCGTCGGCCTCTTTTTCGGCCTCGCCTTTTTTAAGATGAAATTCGTCAAGCTGAGAGATCGCGCCGAAGCACCACGGGGCTTCGGGGAGGATGACGCGGGAAACCGTGCCGTCCAGAAGCTCTGCGGCCTGTACAACCGCCTGCGTCATTTCCTCAAGACGCGGATAGCGGTCATAGGCGGAAAGCAGCATCCACTCGCCCCGCAGAAGATCGGCGTCATCTTCGTCGCACATGTCCAGCAACCCAACGAGCTTTTCCATCAGCGCGTGGAATTCGATGGTCTTTGAAAACAGCATGAGGGCCCAGGCGATATGGAGCATGGAAAGAAGGTGGCGTCGCTGGATGTCCTCAGGGCAGTTTTGCGCGATATCGAGCGCCATCTGTGAAAAAGACACGGCGTCGGCGCTTTCCAGAAGCGGGCGGGATAAATCCAGCGAGAGAATCCGGTCATAATCTTTTACGCGCCAGTAGAAGCTCAACGCCTGCGCGTGATCGCCCAGTGCCCGGTAAAGGTCGCCCGCCCGCGTAAAACAGGCGTTTTCGTAGCAGTCTCCGCGCTCACGGCATTTGAGTACGACAAAATCCAGCAGAATCCGGTGGGGCCAGTACTGGAGCTCCTCCGGCGCGTAATAGATAAACGGAATTTCCAATGCCTCCAGCGCCCAGCCGGGAAGGGCTTCCCAGTCCATGAGCGTACACATGCGGGGAACGGTAAGCGCTTCGAAAGGTGACAGGCACAGAAAAAAATCCTGCTGCTGATCGCTGAGCTTGTCCCAGACGAGGACTCCCATGAGCGTCATGACGTCGTGCGTGTCCGCAAAGGTGCCTTTCTCGCGGTAGGCTCGCAGCTGCAGGCAGACCGCAATGATCCAGCCGCCGGTGAAATCCGCCACCTTTTCGGCGGTCGCCTGTGCGACGTTCACGCCAGAATCCGCATAGTAGCGCCGGATGTCGGCGGAGTCAAGCCTGAGGTTCTCCGGGGTGATATGGGCAAAGCCGCGCCCCACAACGGCGGCGAGCAGGCTCTTCGTCATCATCTGCGTCAGGAGAATCACATGTAGCCGCTCTCCGCCGTGTTCGACGAGTGCGGTGAAGAGCGCGGGGTGCATCTCGGCGGCGAGGTACTGGAAATTGTCAATCACGAGAAACACTTCGTCTTGGCACCGGATAGAGCGCAGCGCGTCGCACGCCTCGCCCAACGTCGCCGCGTTCGGAAGGCCGACCTTTTGCAGGCGCTTCCCCGCATTTGGATCAATATTGGCAAGCTCCGCCGCAAAGCGCCAGAAACAGGCCTCGGCCAGCTCCCCGAAGGCGGTAAACCAATAGACGCCCGTATTCTGCGGAAGGGCGGCAAGATGATCCCGCACGGCGGTCGTCTTCCCATAGCCCGACGGCGCTTCCACAATAGCGGTGTGTGACACCGACAGTTGATTCAGTTTGTCTTTCAGCCGGTCGGAATAATAATGGAGCTCCGCCGCTCCGTTTTTTCGTTCTTCCATCTCATTGCTCCCATTCCACGCGCTGTTTTCACAATATGCCGACTCCTTCCCCGAAGGATTTCTTATTCTATCAATATTTTACTGCTTATTTCGAGCTTTGCCAAGACGAAACCAGTCTTTTACAGATAAAAAAGCAGGCATCCCTTTACCTCTGTGGTAAAAAGATGTCTGCTTTTGCATGCCGTACCGGTGTCACCCCTCGGTTCAATCACTGTCCCTATGGGTGGTAACCCTTGCAAATGCAGGATTTTTTTGTTGAGGATAGAGTCGGGTCTGCGCTCTCTCCGCCAAAGCGAGAACCCTTGCAGCAACTCAAAAATGAGCTGCTGCAAGGGTTTTTTTATGTTTTATAAATGTAAAACAGAGCATATACGACTATCAAAAACAGCACAATTACTAGACCTTGGCGTTTATCAGCGGGCGCTGCGTCTCGACGTAACAAAAAGCGGATCTTCATTTGACTTGATGTTCTTCCCGTGGTCATATGCGGCTGGGTGTTGTTTGATCGAATTGCGGCATGCTTTGGTTGAAAAAACAGTTGCAATCAGCACGGTTCTCCATTAAAATAAAATTGGAAGTAAGGCCTGTCGGCAAAAATCTTGTTACAAAGGAGTGTTAATATGCCGGATTTTGGACATCCGTTTTCAGGACTTGCAAAGGAGCGAAAGCTAACTGAGGCTGAGCTGGTCAGAGCCATACGCTTTATGATATCAGCCGAATACGAGGCGATACAACTCTATATGCAGTTGGCGGAATCAACGGATAACGTATTGGCAATTGAGGTTCTGAAAGATATTGCGGATGAGGAACGAGTTCATGCAGGTGAATTCCTTCGGCTCTTGAAGGAGCTTGCCCCTGATGAGGAGAAGTTTTATCAGGAAGGGGCGGAAGAAGTCGAGGAGGAGCTGAAGAAGCTGGGCGGTGAATAAAAATCACAGTTCGGTATGTGCATTACTGAATATCTTGACCCCATCCACAGGTTCAAATCCTGTGCCCGTAACCATACTGAGACATCATAAGGGGCATAGCTTCTTATGATGTCTCTTTTTGTCCAGACCAAAGTGCCTAAGCACTTTGGTCTATTTCTTTTATGCCGAAGCTTCTTGATGTACGGCTCTTTCTCGGCCTTGCTTATCTCCGGCAGACCAAGGGAGCTGTCAGCCTGACGCGGCGTGTATTGCGCAGGGAGAATATAGTCAGTGATCCATCGTAACCAGCACACTGCAACCAACGGCGGTAAATATCCAGTGGACCGGTACGCAAGAACCATAGGCAATCCTCCAACTTAAGCCAGCGGTCATAGCGGCATGCTTCCGAGATGCTGCCCAGTGTTTCCGCCAGTTCCAATACGCTCAGGCGCTGCCGTGCGACCTTTGTGGCTGCATCTTTTTTTACACGTTTTCCTGCCATTTTGCATTTTTTTCAGCATCAATATATCATTCTTTTAATGTGAGACAAGTTTGCTAGTCATATAAGTTTAAAATGAAGAAGCGCCGCTGATGCGGCGCTTCAAGCTGTTGATCAACCACTTATTATTTTCCAGGAATTAAATTACAGGAGTTTGATTTGATCATAAAATGATTAAAAAAATTTCCATAAAACACAGAATGCCGAGGTACTCAGAGCTGTTCGGCCTCCCATTTTTTCAAAGCTTCATCCAGCGTGTGCCAGGCAAGCACCGCGCATTTGGTGCGGGCGGGCATATTCGAGATGTTTTCGAAAACCTGAGCATCTTCGAGCGTTTCAAGCTGCCCTACGTCGGTGATCTCCTTCCTGACCATGGCCAGGAAGAGCCCGGCAAGGGTCTTTGCCTCTTCAAGGGTCTTGCCCTCCACCATATCCGCCATGATCGAGGCCGAGGCCTCGGAGATTGCGCATCCGCCTCCGGTCAGGCCGGCCTGGCGGATCCTGCCGTCCTCAATGTCAAGTTCAAGGTTCAGTTCATCGCCGCAGCTCGGATTTACGCCCCGCATATGCACGTCAGCCCCGGCAAGCGGGTGCCAGTGCGACTTATCGGCGGCGTATTCTGTGACAATATCGGAATAAAGCTCATTTAACTCCATGACCCAGCCACCTCCTGACGTTTTTGAGGCTTTCAGCCAGCCGTTCAATATCCTGTTCGGTATTATAAAGATAAACACTGGCACGGCAAGTCGCCTGAACGCCGAGATGATGCATAAAAGGCTGGGCGCAGTGGTGTCCCGAGCGGACAGCCACCCTGTCCGAGTTTAAGATTGTCGCGATATCGTGGGGATGCGCCCCCTCTATCGTGAAGGAGACGACACCGATCCGCTCCGCGTTCTCCGAAGGGCCGATGAGGCGCAGATAGGGTATGTCTTTGAGCGCGTTCAGCAGTCCGTCCGTCAGCGCACATTCCTGCCGAACCACGGTATCCATACCGGCTGAGATTAAATAATCGATCGCGGCGGCAAACCCCGCCGCCCCGCCTACATTCTGGGTACCGGCCTCAAACTTCTGGGGCAGGGGCGCGAAGGTCGCGCTCTGCTCCTCGACGTATTCGATCATGTCCCCGCCGTAGAGGTAGGGCGGCATGGCATCAAGCAGGGCCTTTTTGCCGTAGAGCGCTCCGATGCCCATTGGCCCCAGCATCTTGTGCGCCGAAAAAACATAAAAATCCGCGTCCAGCGCAGAAACATTCACCGCCATGTGAGGGACGCTCTGGGTTCCGTCCACCAGCACCACCGCACCCACGGCGTGCGCCGCCCGGATCACAGCCTCCACAGGATTCACAACGCCCGTCACGTTTGAAACATGGGCAACGGCGACAAGCTTCGTTCGCTCGGTGATCTTGGCGCCGATCTCACTTTGGAGCAGACGGCCGTCCGCGTCCGTGTACAAATAGTTTAAAACCGCGCCCGTTTCGCGGGCCGCCGCCTGCCAGGGCAGCAGATTGCTGTGGTGCTCGGAAATCGCGATGACGATCTCGTCGCCGGGCCGCAGGCCGATTTTACCCCAGCTCGAGGCGACGAGATTGATGGATTCTGTCGCGCCCCGGGTGAAGATAAGCTCACCGCGCGCATCCCCGCCGATGAAGGACTTTACCTTTTCACGGGCGGACTCGAGAACGTTTGTCGCGGCGACGCTCAGGTCGTAGGCGCCCCGATGAGGGTTGGCGTTTTCTCTTTGATAGTAATCCGCGATCGCCGTGATCACGGCTTCGGGCTTCTGCGTCGTGGCGGCGTTGTCAAGGTAGGCCCAGGTTCTGCCCTTTTCGTCTGTCTGCCGCAGAAGAGGGAAATCATTTCGATACGGGTTCATAAGCCAGCCTCCTGTCCGATGGAGGCGTCGACCGTCTCCAGAATTTCATCCCGGACGCGCGCGTCCGGTGCGTTTTCCAGCACGACGGAGAGGGCGGCCCGTGCCAGAAGCCTTTTCGCCTCTGTCTCACCGATGCCCCGGGTCATGAAATAAAACAGAAGCTTTTCATCCAGTCGGCCCGCGCTGGCCGCGTGCTCACCCTCCACGTCATCTTCCGCGCACAACAGCAGGGGAAGTGAGATATTGTGAGCCTCGGGGCTTAAAAGCAGGACGCCCTCCTCCTCCCGGCCCTTCGATCCGGCCGCGCCGGAGACAAAATCCAGAGTGTCACGCAAAATTTTTCTGCTTTTATCCTGAAGAATGCCCCGGGCTCGAATTCGCGCGTCCGTTTTAACGCCGCTTTGAACAATGCGGTAGCTCATGTCGAGCGCTCGCTCGCCGGTGCCAAGGTAGACGACATCTAGGTGGGCCGAGCTGCCCGCGCCCTCCAGCGCAAGGTTGCAGCTGGAGAAAGCCGAGCGGGCGCCGAGTTCCGCAAGCAGAATTTCTACCCGGCCGTTTCCCCGGACAAGCCCTTCGACGGCGTCCGTATGCATCGCGTCCTCCGCAAGGTTCTGTACCTTGACGAGACGCAGAACGGCACCCCGCTCCACCAGCAGGCGCAGCCTGCCGGTGTGCTCGGCCCCGCTGCCCGGCTCCGAGCGGTATTTGAGCACCACCGTCGCCTCCGAGCCCGCCCGTGCCTCGATCAGCACGTCGTCCATCAGGATGCTGTCAGCAGAGGAAAGACACAGTTCAAGCACAAAGGGTGTTTCTATCTTCGTCCCCTCTGGAATCTGTATATGGTGCCGCCGATTGGCGTTGGCATCGAAGAAGGCTGAGGTCTCCGGGCCGATGAAATAGCCCGCGCCGAGGGCGGCGATGTCCGCGTGTTCAAAGTCACCGAAGCACCGCAGCGCTTCGGGTATCTCAAGATTTGCCTTGCCGCCGAAGACGCCGCTCTCCGGGGCGTTCAGGACACGCTCGGCCGTGTTGACACCGGCACGATTCCAGGTGTAGACCGGCGTTCTGTCGTTTTTTGTCACAAGCTGTTTCATGTTGTCCCTCCTAACCGATGGTTCCTTCAAGCTCAAGGCTGATGAGCCGGTTCATTTCCACGGCGTACTCCAGAGGAAGTGCCTTGGCTATGGGCTCCACAAATCCCCGGACGATCATGGCCTTGGCCTCTTCCTCGGAAAGGCCACGGGTCATAAGGTAAAAGACTGCCGCGTCGCTGATGCGGCCGATCCGCGCCTCGTGGCCGATGTCAACCCGGTCGTTGCGGATATCCATGAGCGGGATCGTGTCGGTGCGCGACTGCCTGTCGATCATCAGCGATTCGCAGACGACGGAGGACTTTGAATTGACCGCCTGAGGCAGGATGCGAATATCGCTGCGGTAGACGGAAATGCCCCCGTCCTTCGCAATCGACTTTGAGCTGACCGTGGACTTCGTATTCGGCGCGGCGTGGATGACTTTGGTGCCCGTGTCAAGGTTCTGACCCTGCCCCGCGAAGGTGATGCCGGTGAAATTTGATTTGGCCCCCTCGCCCGCCAGGACGCTCGTGGGATAGAGCATGGTGACATGCGAGCCGAAGGTACCCGAAATCCACTCGATTGTTCCGTTTTGTTCCACGAGCGCGCGCTTGGTATTGAGGTTCATCATATTTTTCGACCAGTTTTCGATCGTGGAATATTTGAGCGACGCGCCCTCGCGGACATAGAGCTCCACACAGCCCGCGTGCAGATTCAGAACATTGTACTTGGGGGCCGAACAGCCCTCGATAAAATGAGCCTCCGCGCCGGGCTCCACAACGATCAGCGTGTGCTCAAACTGACCCGCGCCGGGCGCGTTCAGACGGAAATAGGACTGGAGCGGAATCTGGAGCTTGACGCCCGCGGGCACGTAGACAAAGGATCCGCCTGACCAGACCGCGCCGTGCAGGGCCGCGAACTTATGGTCGGTGGGCGGCACCAGCTTCATGAACAGGGGCTTGATGATGTCCTCATACTCGCGCAGCGCGCTGTCCATGTCGGTATAGACGACGCCCTGCTTCGTGAGCTCCTTTCGCACGTTGTGGTAGACAACCTCGGAATCGTACTGGGCGCCGACACCGGCTAAGGACTGGCGCTCGGCCTCTGGAATGCCAAGACGCTCAAAGGTGTTCTTGATATAACCCGGAACCTCGTTCCAGTCACTTTTCATCGCTGTGTTCGGCTTCACGTAGGTGACGATGTCGTCGAGATCCAGCTCGTCAAGAGAGGGACCCCAGTTGGGCAGCGTCAGCTGATTGTAAATGTCCAGCGAGGCAAGCCGATGCTCCAGCATCCAGGCCGGCTCCTTTTTGATTTCGGATATTTCCCGGACAATTTCGGGCGTCAGGCCCTTTCCCGTTTTGAAGCGGCTGTGATCCGCGTCCCGGAAATCGAAGCGCGCACGGTCAATGTCCGCAAGGACGGTTTTCTGCTTTGCCATTTTTGTGTCCTCCTCTCAGGTGAGAATGGAGGCGAAGCCGTCCCGTTCGATCAGTTCAATCACGGAGGCGTCCGCCGTCTTGACGATGTGCCCCTCCGACAGGATGTGAACGTAGTCCACGGGCAGATTCTCCAGAATTCTGGTAATATGTGTGATAATCAAAATCGCATTGTTCCTGTTTTTGTAGCGACCAACGATCTCCGAGATGGTCTTCACGGCGTCGATGTCAAGCCCCGAGTCGGTCTCATCCAAAATGACAAGGCGCGGCTTCAATACCTCCATCTGGAGAATTTCGTTTTTCTTTTTCTCTCCTCCGGAGAATCCGACATTGAGGTATCGGGAAGCGTACTCCACCGGCATTTGAAGCTCGGCCATTGTCTCGCGCAGCTCCTTCCGGAAGGGCAGCAGCTTCTGGTTGACGCCGGTCTGGGCGGATTTTGCCGCGCGCAGGAAGTTTTCAACCGTGACGCCAGGAATTTCCTCCGGCGTCTGGAAGGACAGGAAGATCCCGCGCCTTGCACGCGCGTCTGTTTTTTCTTCCGAAATATCCACATCGTCAAAATAGATACGGCCCCGCTCGACCTGATAGCGCGGATCGCCCATGATGACGTTTGCAAGCGTCGACTTGCCCGCGCCGTTCGGACCCATCAGGACGTGAACCTCTCCGGGCTTGATCTCCAGATTGAGTCCCTTGAGGATGTGCCGGTTCTCGACAGACGCGTAAAGATTGTCTATCCTCAATAAATTTTTTGACATTTTTCACACCTCATTTTCTCGGCTTCCTGTTGGCAGTCGGACGGATTGAATCCATGTTTGACGGAGCAATGCGCTTCGATGGCCAGGCTATCGGAGATGACGTCGAAGAGTCCCGCAATTTGATCCACCGTTTCGCTGTCCAGCGAATCGATATAACTCTGAATGTTTGTGATGATTTTGGAGTAATGCGTGTCGAAGCCCTCACAGGCCGTCTCACCGCAGCAGGTCAGGCGATAGTATTTTTCCTTATTGTTGCCGGGAATGCGGTAAGGTTCGAGATAACCCTTTCGTTCCAGCTTTTTGGCCAGCTGGGTCACAGCCCCGTTGGTGACACCCAAAAAAGAAGAGATGTCACTCGCCTTCGCGTGCTTTTTCCTCTGAATACATTTCAGAAAATCTATGTCTGCGGCGGTCAGTCCGTCTGCGGTTCCATAATTTTTCGGTATTTTGGACTCGCAAACCATAAGATTCAGTGTTTGATAGAGCTTCTTGATTAAATCACTCTGTTTACTCATATTTATCACCACCTTTATTTTATAGCTGCTAAAGAAAATAGTCAATATGATTTAGTTACTAAAAAATGCAGCTCAAGTGGGGGTAAAGCTTCTCTTCTCAACAGAGGTCATTTGGAAGGCTGATTTCACAAATAATACACAAAAGGCTGGGCTTGGTTCAGATAATTATGAACTTAATTTTCTAAAATGGAATAAAACGAAATCATTTTTATATTTAACAAAATTATGAATTCATGATACGGTGTTAAAGCACATGTGGAATAGACGATGCATCTTATTATTTGGCGTATTTGCACAAAAAGGTAAAGGAGACTCGTACAATGAAACTGAAAAAAAGCTTGGCGCTCCTGCTGGCATGTGTCATGGCAATGGCCCTGGCGGCCTGCAGCTCCGATTCGTCCGGAAGCAATGCGGTCAGCGGTGACTCAGCAACCGGTGGAGAGGAATCGAAAACCCTGCGGATTGGGATGGACACGGAGCCTACTTCCATGAATCCCGTCCTTTCTACATCCGGCGGCGGCGCCGTGGTCAACAACGCAATTTATGGCTGTCTGTGGGACATTACCTGTGATGGAGCCTACAACTACAATTTGGCTGAGAGTTATGAATATACAACGGAAGATAATACCGAAATGGTGATCCATCTGCGCGACACCAGCTGGGACGACGGTACGCCCGTTACGGCGGATGATGTTCTGTTCAGCTTTCAATATTATATCAATGGGGCGAATGCGTACCATGTGATGAATATTGACTTTGACAAAAGCTACGCGAAGGACGACCAAACTGTGGTTCTGGAGCTGACCCAGGCGAGCTCCACCTTTACGGAAGATCTGGCTCTGCTTCAGATCATCAGCAAAGACCTTTACGATGAGGGCGGAGACGACGCGGTTGGCCTGACCCCCAAGTGCAGCGGTGCCTATACGCTGGCTCAATGGTCGACAGGCGAGACTATTGTACTGGAGAAGAATACCAATTGGTGGAATGCTGATCAGCTGACCTATGACCGCATTGAAATCTCCTGTGTGACGGAAGAGACCACCCGCATGCTTGAGTTTGAAAGCGGAGAATATGATATTGTTTACCTGACCGGCAAAGATAATATCGAAAAACTGAATAACGGCGAGGTCAGCGGCGCCCATGTTCAGTACGGCGACATTCAGTGCATTACATATGTCAGTTTAAATACGATTGATTTTGATACATTCCAAGATATTAATGTTCGCAAGGCCATTGCCTATGGCGTTGACTGGCAGACCATTGTGGAATCCATTTGCGGTGATGGTTATGCCATGGCAACCAGCCCGCTGTTTCCGGCGGCGAACTGGGCTTATAAGGATGAAGGCGTTTACGAGTACAATTTGGATCAGGCGAAACAGTATCTGGCTGATGCAGGTTATGGCGAGGGCGAGTTTTCCTTCACCATGCGTATTGCAGACGAAGATTTCAACGCTGAAATTGCCGAAGCTATGCAGGCGTGCCTTGCGGAAGTCGGCATCAACATGGAAGTCAGTGTGGGAGATTCCGCAACTGTTAAGGAAGAAAACCGAAGCAATACCATTCAGTGCGGCATCAGCAAGAATATGGGAGCCAATGACCCTGCGGGTGTCATCAACGCCCGCATGAGCAGCGCAAAGCCGAATCTGACCAAGTTTGGCGATGAAACCATCCAGAATTTACTGGATGAAGCCTGTACCAGCACCGCGGATCAGGCTACCAGAACCGAACTGTTTTATGAGCTGCAGGATAAGGCCTGGGACTATTGCAGTACCTTCCCGCTTTATGAATCTAAGGTGACGTTTGGGGCTGTTGACAGCCTTGCCGACTTCTCCAATGCCATTGATGCAAGCTCCGGCTATCTGCATCTGAACGATTTGGTTGAATAAATGGCGTTTTTGTGAAAACAGAAGCCCAGGAGCAGGATATCAGTTTAAATACAGTGAGCTCATTCCTATTTGCTCACTGTATTTGACTGTTAAGGCATGTTTCGATCCTGTTGATCATGTGGAGGATGAGTCTGATGTTAAGATATATTTTAAAACGGCTGCTGATGATGATACCGGTTTTGGTCGGCGTCGTAGTGGTTGTATTTACCATTAATTATTTTACTTCCATCAGCCCGGCGGCTGTGATTTGCGGTTCTATGGCGACAGACGAGCAAATTGCCGCGAAGGAGCAGGAGTTGGGCCTGGACAAGCCTTATCTGGTGCAGATTGGAACTTATTTTTTCAATATTATCACGAAAGGCACGCTGGGTGATTCTTATATCTATAAGACGCCGGTGCTGGACATGATCGCGTCCAGGCTGCCGAATACAATCCGCATCGGGCTGTGCGCATCGGTGCTTTCGGCAATGATCGGGATACCGCTGGGAATTCTGGCCGCGGTGAAGCAGAATTCTTCCCTGGACTATGCGTCCACGTTCCTGGCTATTTTAACCGGAGCCATTCCCTCGTTCTGTCTCTGCCTGCTGCTGCAGCTGCTATTTGCAATGAAGCTGCACTGGTTTCCGATTTCAGGCGTAAAAACGTGGCAGAGCTACATATTGCCCATTGTTTCGGTGGCGCTGATGCCCGTGGCAATGACCATGCGGATGACACGCTCCGCCATGCTGGAAGCCATCCGGCAGGACTATGTCCGTACGGCACGGGCAAAAGGACTGCCGGAAAAGACTGTTATTTGGAATCATACCTTAAAAAATGCGCTGATACCGATTATTACAGTCATTGGCATGAACATTGGTATCTCTCTGACCGGGTCGATTATAGTAGAAACCATTTTTAATATTCCGGGACTTGGTTTTTTAATGAACAGCAGTATTTCCCAAAAGGATTTCATTACCACACAGGGTTGCGTTTTGGTGGCGGCGTTTATCATGACATTTATGACGCTGCTGACGGATCTCGTGTATGCCGTGGTTGATCCGAGAATCAAGTCTCAGTACACCAAAGGCAAAAAGGCGGGAAAGAAGTCTAAGCTGATCAAGGGCGGTGATGCGGCATGACTCAAGTGAGTACCAGGAAAATCAGTGTTCAGAGTGAGTTTGTGCCGCAGAAAAAACGGCAGAGCCAGTTTCAGTTAAAAGCGCATCGCTTTGCCCGCAATAAGGCGGCGGTGATTGCGTTGTGTTTTATCGTCCTTCTGGTATTCTGCGCGATTTTTGCGGACTATATTTCCCCGTACGATTATGCCGCTCAGGATCTGGCCAACAAGCTGCAATTTCCAAGCTGGAGGCATCCCTTTGGAACGGATAATTTTGGACGTGATATCTTAAGCCGTATCATGCGCGGCGGACGAATTTCTCTTCTGGTGTCGGCGTGCGCCGTCAGCATCAGCGCGGTTGCGGCTGTCATCATTGGGTCGATTGCCGGATTTTACGGTGGTACGGTGGACAATGTTATCATGCGCGTGACCGATATTTTTATGTCGATTCCAGGTATGCTGTTTGCCATGACGGTATCCGCGGCGCTTGGTACGGGCATCATGAAAACCGCGATTGCGCTGGGAGTATGCTCCATAGCGCCGCTCGTGCGGCAGATTCGCTCTTCTATCCTGCTGCTGAAGGATCAGGAATTTATCGAAGCCTCCAAAGCGTTTGGGGTCAGTAATGCAAAGATCATTATGAAACACATCATTCCCAATACGTTAGCCCCGCTGATTGTACAAATTTCTCTTCGGCTGGGCGATACCATCATGGCGATTTCGGGACTTAGTTTTCTGGGGCTGGGAATTCAGCCGCCGACTCCGGAATGGGGCAATATGGTTTCGGCAGGGAAGGAATATCTCACGACCTTCTGGCCGATGGTGTTGTTTCCGGGACTGTCCATTATGTTGTCCATGCTCTCGTTCAATCTGCTGGGCGACGGTTTGAGAGATGCACTTGATCCCAGAATGAAGCGCTGACGGGAGGTTACGGGATGGAAATTTTAAACATAAAAGACTTGAAAATAAGCTTTAATACGGATACCGGCGTTGTCGAGGCAGTCAACGGGATTTCCCTGTCGGTTGGTGAAGGAGAATCGCTGGGGCTGGTAGGCGAGACAGGCGCCGGGAAAACAACAACCGCGCTGGGAATTCTGCGTCTGATTCAATGCCCTCCGGGGGAATTCGTTAAGGGCGAAATTTTTTACAAAGGACAAGATATTCTCAAGATGAAAGACCAGGAGCTGCGGGATATGCGGGGCGCTGAAATATCTATGATTTTTCAGGATCCAATGAGCGCGCTCAATCCGGTGATGACGATTGGAGAACAGATTTCCGAAGTGATTTTACACCACCAAAAGTGTACGAAGGAGGAAGCAGAGCGTCAAATGCTGGCGATGCTGGAACAGGTGCGGATTCCCGCGGAGCGTGCAGGGGAATATCCGTATCAATTTTCCGGCGGCATGAAACAGCGCGTCATTATTGCGATCGCGCTGGCCTGTCATCCGAAGCTGTTAATTGCGGATGAACCCACCACCGCATTGGATGTGACCATTCAGGCGCAGGTGTTGGAAATGATTAACGCGCTGAAGCGGACCAATCATACGTCCATGCTGCTGATTACCCACGATTTAGGGGTGGTCGCGGAATCCTGCGAGAAGGTTGCAATTATGTATGCGGGTGAAATTGTAGAGAGCGGCTCCGTTGCGGATATTTTTGACGCAACCGCGCATCCATACACAAAGGGCTTGTTCAACTCCATCCCGTCCATCAGTAAAAAGATGGATCGCTTGAAGCCCATTGAGGGAATGATGCCTGATCCCGGAAACCTGCCGACAGGCTGTAAATTTCATCCCCGGTGTCCGTTTGCCAGTGACTTGGAAACTTGTGCCGCAGAGGAGCCAATTGCTTATGAAGTCACTCCCGGGCATTTCGTCAGGTGCCACCGCTGCAGGAGTTGGGTGGAAGAGCTGAAGGTGGAGAGGGGAGTGGGAGTATAATGGCGCAGCTTGAAGTCAAACATCTGATGAAATATTTCAAAACGCCGGTTGGCCCTCTTCATGCGGTGGACGACGTCTCTTTTTCCATTGATTCAGGAAAAACCCTTGGGGTAGTCGGTGAATCCGGGTGCGGTAAATCTACCTTGGGTCGTGCGGTTTTGGGACTCAATGAGGCCACCGGAGGGCAGATTCTGTTTGAAGGAAAAGACATCACTCACGCAAAAGGGGTCCTGAGCAAAGAAATGAAGCGCCAGATTCAGATTATTTTTCAAGATCCATATTCCTCGTTGGATGCCCGTATGAGCGTACAGCAGCTGATTGCGGAGCCTCTGACTGCGACCGGTATCTGTAAGGGCAAGGCAGCGGTTCAAAAGCGTGTTGCCGAGCTGATGGACACGGTGGGACTGGCATCCCGATATATGCTGTCTTATCCCCATGAGCTGGACGGAGGCCGCCGGCAGAGAATCGGAATCGCGCGGGCGCTGGCGGTGGAGCCGAAATTTATTGTCTGTGATGAGCCGGTTTCTGCCCTTGATGTATCAATACAGGCGCAGATTCTGAATCTGATGAGCGATCTTCAGGAGGAGCGCGGCCTTACCTATATCTTTATTACGCATAACCTGTCTGTGGTAAAGCATATTTCCGATGATATTATGGTGATGTACTGCGGCTGTCTGACAGAAAAGTGTGAATGCGATGAATTGTTTCGGGCGCCTCTGCACCCCTATACAAAAGGATTGCTTTCAGCCATTCCAGAGCCTTCCATTCATGTTGAACGCAAGCGCAACCTTCTTGAGGGGGAAATATCGTCACCCATCAATCCAGCGCCGGGCTGTCGCTTTTCGTCGCGCTGCCCCTACGCGGGCGATATTTGCCGCGAACGATTTCCTGCGCCGCAGGAGGCGTGCCCCAACCATTTTGTGGCATGCCATTTTGTCAATGAGATCAACGGACTTTAATATTGTTCGGCGCAGTGAGCCGCCAGACTGTGGCGTGCGCGCGGATTGACCTTGAATTACGATACAATGTTTACATGAAGCAGCGATTCGGATACGGGTCGCTGCTTTTGGCAAATAGGCAGGATGAATTGACAGCAAACCCATAAAACTCGAAAACATGTTATGAGATGGTGATGATATGAAGCAGCACTGGTATCTTTTAAATTGGAACTACGAAACGGTAAAAAACGGACGGGGAAAACAGGTGAGGAAGCTTGTTTATCGAGGTGAATATTACCGAATTCGGATTCAGGAGCGGCATTTTCTCATCCTAAAAATCGCTTACGGAATGTTATTCGTGCTTCTGATGGTGGCATATGGCTTACTGTCCCTGTGTGAAACGCAAGGCAGTATGCTTTTCCTCACCGGTGCGCCGTGTATGCTGGCCGTCATTCCATTGATGTATCTGGGCATCGGCATCTGCTGTTTTCTCATTGCGCCGCGTAAAATGACATCACGGGATGTTCATACATCCGTATATTTTATGAAAATCGCTTCGAAATGGGCGATTGCACTGTTTGGCTTAAGCATGACAGGCGAACTTGTGTTTGTGATATTCCGTACATTGAGCGGTCTTGAGGTTAAAGTTTCAGCGGAATGGCTGCGGCTGGCATACGCAGCGCTTTGTTTGTCTGACTGCTGTGTGATCTTGTACCTGATCAGACAGTTTCCGGCGGAGGCGCTGCCGAATCAGTTGTAAAAAGAGAAAATTCGACTGGTTTCTGGTATAGGTTCCATTTAAAATCTAAAAATAGAACAGCTGTAATAAGTTCCGGAATCACAGGAGGAAACGCAATGACACTGAACCAAATTCAGTACTTTATTGAGGTTGCTAACTGTCAGAGCTTTTCGATTGCGGCCCAAAATTTATATATTTCCCAGCCGAATTTAAGCAAATATATTGCCAATCTGGAGAAGGAACTCCATTTGAAGCTGTTTAAACGCAGTACCCATCATGTACGCCTGACGGCGGAGGGAGAAGCACTCCTTCGGAAAACCGAAATGCTGTATTTTCGGCTTGCCCGTGCGATTGAAGAAGTACAGATCGAAAGCCACAATCAATTTCAACAGGTTTCCATCGGCATTTCGAGAGATGAGATGTTACCCCAAAAGCTGATGGATCTGCTCTATGAAAAAAACACCAATGGAAGCCTGATTCGATATAATCTGATGGAAGATACATACTTGAACCTGATTGCCAAGCTGAGCAAACAGCAGTATGACATGGCGGTCACCACAGACCGCAATATGCGAAAAACCAACGGAATCAATTTTATCAAGCTGTCGCCTTTTTCCTTGGTCCTAGCCGTCAACAAGCGGCATCCCAAAGCGGGATTGCCCCATTTGAAGCCGACTGATTTTTTGGATGAACCGGTTTTCCTGGCGCTGCCTGACGGAAAAGATTTTCCTCATGAGGTGATCCAATCCGTGTTTCAGAATGCTGGCGGGGTACTCAACCTCCGGCTGATGGATTCACCGAGGGATCTGATGCTTAATGTTCAGGCGGGAGCGGGAGTGGCGTTGGTTTCCAGTCTGATCAGCCGGAGCAATTATCCCGACGTCTGCTTTTGCAGCTATGATGAAAGGCCTGACGCAATGCAGTGTATTGCCTGGCGCTCAGATGAAACAAATTCTGCTGTTTTAGATATGGTTCAAAGCATCAAAAATATATGGTGATCAGTTAAAATTCTTTCCGATTGATGATTGATGCCAATATGGAATAATTTGTAATTGCATCCTTATCCCACGAATGAGATGATGTATAGCTGGTTTGGCATTTGCCTATCGATTTTGCAGAATAATAAGTAGAATAGCAGTAACGCTTGAGATAACCGTTAGCACTGTTATATTGCGAACAAATTTCATTATTTACGGAGAAGCTTGCTCAACAGTCTGATCTTCGGCATGTTTAAGATGATACCGCAGTTTTGTAAACTGATATACGATTGCTGCAAGGCACAAAACTCTGATGATGCGAGATGCTATTACCCATCCAGTCATGAATGATTGGCATCCTCTCAATATTATGATGAGCGTTCCAAAATCTCTCTCTGCAGCTTTTTCGTCAGCGCTCCAAACACCAGCCGATAGCTGTCGTCAATCATGAGCTTGAGCTGCGCCTCGGGCACGCCGCCGCCCAAATCCACAGAATTCCAGGTGCGCTTGTCCGAGTAAAAGCCGGGCATGACCTCGGGGTACTCTTTCCGCAGCAGCTCCGCCAGCATGGGGTCACACTTGAGGTTGATCAGATCCTTTTCCGCATAAGCGGGGTCATAGTTCGCTGATGGATGCATCAAGGCGGCGAACAACTTGCCGCCCACCATGTAACGCTGCCAGCCCCATTCGATTTTATAGTCATTGGTAGCACCGGTTTTTGACAGCAGATAGTCTTCCAGCCACGGGTAATTCGTCATCTTCAATTCTCCTTTAAAACAGCGTCATCTGTTCAGCGGTCTGTTGACTTTCAAACTTGCTGAGGTATGCGAACACAGAATCGGGGAAATGCAGTACGCCCCGCTGCCCGCATTCTTCATGAAATATCTTCATCAGAGCCACGTGATTGGGACTGTCACAGGAATAACGGTTGCCGAATGTCTGGATATACCGCTCTTTCATGCCGGGGAAATGCTCGTCCAGCTTGCGATAAAAATACTCCCGGTCGCCCTCACGCAGCGTTACGCCCATACCAAAGCAGATAATCCCTTTCACCTTCGCGTTCCAGCAGAGCTTCAGAATTTCCCGCAAATTTTCCTCGGTATCGTTGATGAAGGGCAGGATCGGCGAGAGCCAGACCACCGTTGGGATTCCCTCGTCCCGCAGGGTGTTCAAAACCTCCGCGCGCCTTGCTGTAGTACAGACATTGGGTTCAAGGATACGGCACAGGCGCTCGTCAAAGGTGGTCAGCGTCATCTGCACCACGCATTTACTTTCTTCGTTGATGTGTTTCAGCAGGTCCAAATCCCGCAGGATCAGATCGGACTTGGTGATGACTGAAAAACCGAATCCGTATCGGTCAATCAGTTCCAGGCATTGGCGGGTGAGACGCTCCTGTTTCTCCAGCGGAAGGTACGGATCACACATGGCGCCGGTGCCGATCATGCACCGGCTGCGCTTGCGGCGCAGCGCATCCTCCAGCAGCTGGGGCGCGTTGCGCTTGATTTCCACATCTTCGAAGTCGTGATCCATCTGATAGCAGACGCTGCGGGAATCGCAGTAAATGCAGCCGTGGGTGCAGCCTCGATAGAAGTTCATGCCGTTTTTGGCAGAGAGAATCCCTTTGACATCCTTGTAATGCGTGGCAAGCCCCCCTAGTCGTCCAATAAATAACGCAGCATCTTCTCTGGATGTTCCAGAAAGCGGCGGGTCAGCTGATAGTGCTCGGTTTCCCGGTAGTCCACAGAAGAAATCGCGTTCTCCGACAGCTGATATACCTCAGCGCCGGGATACGCCATTAAAATGGGCGAGTGCGTTGCAATAATGAACTGAGAGCTGTTCTGTGCCAGCGCGTGGATGTGCGCCAACAAGGTTAACAGCCGGCTGGGAGAAAGTGCCGCTTCTGGCTCGTCCAGCAGATATAAACCATTTCCGCTAAAGCGGTTCCCCACCAGAGCGAGGAAGCTCTCTCCGTGGGATTGCTCGTGAAGCGACCGGTCTCCGTAGCCGGTTTGAATATGATTGCGAAATTCCACTTCATAAATTTCGTCCAGGTAACTGGCGGCGTTGTAAAAGCTCTCGGCCCTCAAAAAGAAACCATCCTTGGGGTGAGCACTTCGCGAAAGTGTGAGATGGCGATACAAATCGGAGTGAGTTGTGCTGGTGGAAAAGCTGAAATTGCGCGTGCCGCCTTCTGCGTTAAAGCCATAGGCTACCGCGATTGCTTCCAACAATGTTGACTTGCCGGAACCGTTTTCTCCCACGAAAAAGGTTACTGACTTTGAAAAGCGCAGTTCGCCCTGTCGGGAAAGGTGACGCACCACAGGCAGGCTGCAAAGATAGGAGTGTTCATCCACCGGGGAACTAAGACGCACGCTGCTGATATAATTTCGTTCCATCGAACCCACTCCCATGACAGCTGTGAAAAACGTTACTTGTTCGCAATGTACTGTTCTTGGAATCGGCAGATTACGCGGCAACGAACCTATCGCTCCAAATTCAATCACGGCTGTGTTTTGATATGTTTAGTATATCACAAATACTCCCGTCTGTGTGAAAAAGGGAACAGGAATTCCACAGAGCATAGATCACAAACACAACGGGCTGCCGGGATTGCGTCAGCAACCGCCGAGGCAAGGCAAAATTAGAGAGGCATGCCGCCTGAAGCTCACAGACGGCATGCCTGGGGTGGTTTTATGAACCGATTGATCTAACGTTTGGAGGGTACTGCATCCGAAGAGAACGGTGACTTGTCAGTTTTTGAGCAGTTTGCTGCCCTTTTCGCAGATGTCATAGATCTCATCATACTTCTGTTCGATCTGCGGGGTAACTCTGTCGGTCTTTTTCCTTACTCTTGCCTTGTAGACAAAGTACGGGAGGAACCAGCCGACAAAAGCGGGGATAGCCAGCACGATGCACAGCAAGATGCGAGGCGGTTCGCTTGAAACCGCAAAGACCGAGCCGGCCATGAATGCCGTGCCGGTCAGACCGATGACCAGCGCCCATATGGTCGCGTCCGAGGTTTTGGATTGTTCCATGGCGTCAATCTCATTCATACAGGCTTCAAAATGCCGCTGCAGCCGGGTCAGCTCGGTCTTGTTCAGGATTTTGCGGTCGCGCTTGAGCTTTATCGTCACTTTTCCCATCATCACGGAGGGCTGGATCGTTTCATCGGTAATCCAGCCGAAATTCAGATAGCCATCGAGGTACATAGACGCACGATCTCTGTCCGCCGTGATTTCTTTATATTCATAGCCGACAAAATCTCTGCCACTCTTCGTAATTTCGTTCATCATATCGACTCCTTGTATTTGAATTGAGAGAAAGAGGGAATTTGTATGACGCAAGCTTACCAAAGCAATGTTCCGAAATTGCTTTGGAATTGTTTACAATGTATTAATTCGTATATGTTCCCCTGTATTCTGTGGGAATTCGAACGGTAAAGGTACTTCCTTCTCCCGGTACGCTGGCGGCTTTGACCGTTCCGCCCATGAGCTGCAGGATTCGCAGCACAAGGGCAAGACCCAGCCCGTTTCCTTCGGTGGAATGGGAGGTATCGCCCTGATAAAACCGATCGAAACTATGCCGGAGGGTTTCTTCGCTCATTCCGCAGCCGGTATCCGAAACAGAGACAATCACCTCATCCTGTGTGGAGCTTTGCTGTAACGTTACCGTTCCACCCGGCTCGGTAAACTTGATGGCGTTGGAGAGCAGGTTGTTCCACACCAGCTCCAGCAAGCTGGCATCCGCTTCAATGGTGGCTCTGTCTTCCATATCCGCTATAAATTCAATGTTCTTTTTGGTCCATAAATCTTCAAACCGCAGCGCGCATTCACATAACTGCCCGCATAGATCGTAGGGTTCCGGAATCGGCTGCAAATTTTGCTTTTCCAGCTTATTCAGCTTGAGCAGGTTGGTAATCAAATTGTTCAGGCGTATGGAAGATTCCAGAATGGTATCGACATAGCCCTCTTTTTGTGCCTCGGTTAACTGGTCGCGTTTCAGCGCCTGTGCATAATTTTGAATGATTGACAGCGGCGTTTTGATCTCGTGAGATACATTGGAAAAAAAGTCTGTCTTCAGCGTTTCGATGCTGCCCAGCTCCTCCACCATGACGTTGAAATCCGCAATGATGACATCCAGGTGATCCCGCCGATCAGGCAGGTGCCTTGGCGGGATATAAACAGAAAAATCGCCTCCGGCCACCTTTTGGGTGGCCTTGGCAAATTCCTCCATTGGTTTTTGGTAGCGTTCATTAAACTGATGCTGAGTCAATAGAGCAAAGGCTGCGGCAACAAATGTCCAGTAGATCAGAACCGCAATCACATAGCCAAACGGCAGGCTTTGATAGTCCACATAATTCTGCAAAATAAACATCTGCCCCGTAGTCAGTCCTGCCAGTGCCAGAAAGGACAGCACAAAACCGGGGACAGGAAACAGCTTTGACTTGATTCTTGGGTCAGAGTTGCTGTTTTTTTGGCTCATAGAAGCACCGCCTTATATCCAAGTCCCCTGACGGTGACAAGTTGAAATCCGTCGCATGTGGACAGTTTGTCACGGAGCTTGGTGACATAGACATCCACCGCCCGGAGACTGGTCTCGCTTTCCAGACCCCAAAACTCATCCATGAGCTGGGCGCGGGTAAAGGTCTTTTTGGGGTAGGAAAGAAGCTTGTAAAGGATATTAAATTCCCGAAGGGTCAACTGAATTTCCTCGCCGTCAATCGTTGCGGTCATGGCGTCTGCGTCCATGGAAAGGTTGCCTGCCGTGAGCTTCCGGTCCTCCATGATGTTGGCCCGGCGCAGCAAAGCACCCACCCGCATCATAAGCTCGTCCATATTGATGGGCTTGACCATGTAATCGTCAATCCCCAGCTTGAACCCCTTCTGCTTGGAAACAATGTCATCCTTCGCGGTCATAAACAGAATTGGAATGGTCTTGTTGAGCTGACGCACCGTGTCGGCAAATTCGAATCCATCAATTTCCGGCATCATAATATCGGAGATAATCAAGCTGTACAGGTTATTGTACATCAGGTCATACGCTTCCCGGGGATTCAGGCAGCCCTTGGCCTTGTAGCCGCTGTCGTTTAAATAGGTGCACACGATCTGATTGAGTCTGACATCGTCTTCCACCACTAAGATGTTGATCATGTTTCGTTCCTCCTGGTTCCATTCTCTGCATCAATAAGCTGGATTTGCAGCTTATTTTTTATCTTGTCCTGTAAAAATATCGGCTGCCCCTGTTACCTTCGGTGACGTTTTTTATTTCATCCATCATATTCTACTCATATTTGAGATTTGTTTGAGGATTGTTTCAAAATTGTTAATGCGTAAAAAGCGGATCAATCCGATACTGACCAGCGTTGAGGAGACTAGGGGCGCGTTGGAAAAGGTGTGGCTGTCACATAGAAACTGAACGCAGCAAGAAGTCCCGGGTGACCAATTTCTTCTGTCTATTATAGATAAAAAATAAGCTGATATTAGAAACTGTTTGTGAAAATTCTAATCATTCGTCAACACCTCATGAGATACGGACATTCCCATCTGAAATGAAACTATATATAATAACCTTCGGCGAAAGAGACAAAACAATGGCTGAGGAGATGTAATTTATATGGCAGATTTTTGGGATATTGATACCGATGAAAGAAATTTCGAAACAGGCTCATCTGAATTTGGCGGCAGTCAGGAAGTAGATGTAGTGGTGATCGGAGGGGGAGGAGCAGGGCTGGCAGCGGCGGTACGTGCCGCCGAAGCCGGAGCCAAACAAGTTGTATTGCTGGAAAAAAACAAGAAGCTGGGCGGGTGTACCAAAATTGCGATGGGCGTGTTTGCGGTGGAGAGCAGCGCGCAAAAACGTCAGGGCATTCATCACACCATTGATGAATGCTTTACAAGGCATATGTACATTTCCAACTGGTCCTGTGACAGCAGACTGGTGCGCCGGTGGATGAGAGAATCCGGCAAGGTTATGGACTGGCTGGAGGGCTACGGTGTTGAGTTTGACGAGGTGGGCACGTGCAGCGGCCCCATTCAAACCTATCATATGTCACATCACCGCACCGGACTGGAGATTGTAAATCGGCTGACGGATGCCTGCGTTACCTATGGAGTCAAAGTTTTGACGGGAACAAGAGCCAAAAAGCTGCTGACCGATCGGAATGGGGAGATCACGGGGGTGATGGCTCAGAAAGGCGAAGCGGAAATTAACATTCGGACAAAAAGTGTGATCCTTGCAACCGGCTCTCTTGCCGCCAATCAAGAGCTTGTAAAACGGTTCTTCCCCGGAAGAGGATATGAAAACGCAAAAATTATGGCCGCCATGCCATTTAGTACAGGAGACGGCTTTCTCATGGCTGAGGAAGCGGGCGCTATGGCCGGACGGGTATCGCCCAATTACATTGGCCCCCATAACCACCCCCGTAATGTGCTGATTGGATGTCTTCTGAGACGCCCCCACATGATGATTGTCAACAAGAACGGAGAACGTTATATCAATGAGGACCTGTATGGGCAGGGAGAGTTTGGCTGGATGTCGGGCAAGGCGTTGGAGGAGCAGCCGTTTCACATTTGTTATCCCATGATGGATGAAGCCTGTTTCCGGGATATGATTGCGAACAAGGAATGTGCCAACGAGGTAGAAGGCAATCAAAGCCGTCACAGCGCGGAAACCGGCTTGCTCATGGAGGAGGTTGACCCGTGTGCCTGGTTGGATTCTGTTGAGAAATACATGCCGAGGGAAGTAGAGGACGGGATGATGAAGATCTGTGGCTCCCTTGAAGAGGCGGCGCAATGGATCGGCTGCGATGTTGACACGCTGAGCGAAACGGTGGAGCGCTATAATGGGTTCTGCGACGATGGCCGTGATGACGATTTCCTCAAAAACCCCAAATATATGTATCCGCTTAAAACTCCGCCCTTTTATGTGTTCAAAGGCCTGCACGGAATTGATAATTTCATCGGAGGCATCAAGGTGAATGACAGATTGGAGGTGCTCAATTCAGAGTTTAAGCCGATTCCGGGTCTGTACGCGGCGGGAATCGCAACCAGCGGCTGGCTTGGCCAAGGCTATGGACATGCGGGTACTGAAATGGGGCTTACCACCTTTTCCGGATATTCGGCCGGCTATGCGGCCGGAGAATATGCTGTAAAAGCAGGACAAAATTAAGCTAAGAGATCCACTTGCGGCACAGCAGGCCTATCAAGGCAGTATTACTTGGCGACATGGGTTTCCCTTCCTGTTACGCATACTGGCGTTCTGCTCCGGTTAATTTTTGAGAGGGTGGATGAAAATGGCGAAAGTAGATTTGAGTCTGCGGGCGATCATGGTAAGAATATCTGTTTTATTTATCTTTCTGCTGAACACAGAGCAATCCCTTGTCAACAGCGCCCTGGCGGATATTGCAAAAGCGTTTCCCGAAGCCGATCCCACAACGATTTCTCTCATTTCCAATATCTCGGTACTGTTCTCCATTACAGTAGCATTTCTGGTTCTGCCGCAATTGGTGAAGCACTTCAACAAAAAGAGTATCATTTTAATCGCGCTTTGTATTTATGTCATTGGCGGCGTGGGAGCCGCGTTCTTTAACGCATCTGTGAATCAGATCCTGGTTTGCAGAGCCGTTCTTGGTATTGGAATGGGGTTAACCGCTCCGCTTTGCGGCGCCATTATCAATGAATTGTACTCCGGGGTAGAAAAGAACACGATGATCGGCTGGGCAAATTCTGTTGACAGCGGCATCGGTATTTTTCTTACGATGCTGGCCGGTTTACTGTGCACGATAAGCTGGAAATACACCTTCCTGGCATATGCGATATTCCTCGGGATTTTGGCAATGGAGTACTGTTTTCTGCCGTCCATGCCTGTGCCGATGGTCAAGGATGCTTCGGGTGTGGAACATAGGACAAAGGTTGTTTATACCTCCAAACAGTGGACGAAGCTTATTTTTGTGTTGATATTCTCCATGATATGGATTATGTGCTCCATGACTCTCTTAATCAAAGTATCGATTTTTGTTTCAGATCAAAAACTGGGTGATGCTTTGGTCAGCGCGGCCGCCATGTCGTTCTTTACAGGCGGGATTTTAACCTCAGCCTTTATTTTTGGATTCATTGAGAAGGTTTTTAAACGATATACGTTGTTTTTAGCGCCTGTCATTATTGCAGCCGGTACACTATTGGTTTTTCATTCAGCGTCACAAACCATGCTGATGGCCTCTATGTATGTGGTCGGATTTGGGAATGGTTTAAGCCAGCCATTGTTTACAACGAAGGTGCTGGCGATCGGGCCTCAGTTTAATGGTACATTTGCAAACTCCATGCTGGTTGGGGTCATGGGAGTGGGACAATTTATTTCTACCTATGTTGAAAAAGTAATTGCGCTGTTTGTGGAACCTACCGCTAAAAATATCATTGGAACAGTATCAGGGATGTTTGCCGCGATCGCTGTTGTTACGCTCGTATATATCCTCTGGAATCCGTTTAGAGGAGTAGACCATGTTCCCGAGCATCAATCAGTACTGCGAAATTAAATGAAGGTTCATGAGCTGACGGTGTCTTTGGGACATCGTCAGTTCATTCATGGAAAGAAGAGCTCCATTAAATTGTTCCTGTCCTGTGCCTGGAATTTTCAGGTTCATATTCTCTTAGACCCTGTTGGCTGAATATAATACAGGGGGGTGGAACCATGATGTATACAAAGATTTCAGAGCCGATCCTGTATGTTTACGATATTAACACAAATGAGCCGCTTGGAGAAGTTACATTTCACCTTTCCACAGAGGCGGAACGGGATCTGCTTAAATTAGTGAACGAAAATAAAGAGCCTGAATCATTTCTGGCAACGGATGTCATATTTACACCGACAAAAGGGTTTATGTCCGATATAGACGCAAAACCGGTGAGACGCAGAGGTGTATTACGCACACTGTATTATGATGATGTTTCTGGAACGTATGATCAAATTTTAGTACAAATGATATATGATGCAAGAGCCTATGGGTATGTAATGGGCCGCCCGTATATTTTTGAAAGCGTGAACCACAGCAATATAAAAGTCGAGTCTATCAGATATTAGTGATGTTTAGGGCAATTCCAAGGGAGCGGCTCTCTTTTTGCAGGGGTGTTTGATGAAACATGAAGTGAGCCGCGTTCAGGGCAGATCCTCCCGTTCAAGCGGCGCCGCAGTGAAGAAATAATACCGCATTTCTGTGCTGAATCAGAATATAATAGGAACCAAGGGGGGGGAACACGTTGTACACGAAGATTACAAGTCCAAGTGTCTACGCTTATGACATTGATACAAACACATACCTTGGTGAAGCCAAATTCGAACTGACGCCAGAATCGGAAAAAGCGTTGCTTAATTGGGTGAATTACAGAATACCGATTGAGTCCCTGGTGATGGTCTCGTCAGATTTTATGCCATCGGCTGATTATAGTCCGATTGTTCCTAATAGGACATATCACCAGCAGGGAATATTGAGAGGGTTATTCACAGAGGATAATCGCGGGGTGGAAGTTCCGATTGAAATGCGCATTACATATGATTGGAGATCGCGAAGTATAGAACCCGGAAACTATCTCAGCAGCGTTGAATTCAGTCATATTCAAATACAATCAACCAACGAGGTTATGTATTAGCATGCGGTAGTCGCTCTTCGGGGCGGCTGTTTTTTTATTTGCTGACAGAAGGCGATTGATAGACATCTTTATTGCGGTTTATTGATTTTTAAGATATAATAAAGCAATAAAAAAGAAGGGTTGGTGTATTTATGGGAGTATGCACTCGATGCGGACATGAGTTAGCAGGACAAAAATTCTGCCCGGAATGTGGGACAAAAGCCGAAGGAGAAGCGCTTGACAGTTTAACAGAGGAAAGTCATAGGTTTGTCCCTAAAAAGAGGAAAAAGGCGCCGATGATTATTGCCGGCGTTGTTGCGTTTATTATTATCGTTGGAGTCATCAGTTCGTTAACCAACACTGATCATACTAATGCTGCGGTGAATGGTGCAAGCTCGGACGATGCCGCTGACGTAACCTCCGCCACGGATGCTTCCGGCGCCTCCGACTCCAAGATCAAAAGTTTGGCGATCGGAGACGTGATTACGACCGACGACATGGAAATTACATTAAATAGTGTGAAATTATCCTATGACGTCCTTCCTGATGACACCAGCAGCTTCTACACCCATTATCAGGCTGACAGCGGGAACGTATATATCGATGTGGATGTGGATGTAAAAAATCTGCAGAAGCAGGACTTGCCCTGCGATGATGTCATGAAAGTGACGGCTGATTATAACAATGGGTACGAGTATTCGGCTTTCCCAATCGTAGAAGATTCGTCAATGGGCTTTACTTACTCGAATATAACGGATATTCAGCCGCTGGAGACACTTGGAATGCGGTATTTAATCAGCTGCCCCGAGGAAGTGGAAACCAGCTCCAATCCGCTGATCGTCTACTTTAAAATTGACAATGAGCAATTTTCGTATACAGTCAGATAATCAGTCTCATCCCGCTAACGCAATGGCGGAGCCAACTTAAGCATTCGGGCCCGTTGCCTTGTGAGAGCTGTCTCCTGCTCCGGCAGAGACAGTCAGCATATGATGAAAAAAGCAGGCTGATTATGATAATCAGCCTGCTTTGAAATGAATGATTTGTTCACGTAGATCAATGAATGTTACAGGTAAAGCGAGGAAACCATGAAACTAAAGAAAACACCCTTAATCATTTCTCTTATGCTGGCTATGTTTTTAGCGGCAGTTGAGGGAACCATCGTGACGATGGCAACACCTACCATCACAAAGGACATGCAGGGCTTCGAATTGATCAGCCTTGTTTTTTCTATTTATTTACTAACTTCCACCATATCCACACCGATTTACGGCAAGCTTTCTGATTTGTATGGACGGAAGAATACCCTTTCCATCGGAATCATCATCTTTTTAGTTGGAAGCCTTTTATGCGGATTGTCACAAAACATGGCTATGCTGATTGGGTTCCGGGCGCTTCAGGGTCTTGGAGCAGGTGCTATACTCACAGTTGCATATACCATCATCGGCGATGCCTTTCCCCTGGAAGAAAGGTCTAAAATTCAGGGCGCTCTTGGTACCATGTGGGGAATCGCAAGCCTTGCCGGCCCATTCGTGGGAGGGCTGATCATTGACACACTGTCCTGGCATTGGATTTTCTTTATTAACCTTCCGTTCGGACTGCTTTCAGTTATTTTGCTGCAAAGCTCTATGACGGAAGCCTTTGAGAAGAAAAAGCAGACCATTGATTATGCCGGAACACTGACCTTATCTCTGGCCGTTGTAATATGTTTAAGCATTTTCCTGTTTGACCAGAAAGGGATATCTATTGCCGTATCGGCGGTGGTGACGCTTCTTCTGCTTTTGGCGTTCTATAAAATTGAAAAAACGGCGAAAGAACCTATGATGCCTTTTGATATATTTACGAAATCAAGTATCATGGTAAACCTGATCTCCTTTTTGGTTTTTGGCGTACTGATGGGCATCGATGTTTATCTGGCAATCTATCTGCAAAATGTTCAGGGCTACCGTCCGACCATTGCGGGGCTGTCCATGCTGCCTATGAATATTTCCTGGCTGGCCGTTTCGTTTATGCTTGGAAAATTACTGGTCAGATACGGCGGTAAAACGGTCATGCTGGTATCCAATGCCGTGCTGATCGTCAGCACTGTCCTGCTATCTACACTGGGCGTCTCAACCTCTCTGCTCCTGGTGCTTACGTATGGTTTTATCATCGGGTTCGCCTTTGGCGGAGCGTCTACGGCCTCTACCATTTTGATTCAGGATTCTGTGGAGTTCGGTCAAAGAGGTGCTGCGGTCGCGGCCAATTCATTGCTCAGGACATTGGGTCAAACCATCGGAATCAGTGTGTTCGGAAATATCTTCAATTCCAATATTACAGAGTATTTTTCCCGCCAAGGAATAGAGGGTATTAATCCCAGCAATCTGTACCAGTCTTCGGAAACCACGGTTGCTGTGTCTTCGGAACAGATCGCGCTTTCCTTGAACAGCGCTATGCATGCCTTATTTATCTCGTTTATTATCATTTCCTGTCTTGCCTTTGTATGTTCTGTCATGATGCCCAAAGAAACAAAATGATAAGCGTATGAAAAATTCTGTGGAGGTCAATGCTGCAATGAAAGGCGCTCTGTTTATTGACAGAGCGCCTTTCATATCATTGAGAAACAAAAACGAGCACTCACAGACGCTGAGATGGATCATGGAGCTGATCTGGGTCAATCAACCGTGAGCATCATACCGATACCGGCTCTCGGGGAGCGTCCTTCGCGGATGCGGGCTGCTGCTGTCCGGCCAGTCCCTTTGCGTTTGCCAGCATCAGCTTGATGCGGTTCTCCTGATTGATTTTGGTGGCACCCGGATCGTAGTCAATGGCCACAATATTGGAGTGGGGATAGTCGTCCTTTAGCTTGCGGATCATGCCCTTGCCCACGATATGGTTGGGCAGGCAGCCGAAGGGCTGGGTGCAGACGATGTTGGGCACTCCCGCGTGGATGAGCTCCAGCATTTCGGCGGTCAAAAGCCAGCCCTCGCCCATCTTATTGCCGTCCCCCAGATAGCCACGGATGAGCTGATGCAAATCCTCGAAGGTGCCGGGGGCGTGGAAGCGGCCGGAAGCGGATACGGCGTCGATCATGGCGCGCTGGCATTTCTCCACGTAACGTTTAAACACCCGGACGACAAACTGCTTGAGCCACTTGCCGCCGTAAAGATCCACGTCCACATCTCGATTATAGATTTTGAAAATGATAAAGTCGGTCAGCCCCGGCACCACAGGCTCGGCACCCTCGGACAGAAGAAATTCCTCCAGATTGTTATTGCCCAGGGGAGAGTATTTGACATAAATTTCACCCACCACACCCACGCGAACCTTTTGCTCCCCGGTGACAGAAAGGGAGGCAAAATCCGAGACAATCCATTTGAAGTTATCTTTCATCTGGGAATAGGAGAGCCCTTTTCCATGGTTCATCAGCTCCAGCAGGCGGTTCATGCATGATTCCACCAGACGGTCGGTGTCGCCCTGAACGGACTCATAGGGGCGGCACTGGTTGGCCAGCATCATGATGATATCACCGTACATCATGGCGAATACAGCCTTACGGATCATGGGCACCGTGAAGCGGAAGCCGGGATTTTTCTCCAGTCCGGAGAGGTTCAGGGAGACCACGGGGATGTAATCCAAGCCGGCCTTTTGCAGGGCCTTACGCAGAAGATGGATGTAGTTGGAGGCGCGGCAGCCACCCCCGGTTTGGGTGATCAGCAGGGCTACCTGATGCGGGTCGTATTTCCCGCTTTTCACCGCGTCGATCAGCTGGCCGATGACCAGGAGGGCGGGATAGCAGGTGTCGTTGTGAACATATTTGAGTCCCTCGTCCACGATGCCCCTATGGTGGGTGTTGAGCATTTCAGTGCGGTAGCCGGCATCCTCCAGCACCCGGGCAATCATGGAGAAATGGACGGGCAGCATCTGAGGAATCAGCAGGGTGTACTCCCGCTTCATCTCCTCTGTAAAGAGAAGCCGGCCGGTTTCGTCATAAATCAGCTTTGCCATACGATTAAACCTTTCTGGCGTCCATGGCCGCCATCAGCGAGCGGATGCGGATTTTCACGGCGCCCAAATTATTAATGTCGTCAATTTTCAGCTGGGTATAGAGCTTGCCGCCCGCCTCCAGAATGTCGCGCATTTCGTCGGTGGTGATGGCGTCGGTGCCGCAGCCGAAGGAGACCAGCTGAACCAGCTGCATGTCGGGTTGGGCGCAGACATACCGCGCCGCATTGTACATGCGGGACTGGTAAGTCCACTGGTTTAACACCCTGCGGGCCTCGTAGTCCATGTGATGCGCCACGGCGTCCTCCGTAATCAGCACAAAATCAAAGGACGTAATCAGATCGTTGATGCCGTGATTGATCTCAGGATCCATATGGTAGGGGCGCCCCGCTACGACGATCATCTTTTTGCCATTTTTGCGGGCATATTCGATGAAGGTGCTGCCCTCGGCGCGAATCTCCGCCTTCCAATCCTCATAGGCGGCGTACGCTGCCTTCGCGGCGCGAACAGTTTCCTTTTTGGGAATATGAAATTCCTGTTCAAAATACGCGGCGGCACGCTTGAAAAAATCCTTGGGGCGGTGCAGGCCAAAGTAGGGGAACAGAAACCGCGTCCGCTTCAGAGCGGGGACATTCGCGGCCAGAAGCTCGGGATAGTAGGCCACCACCGGGCAGTTATAGTGGTTGTCGCCCCATTCTTCGTTGAAGTTATAGGGCATACAGGGGTAAAAGATCGCGTCCACGCCCTGCTCCACAAGCGCCTCCACATGACCGTGCAGGAGCTTGGCGGGGTAGCATACCGTGTCGGAGGGGATGGTGTGCTGTCCCTTGAGATAGAGCTTGCGGGAGGATTCCGGCGAGAGGGTCACCTCAAAATTGAGCTTTGTAAAAAAGGTAAACCAAAACGGTAGGTTTTCATAAAAATTCAATCCGAAGGGAATGCCGATTTTACCCCGGACACCGGTGCCCTGCCCTTTGCCCTCCATGGAGCGCAGACGCTTGTATTTGTAGGCCATGAGATCGGGCAGTTCGGCCTTGGCTTTGCCCAGAGGGCGGGAGCAGCGGTTGCCGGAGATGTACTTCCGCCCGCCGTCGAAGGTGTTCACGGTGAGGGAGCAGTGGTTGGTGCACAGGCCGCAGGTGGTGGGTTTGGCCGTGTGAATGAAGGAAGCCAGCGCTTCTTCGGTGATCAGGGAGGAGGACTCCAGGTTTAAATCCCGTGCCGCCAGCGCAGCGCCGAAGGCGCCCATCAGACCTGAAATAGTGGGGCGGGTGACGGTTCTGCCCAATTCCGTCTCAAAGGAGCGGAGCACCGCGTCGTTTAAAAAGGTTCCGCCCTGTACGACGATGTGCTGGCCCAGATCGTCGGCGGAGGCGGCGCGGATGACCTTGTAAATGGCGTTCTTTACAACGGAGATAGACAGGCCTGCGGAGATGTCCGCCACCGACGCGCCGTCCTTCTGAGCCTGCTTTACGGACGAATTCATAAAAACCGTGCAGCGGGAACCCAGGTTTACGGGGTACTGTGAGAACAGACCCAGCTTGGAGAACTCCGCAATCTCATAGCCCAGCGCCTTGGCAAAGGTCTCGATAAAGGAGCCGCAGCCGGAGGAACAAGCCTCGTTGAGCATAATGGAATCCACCGCGCCGTTCCGGATTTTAAAGCATTTCATATCCTGGCCGCCGATGTCGATGATAAAATCCACCTGAGGGTTAAAATGGGAGGCCGCCCGGTAATGGGCGATGGTCTCCACCAGACCCAAGTCGCAGTGAAACGCGCTCTTGATCAAATCCTCGCCGTATCCGGTCACCGCCGCTCCGGCGATGACAACGCGGTCGCCGCACAGCCGGTAAAGCTCTTTTAATTGCACCAGAACAATGGACACGGGGTTGCCCTGGTTGGAATGGTAATAGGTGTAGAGCAGCCCTCCGTCAGGGGCAATCAGAGCCATTTTCGTGGTGGTAGAGCCTGCGTCGATGCCCAGGTAGGCTTTGCCGCGGTAGACTGCCAGATCAAGCTCCGGGGGGCGGGCGGCATTATGCCGGGCGGTAAAGGCGTCGTAGTCCTCCTGTGACTCGAAGAGGGGGGGCATGGTATTGACCAGAGTGGTGCTCTCGACAGATTCTTCCAGCCGCCTGAGCGCCTCCGCAAAGGGGATGGCGGGATGATCGCCGGTGCACAGCGCCGCCCCCATGGCGGCGAAGCAGTCGCCGTCCTCTGGAAATACCGCGTGAGCCTCATCTAAGCGCAGCGTTTCCACAAAGCGCTGGCGCAGACCCTTTAAAAAATGGAGAGGGCCTCCCAGAAACACAATTTTTCCTTTCAGCTCGCGGCCCTGGGTCAAACCCGCTACGGTCTGATCCACCACCGCCTGAAAAATGGAAGCCGCTATGTCTTCCTTGCGCCCGCCCTGATTGAGAATGGGCTGAATATCACTTTTGGCAAACACGCCGCAGCGGGAGGCGATGGGGTAAATTTTTTCATGCCGCAGGGAGAGCGCGTCCAGTTCGTCGGGGGTCACATTCATCAGGGTGGCCATCTGATCGATGAATGCGCCGGTACCGCCGGCGCAGGAGCCGTTCATCCGCTCCTCCAGTGCGCCGCCGAAGAAAATAATTTTCGCGTCCTCGCCGCCCAGCTCAATGACGGCGTCAGTATCGGGAATGTATGTATTCACAGCGGCGGCGGTGGCGTAGACCTCCTGGACAAACTCCATAGAGGCTGCTTTTGCCACCCCAAGGCCCGCGGAGCCGGTGATGACCAGCTGAATCTCCTGGCCGTCCAGCATTTCGGAGAGAGTTCTCAGGGTTTCACAGGCACGCTCCCTTGCCTTGGAATAATGACGCTCATAGGAACGAAACAGTAATTGGTTATTGTGATCCAGCAGCACAACCTTTACGGTGGTGGAGCCGATGTCGATGCCGATTCTCAGGTTCATAGATGCACCTCTGTTGTTTGATATGGCCGCGGTTGCGTTTCATCGCCGTTGGGCGCAGGAAGCGGACGTTCCATGCAAATGACTTTAAAAATGGAAAACAAGGGACGTCCTCACGGCCATATATTCTTAACTTATTATTTATATGATAAATCAATCAGTGGGATTTTGCAAGTAAAAGACAGGGGTTAAACTTGAATTGGGCACATTTTGAAGGGAAAAGTTCATCCCAGATTAGGGAGTATGTGGAATCTATGATTTGAGATGGTAAAGAAGCAAGCGCGCATATCGCAAACGATCAGTCAAAAAAATGAACGGCAGTCACGTGGAAATAAGTGAATTTGATGCTTGACAGGAGTATCTTCCCCTGATATTATACATATGAACAGATGATCATATGAAGGAGTGTTTGCAAATGGAATTCGAGGCGGAGGTTTGTTCGGAATGTGAGACCCATGCGGAGGTGCTGCAAAAGGTTCAGGCCGAGCTGCCGCCGGAGGAGTCGCTTTACGATCTGGCCGATCTGTTCAAAGTATTCGGAGACACAACCCGCATTAAAATCCTGTACGTACTGTTTGAGTCGGAGATGTGTGTGTGCGACCTTGCCGCAGCCTTGGGTATGACCCAGTCGGCCATTTCGCATCAGCTCCGGGTGCTCAAACAGAGCAAGCTGGTGGGGAACCGCCGGGAGGGCAAAAGCATTATTTATTTTCTCGCCGATGACCATGTCAGAGTGATGATCGATCAGGGCATGGAGCATGTGGCGGAATAATTGAAAGGAGATTTTTTATGAAAAAGACATTTAAGCTTCAGGATCTGGACTGCGCCAACTGCGCTGCGAAAATGGAGGCCGGTGTGAAAAAAATTAACGGTGTGAGCGACGCCACCATCAGCTTTCTGACCCAGAAGCTGACCATTGAGGCGGACGACGCCCGTTTTGAGGAAATTATGGACGAAGCGGTCAAAGTATGCAGGAAGGTTGAACCGGACTGTGTAATTCTGCGATAAAGGCGGGAGGTTCATGACAAAGAGAGAGCGGAAAACCCTGACCCGCATCGCGGCTTCCTTCGTCCTGCTCATCGCTGCCGTTTTGCTGGATCTGGAGGGTTACTGGAGGCTGCTGTCCTTTTTGATTCCATATGCGGTCATTGGATGGGATGTGCTTTATGCAGCCGTGCGCAACATTCTGCGCGGTCAGGTGTTTGATGAGAATTTTTTGATGTCCATTGCCACCGTGGGTGCCATGGCCACGGGGGAATATCCCGAGGGCGTCGCCGTAATGCTGTTTTACCAGGTGGGAGAGCTGTTCCAGAGCTACGCCGTGGGAAAGAGCCGGAAATCCATTTCCGAGCTGATGGATATCCGGCCTGATTATGCCAACGTGATGCGTGCGGGCGAGGTTCAGACAGTGGATCCGGATGAGGTTGCGGTGGGTGAGGTGATTCTCATTCGTCCCGGCGAGCGTATTCCGCTGGACGGCAGGGTCATTGACGGTTCTACCACTGTGAATAACGCCGCCCTGACGGGAGAGTCGCTTCCGGCGGACATCAACAGCGGGGACACAGTCATCAGCGGTGCGATTAATCTCAGCGGCGTGATTCAGGTGGAGGTGCAATGCACCTTCGGAGAATCCACGGTTTCTAAAATTCTGGAGCTGGTGGAGCGGGCTGCCAGCCGCAAGGCGAAGGCGGAGGCCTTTATCACCCGCTTCGCAAGGTACTATACCCCTGTTGTTGTGATCTGCGCCGTTCTGCTGGCGCTGGTTCCGCCTCTTCTGCTGGGGCTGGAATGGCACACCTGGTTTTACCGCGCGCTGGTCTTTTTAGTGGTATCATGCCCCTGCGCGCTGGTGATTTCGGTTCCGCTGTCCTTCTTCGGCGGCATCGGAGGCGCTTCAAGACATGGCATTCTGGTGAAGGGAGCCAACTATCTGGAGGCCCTTGCCGCCACGAAAACCGTTGTGTTTGATAAGACTGGCACCCTGACGGAGGGGAAATTCCATGTCGCTGCCCTCAATCCCGCGGAAGGAACCCGGGAGCAGCTGCTGGAGTATGCAGCGTATGCGGAGTGCTATTCCAATCACCCCATCTCCCTGTCTGTGAAAGCGGAATATGGCAAGGAACTGGATACCGGCCGGGTTTCCGAGACAGAAGAGCTGGCCGGGCGGGGCATCCGGGCGGTGGTGGATGGTAAGGTGATCCACGCGGGCAACACCAAGCTGATGGACAGCATCGGCGTGGTGTGGAGTCAGGCGGACACGGCGGGAACGATGATCCATGTGGCGGTGGACGGTGTCTACCAGGGGAGCATCGTGATTGCCGACCGGATCAAATCAGACGCCGCCGAAGCAATCGGGCGGCTGCGCAAGGCCGGTGTGGAACGTATTGTGATGCTGACAGGTGACCGCGCGGCGGTAGGCAAGGAGGTGGGCGCCGAGTTGGGTCTGGACGAAGTCTGCGCCGAGCTGCTTCCCGCCGACAAGGTGACTGCTGTGGAGCGGCTGTTGGGCGCAAAATCCCCCAAGAGCACACTGACCTTTGTGGGTGATGGGATCAATGACGCGCCGGTACTGACCCGGGCCGATGTGGGCGTTGCCATGGGAGCCATGGGTTCCGACGCGGCCATTGAGGCGGCGGATATTGTGCTCATGGATGATAAACTCTCCAATCTGGCGGATGCGATGGCGATTTCGAAAAAAACCTTGGGCATTGTGCGGCAGAATATTGTATTCGCGCTGGGAATCAAGGCAGCGGTTTTGATTCTTGCCGCCGCGGGGTGGGCCAACATGTGGCTGGCTGTGTTTGCGGATGTGGGTGTTTCCGTCATCGCCATCCTCAATGCCATGCGGGCGCTGAATGTGCCGAAGCACAACAGCTGAGGTCACAGCCTACCGAAAAAATACGCAATCAGAACAGAAAAACGTACCGAACAAACAGTTAAAGCGCTGTTTTCGGTACGTTTTCTTCTCATTGAGTATACCTGCCGGTTATATTTGTCTAAGAGGCGCAGTCTGACCGGAGCGACAGGGAAGGAGACTTGTCAAAGACGGACCGCCGCGTCAAAGCCGGTGCGGGTGGCGTTTCGGACATTGGTTGCTTTAACGCAGTCGCCGATGCGGACAAAGAAGGGTGCGATACCGCGGAAGGCCTCTGCCTGCTCCTGACGGGGACGCATACCTGCCGAGAGAACAACGGTATCACAGTCAAGGCTGTGTGTTTTGCCGTGTTCGTCCACATAGGTCAGGCCGGTTTCATCGATTCCGGTGCAGCGGGCGCCCGTGATCAGTGTGGTGTATTCCTCCAGGCGGTCCAACAGCGCGTCACGGGTGAGGTACATTTCATCTCTGGCCACCTCCGGCAGCATCTCAATAATGGTAACCTTCTTTCCTGCCTCCATGGCAAGGTACAGGCCGGTTTCACAACCCACCAGTCCGCCGCCCAGCACGACGATCCGGTTTCCCAGCGCCTCGCCTGCGCTTGCCTTGTGATAGGCGCTCTCGGCGGTGATCACGTTGGCATTGTGGATGCCGGGGATGGGAGGTACGGCGGGGTCGGCTCCCACGGCGGAAATCACCGCGTCGGGCTTCAGCGACGCCAAAAGCTCCGGGGTTGCTGTGGTGTTAAGGCGCACATCCACGCCCAGCTTGTCCAGCATGTGAATCTGATAATCCATGAAGCGGCAAAGATCGTGCTTGAAGGGTACCTGACGGGAGAATACCAGTTTGCCGCCGAGGTGGTCGTCCTGTTCCAGAAGGATGACGGAATGACCCCGTTGCGCCGCGGTGATGGCCGCCGCCATGCCAGCCGGACCGCCGCCGACGATGACCGCCTTTTTGGGCGGGCCGACGGGAGGAATCAACAAGGGAAGGACGCTCTCCCGGCCCACGGTGGGGTTGACCGAGCAGGCAAAGGTGGGGGCGACATTATAGTTTAAACAGTGGAAGCAGCGGATGCAGGGGATGGCCTCGTCCTCTTTGCCGCGCTGAAACTTATTGACCCGCTGCGCGTCCGCGATCAGACCCCGGGCCATAGCCACCATGTCCGCCTTTCCGGAGGCCAGTGTCTCCTCAATCAGTTCTGGCTTCTGAAAAGCACCCAGAGTGAGGACGGGAATTTTAATATCGGGACAGGCCTTGACTGCGGCGGCATATTGGGCGTTGCAGCCGTGGGCGAGAAATTCGGTGGGGTGGGTGATGTTCTCGGTGCCGTTGTAGAAGGTGCCCGTGGAGACGTGGGCGATGTCGATGCGGTCCTGAATGTGCTTGAGCATCTCAATGCAGTCCTCCACATGATAGCCCTTGTCGCCAGACAGCTCGTCGCCGGAGATGCGGAACTCAATCAGCAGGCGTCTTCCCACCTTGGCGCGGATGGCATCCAGAATCAGATCGGCAAAGCGCATGCGGTTTTCCAGCGGCTTGTAAGAAAAGTCATCATCCCGCCTGTTCATCACAGGGGAGAAAAACTGGGAGAGGCACAGCCCATGTCCGGCGTGGATGAGGAGCATGTCAAAACCGCACTCCAGCGCGGCCTCGGCCACTGCGCCATAGGATTTGGCGATGGATTCCATGGCGGCGCGGGTGAGCTTGACCGTAGGGGAACCGTCAGGGCCGGGGTCGCCGTTGATGGAATATGGAACCAGAGTTTGATTATGATCGTAGCCATGATACTGGAAGGCGAGAAGCTCCAGACTGGCCTTGGCGTCGTGAAAGTGGATCATATCGGTGAACTGGCTGAAAAAGCGGTGAGACTCCGGATGCAGAATGTTTTCACAGGCGTGCACCGCGTCATAAGGTTGATGAAAATCCATGTTCTGCGCGGAATATGTAATCACAGCCGCGCCTCCGGCGGCTTTGGCGGAGTAATAGGCGAACGCGGCCTGACTGGGATATTCCTCGCGGCCATAGAGAAGGTGAGCTCCTGCCGGCGCGGACCAGATTCTGTTTTTAAACACGACATTGCCTATGGTGATGGGACTGAAGATATGGGGATAACGCTGCTGCATGACTGTTCCTCCTTAAAAAATGATCGCATTACGTGCCGGACGGGGCGGATCGGCTATAACAGCGGAGCGTCCGGTGCATCAGCTGGAAGCAACCAAAACACAGGGGCTTTGCCGAGCTGATTGTAGCATATGCAATGATTAAATACAATCAATTATTAGTATTTTGTAGGTTTTGTTCATAGAAAAAATTTTTACCCGAACCGGGACAATAATTTCAATTTGTAACGAAATTTTTCGCAACATGTATTATAATATGTCACAAACGAGCTGATCGTAAGGTCAACCGCGGCCGTCGTTTTCTCTGGTAGTTATCATAACGATACATTTGGCACGCATATCGTAAATAAGGAGATGGATCTATGTCCAAAATCAAACGGGAAACCTTTGTGGTACAAATTTTGAGTAATCAGAATGAAACATGGCAGGGGACGGTTACCTGGGCGAATCAACGGGAAACTATTGTCTTCCGCAGCGCGCTGGAGCTGATTCAATTAATGGACAGCGTCATCGGGACGGAGGAGAAGGAAGAGGACGCGCAATAGACTCCCATTCACAACCGTTATCAATACCAGCGTTGAGGCAATGAGAATAAGAGAGTTTGGCATCATTTCATGCAGGCACCGCCGGAAAATCATGGACAAGTTTGGATTCATCCGCTATACTAAACGAAATGAATTCCGTCCGAAGGATCAAACAGGAGGTCAAAGCATGATCAAGGTGGATATTCAGGCGGTGTCCCCGTTTCTGCCTCCCAATTTTTGTTCCGAACAGGAGGCGGCGCTGAACGCCGCCCATGCGCATCTGACCAGCGGTACGGGTGTCGGCGCTGAGTTCACGGGCTGGGTTCGGCTTCCCGCTCTGTATGACCGGGCGGAATTTGCCCGGCTGAAGGCCGCGGCACATAAAATTCAGTCGGATTCACAGGTTCTGGTGGTCATCGGCATCGGCGGCTCTTATCTCGGCGCGAGGGCGGTGATTGAGCTGCTGCGCTCGCCCAATTATAACCTCAAACAAAAGGACACACCGGATATTTTCTTTGCGGGAAATTCGTTGTCCACCGATGCCCTCCTGGAGCTTCTGGAGCTGATCGGAGATCGGGATTTTTCCATCAACGTGATTTCAAAGTCCGGAACGACAACCGAGCCTGCCGTGGCGTTTCGTGTGCTGAAGGGACGTTTGGAGCAAAAATACGGAACAGAGGGCGCGAAGGACCGCATCTATGCCACGACGGACAAGGAGAAAGGCGCGCTGAAGCATCTGGCGGACGGGGCCGGATATGAGACCTTTACGGTGCCCGATGAGATTGGCGGCCGGTATTCCGTGCTGACCGCAGTGGGGCTTCTTCCCATTGCCGCCGCCGGGATCGATATTGACGCGCTGATGGTCGGCGCGGAGGCGATGATGCGCCGGTGTCTGATTCCGGGAGAAGAAAACCCCGCGTGGCAATACGCCGCAGCCCGCCACACCCTTTATCAAAGCGGTAAGAGCATTGAACTTTTGGCGTGCTACGAGCCGTCCTTCCGGATGTTTGCCGAATGGTGGAAGCAGCTTTACGGCGAGAGTGAGGGGAAGCAGGGACGGGGGCTCTTCCCCGCCAGCGCGGAGTTTACCGCCGACCTCCATTCCATGGGACAGTACATTCAGGAAGGGCAAAGACTGTTGTTTGAAACCGTGGTTCATTTTGCCGCGCCGCTGGGCCGATATTCCATTCCCTACGATGAGAGCGATGGGGACGGACTGAACTTTCTGGCTGGGCGCGAGCTTGCCTTTGTCAACGAGCAGGCGCTGCGCGGCACGCTTCTGGCGCATCTGGACGGAGGCGTCCCCGGTATCGTCCTCACGGTACCCAACCGCACGGAGGCCTGCGCGGGGGAGCTGATCTACTTTTTTGAGTTTGCCTGCGGACTTTCGGGTTATCTTCTTGGGGTCAATCCGTTCGATCAGCCAGGAGTGGAGGCCTATAAGCGGAACATGTTTGCGCTGCTGGGGAAACCGGGCTTTGAGGAACAGAGGGCAAAACTGGAAGCCCGGTTTTTTTCATAGAGAACGAATCAAATGACGTCATTTTTTGTAATTCTTCATCAATTCTGTGCAAATGATTACAATGATCTTGAAAAGTTCATACAAAAATGATAACATAGAGGCAGAAACCGGACGTGCCTCTCCGGTGGTTAAAATAAGGAGTGATTCTTATGGTTAAAGTCATCATGGGACTGAAGGGTTCGGGTAAAACAAAGCAGATGATCGACCTGATCAATCAGGCGGTCAGCACCGAAAACGGTTATGTGGTTGCCATTGAGCGCGGCCCTAAACTCATTTATGATGTGCATCACAATATTCGTCTGGTCGACGCCAATGAATTTGATCTCTCCAGTTTTGACGTCCTCAAGGGTTTTATTGCCGGTCTCTATGCCAGTAATTTCGATATCACTCATGTTTTCATCGACAGCCTGAGTAAAATTGTTCCTGTGGAGCCAGGCCCGGAGGTAGAGGTGTTCCTCAAGTGGCTGGAAACATTCTCCGAGACAAACAATATCAAATTTACCGTGACCATCAGTGCGGATCAGAGCCAGGCTAGGGAAGGCGTGCGCAGATATTTTTGACGGCGGAGTCCACTGATGCGGATGCAGTGTGTAATTCGCTTGCCGCGCAGTGTGGGCTATGTGATGATAAAGACTTAAAAATGTAATGTGATACAAGCACGGCGGCTCAATCCTTTTCGAGGGATTGAGCCGCCGTGCTTGTATCATCTAGTGAGTTGAGCGGCCCTGCCCCAAGCGGGATTATTTCAGCTCCGCTTCCAGCGCGTCCAGCAGCGCGTCAAATCGGGCCAGCACCTGCTGGAAGGGCTTTTTCTGTGTCATGTCAACGCCGGCCTTTTGCAGGATTGACACGGGATAGTCGCTGCTTCCGCTCTTCAGGAAGCCTTGATACCGCTCTAAGGCACCCTCCTCACCCGTCATCAGCATTTCGGCAAAGGCACTGGCGGCGGCGTATCCGGTGACGTACTGATACACATAAAAATCAGTGTAAAAATGGGGAATCCTTGCCCACTCCACATCAATGAGAGGGTCAATGATGAGCTGATCTCCGTAATATTTTAAGTTCAGCTCATGCCATACCTGGCACAGCTCATCCGCCATAGGCATCATGCCCTTTTCCAGCTCTTCATGGAGATACAGCTCAAATTCGGCAAACAGGGTTTGCCGGAATACTGTGGTTCTGATCTGCTCCAGCGCCAGGGAGATGAGATGCAGACGCTTTTGGGGATCGGTTTCGCGGTCACACAGATAACGGCTGACCATGATCTCATTGGTGATGGATGCCACTTCAGCACAAAACAGAGCGTAATCCGAATAGACAAACGGCTGCTGCTCCACGGTATAGCGGGTGTGCAGGGAATGCCCCATCTCATGGGCCAGCGTCAGAACATCCTCCAGGGTGTAGTTATAGTTCAGCAGGATATATGGCATGGTGTCATAGCTGCCGGAGGAATACGCGCCGGAGACCTTGCCCATTCTGGGATAGCGGTCTACCCAGCGGCTGTCAATGCCCTCCTGGAACCGGTCAATATACGGTTTTCCCATGGGCTGAAGGGCGGTTTTAATAGTTGTGACAGCCTCGTCAAACTCAATATGCTCGTCTGGAATGTCTATAACGGGAGCATACAGGTCGTAAATATGCAGCTCCTCCACGCCCAGCATTCGCTTTTTCAGTCCCACATACCGGTGCAGAGACGCAATGCCCGCGCCCACGGCGTCAATGGTGTTATGATAGACCTCGGTGGGGATGTTGTCATGATCCAGGACACCGGACAAGGCGGAAGGGTAGTGCCGCATGTTCGCGTTGAACACGCAGGTTTTGACCGAGGAAACCAGCAGCCCCGCGAAGGTGTTGCGGAAGGTTTCGTAAGCTCCCAGCACGGACTCAAAGGCGTCTTTTCTGACCCGCCTGTCTTTGGACATGAGAAACGCAGGATAATTCCCTTCGTTTAATTCCACTTCCGAGCCGTTTGCGTCCTCAATCTTCGAGAACTTCAAATCCGCGTGCCGAAGCAGATTGGAGACGGTCTGGGGAGCGGACAGGCAGTCCGACGCGTAGGCCAAAAGCTCCTCTCCCTGCTTGTCAAGGGTATGGGGCTTTTCCCTTAAAATCGATTCCAGGGCGAAGCGATAGGGCTCCAGTCCGGGAACCTCACGCAGCATGGACAGTACCTGTTCCTCCGGCATCGCCAGAATTTCAGGGGTAAAAAAGGCTTGCTTCCCGCCCAGCTCAGAAAAAAAGCGCTCCGCCCTTCCTTTCATAGACATATATTGCATATTGGTCGCGTCCTCGTCGGAATGCAGACCGGCATACTGCCCGATTCTTTGGGCGAGCCGGCCGATGCGCTCATCCAGATTCAGGTATTCCAGCAGCTTGGAAGGCTCTCCCAGGCAGCCGCAGTAGGCGGGAAGCTCCTCCGACAGGGTGATCAGCTTCTGAAAAGCAGCTTCCCACGCCTGGTCATTTTCATATATGTGAGACAAATCCCATCTGTCGTCTATCCGGTGTTCCGTCATTCTGTTAATCTCCTTTTTTCAATCAAAATGTTCATCTCTGTGCGGAAAGAGAGCCTTTCGCTCATCGTTTGCGCCTTGCGCCTGTTTTATACCTGAGGACGGCTCAAGTTGTTGCCGGGCTGTCCGGACTATTTTCATGCTCTTGTATTATACATCAATCCAGACGCAGCGCAAGCTGAAACGGCGCAGGTATGCCGCGCGGCGGGATGGTACGGAAAGGAAAAAGAGAGTGCCGCAAGTATCAAAGTAATTTCAAATAAAAAAATGTTGGAAAATGGTGTTGCGGAAAGTCGCAACTTGGCGCGTCAACATATAATTGGATGAGGAGGGAAAAAAGATGTCAACCTTAGTAACAAAACTGAAAAACCTGTTAAGCCGTAAGTTCCTTGCAGCGGTCAGCGGAATTGTGACTGGAATTATCACCGTTCTCCAGGGGGAGACCGTGGTGGGCGGAAGCCTGATCGCGGTTTCTGTGATCGGTTATCTGGTGGCGGAGGGCTATCTCGACGCCAAAGCGGCGGCGGCGGCGGCCTCCACGGCGGCCACTGTTGCCACCACTGTTGCGCAAGCCACCGACGACAGTACGATCGATACCGCGGCGGCCATCGCCCAGAGTGTCAGTACAGAGCTGAATGCGGCGGCCGAAACCGATGAAAGTACCGGCAGCACGGAGACCACGGCCAGTGATACAACCACCAGCACATCCTCCGCGACCAGCGCGTAACGAAAACACGAGGCGGCGGGGTGATAAATATGGTTCAATGGATGCTTCAACCGGATGATGAGGATGATGAAAAGGGATTTGGAGAGGGGCCTGAGGGCATATGAGCTTGAGCGATCTCAGCATCAACACGGATTATCCGTGCAACAGCGGTAATTATACGGCCTGTTCCTCACGTACCATCAGCTATATCGTCATGCACTATACCGGCAGCACCGGCACCGGCAAAGCCAACGCAAAGTATTTTACGACCTCCGGGCGGGAGGCGTCGGCGCATTACTTTGTTGGGCATGCCAGTGAGGACGCACAGATTTATCAGAGTGTTGCCCCGGTGAACAAGGCATGGCACTGCGGCACCTCCGGGACGTACTATCATGACGAGTGCAGAAACAGCAATAGTATCGGCATTGAGCTAGCCTGTCACAACGATACGTCAGATACCTCAGCCAGCTCGTCCGGCTGGTATTTTGACGATGAAACCGTCGATCAGGCGGTGGAGCTGGTCAAGGCACTGATGGAGACCTACAGTATTGCGGCGGATCATGTGATACGGCACTACGACGTGACCCACAAGACCTGTCCCGCGCCTTATGTGAACGATGAAACCCAGTGGGAGGCCTTTCTGGCGCGGCTGGAGACCACGACAACTACGGAGGAGGATACTATGACTCAGGATCAATTTAACGAAATGATGGCAGTTTACCTGGAGCAGCTGGGTGAGCAGGAGCCGTCCGATTGGAGCGCCGACGAGCGGGAAACTGTGGAAGCGGCAGGGCTGATTAAGGGTGACGCAAACGGAGACAAGAAGTACAAGAGCTTTTTAACCCGCGAGGCAATGGCGGTTATGCTGTCTCGGCTGTTAAATTTGTTGGGAAAATAAAAAAAGCAGGCAGCCCATGACGATCATGTTTGATCGTCATGGGCTGCCCTTTATCCGACTTATTATATCGAAAGCAAGTTTTGGAGGCCTCATAGAAGGGCTGAGTTCCGCTTATACTTCGGCGATGAGCTCGACCTCGCAGAGGACGCTCTTGGGTAGTTGCTTGACCGCGACGCAGGAACGGGCGGGGTGGCTGGTAAAATAAGTTTCATATACGCTGTTGAATGCCGCAAAATCAGCCATGTCGGATAAAAAACATGTAACTTTTACGACGTTGGCAAACGAGGTGCCAGCGGCGTCTAAGAGGGCGCCAAGATTTTTCATGACCTGGGCCGCCTGTTCTGTAATGTCGGATCCCACTACTTCTCCGGTGACGGGAGAAAGAGGAATCTGACCGGATGTGAAGAGAAAATGATTCGATACATACGCTTGAGAATAGGGGCCGATGGCGGCAGGGGCAAGGGCTGTTTCAATTTTATTCATGATCGTGAACCTCCTGAAAAATGCAAATAAAGCAACGCATTGTAATTGGATTTGGCAGGAACTTCTTTTACCCTAACATGACGCAGGGGGAAAGTCAAGAGTCACCGCATCCATGAAAGTCCGGTCAGACAGAGGGTGGGGCGCACCGATTTGGCGCGCCCCACCCTCTGTCTGCGGATGATGGAAGGCCGGAATGGGGCAGCTAGCGTTTTGAGTACCGGGGAACAGATCATTTGATTGTGCAAAAAGTCAAAAATAGCACGTTTTAAGCATGAAAAGTTACTATTCTGATAAAAATATAACAATCTTGAGAATCAAAGCATTCGAATGATATGAGCAGATCATCCGATGTCATGCGCTATTTCTTGTGGATAAATTAACAATTGAAATAATGTATATTGTAATATAAAAATGGAAGAATCAAATTATAAGATTTGACGCATATAGCACCTGATTGTCAAAAAAATAACCAATTGAATTAAAACCAAACTTGAATTGTTAAAATACAAACTATTCTTGAACTTTTTGCTCATTTGGGATACCGTTATAACCATCAACACAACCGCGTTATCACACTATAAAAGGAGACCAATACTATGTCAACTTATTATTTTCTTCCTACCCGTAACGTTTTTGGCGAAGGATCTGTCAAAGAGTGCGGTGGCCTGATGAAAAGCCTCAACGCAAATAAGAGCATGATCGTAACCGACGCCTTCCTTGCCTCTACACCGATGGCAACAGAGGTTCAGGAGATTCTGAAGGCCGCGGGTGTGGATTCCCATGTATTCGGAGGAGCGGAGCCCAATCCCACCGACGTGAATGTGGCAAAGGGCGTAGAGGCCTATCAGCAGTGGGGCTGCGATTCCATCATTTCTCTGGGCGGCGGCTCGTCTCACGACTGCGCCAAAGGAATCGGCCTGGTAGTGAGCAATGGCGGCAAAATCGGAGATTATGAGGGCGTGGACCGCTCCACCAACGAAATGATTCCGCTGCTGGCCATCAACACCACCGCTGGCACCGCCTCTGAGATCACCCGTTTCTGTATCATTACAGATACATCCCGCAAGGTGAAGATGGCGATTATCGACTGGAGAGTCACCCCCCGTATTGCCATCAATGACCCTGAGCTGATGAAGGGCATGCCGCCTTCTCTCACCGCCGCCACCGGAATGGACGCGCTGACCCACGCCATTGAGGCGTATGTCTCCACCGCCGCAAACCCCCTGACGGACGCTGCGGCACTGATGGCCATCAAGATGATCTATCAGTACCTGCCCAAAGCGGTTGCCAACGGCGAGTATATGAAGGCCCGCGACAAGATGGCCTATGCTCAGTATCTGGCCGGTATCGCCTTTAACAACGCTTCGCTGGGCTATGTCCACGCGATGGCGCACCAGCTGGGCGGCTACTACAATCTGCCCCACGGTGTCTGCAACGCCATCCTGCTGCCCTTCGTGGAGGAATTTAACCTGATCGGCAACTTAAATCGGTTCCGTGATATTGCGGAGGCCTTCGGCGAGAACATCAGCGGACTGTCCACCGGTGACGCCGCGGATAAAGCCATCGCCGCCATTCGTACCATCAGCAAGCAGCTGGGTATCCCCGCCAACCTCAATGAGCTGGGTGTCAAGCCCGAGGACTTCGACATCATGGCTGAAAACGCAATGAAGGATGCCTGCAGCCTGACCAATCCCAGAAAAGCAACCAAGAAGGATATCATCGGCATCTTCCAGCGCGCTTATGAGGGATAATACCGGAGCGGCCATAAACGGCTGACCGGTATGGAATGATTCAAAAACGAGTCGTTCCGTATATAGTTCACATAATGAGAGACAGAGTCCAGCGGCACACGCCCTGGACTCTGTCTTTACTTTTTCCGCCGGGAGGAGGATCTCCCGCGTTGCCGGCAGATCCTCCTCCGTCAGCCGGTATGCCTGCCGGTTCCGGTTGTGTGCGGAGGGATGGATTACAATATCATCACTCTGGCGTAGGCTTCCGCCGTGCACACCTGAATATTGCCCGCGCCGTTGCAGTCTCCGATGGCGAAAAACTGGTTGCTCAGGTTGGCATATGCCAGCGCCTCATCGGTGCAGGGGGTCATGCCGCCGCAGATGACCACGCTGTCCGCCGTGATGGTGTGCTCCTCGCCCTGTCCGTCGCGATAGGTTACCTGATTGCCGTTGACCTGCGTGGTGGTTGCGTTGAGAATGCCGTGAAGGTTTTCATACTGCTCCCACGCGGGGCTTTCCATGGCGACACCGTCCTTTTTGCAGACCCAGGCGGCGGTGATGTAGTGCAGCTTTGAGGCGTCGTGGGCCAGTTCGTTCTGGCGGGTCAGCATGGTAACGTCATGCCCGTTGTCGCACAGATACATGGCAGTCTCCACGCCAACCTCGGAGCCGCCGCAGATCACGACATGCTTTCCCAGCTCACTCTCTTTGCCGAAGACATCGATACAGGTCAGAACGCCCTCTTTACGGGAACCGTCCGGGTTGGTCAGCCCCTTGATGGAGGCGGGAAGAGTCGCCTTTGCGCCGGTGGCGGCCAGAACCGCGTCATAGCGTTCGGCGGCAATTTCCTCAGGAGTAGGCTCTGTATTCATGTGAACTGTCACACCCGATTGGTACAGCTCCCGGATCAGCCAGTTTTTATAGCTTCCGATGGGCCATTTAAACGAAAAGGAATCCCCGTGTATGAGCTGACCGCCCAGATGGTCGGTTTTCTCATACAGCGTGACCTTGTGGCCCCGTCCGGCGGCTATAATAGCCGCCCGCATACCCGCGCATCCGCCGCCGATGACGGCAACCTTCTTGCTTGTCCCGTCCGAAACCCCTTCCAGCATCCGCTGAAGCTTATGCCCCAGACTTTGAACGGGGTTCACTGAGCACACGCTCAGCCAGGGCTCATGCTCGTTTAACAGCACTCCATGGCATTTATTGCATTTCAGGCAGGGCGTAATATCTTCACCCTTGCCGCTGTAAAGCTTTTTTCCATACTCCGGGTCGGCAATGATTCCGCGGGCGATGCCGAATAAATCACATTTGCCTTTTTTGACTGCGTCATCCATCTCGTCGGGCTCCTGAAAGCCACCGATGGGCTCGGTGAGAATCTGAATGTCGGCCGCCTTGATACGGGCGGCAAAGGCCATGGCGGGGTGGATGCCTTTGCAGAAATTATAACCGGTGGGATGTGAGGTGCAGCCATTGTTTTCCCGCAGCTGCAGAATATCTGCAATGCCCTCAATCAGGCGGACAAATTCCATGGCCTCCTCCGCGCTATAGCCGGAATCCGCCACAGTGCGCATTCCGTAGCCATCGGGCTGCTCCCACGCGATCACCGCTTCAATTAAAAAAGAACCCTTCAGTTCCTGTTTCACCGCCGCCAGCGCCTCACGCAGCAGACGGGTGCGATTTTCCACATTGCCGCCGTACTCGTCCGCACGGGGATGCTCGCTGGGGGTTAAATCGCCGTCACAGCGGATGGAAAGGCCGTCATACCCCAGCAGCTGATAAAAGCGGGCCTTTTTCACCATGGAGGCGATTACCTCCGGGATCATGTCCCGGCTCATGGGCTGCGTCTCTCCGCCCCCCGGCCCATGCACCATGCCGCCCTGGACGGAATACCCCTTGGGGTATGGCAGCGTCAAGGATACAAACAGCTTGGAACCGTAAAAATGGACCTCCTCCGCCATCTGGGAGAGATAGTTGTGTACCGCGGGATTGTTTAAGTCAAAGGCCTGCATGTGGGACATGTCCATGTCGGCGGGAAACTGACGCTGATTTTCATAGTTGTCCCATTCCGCCACCGTGACCACCGCCGCGCCGTTTTTCGCCAGATTGGCAATATAGGCCCGGTATCCCTCCGCCGGATAGGATTCCGGCCCCTGTAAAAAATGAGGCGACGCGTTGGGGTAGATGAGCCTGTTTTTTAGCACATGGTCTCCGACTTTTATGGGAGACAGCAGATAAGGATAGTTCATTATGAGTTCCTCCAATGTGATGTATCGGTTGCAAAATTGATGTGAAGGGACGGTCCGCCCTGTCAGCAGGGCAGACCGTTCCTTGATCAGAAAAGAATTAGCCTTCTTGTTTTCCGTGGCGTACCGCCAACTCCTCACGCACGGAGGTGATCTGGGATTTGGTAATAGGATAGAGGCAAACCGCCAGGAAGGACAGAAGTGCAAGGATGGCTGGCATTGCAAATCTCAGAACGGCAACTCCTTCCGACATTGTCTGAGTCACCTCAATCATCACCGGGCCCATACCAGCAAAACCAACCAATTGCAGGCCAAAACCGGCAATCGTGGAAGCCAAACCGGCCGCCAGCTTCATCAGGAAGGATACAACCGCGAAAACCGTGGCGTCCGCGCGTACTCCGTTTTTATACTCCAACATGTCGCAGACCTCAAAGCACAGGTTGATGACATTGATTTGGAGGATACCGGTGAACAGGTTTAAAATGACTAGAAAAACCAGATACAGCTCCGCAGAGACGGTGCCCGCAACGTAGCAGACTGCCAACAGCGCACAATAAATAGGCGCGCCAATCATCATAATAGTCTTGCAGCTTTTGAGACCGGAGAGAATATAGGGATACAGGAATTGGCCGATGCACGCGCCCACCGCCACCAGGGCGACGCCAACGCCGGTAATAATCGCGGGAGAGCCGAGATAATAGGTCAGGTAGTAGCTGTTGATCATGTCGCTGAGGATGGTATTAAAGGTGAAGAATAATTGCGCAAGCATCACGATCAAGAGTGCACGGTTGCCTTTCAGTACATTCCAAAAATCCTTCCAGCCGGAGGCCTTTTGTACAGAGGGCTCGGCGTTGACCAGGGCCTTCTCCTTGCAGCCGGCGAACGAAACAAATGCGGCGATCACCGCAATAATGCCAATGATGATTGCGGTATACTGCGCTCCGTTTTGACCGATGGACAACCCTGCTCCATCATACCTGGTGACCAGAGCGCCCAGCAGCAGCGGGAGAGCGAAGGCGGGGATGCGGGAGATGATACGGCTCCATGCAGTCACGGAGGCGCGCTCCTGGGGGTCAAAGGACATGGCTCCGGCAAGGCCGAAATAGGGAATTTCCACCACAGTGAACAGCATGCTGTACAGCCAGTAGAACACGCAGTAGTAAACCAGTTTGCCGGTGGAACCAAGGCTTGGATTGGAGAACAGCGCGATAAAGACAATCGCCATTGGAATGACAGAGAAGAGATAGGGACGGAACCGTCCGAAGCGGGTATTGGTATGGTCCGCCAGAGAACCGAGGACAGGGTCAAAAAAGGCATCCCAAACGCGGCATACCAGCATCATCACGCCGATAAACGCTCCGTCTAAGCCGGCGACCATCATCAGAAACAGCATGGAGTAGCTGTTTGCAATGGTGGTGAATCCGTCCTTTCCGGCAAAACCAATGGAATAACAGATCTTACCGACGACACCGATTCGATTTTCAGGCGCTATAACATAAGTTTGTTTACTCACAATTTTCTCCTCCAAAACAGTTCTTTCATGGAAACGCGAGGTTTCTGCACCCGCAGAGATCTCGTCTTTCTGTGAGGTTTGACTGGCCTACTTCACAAAAAAAGCCGCGTGCTCGCCTGCCATTCTGCCGGTATTAATGGCAAAGCTGGAGGTGTTGCCGGAGAGCGCGAAGGGATAGGTGTCGCCGTAAATCGCGTTTGCGTCGTTGCCCGCCGCGTAAAGACCTGGGATAGGGTCGCCCTTTGTATCGATGACCTCCGTTCTGTAATTGATTTTCAGACCGCCCATGACGCCATAGGCGTGTCGGCGGAACCGGGCGCAATAGTAAGTAGGGCCTTCAATGGGCATCAGATATTTGTTATCCTTAAAGAAGACAGGATCATTTCCATGCTCTTTAATGTTGCGGTTATACTCCTCCACGGTGTCGATGAGCTTCTTATGAATGCCCATCATGCCGCAAAGCTCTTTTAAGCTGTCCGCCACGATAATGTCCTGATTGCCGCGGGCCGCGTTCATATCCAGATATTCGTCCGCTGTCAGTTCATCCATGAAATGGACGTTGCCCATGACAAAATCCATGCCCACCGACTCATAATAGTCCCGCATGTTCTGATCAAAAATCATGAAGGCGGTGGAGTCCTTCTGGGTGGCGATGGCATTGCCCATAAAGGCTCCGTTTCGCATCTCATACTCGCTGATAAAGCGCTCGCCGTGAAGGTTCACGCAAATGTTCTGGGGCTGCCGGAACCACGGAAGCTGGGCGGGAACACCGCCCGGGCCGAAGTTCGGATCGGGGATGGACGCGAAGGAGTCAATCATCAGCGGGGTATGGGCGGCGCCTGCCTCCCAGCAGAGCTCCACACCGAGCTTGGGGGATGTGGCGGGATTTTCATACAGCATGCCAGGGAATACGGTAATATCTTTGCCCAGCTCCACTCCGGTATGCTCCTTGACAAAGTCGGCGCGCTTGCCGGTTCCCCCGCTGGCGATAATCACCGCCTTCGCCAGAACCTCAAGCTCCCCCTCGGCGTCCTTTCCCCGGAAGCCGATACAGCGGCCGTCTTTCATCATAAGCTGATTGACTGCGGTATTGAGGTGGTATTGGGCGCCTGCCTCTTCGCTGACCAGGCGGAGCAGATCCGTGATAAACGGGGAACCGTCTCTGCGGAAGTGCCAGACGTATTTTGCGCCGGGGTAGTAGGCGATGAGATCGGAAAACTCCACGCCGAAGCTTTTCAGCCACTCATAGGTGCCTGCGGAACGGTTGATAAACTCGGAAACCAGACGCATATCCACGGTATTGTGGGTATATTCCGCCCAGTAGTCCAGAATTTCTTTCTTGGTGTAGGTATACTGCTTCTCCTTCTGCATCTGGGTTTCCACGGCAAACACGCCGTTTCCGCCGTTGCAGGAGCCGCCAATATGGTCGGCCTGCTCAAATACATCCACCTTGACGTACCGGCGGGCGGCCTCAATGGCGGCTGGAATGCCCGCCGCGCCCGCGCCGACAATTGCGATATCTGTTTCAATTGTTCTCATGGATTATACCCCCTCTGCGGCGCTTCTGCCTGCGATACGACCGGAATTCATGGCGTAGGATAACGCGCCTCCAAACAGGAAAGGACCGCAGTAATCATTTGACTGCCAGCCCGCAGTGGTGGAACCCGCGGCGTAAAGTCCTTTCACCGGCTCATAGTCGCTGCCCAGCACCCGCATATGTTCGTCAACGCGAATGGGACCCGCTGTGTCCACCGCCAGCGCCATATGCTCAATGGCATAGAATGGACCCGTGCGGCAGGGAACCAAATACCGGCGCGCTTTGTTAAAGTCCGCGTCATAGCCTTGTTCGCAATAACTGTTATAGCGGTTGAGCTCATCCTGCAAGGCCTCCGTCCCGCAGCCGATCCACTGGGCAAGCTCTTCCACAGTATCTGCAATTTTGACCGCAAAGGGAGCCTTTTTCTGCGCGGCCTCCAGCTGTTCCTTCAGGCTGGGGATGGGACAGCCGCGCATATGGTCTCCCTTGCACAGCTCAAAGCCGAGATCCATCATGCGGTGAAGGGCACCCTGGTCAAAAAGGGCATATGCCTTCATACCGGGCTGGGTCATCAGCGCGTTGGTGCACATCTGAAGCTGGGAACCAGCCGTTTCCTCCACAAAGCGCCGCCCCTTTTTGTTCACCCAGAGCAGATAGGGTTCCCGTGTAAATTCACACAGCAGACGGGGCGCTTTATCTGAAGCGGCGCAGGCCTCACGAATGATCATGACTTCCTTCTCCAGCGCTCCGCCGGCATGCTCGGCAAGGCCAACCCCTTCGCCCATGTTGGGCGCCTGGAATCCACCGAAGCAATCGGGATCATAATAGTGGCAGTACTGCTTCACCATCTCCGTGTTGGCGAGAAAGCCGCCCGACGCGATGATAACGCGAGGGGCATTGATAAGAAAGCTTTTACCATCCTTCTCCGCGCGGACACCGTATACCTTCTCTTCTGTTTTCAGGATTTCTGTTACCTGAGTTTCAAGAAAAATGGAAGCACCGTTTTCGATTACTTCATCAAATAGTTTTCCCATGGCAATGGCCATGGTGCCGTTCTTCACGCAGTGCCAGTTCGGGTCAATGTCGTAGGTCATACGCTGGGTGGTTCCCACCTCAAACTCCACACCCCGGCGGCGCAGCCATTCCACCGTGTCGCCCGACTGGTTGATCCAGGCCCGGAGAATCCGCCCGTTCACCCGGCTATAATGATGCCAGCGCATGGCGTTGGTGAAAATTTCATCCCGGTCCGATTTGATCATAGCCTGCCGCAGTACGCTGGTTTCACAAGCAAATATACCCCGCGCCATCACGGAGTTTCCACCGGCGCGGCCGCGCTTTTCAATGACGACCACTTTTTTTGCGCCGTTTTCATAAGCGGAAACAGCAGCGGGAATTCCAGAGCCTCCGCAGCCGATCACGACCACATCAGCCTCTAATGTGCCATTGTCGGGGGCGGTGGCCGACTCAATTTTTTGAATACCGCGATACATGTGTTCAATCGGCGGTGGACCGTCCACGGGAGGAACGGCCTGCTCAATTTCGTCCATCATGATACCTCCTTTTGTGATTAAGGCTAGTATATCTGGTTTTGATGCTTCTGTGTTTGTTCAATTAAAACGAAAAAAATGAGATGTGTTATAAAAAGTTACATAGATGCAAAAATAGCTGTTGCTTTTTTGTGTAATATGCTATGATAAAGAGGTTCGATGCAGGGAGGGATTTTGATGAACATCAGAGAATATGGAGAACAATTCCATTCTTTAATGCACAGCAGGAGTTTGCAGGCGATACTCGATGCCGGACGCGAGCTGTTTCCCTTTCCGATGATTCTCTGTGATTTCACGCACAGGCTGCTGGCGGCCACAAAGGAACCCGGCCTGCACCATGCCCCATGGGACGAGATCATCTCTTTGGGGAGGATTCCGTTGGATCGGGCCAATCAAAAATCCGCGAATTTTTGCTACCGCCGTTCGATTAAAACGGGAAACGCTCAGATTGAGGATGAGGTGGATGGATCCCCCGTCATGCTCCGGCGCGCGTTATGCTCCGACAGCAAGATTATCGGCTATTTGGACGCTCCCTGCTATCGGGAGGAACCGTTCACCGACGACGAGATCGTTCTGTTTGACATGATTGCGGACCTGTGCACGCTGCGGATGGAGAAAGACCACAATTATATGGAATCTCCTGACAATATGCTGGAGTTTTTTATCTCAGATTTGCTGGAAGGGCGCATGGTTAATGAGCAGCTGATTGAGGCGCGCTTCCGCCATTTTAACTGGGAGCTCAAGATCCCGTTTTATTTAATGACCATTCAATACAGGAGTGAGGAAGAATGGCCCTCCAACCTGATTTTACAGTCCGCCTGCACGCGGCTGGCGGCGGCTATTCCTCTGTCCACCGCTTTCGTTTACGGACGGTATATCAAGGTCATCGTGCCGCCCTCCGCGACATCCGTTTTAAGCATGCCCCGGCGCAAGGAATTTCAGGATATTCTGGAGCGTGAGCAGCTTTCCGCTGGCGTGAGCCGCCCTTGTCAAAATGTGAAAAATTTTGCCGAGTTCAATACGCAGTCCGAGCAGGCGCTTGAGCTTGGCACGCTGCTGAGAAAGGAAAACCGCGTCTTTTTTTACGATGATTACGCAACCTTCCATGCGCTGAAGATTTGCGGAGAAACCATGGATATTATGACATTATGCCACTCGGCGATCTATGCATTGGCGGAATATGACCATGAGCACGGAACCTATCTGCTGGCAACGCTGGAAGCATACCTGCTCTGCCATCTCAGCCTGCCCGAGGCGGCGGGCATGCTGCGCATTCACCGCAATACGTTGAGCTACCGGATCAATAAAATCAACGATCTGCTGGACATTGACTTAAACCGCAGCGAAACGTTGACTCAATTGTTGTTTTCCTATCAGATTTTGGAATATTACAGTGCGGCTGTGATGCGGGATCAGGATGAACAGCGGCAAAGAGTGCCATTCAAAAGGGGATAGAGCACGGAAAGTGCTCCGGCTGAGCTTTGCCTCACCGCTGCTTTGGAGCTAAGAAAAAACCTTAGAGTCTTTCGGAGACTCTAAGGTTTTCTGTTTGCTCACGGAGGCAACAGAAAGCGGACTACAAACTCATTGCGGCGGCATAGGCCGTTGCGGTGCAATGCTTTATGTCACCCCCGACGACCTCGGCTTTTGCGGGAAAATGAAACGTACACCAAAGCGCGTCATTATGGATGTTTGCGTCTCCGATCACATAAAATTCAGGGGTCAGTCCCGCGAATTTGGCGCTCTCCTGCGTCATGGGCTCAACACCTGAGGAAAAAACCAGACAATCCGCAGTCACAACGAATACTGTCCCGTCGGGACCTTGCAGTGTGGCGTCCGTACCGTTGGCGATTGACAACGTGGCGGTGCTGGTCATGACGGTGATGTTGGGATGATGCTCCATCATATGGTGCAGATATTCCCCGCCGTGTGAAACGTCATCGTGGCAAATACGCTCTCTGCGTGTGACGAGAGTGACTTTATGACCGCTGTCCGCGAGATAAAGCGCGGTTTCACTTCCCGTGGAGGCGCCTCCTATGACGGTAACATTCAAACCGAGCTCACCCTCCCGTCCAAAGCATTCAATGGGCTTCCAGATGCGCACGTCATCGCCGCCCGGAACGGGAGGAAGCTTGGGCCTTGAGCCGCAGGCGGCAATCACCGCGTCAAAATTGCCCTGGCGAATCAGTTCGGGAGTGGCCTTCGTATTGAGCAGGAGTACCGCGTCGGTTTTTTGAAGCTGTGCGATCAAATAATCTTTGTAGTTTTTCAAAGCCCACTTGCCGGGCATGTAATCCACGTGCATCAGCTGCCCGCCCAGGTACGGTCTGGATTCATACACCGTAACCTGATGCCCTCTCCAGGCGGCTTCCAGCGCCGCGCTCAGCCCAGCGGGGCCGCCGCCGATCACCGCGACCTTTTTTTCATGATATGGGCGAGCGGGGTATGATTGCTGGATCACATGTCCCAGCCCGACGGAGGGATTCACGGAGCAAACCGAACCATGACATTTGTCGCATCGGATACAGGGGACAACATCCTCGCCTCTGCCCTCATACAGCTTCTGACCATACTGGGAGTCGCAGATGAACGCCCGGGCCATGGCAACCATGTCGGTCTTTCCTTCAGCGATAAAACGCTCGATGTCATCTAAATTCTGAAATCCGCCGATGGGGGCGCAGAGTGCCTTGATTCCGCGCTGCTTAAAGGCTTGCGCGTAATGGAGCGTTCGCGGGAAATGCTCCGGACAGCTGAAGGAAGTGGGGTGTGACAGCGTTCCGCTCTTAGCCCGGATCTGGAAAATATCCACCAGTCCCTCGCACAGCTTTGCGTAGCTTAGAAAATCCTCCAGAGAGTACCCGTTTGGCATATCCTCCTCTCCGGAAATCTGGCATTCGATGAGAAAGTCCTGCCCGCAGGCGGCTTTCACGGCGCGGTAAAGCTCCAGCGTAAGGCGGGCGCGGTTTTCCAAGGAGCCGCCATACTCATCCACTCTTTGATTGAGAACCGGAGAAAGAGAATGGGCCAGAATGGAGCCGTTATAGGACATATAGACATTGACTCCGTCAAAACCCAGCGCCTTCAGGACGGCGCATTTTGCTGCAAAGGAGGAAATAAAGCAGGCAATTTGCTCTTTGGTGATTTCAGGTTTGGGAGGCTTCGGACTGCCGTCCGGGAAGAAATTACCGTCAGGTCCCATCAGCGGTTTTAAGACCCACTCGGGGTGCCGCCGTTCAGAAATGGCATATTTCTGAGGAATGGCACATGATAAATTCCCGATTGCAAGGGAATTATGAT
>Ga0316604_10000338_pt1 | contig 62558 bp, 58 predicted proteins | sample OWC_soil_day20_C_FD_207650 | JGI IMG/M metagenome (GOLD analysis project Ga0316604, IMG submission 207650) | Wetland soil microbial communities from Old Woman Creek delta, Ohio, United States - OWC_soil_day20_CT | ecosystem: Environmental > Terrestrial > Soil > Wetlands | place: USA: Ohio...
CATCTAAGTAATCCATAGTGTGAGCACCTTCCTGTAATTAATTGTTTGTGGTGAATTAATTATATTACAGTTTAGGTCCACTATGGATTTTTTCATTAGTTCAATTTCATTTTACAATCAAGCAAAAAAAATATTAGCCGATATTGCAAGCAAAAAATTTGTATTAATTGGAGAAGATGCATCTTCCATAACAACAGCAATTGATTTATTTATAAAGGAAAACAAATTTAATATCTATGAAGATCTGGATAAAATTGCAAAAGAGCTTGCTGATAAAGTACCTGTTCGGCCACGTTCGGAAGGTTATTGTATAAAAAGTTCATTTGGAAGAAAATGCCCTGTCAATGAATTTGCGTGTGCAATGGATGAGTGTCCGAATTTTTGCACGAGCTACCATTTTTCGAAAATATCATATGAAAAATATAGAAATTGGTTAGAAGCAATGACCATTAATCAAAAAAGTGGATTCCTTCACGAAGCAGACAGGCAACGCGTTCGACTAATTAAGCTAATAGAAAAACGATTGATACCAGAGTTGCTCGAACTGCGGAATGAAATAAATAATAATGGGATAGACTTTGTTTTACTTGAAGTACAAGGTATTGATGACATCGCTATTAATATAGAAAAAATAATTATGGAGGTGGAAGCGTGCTTGCAGAAATTGACTTATCAAAAATCCTAAAAAAGCTGGATCTTCCTGGCTTATCTACTTTTGCGCCTGCTTCGATTGACCATGCACGTAAAATATTAGATGTTTGTAATCAAATTGAGAATGAACGTGCGCGATTACTTTCTTTATATAAATGCAAACGATTTGACATGAAACTGATCGCAGAAGAAAGCGGAATTAGTTGTAGAACGATTTACAATTATCAAGAGATTAAAACACTGATTGATGCGTTGAAACGAGAACAGGCAAGTATAGATATTTTTCAAAAAATAACAAACCTTGAAAATAAAGTGAAAGAACTAAACGAACAAATCAAAATGTTAAACAAGCGCGATGTCGAAATTGAAGAATTGCAAAAACAATTAAAATTAGCATTTAAGGACGTTGAAGCTGCAATCGCAGCGAAACAAAAAGCAAATCTTCGTATTGATCAATTACTAAAAATTATTGAAAAAGATAACAGTAAGGTTATTTCCTTTAAACACAAAGGAGATGGATAGATTGGAAGAAGTTTATAAAAGTTTAATTATTCGTACCGACTCAGTTGTTGGTGCGAGTTTTGAAAAAAGAACCATAATTGATAATCAAATGATTGTGAACACAAAGTGTAACATTTGGCCAGTTTCAGTAAATATTGATAATAAAATTTACTTACTTTTATATAATTCAAAAAGAGAAATAATTAGGGAGGCATATCAGTTTTTAAATGATGAATTAGAAAAACAATCTATAAATTCGCGGCTTAAGGCATTGCATGCTTTAAAATTATTTTTCGCATTTGCAGAAATCATGGATATTGATTACAAAAAACCGTTTGATACACCGAACTTTAACAAATTTTGCACATTCATCAAACAACATGAAATCGATTGCGAAATAAAAAAATACAGAACAATAGAAAATACGACATACAATGGCATTATATCAGTTTGCAGATCGTTCCTTTCTAGTATAGGAATAAAAATTTCACCATTCCATGAAAAAATCCGCGGATCAAAACATAAGTCAGGGCAAGGTTTTTCGGGGAATAGACGAAGTCTGCATGAAAATAAATATAAAGTCAGTCGAATAAACTCTACCTCATTGATCTCGCCTATTTACATAACAATGGAAGAATTTAATAAAATCATTAAAATTGTGCGAGCAAAATATAGTGTCCGCGAGGAAATTATCATTTCGCTAATGTATACAGCCGGTTCACGAATTGGAGAGACATTAGGCATAACTTTGGAAGATTTATCCACGCTTGTCTCTGGAATCGATTTTCGAGGGAGAAGTCTTGGTGTTATTATTTTGCGGAATCGGCTTAGTGATAGAGCGGATCAACTAGCTAAAACTTATATGATTCCGACGAATGAGTGTGATTATGAATCGCGGGCATACAACAGTGAAACCAAAGGTTTCGGGAAAATATATCCAGACATGAAATTGCTTAAATTAATAGAACAATATGTCGAAGAAATTCATGGTTCATTAAGCAAGGTTAATAGAACAAATTATTTAAAAAAGGCAAAGGCGGATAAAGTAACTGATGGTGATATGTTGGAAACAGATGATAACTATTATATATTCTTGAATAAAAATGGAACCCCATTAACACAAAATGGTTGGAATGTAATTTTGCGTAAAATTTTTATAGAAGCCGGAATACCGATAGATAAGGGGAGTAGACAACATAACCTGAGCCACAAATTGCGCCATGGATTTGCAATGTATTTACGGAAGGAATACCAATATGATAGCTTGGATCTTATGTATGCATTAAGACATAAGTCGGAAAGATCGGTTGCTGTATATTTTAATCCCGAGTTTGCTTATTCATGCAAACTCACCGCTATTGCTACCGAAAATATGATCTATAACATTCACAATCTTAAAAATTTGGGAATATTCAATGACGAAAATTCTAAAAAACAAACAAATAATTAATGGCAATAATCTACTTTTGCAAAGCAAAGCATGAAATTATTTTTGCGTATAATGTGATTATAAATAATAGATATGATCCTATTTACAACATTGATAATGAAATTATAAACAAAAATGAGGTGCTTTAATTGTTTATTAGAAAAAGGCAGATAAAAAAGTGTATTCGTTTTCCGATTTGTGAGCGATTAAATAAATACGATGCTAGACCGATTGGTTTGGATCGGAATCTAGATTATAACTACAATCGTTTGAGACGACGCACAAGCCATAATGAACCATTTAAAAGAGACGATTATAATTTTCTTTACAAGCTAGAAATGATGCGTGAATATTTTGGGTAAGTTGGTATTTTAATACCAGAAAATTTACTGCTGAACATGTCCATCGTTATTTAAAGGATCGTATCAAACCGTTCATCTACATAAATAAAAATCTTGAAAATGGTGAGTGTATCATTGAATCTTGCTACCCAGAAGAATGTAAGAAAATCTTGGAAATAGAAGCAAAACAAATAAAATGGTTCTTTATTGTTGCCGGTTTATTACCACCTGAATGCTCAAGATACGAAGACGTTGATATTGATGAATATACAATAGTAAAAATATACACAGGTAAGACACGAGTTTGCTAAGGGTACATCGAATTGTTCGGAAAATTTTAAAAAAAATTATGTGTTTTATGCAAGACGAATTATATATTCTATGAGGAGTGATAAAATGGATCAATGGGAATTTCAAATTCGCGTAAAAAATGCATTGCGCAAATTGTCGCCGGACATGCGAAAAATTGTATGGCATGTAATCAAAAATGTTAAAGAAGATGGTACTGTGCGAATAAGCAAAGAGGAGTTGGCAAGAGTTATAAATTGTGACCAGAACCACTTAAATATGGAAAAGATCAAAAAAATATTAACAAATCTAAAAATATAATCATTCAAATATGTTCCATGGAATAAAACTTCAAAGAATATATTTGATCAATTATATAAAAAAATGTTTATCGGTTTCCAAGTGAATATTTGTGAAAAAATCATGGTTAAGTGGTAAATTACCATTTTTGTTTTCATATCCATTTTTAAAATAATTTAATTTTACCAAATTCAGTTATTTAATATTATTTTTTAATGATTTATTGTGTTTATTTGATATTATCTTTGATTTGCTTATTTAAGCTGTTTTTTAAATTAAAAAATGGTTGATTTTTATTGCGAAAATTGTATAATGTTCTTACATGAAGAACAAACATAAGTTCTAATAAGAAATAAGGAGTTGATTTTTACGAAAAATGAAGAGTGGGTTAAATTAGTTGAAAACAATGAAGATCAAATTGTTCGAAAAATTGAAGAATTATTTTTTTTAACTGGTGGTTGTGTTTCGTCGCAAGCGAATATTGAATTGTACTTAATGTACGATGGTAGCATGTTTAGTATTTCAAACTCAGATAAAAGTGCATTACCGATATGCGCGTATGAGGGAGATGCGACCAAAATTTTTGAAATAGAAAATAATTTTCTAAGTTGTGCATATTGTAATAACAATAAATGTAAATGGCGTGATACTGAAAAACTTTCTGAAAGTGAAATCAGAAAGCAGTATATTCCCAAAAGAGATGAATTACTGGGTGAAATTTATTATTTGATTGATCTGTATGAACCAATAGAACCGGATATACAACCAACAAAATTAATCGCAAGTATCAATTTTGGTATAAAAACTGTCTAAATGGGTTTCCATAGACCTATTTAGACAGTTTTTATACGCAGGATTTTTTGTTTAAATATTGAAATATATTACAAGAAATACACATATTAAAACTTTAAAATATGTGTATATTTTAAAATATTACGTATATTTATTCATTTGGTTATTTTAAAAACGTGCAATCCCTGATATTAATCGAAAAAGCCTTCAGCTCTTTTGTTATTTGGGTTTTATCGGTTGCAGAAAAACACAAGTAATGATACAAAGCCCCGGCCGGAACGGCAAAAACGTTTTATTCCTTGGCTGTAGGCTTGCACAAGACGATGGATTGCCAACCACGGGAATACCATCATTTGTTGATTTGCCGGCCGAATGTCCCTATGGATGAAGATATCGGCTATCTTCCCGGCACGGAAGTGGAAAAAGTCAGTCCGTTTATGCGCGGCATCCGTGATAATCTGTTTACGCTAATGCACAGCAATACGATTGAGGATGCCAGAGAATTGGCACAAGCGGAAGATTCCGTCCAGATGTTGTTTGATAAACGAATTATTCAAACGGAAGCGCTGGCCTTTCAACGCGGACGTTCTTTGCAAAAATATTGGATGATTTTGGATGAAATGCAAAATTCAACTCCCCGGCAGGCGAAAGGAGTGATCACCCGTCCGGGGTTAGGCACAAAGATGATTTTGATCGGCGATCCGGCGCAAATCGACCATCCGTATCTGGACAGCCGCTCGAATGGACTGGTGTATGCCAGCGAAAAAATGCGCGGCTCCAAGCTGTGCTTCCAAGTCACTCTTCAGCATGATGAATGCGAGCGGTCCCCGCTGGCGGCGGAAGCCGCATTGCGGTTGTAGTTTTGCGTATAATAAACATTGCAGATACAGATTGCAGGAGGAACCATGACGATCTTAGAACAGATTTTGACAGCGAACCGCCGGTTTATAGAACATTTGCCGGATGAATATCTTAATGCTTCTGAGGCAAGCAAGCTGCCCAGCCGGCAGTTGGCGATTTTTACCTGTATGGATACCCGGTTGATCGACTTTTTGGAGCCGGCTATGGGGATCAAACGCGGGGAAGTAAAAATGATAAAAAACGCCGGCAATTCGGTGACAGGCCCGTTTGAAGCGACAATCCGAAGTTTGATTGTCGGAATTTTCGAGTTGGACGTGAAGGAGGTCATGGTGATTGGCCATCTTGACTGTGGCGTGGCGCACTCAACGGCGGAGGGGCTAATCCAAAAAATGCTGAAGCGGGGGATTTCTCCGGACGCGATCAAAATGATCGAAGCGGAACTGCGAAGCTGGATCGATCATTTCCACCACCCGATTGATAATATTGAAGAAGTGGTGTTAAAAATCCGTACCAACCCGCTGATCCCCAAGGATATTCCTGTCCACGGGCTGATTTTTGATCCACAGACGGGGCAGCTTGAAGTAATTGTAGACGGATATCAAGCTGTTTCCAAGTAATAGCCGTCTATTCGCTTACTTTGCTGTATGTTTCCTTAACAGTAATTTCCTGAAATTTTATCGATTTTTTGCATTTATGGCAGGAAAATCAATCCATGTACGAGAAGATAAGCCGTGATTTGCCTTTATTAGGTGAACGACGGCTTATTTATATGACTGGATCGCAAGACGGTCATAATCATAAACAATACACTGTTGTATTCAAGAAAGGAAGAAACTTATGTTTAAATCTATCCGCCAAAAAATTCTTTTTATGAATTGCGCTTTGGTCATCCTTGCTATTTTGCTGTCGATGTCGGCCAGTTATTATTGGTTATCAGCGGATTATGAAAAAAAGATAGAACAAACAAATGCTGCAATGGCGGAAAGCTTGGCCGCGAATATCAGTCAATTTATGCAAAACGCCTATAATATCAATGCGGAACTGGGCGTTAATCCTGTCATGGCCGGTAATGACGGAACCAGACAACGAAAATTGCTCGTAGATGCGGTGACCCGGTATCCGTTTTTTCAATTGCTTGCCAGCCATAAGCTGAACGGCGAACAAAAGGCAAGGTCGACCGGTGTTTTGGCAAACCGGGCCGACCGCTGGTGGTTTAAAAAATTCATCGATGAAAAGAAACCGTATATTACCAAAACGTATTATTCTGTATATCTCAACAGTGCCGTTACTACGGCGGTGAACGGAATCTACGAGGGCGACAGACTGGTCGGTGTAATGATGGCCGATATCGAGACGAATTCCTTGCAGCAAATGGTGGAAAAATTTAACGTTGGGGAAGGGAATTACGCCTTTTTGTTAGATGGGGACGGAGTTGTCGTTGCCCACCCGGACAAAGGACAGGTTTCGGAGTTATACAACTATAAAACGCAAAAAAAAGTTGTGTTGAAGAAAGATTCGCAAGGCAATGTGATTAAAGATGCAAGAGGCAATGAAATCACGGAAGAAATCGGGTTTGCAGTTCCGGTGAAGCTGAAGGCGATTACGGACAAGGTTTTGAATGGCGAAAAAGGGGCAGGCGAGTATACAGACGATCGTGGCGAAGAATATATCTGTGTGTACCGCAGTGTTCCCATGCCGGGGAATTCCGATCCATGGAGTTTAATCATGGTTCAGAAGAAAAGCGTTGCATTTGCCTTTTTGAACCAGGTAATAATGAAAAACTTGCTGATTTGCGGTTTGGTGATTTGCTTTGCCGGCCTGTTGGCATTTTGGTTTTCCCGGCGGTTAACAGATCCGATTATTGAGATTGTCCGTGCGGCGGAGCAGATAAAAAACGGCGATCTAACGGCAAAAGTTTTGGTCCAGTCGAATGATGAGATTGGTGTCCTAGCCGCTAACTTTAATAAAATGGCCGTCGATCTGCATGATATGATCAAGGAAATTTATCGTTTGACGGAGGAACTGCAAAAAGGCTCCAACAGCCTCATCGATATTTCCTCTACCGTTGCTGCCAACAGCCAGGAAATGAGCGCTACGATCGGCACGGTGAGCGCTGCTGTCGAAGAAATTACTGCCGGCACCGAGGAAAATGCCAGTTCGGCGGAACAGGTTTTCCATAATGTTGAAGCGGTAGCAATGATGGCGAATGAAATGTCGGCTGCCGCTAAGGAATCTGCAGAAGCATCCGAACGCGTAGCCGGCGAGGTCAAGGCGGTAAGCTCTGTTATTGAAGATGTTTCGCAAAATATTCGTCAAGTAGCCGTATTTGCGCAGGAAGTGGCGGCTTCTTGTAAACGATCGATTGCTATCGCGGCGGAGGCAAAAAACCTTTCAGCCGAAACGAACGCTATTATCATGAAATCCAGTATTTCCTCCAGGCAAATCAGCCAAATTGTCGATATTATCCGCCGCATTGCCGAACAGACAAACATGCTGGCGTTGAACGCAACCATTGAGGCGGCCGGAGCAGGGGAAGCCGGCAAGGGATTTGCCGTAGTGGCAGCGGAAGTAAAAGAATTATCGAAACGAACGACGGAAGAAGCTGCCCGCATTGGACAGCAGATAGCAGAGATGCAGAACAATATGGGCGAAGCAGTCGCGGCAGTAGGGAAAATCAGCGGAGTCATTGCTGAAACCATGGATATTACGCAGAATATTGCCGCGGCGGTCAGTGAGCCGGCACAGCAACCAACGGATCCTGCTGCTGATACAGAGGCTGGAACGCACAGAATGACAACCATCAGCCGGGAAGTGGCAATTATCGCCGATATGGCGGACCATGTTTCGAAAAGTGCGGCTGAAGCGGCCCGGGGTGTAGAAGCCATGTTCCATACTTCAGGGAATATTTCCCGGCAAGCAGGCGAGGTTGCCTCCCAGGCTGATGAAATGCAGGTTATGATGCGGGCGATCACCCAGGCGACACAAGAAATTGCGCAAGGAACCCAGGATATTTCACAAAGTGTACAAGAAGCGGATAAAGCCATCGCCGAGACGGCGGAAAAAGCGGCAGAAGTAAGTGAACACGCCCATGAGATGGGTGAACTGGCAAACCGTTTACGGTTATTGGAAGGCAAGTTTAAATTATAGGAAGAAAAATTCCGGTTGCGGCAGGTGATCGACTTGGAAATGGATAGTGAATTATTAGCTGATTTCATCCAAGAAGCGAAGGTTCATATTGCAAATATGGAAGCCGGGCTTCTGGCTATGGAAAATGGCGAAAGCAACGATGATACCATTCATCGGATTTTTCGGGCCGCACACAGCATCAAAGGAACTGCCGGTTTTTTTGAATTGGATAAGATTGTTCAGTTGGCGCATTGCATTGAAACGTTGTTTGGCGAGTTTCGCGACCGTCGGCTGCAAGCAAGTTCCGACATGATCGATGTTTTACTGAAAGCGGCTGACCAGTTAAAGGACCTCGTCAATCATCCGGAGGTTAGCCATGCTGCTGACATTGCCGGCAATTTGACAACATTAAAACAGTTGCTCAAGGAAATCCAGAATTCTCCAGTCGGGCAGGAAGCATTGCCTGTTGAGCCTGTTGCGGCTGTTCTGCCGGCGCAAATAGCCACAATCGCGGCTTGCGATACCCAGCCGGTTCCAACTGATGCGGGGAAAGAACCATTGCCAGTAACTACCCTGCAGCAACAGCCACGCGATGGACAAGAGGCGGCAACGGAAGACAATATACGGGTCAGCGTAAGTGTATTGAATGATTTGTTGAATTTAGCGGGCGAATTGGTCGTGTGGCGCAATCAATTGCTGCGGATCGTTGAAGAGCCGGAGCGGCAAGGACCTCAACTGGAAATTGTCGCTAGAGGAATTGACGAATTGGCTACAAACCTGCAAAAAAATGTTATGAAAACCAGGATGCAGCCGATTTCGCATGTTTTTAATAAATTTCCGCGTATTGTTCGTGATCTGTCGCGGAAAACGGATAAAGAGATTGATTTGGTCATGAAAGGCATGAATGTTGAACTGGACCGGTCTTTAATTGAAGCGTTGGTTGATCCGTTGACGCACCTGGTGCGAAACGCAATTGACCACGGCATTGAATGCCCGAAAACGAGGCAGGCGGCCGGTAAACCGGTAGCGGGATCGTTGGTGCTGCATGCGTATCAAGAAAGCGACCGGGTTATTATCGATATTAGTGATGATGGGGCAGGCATCAATCCGGGACAAATAAAAAGCAAGGCCATACAAAAAGGCCTCGCCGGTGCAACAGAACTGGAAGCCATGGATGAAGCCGATATTATCAACCTCATCATGCGTCCAGGATTTTCCCTGGCGGAAAAAATAACCGATTTGTCCGGGCGCGGCGTCGGTATGGATGTAGTAAAGACGAATATTGAACAAATTGGCGGGAAAGTGGCGATTATTTCCGAACAGGGGGCAGGCACGACTTTCCGATTGATCTTGCCACTGACTTTGGCGATTATTTCCGCTTTGATTGTGGTTGCTAATGAACAGTATTTTGTTATTCCGCAAGCCAATATCAAAGAATTTGTTTTGATCCAACCCGGGGAAACCAGCGAAAAAACAGTGAAAATGGTACAGGGCCGGCCGGTTTTGCTTCTGCGGGGGCGGTTGATCCCCTTGATTGGCCTGAGTGATGTGTTGGCAGCAAAAGATGGACCTGATTATAGGCCCGGCAAACCATGGCTAGCCGGCGAAGGCCAAACGTTACGTATTTTAATCATCAAGGCCGGAAATGCAGCGTACGGCCTGGTTGTTGATTCTATCTATGATACGGAAGAAATTTTGGTAAAGCCGCTTCCGGCTGTACTGGGTGACGAAGGTCTTTATTCCGGGGTGACGGTTCTTGGTGATGGCAGCATTGTCATGATCCTTGATACGGAAAAAATCCGGCTTCAGGCCGGGCTTCCAGTTGCGAAAGATAGTTCGGCGCAGACTGTGAACGCTTCCATACGAAAAAATGTCGAAGAAGAAAAACAATATATCCTCTTGTTTTCCTGTTCCGGCGGTGAAATACTGGGGCTGGACCTGGCTACAGTGTCCCGGGTTGAAGAGATTGACCCGGCTCAGTTGCAGAAGATCGGCTCTAAATATTATTTTGTATTTCAAGGGCAAACGATCAGGGTCATTCGTCCGGAATATTATGTACCGATTTCACGCAAAAAAAATGCATTGGACAAAATATATATCATTTTGCCGAAGTTAATGAAACATTCCATCGGGATTGTTGCTGAACGAGTATATGACGCGGTCTATACCACAGTGTCACTGGACAAGGACGGCGTGACCGGTGCAGGGATTATTGGTTCGGCTCTAATCAATGATACCGTGGTTACATTGTTGAATATTCATGAAATGTTTGCGAAAGCGGCGCCGGAGTATTATACTGGTTTTATTGACCGAAAACGGTTGGGTGGAAAATCGTATCCCGCTAATTTTGACGACGTAAGAAAAACGACGGTGCTTCTTGTCGAGGATACACCATTTTTCTTGAAAGTGATCAAGAGCTATCTGGAAAGCGAAGGCTATGAGGTTATTACGGCGGAAAACGGTCGGGATGCTTATGAACTGTTGAGCCAAGCTCCGGTGGATTTAGTGGTCAGTGACATTGAAATGCCGGTTATGAACGGCATTGAATTGGTGCGGGCTATCCGGGATAATGATGTTTTGCGGGACTTGCCGGTAGTAGCGCTTACGTCATTAACCGGTTCCGCGAATAGGGAAAAAGGCCTGCGGGCCGGCTTTGATGTGTATGAATACAAACTGGACCGGACGAGATTACTCGATACTATCCGTACCCTTTTGCAAAAACGGATTGGGGGAAAATAACCCAATGACCCGTGAACTACATAACGTGATAATTTTTAGGTGTGAGGGTGGCTGGCAGTCGTGGCAAAAATATTGATCGTGGATGATAGTCCGCTCGAAATAAAAATCATTCGCAAATTTTTAGGCGATGAATACGAGATTGTGGAGACAGTTGACGGTAAAGCGGCGATCGAAATGGCGGAGTCAGAAAAGCCGGACCTGATCTTATTGGACATTATTATGCCGGAGATCGATGGCCTTTCTGTTTGCCGGGCATTGAAAAGCAACTCGGCAACCAGCGATATTCCTGTGGTTTTTATTACCGCGGTTTCTGATTCACGGGATATTGTGAAAGGGTTTGAAGTCGGCGGGCAGGATTATATTACCAAACCATTTCATTCCCATGAATTATGCGCCCGGATCAAGGTGCATCTGGATCTTAAAAAATCAAAAGAAACTTTGCTGGGATATGCGCAGGAAATGGAAATGAAAAACAAGGAATTGCAGGAATTAATGATCAAACTGGAAAACAGCGCGATGACCGATTTTTTGACCGGGTTGGCCAATCGCAGGCAAATGGTGCAGCGGCTGAAGGCGGAAGAATCAAATATTCGGCGCAATGGCCGGGAAGCAACGCTGATTATGGCGGATATTGATCATTTCAAGACGATCAATGATACCTATGGGCATGATAGTGGCGATTTGGTTTTGAAAAGTGTAGCCAATATCATAAAATCAGTGATACGGGGCGAAGACGTTATTGCGCGTTGGGGCGGCGAAGAATTTATTATGTTGATGCCTGGAATGGATACAATATTGGGGGAAAAGGCGGCCGAAAGAATTCGTCAATTGGTTGAAGCGACTGTGTTTCATTGCCAGGAAAAGACGTTTTCCGTTACCCTGACGTTAGGTGTGGCGAAACTGGATCAAACTGTGGGGTTGGATGCCAGTATAAAAAAAGCGGACGAGGCATTGTATCAGGGCAAAAAATTATCCAGAAACTGTGTCATTGTCGCCGGTTAATCTTGCACTAACCTGTCTTCATTAACGACAATAAAGCCTCTGTTTGCTGACAGAAACCTGTTTCTATGCGTGTTCTGCCAGCAAACAGAGGCTTTTCAATTATCTGGTTTAAAATTGCGATAATAAACATTTTGTTTACTGAGTGCAAAATATGTTGACAAAAAACACCTGAACGTTTTATGATAAACATGTTGTGAAATGATAAGCTTGTCGGTTATTGCTGCAGAGGGTTCCCTCTGGGAATGGAATTGAAAAAATATAACAGACATGGTATTTTAGTCTTGTATTACCATGCAGAGTTGCTTTTTCCACGCTGCAAATTCGGCAGAGGGATATAATGGCATAAAGGCGGTGGAGTTTTTGAACCAAGAAGAAGCCTTGCTTTTTCTCAATCGTATAGCCGAAGGAATTTCCCGTATGTTTGGGAATTCGTGTGAAGCATTGATCCATGATATGAATAACAAAAAACAATCGATTGTTTCAATTTATCATGGTGAAGTAACGAAACGGAATGTTGGTGATAGTTTATCCATTCTGGGGATAAAAGAAGTGGATGAATTGTTTGAAGGGAAAGACCTGGTGAATTGCCTTGGACGGACCAAGGATGGCCGGATTTTGAAATGTTCTACGTTCCATTTGCGCGGCGATGGTTACCACTATGCATTGGGGATTAATTATGATTATACGAAATTAGAGGTGGCAAAAGCGGCATTGGCGGAACTCACGGCCGTTGGCCAGCCTATTGAAGAAGAATTGTATTCTTCCGGCAATATGCTGCAGGATATATTCGACGAATGTCTTAAGATTGTGGGAAAGCCGGTTGCCCTGCTGACAAGGGAAGACCGGAAGAAAATGATTGAACTGCTGATGGAACGGGGCGCTTTTAATTTTACCAAAGGCATCCCTATGATTGCCGAAAAGTTGAATATTTCCCGCTATACGATTTATAAATATTTGCGGAACCGTCCTTGATTTCGCATTGTGCAATGAGTAGAAACGAGGATTGACTATTGGGTAAAAAAGAAGTCCGTTTGTCTGGTTAAGCCAGGAAAACGGACTTCTTTCAATACTTATTTGGATTTTTCTGACATCTCTTTAATTAATTGCTGCCTGGAATCATCCAGGTGATCCCGGATTGCCTGTTTGGCGGCATCGAATTGCTTGTTCTGCAACGCTTTTACAATCGAATAGTGCTGATGTAAGGCCAAGGCTGCCATATTCTTTGTAATCAGCGAATATTGGCTGGCGAGGCGGTGATAGTGCATCAGGTTTAGGTACAGATCTTCGTTCCGTTTGTTTTTTCCTGCTCGCATCAATGTCATATGAAAGGCTAAATTATAGTTGGAACGTAAAAATGTTTCAAAAGGGGCGGTTTCGATCAGCGCGGTAGCGTCATCCAGAATTTTCGCTAATGCTTGGGTGAGTTGTGTAAGTTCAGCATCGGATAACGAAGCGAGCTTATCAACGACCCAGCACTCAAGCATGAGGCGGGTATCGATCGCATCCAGTACGTCTTCTTCTTCCACGGCGTTCACAAACGTACCTACTTTGGGAACTGTTTTTACCAGTCCGTCTTGCTCCAACCGATTTAATGCGTCGCGAACAGGGGTACGGCTCACTCCGAGTTGTTGGCATAAATCAGGAATCGATAGTTTTTGGTTTGGTTTAAACTGCCGGTTGATAATGCGGTCTTTTAAAATAGTATATGTTTTATCTAATAAATTCGATGTATCTATTTTTGGCAAATTCATAAAGATAACCCTTTCTTCGGACCGATTTGCTGAGATATACACAATAATACTAGGGGAAAAAAACCATAGTTGTCAAGAGAATAGTAAAAGTTGTTTGTTTGGGAAATCAATAATTTTTAGAGAATTCAAAAACAGATTGACAAGAAACGGAAAACAGAGTATGATGAATTTCATAAACCTTATATGTTGTATATAACGTTTGCTTAATGATAATTTTAGCATATTTGCTAGGGTTTGTATAGATACCATTCATAGAATTTTCAGTATAGTTGTTAAAAATGTTCTGACGGCCAAACCGAAAATGGTAGCATTGAGCATTGTGCAGAAAACAACAGGGAACAATAGAGGCATTTTTCATTTGTCTGTTTGGATAAATGAAAAATGCCTCTATTGCCAAGAGTTACTCATGGTCAGATGAGTAACCTTGTATTATGGATCCGCTACACACTCAACACCTAGTCTGCTCGCAAAACATAGTAGATGCAGTGCATTTATATTTTGCCACAAAATACTTGTGAAAATATAACATGTTACCTGCTAAAAAGGGTAAAATCTATAATCAATTCTATAAATCATTCTAGAATATGCTATAAAAGATGTCAAGCTTTTTTTCGGATTCTTTGATAATTTTTTGAATTATTTTTAGCGGGTATAGCGCTGTTGCGCCAACCATGATAAGTAATATTGTTATATAGGAAGAGAGTGGCGAAATATTGCAGGTAGTGTATAATAAATGTAGACTTACATCGGATGGAGTCTTATACTCCATCTGATGTGCCTGTGCCCTGTGGGTATAGTCGAATTTAGTCTTACAGAAAGTATAGCTGCTTTCTGTGACATAAGTGCAGCCAGCGGCTTCCGATGTCGCTAAAAGCTCGGTGCAAGCCGGGTTTTCCAACCTCCGAGCTACAGCCTTTTGATCCCCGTCCAAGGATAACAATAAGTGATAACTATACCCTGCAATCTGCCGGAGAAATATGGGATACACTATGAGAATACGGTGTGAGGTGCGTCAAATGGATGCCAAAAATCGACGAAAGCAATTACTGGATATACTGAAACGGGCCGGCGAACCGGTAACGGGGACGGTTTTGGCGCAAGCGCTCGGCGTAAGCCGTCAGGTGGTCGTTGGTGACATTGCCATATTACGGGCTGCAGGCGGGGAAATCGTTGCCACGCCGCAAGGCTATTTTTTGCCGTCCGCACCGGTTTCGTCTGTCCAAACCGCCAAAATCGCCTGTCATCATGAAGGAGACCAACTGGCCGAAGAATTAACCTTGATCATTGATAATGGCGGAAAGGTTTTGGATGTGATTGTTGAACACCCTGTATACGGTGAATTGCGGGCTAACTTGATGCTGGCTTCGCGACGGGACATTGCAGATTTTCTATATAAGTTGGAACATAGCGGCGCTAAGCCTTTATCCGCGGTTACCGGTGGAGTCCACTTGCACACGGTCGAGGTTCCTTCCCCGCAAGTGCTTGCGCAGATCGAGAAAGAATTGGCGGAACAGGGGATCCTGTTCAAGTAAGACCTTTATCGAACAAACAGAATAAATAAGGCTTGTCATTTGCAAATGACAGTCGTATAATAACCATAACTGACAAGACAGGTGTATTGTCAGTAAAATAAAAATATTGCCGTGTATCATAACGACTGCGGAAGGCGTTAGGGCAGGAGGGAAAGACTTGGTTGAATTAAAACGAAAAATTGAAAAATTGAAGCGGGATCGGAAGGCTCTTGTTTTGGCGCACAACTATCAACTGGATGAAGTGCAGGAAGTAGCGGACTATGTGGGTGACTCTTTCTATTTGAGCAAAGTTGCGGCACAAATCGATTGTGAGGTAATCGTTTTTGGCGGTGTTCGTTTTATGGCCGAGACCGCCAAACTTCTTTCGCCGGACAAAGTCGTCTTATTGCCGGAAGCGGATGCCGGCTGTCCATTGGCGGATACCATTACCGCTGAAGATGTGCAGTCTCTCAAACGTCAATATCCCGGCGCTCCGGTTGTTTGTTATATTAATTCCTCCACGGAAGTGAAAGCGGAAAGTGATATCTGCTGCACATCGGCGAACGCAGTCAAGATTGTTGCGGCTTTGCCGGCGAAACAAGTGATTTTTGTTCCGGATGGCAACTTGGGAGATTATGTGGCAAAACAGCTGCCGGATAAGGAACTGGTTTTATGGCAGGGATGCTGCAATACGCATGCAAAAGTGAAGCCGGAGAATATAATTCAGATGCGGGAACAGTATCCGGCGGCAAAAATTTTGGTTCACCCGGAATGTGATCCGGCGGTCGTGAAAATTGCTGATTTTGCCGGCAGCACCTCAGAGATCATCCGTCAGGCGGAAAAATCTTCGGCTGAGGTTCTGATTATCGGGACAGAAGTTGGGGTGCTGTGTAATTTACGGGCTTCGCAGCCAGGGAAACGAATATTCTTATTGCATCCCGGTTTGGTATGCCCGAATATGAAAAAGACGAAATTGCAGAGTATTTATGATGCCTTGGCCAATAATCGCTGTGAAATTCAAGTGGATGGGTTAATGGCCGATAAAGCGAAACAGGCGATACTGCGGATGCTGGAGGTAGGTTAAGTGATGGAGCGAAGCTATGTTTTGCCGGTATGGGAAAACCAGAAGAATTTATCAGTCAAGAGCTATGATGTCGTAGTTGTTGGTGCAGGCATTGCCGGAATGACAGTGGCTTTATCCATCGATCCCAGGCTGCAGGTGGCGCTTGTCAGCAAAGAACAAGTGGCCGAAAGCAGCACCTATAAAGCGCAGGGCGGCATTGCCGTGGCGGTAGGACCGGATGACAGCGCGCAGGATCACTTTTTGGATACCGTGAAAGTCGGGCAGGGGTTATGTTGTGAAGAAACGGTGCAAATTTTGGCTGGAGAGGGTCCGGGCGGGTTGAAATTCCTCCAATCACTGGGGGCAGATTTTTGCCATACCCAGTTCGGCTTGGATTTGACGAAAGAAGCGGCCCATTCACGTAACCGGGTGGTTCACTACTACGACTATACCGGAAAATATGTTGCGGAATTATTGGCTGGCGAAGTCAGGCGGCGGAGTAATATCGACCGGCTTGGCGATTCCTTTTTATTGGATATCGTGACTGGGCCGGAACGATGTTGCGGCTGCCTGATTGAATATGGCCGCGGGACGGTGTATCTTCAAGCAGCAGCAGTTGTTGTTGCGACGGGTGGATACAGCGGATTGTTCAAACGGTCTACCAATGAAGTATCGGCAAGCGGTGATGGGATTGCTGCCGCCTATCGCGCCGGCGCTGTGATTGCGGACATGGAGTTTGTCCAGTTCCATCCGACGGCAACAACGTTGCCATCAGGGAAGGTCTTTTTATTGACGGAGGCATTGCGCGGTGAAGGAGCAGTGTTGCGTAATTCGGCGGGCGACCGGTTTATACAGCGTTACCATCCGAGTGGGGAGCTTGCTCCGCGTGACGAAGTGTCACGGGCGATTCTGCTCGAAATTGAGCGCCAGGGCGGCGGACCGGTCTATCTGGATGCCCGGCATCTTGGAAAAGCGGCTCTGACCGACCGCTTCCGGCAGGTTTATGCGGAATTGGCCAACAACAATTGCCATTTGGAACGCGATCTGGTTGCTGTAACTCCTGCGGCTCATTATACGATCGGCGGGATTAAAACGGACCTATGGGGAAGGACAAATGTTGCCTCATTGTTTGCCTGCGGCGAGGCTGCGGCAACGGGTGTCCATGGCGCTAACCGGTTGGCCAGCAACTCTTTATTGGAAGGTCTTGTCTTCGGACGCAGGATAGCGGCCTATATTAATGATACGCTTCGGACAGCGCGAAAATCCCCTGTTGTTCCAGAGTGCACTGCGGAAGCAGGGCTTGTCTTGGATGATTTAACCCTGTTGCGGAACAAATTGGATAGTGTTGCGGGAGTTGTACGCAAGGGCGAAGAGTTAGCGGATGTGTTGAAATGGTTGCGCAAGAATAAAATGGACCGGTCGTTTGCTGCGATAAGCAGGAACCAGTGTCATGCCTTTAATGCGTATCAATTGGCGGGATTACTGTTGGAGGCGGCTCTGTTGCGGACGGAAAGCCGGGGAGCACACTATCGTGTCGATTTTCCGGAGAAAAATGACAGGCAGTTTCGTAAACACACCCTGCAGCAATGGGGACAAAAAGCGCGCATGACATAGAAACCGGGTTAGGGATTATGCAATTGATCCCATATAATTTATGCAGCGCACGCTAGAGGAACTGACAGTCAAAGAAGAGACAGTCCTTGGGGATTATTGTCCCTGGGGCTGTTTTTTTTGGTACACCCAAAAGTATCAATCTGGTGTACCTAAGAGCGGCACAAGCCGGTTTTCTAAATTTTTCTGCGAATTTTATCACGCTGCCGCAAAATGCAGGAGATCAGGTGAATGGGCAAAACGGGAAAATTACGTTATAATTTGACTAGGGAGAAATGAAAGCAGCGTGAGTTTGGTTGGGAGGTGGAAAGATGGAAAACAAAGCCAGTGCTATTGTTATGAAGCCGAATGACAGTGTAGCGACTGTTGTGGAAGAAGTCCAGGCCGGCAGTGACGTGCTGCTGGAGGTAAATGGGGCAACGAGGACGGTTCATGTAACGCAGCGGATTCCGTTTGGACATAAGTTTGCCCTGAAAGACATTGCCAAGGGCGAGATGGTTATCAAATACGGGGAAGCGATCGGCGCGGCAACACAAGACATTCAAATTGGCCAGCATGTACACGTTCATAACGTGGAGAGCTGCCGCGGCCGCGGGGATAAACAAGCCAAATAGCGGATCTGCAGGGAAAAAGACTGGTGAAGAGGTGTGAAAATATGGAGTTTATGGGTTATCGTCGGTCTGATGGTAGCGTGGGGATACGGAATCATGTATTGGTGATGCCAACGGTTGTTTGCGCCAACCGTGTAGCGCGGGGCATTGCCCAAAATGTCCAGGGAGCGGTTTGGTTTGAGCACCAGCATGGCTGTTCCCAGATCGGTGCGGACGCCGCCTTGACTGAAAAGATTTTGCTGCAGCATGGAACGCATCCGAATGTTTCCGGCGTAGTTGTCGTCGGGTTAGGCTGTGAAACCATCCGGGCGCAGGATATTGCGGCGGAAATCAAGAGGCAGTGCCCGTATAAAACGGTCCACTGCGTTATCATGCAGGACGAAGGCGGATCCTTTAAGGCAATTGCTGCCGGATCCAGCGCCGCGCAAAAAATGCTGATGGAAGCATCGTTGCTGGAACGGGAACCGATCAATGCCAGTGAATTAATCCTTGGGACGGAATGCGGCGGGTCGGATGCCTGTTCGGGGATGTCTGCCAATCCGGCGTTAGGGTATGCCAGCGATTTGCTGATTGATGCCGGCGGAACCGTAATTTTGGCGGAAACGCCGGAATTGATCGGCGCCGAGCATTTGGTCGCTGCCCGGGCAGTGAACGAACAGGTTGCCAAGCGTTGCTATGAAGTGATCCAACAGCGTGAAGACGGGGCGAAAGCGATGGGCGTCGATATGCGGGGCGGGAATCCTACGCCGGGGAATATCGAGGGTGGACTCACCACGATTGAAGAAAAGTCTCTGGGCTGCGTATACAAAGGCGGCACCAGACCGTTGCAAGATGTGATCGATTACGGCGACAAAATTACGAAAAAGGGTCTTATCTGGATGGATACGCCGGGGAATGATATTGAGCAATTGACGGCCATGGTTGCCGGCGGATGCCATATCGTTGTTTTCACAACCGGCAGGGGAACGGCCACCGGCTCGCCGATTGCCCCGACTGTCAAGATTGCGACGAATACGGCAATGTATGAAAAGATGAATGATAATATGGATGGCAATGCCGGGACCGTTATTACCGGCGAGGAAACCATCCAGCAAGTCGGGCAGCGTATTTTTGACGAGATCCTACGGGTCGCTTCCGGCAAGCGGACGAAAGCGGAACTTTTGGGACAGAACGATTTTTCGATCAGCCGGATCGGTCCGTCCATGTAAGACAGCAGGAAAATATTTTCTTTCTTGTTGACTATTGTAAAGCCATCGATATAAAATGGATATAAGTAGAAATTGGATTGGCAAACTTACCGAAAGGTAAGGACGCAAAACCATGGATCTAAGAGTGCCTTGCACTTATGATTGCCAGGTTGCGACGTGTGATGAGCGCCGGCCTGTAAGGCCGGCGCTTTTGCAGTTGGAAGGGAATTTATTCTTTGCTAATTCGTACCGATAAATAACGTTTAAATAACGTTTTGCAAACGGCCTTTTTACGGAGGTGGCGGGGAAATGGAACGCGGTTTATTCCGGACAGTGAGTGCTGCAGAAGGAAACGCAAAATGGGGGCAAAGTATTTGCCGTCTTCGGCCGATTTATCAAAAAGCGGATGATATCCGTAGTGAATTTGCCCGCGATTATACCCGCATTTTGCACAGCACTGCGTACAGACGGCTAAAACACAAGACACAGGTGTTTTTCGCGACTCGCAATGATCATATCTGTACCCGCATTGAACATGTCAACCATGTGGCTTCTGTCAGCTATACCATAGCGAATTATCTCGGCCTGAATACGGAGCTTACCAATGCAATCGCTATCGGCCATGACTTGGGCCATGCGCCGTTTGGCCATGCCGGTGAAGAAATTTTGCAGGAGATCATGCTGCGGGAAATTGGCAAAACCTTCTGGCATGAACGCAACAGTTTACGGCTTGTCGATCGCTGTGAAACACTGCCCGACAGCGAAGGGAATGAACATAACCTGAACTTGACCTATGCAGTACGGGACGGAATCGTATGCCATTGCGGTGAAGTGGATGAAAACTCGATTTTTCCCCGCGCAGAAGCATTTGACTTGTATACGGTAGAAAAGTCAAATCATTACCCGCCGTTTACCTGGGAAGGATGTGTTGTCAAGATTGCCGACAAGATATCCTATTTGGGACGTGATATTGAGGATGCCCGCATGCTGAAGGTCTTAAGTGTCAGCGAAACCAAGGAGCTGGTCCGGATTGGCCGTGAATTTGGAAAAATTCGGGTAACAGAGATTAACAATACCTTGTTGATGCATCACTTTATTGTTGATTTATGCAAAAACAGTTCGCCGGACAATGGAATTTCGTTTTCGGACAATTATCTGAAGCTGATCGATACGTTAAAGAGCTTCAATTATGAGTATATTTACAAGCACGAACGGCTGACGAATTACAAGCGCTATGCGGAATTGGTGATAGACAGCATTTTTCATACGCTGTTGAACCGCTACAAGGGGAAAACGACGTTGGAGGCTTTGGAACGGTATCGGGATGTTTATCCAGCTCTGGTTCAGACGTTCAATGACTGGCTGTTAAAATATTCGGACATGGGCCGCAAGGACAAGAAAGGCGGCCGATATCGGAATGCAATCTTGTATCGACTCGAAAACAGGCAAGAATATGCCCAGGCGATCGTTGACTATATTTCTGGCATGACTGATCATTTTGCCATTCGAATTTTCAATGAAATAACTACATTTTGAGGTAAGGAAAATGAGTCATTTTTTTGCTTTTTTATCACGGTTGAAATTTATTCAGCGCTGGGGCCTTATGCGCAATACGACCCAAGAAAATATCCAGGAACACAGCTTGCAGGTCGCTATGATCGCGCACGGTTTGGCCGCGATCCGGAATACCTATTTTGGCGGCGAAGTTGATTTGGGAAAAGTAGCGCTGTTGGGAATGTATCATGAGGTGTCGGAAATTTTTACCGGCGACTTGCCGACTCCGGTAAAGTATTTTAATCCACAGATTAAAACCGTTTATAAAGAAATTGAGAACCTGGCGCAACAAAAACTGTATCATATGCTGCCTGAAGAATTGAAAGCATCGTATCGGCACTTGCTGATGAACCAAGAGGAAGACAAGTCGTTATGGGAAATTGTAAAAGCGGCCGATAAATTATGCGCCTATTTAAAATGCATGGAAGAACTTAAAATGGGCAATCAAGAGTTTTCGACCGCTTTTCAAATGATCGGGAAAGAACTGGAAGAAAATAAACTGCCGGAGGTAGGCTATTTTCTGAATGTCTTTGTGCCGAGTTTCTCGTTGCCGTTAGACGAATTGCAATATTTGGATCATCACTAAAGCGCGGAGTTCGCGTAGGCGCTTTAGTTGAGAAATCTTCGTCGTTACATCAGGGGGTGAAAAGGATCCGGAGTTAATCTGAAGCAAGGCATGAAGTAATTGAAACGAGGGGAGAAGGGAACGTCTATGAAAAGCATTAGAACCAAGCTTGCGGTCATCGTGATTACTTTGTTTGTTATTGCCCTGGCGGCTTTGGCCGGATTAAACAATTGGCAGGCAAAGAAGCTGTTGATACAGGATGCGGAAACGAATCTTAAATCCGTTGTATTTGCTACCGGAAATGAAGTCAGTTTATGGATTGATGGCCGTAAAACAGAGGTAGCGGCTATCGCCCGGTCACCAGTTATGGCTGGTGGCAGCCGGGAAACGATGCTGGCCTATTTGGCGAAGGAAATGGACAACAATAAATTGTACGAAAATATTTTCTGGACGGATGAAAAAGGGAATTTCGATACCCGTGGTGTTCCCGGCAATGCGGCAAACCGGCCTTATTTTCAGGAAGCAATGAAAGGGAACATCGCGATTTCCGACCCGATCGTCTCCACCTCTACCGGAAAAACGGTTGTGATTATATCCGCTCCGATCCGCAACGGCAATGCGATTATCGGCGCTTTGGTGGGTGCCATCAATGTTGAAGAAGTGGAAAAAAGGATTCTCGCCGTTAAGGTGGAGCAGACCGGTTATGCCTATGTGTTAAAAAATGACGGAACAATTCTGTTCCATCCCAATAAAGAACTGGCGAACAAGGTAAATGTGAACAGCGATACCAATGCTACGCCGGAATTAAAAGAAGCGGTAGCCAAAATGCTGAAGGGTGAAAAAGGAATTGCAAGCTATCCGTATAAAGGAGAAGATAAATATCTGGCTTATACGCCGATTGACGGAACAAATTGGTCGATGGCCGTTACCGTGCCGGCGAATGAGGTGTTGGCAAAACTTCTCGCTTTCACAATGGGGGCAGTCGTAACGATTGTTGTGATGCTTCTTCTGGTCAGTATTGTAATCTGGTTTGTGGTGAGCAGAACGGTAAAACCGTTGGGAATTTTGGAAACTGCTGCCGGCCGTATTGCAAACGGAGATCTTACCACTACCCGAATTGAAGTCGACTCGCAAGATGAATTGGGCCGGTTGGCGCGAGCGTTTGAAATCATGACTGAAAACCTGCGCAATTTGGTACGGCAAATCGGGAATTCCGCCGATCAAATTGCCGCTTCGTCGGAGGAATTGACAGCCGGTTCGGAACAATCGGCGCAGGCTATTACGCAAGTTGCGGGATCCATTAGCGATATGGCGCATGGAGCGGAAAAACAAATGCAGGCAGTTGACGAAACGTCAGCCGTGGTCACTCAGATTTCAGCCGGTATTCAACAAGTAGCGGCCAGCGCCAACCAGGTGGCGGAAACTTCATCTGCGGCCGTGGAAAGGGCAAAAGAAGGCGATAAATCCGTAGAAAAAGCGATTAGCCAGATGACCCATATTGAAGAGACAGTCAATCATTCGGCTCAAGTGGTTGTTACGTTGGGCGAACGATCGAAGGAGATCGGTCAGATCGTGGATACGATTTCCGGAATCGCCGGACAGACGAACCTATTGGCGCTTAACGCTGCGATTGAAGCGGCGCGGGCGGGAGAACAGGGCAAAGGATTTGCCGTTGTGGCGGAAGAAGTGCGCAAGTTGGCGGAACAGTCCCAGGATGCGGCAAAACAAATAGCTGTTTTGATCAGCGAAATTCAGGGAGATACGGATAAGGCCGTTATCGCGATGGAAGAAGGAACCCGTGAAGTGAAAGTGGGAACAGAAGTTGTTACGACGGCGGGCCAGGCGTTTAAGGAAATCGCGGCAACGATCCAGAAGGCAGCGGAACAAGTGCGGGAAATTTCAGCTGCAATTCAGCAGATTGCCGGCGGCAGCCAGCAGATTGTTGTTTCTGTGAAGGAAATTGACGGACAAAGCAAGACCGTGGTGGAACAGGCCCAGACGGTGTCGGCGGCGACCGAAGAACAATCGGCGTCAATGGAGGAAATTGCTTCATCAAGCCAGGCGCTGGCGCAACTGGCGCAGGATTTGCAGGTTGCAGTTGCCAAGTTCAGCATATAATCGGCTGAGACAGTGCGGCAAAGATATTCCTAAATCGAATATCCACAGGTTGACTTTTCTGCCACTTTCTTTTATAATTAGTTTAATTGAATAATTCTGCAAGGGGAGTAACCTTTACAGTATAGTCGTCAATACGGTGTTCACCACACCCGGCTATATTGGCACAGGAATTTTGTGTCGGTAAGACTTTGCTTATGTGGTTAAATCATATAAGCAAAGTCTTTTTATTTTATAGAAGCTGATCAACCATCAAGAAAGCGAGGGAGAAGACGGAATGTCGGAAAGACTGAGTTTGGAAGAAGTACTTCGGGAGCATGGGGTTCCTTTGATTACGCTGGGGGTCAAAGCGTCCGAAGAAGAGTGTCTGAAGTTGAGGGAACGGTTAATGGCGATTCGAAATTTGACGGCAGGAAAGGAGCAGGGTTTTTTAGAAGTGGCGTGTACTTTTTATGTGGATGTGCACGATATTGACCGGTACCTATCCGGCGAACTGCCAAATTTGGCGGAAATCTACGCTTTCCCGGAAGATATAAAATCGTATAAGGAGTAATGAAATGAAAAAATTACTAGTAGTAACGTTTATGCTTATCTTTGCTTTTCAATCGGTGGGATTAGCTGCTGTCAGCGGATCGAAACGATCATCCGCGCCGAAATCTTCGCCCAGCATTTCGCAGCCGTCAACCGGTTCTTCTTCAACGTCTACCAGCACGACGTCAGGCTATAAACCTTCCGCGCCGGCCAGCAGTTACAGTGATAAGGCGCCGGCTGCCGCAACGAAGACCCAGCAACAGGCACAGCAGTCAACGGGCAGCAGCTTTTTGCGCAACGCCGGAATGTTTGGCGGCGGCATGCTGTTAGGGAGCATGCTCGGCAGCATGTTCGGCTTTGGTTCGTCCGGTATGTTTGCTTCCATAATGGGCATGTTATTTAACGTAATGGCGATTGGCCTGCTGTTTATGGCCGGCCGGTATTTATGGAATCGTTTCCAGGAAAGCAGAAGGAAGAAAGACGAGCAAAGGCTGCGTTAAGAGATAAAAACAAAAACGGTATGAAGGCCAATCGGTCTCCATACCGTTTTTTGTTTTTCTGCGTCTTGAATTTCCGCTTTTCATAGTCCAGGCAGGTTGCAATAGACCGGCGTTTTTTACAGCAGGAAAGTAGGCGCCCCGCTCTTTTTCTATTCTCTGAAATAAATTTGTGGTATGCTAAGCATAGTAAAATTTTTCTGTTAGTTTACGAGTCTGCGTTCATCATTATTGTAGAGAGGTTAATTGGAGGGACGTCATGAAACGGTTTGAAGATTTGAAAGCCAGATTTTCCAGTGTTCATGATCTAATGCAGTTTAGGGTTACGGAGATCCTTTTGATTTCTACCCCGTACGATGGATTTGTCCTGGAAGAAGACGGGCAATTGGCTGAACAGATTTACAATCAGTTTGTGGATTTGAGCATTCCCTTTATTCCTCGAATCCATAGAGTTTCCAGCCGGGAAGAAGCGCTCGAAGCGTTGGCGGCCAGACCGGTTCATTTGATTATCACAATGGCGCGTATGAGTGACCTGAGTTCGTTTGCGTTTGAAAAAACAGTAAAGGCGGCCTATCCGGCGATACCGATTGTTATGTTGTCCTATGAATGGATGACGGATGAAATGGTGGCGGAGATCCGGGCAAGCCAATGCATTAACCGGGTTTTTTACTGGTCGGGCGATAGCAAAATTTTATTTGCGATTATTAAATACATTGAAGATCAATACAATATAGAGGCCGATAGCAAACAAGGCGTGCAAGTCATACTGCTGGTTGAAGATTCGCCGCTGTATTATTCACAAATTCTGCCGCTGATGTACACTGAGATCTTGACCCAAACCCGGTATTTGGTCCAGCATGCCATGAATATGCGGCATGGACTGTTACGGGTTCGTTTGCGGCCAAAGATTTTGCTTGCTGAAACGTATGAAGAAGCGTTGGCAATGATTACGCAATACCGGCATAATTTATTGGGTGTAATTTCTGATGCCGGTTTTCCGAAGGATGGGAAGGCCAATGCAACGGCCGGTATTGATTTGGCTCTGGCGGTACGGGACATGGTTGGTGATTTCCCTTTTGTGCTGCAGTCGGAGGACGGCGCGAACGAGGATAAGGCGAAAAAGATCAAGGTTCATTTTCTGAATAAAAATTCACCGAATTTATTTCACGAAATGCGGGCATTCATTCTTGAAAACTATGGCTTTGGATCCTTTGTTTTTCGCTATCCAAGCGGCGAACGGATTGGTGAAGCTGCGGATATCACAAATTTTGAACGCATGATTCAAACCGCGCCGGACGAAAGCTTGTATTATCATGCGGTAAGCCATCATTTTTCGCGCTGGTTTCGCGCCCGGGCCGAATTTGAGGTCGCGGACCGGCTGCGCTGCATCGATGTTACGGCGGAGTTTTCCGATATTGCGGATATTCGGAAATATATTCTGGCTGTTTTGAAGGAGTATTTTCAAGAATATCAGTCCGGTGTAATACTGGATTTTGAAGGATTAACGCAAAAAGACAGGGAAAATGTTTTTATCAAACTGGGGGGCGGCTCCCTGGGCGGCAAAGCCAGAGGGATTGCCTTTATGCAATCGTTGCTCGCCAAAGCCCAGTTGACGGATAAATACGAGGATATCAAGGTCAAGGTGCCGCGTTCTTTTGTCATTGGCAGCGGTGTGTTCGAACAGTTCATCGCCGAAAACCATTTGTATGATTTTGTGAAAAATACGAGCGATGAAGCGGAAATTGCCAATCGTTTTCTGGCGGGTGAACTGCCGGAACCCGTGCAGCAGAATATAATGCTATTCATTCAATATTTGCATTGCCCATTGGCTGTTCGTTCCTCCAGCATCCTCGAAGATTCCAGGGTGTTGCCGTTTGCCGGCATTTATAAGACGTACCTGTTGCCGAACTGCCATGAACAACAAACGGTTCGTTATAAACAGCTTACCGATGCCATAAAATTGGTATTTGCTTCCGTGTTTTATGTCGGACCTGCCCGGTATGCAAAAAATGCCGGTATCCGGCTCGAAGAAGAGAAAATGGCTGTTTTAATTCAAGAATTAGTTGGAGAACGTTACGGCGACCTGTATTATCCGGTGATTTCCGGGGTTGCTCAATCTTACAATTTTTATCCCTACTATCCCATGAAGGCGGAAGAAGGGGCGGTCAGCCTGGCATTAGGGTTGGGGAAAGCGATTGTGGAGGGCGGACAAGCGCATTGGTTTTCGCCGGCTTATCCGCAAATGAACCCGCTGTATTCGACACCGGAGGAATATTTTGAACGATCCCAACGAAAATTCTACGCTCTGGATTTGCAAACTACAGGTGACAGCATTTTGAGTGCGGATGACAGCGCCAATTATGCCTTGGTGCCGGTTGTCCGCGCCGAGCAGGATGGTACCTTGAAATATGTCGGAAGTACGTATTCGATCGAAAATGATTTGATCTATGATGATATCAATGAACAAGGGCCCAAGGTGGTAACGTTCGCGCCGATTCTCAAAGACCACAAATTACCGCTCACCAATATCGTGAAAGATTTGCTGCGGATGGGCCAGCAATCGTTCGGGACCGATGTTGAAATTGAATTTGCGGTTACCATTCCGCAAACCCAAGATAAAGTGAAAGAGTTTCATCTGCTGCAAATCCGTCCGATGGCTGCCGGCCAGGGAGAGGGGCGGATCCGGCTTGATGAACGGGAGAAATTATGGTGTTACAGCGGCCACACGATTGGCAACGGCATTTATCAGGACATCCATGATATTATCTTTGTCAATCCGGAAACCTTTGCCTTGCAGGATAGCATTGAAATTGCGCCGGAAATAGGAAGACTGAACCACTTGTTGTACAAGGAAGGACGCCGGTGCATCCTGATCGGGTTTGGGAGGATGGGCACAACGGATCGGTGGTTGGGAATCCCAGTGAGTTGGCCGCAAATGTCGCAGGCCAAAATCATCGTCGAGGTTGACAGGCCGGATTTGCAGCCGGAACCTTCCTTGGGCAGTCATTTCTTTCATAACCTGACAGCGGCCAAGATGGGGTATTTTCATATCCAAGCCGGTGATGCGGCTGAGGACCGGATTGACTGGCAATGGCTGATGAACCAGCCGGTATTGGAAGCGACAAAACGAGTGCGCCTGATTCGGCGGGAAAAGCCGTTTCTGGTGAAGATCGACGGGCGTGAGTTCCAGGGCGGCATCTATCGATAAAATTACAGCATTTTTAAAAAGTTGGAGGGTGAGTATGCAATATTTTGTTCAAGACCATTGCGACGGAATTGACTGGCAGGCAGTTTACCATGTGCTGCAGGAAGTCGGTTTGGGTTCGCACTCGCTGGAGTTGACCCAGAAGGCGTTTGAGAATAGTTTTCGGGTGGTATTTATTTTTGACCAAAACCAACTGATCGGCGTCGGCCGGGCAATTTCCGACGGGGCGTATGAAGCGGCGGTTTACGATATTGCTGTTTTGCCTGCTTATCAAGGGAAACAGGTCGGTAAACTGATCATTCATGAAATTCAAAACGGTTTGCCTGACATTAATATCATCCTATATGCAAGACCCGGCGTTGAAAATTTCTATAAAAAGCTGGGGTATTCCAGGATGCTTACCGGTATGGCAAAGTTTCACAGGGAAGAGCGGATGCGGGAGCGAAAATTCATTGAATGAAAAGACAAGCTTCATGGCGGGAGGAGTAGCTTTGGATAGTTGTACCGTTCGGGCAATGCGGTTGGATGATTACTTGGTTGTAATTGATTTTTGGAAACAAACCCCCGGGCTGCGGTTAAGTGAAGCGGACTCTAAAGAGAACATGGATCTGTTTTTGCAGCGGAATGACGGGTTCAGTTTTGTTGCAGAAGCCGCCGGTCAGTTGGTCGGTACCATTCTATGCGGACATGATGGCCGGCGCGGTTTTTTATACCATTTGGCGGTACATGGTGGTTATCGAAAAAAAGGGCTAGGCCGGCAGTTGGTAAGACGATGCCTTGCCAAACTGGCTGCGAACGGAATTGGCAAGTGCCATTTATTTGTGATGGAAGGAAACGATCCTGCCATGGATTTTTGGGAACGGGTTGGTTTTCAGCGAAGAGACGATATCCACATCTATTCGGCGACTATATAAGCGGGTTGCAATATTTATTGTCAGCGGCTACAATAAAATTAATTATGGCGAAGCGGGTACCTGTAATTTACAGAATAAATGAAATATTTCACAAACTATTTTGTTGAAGCAGGGTACTTTTCTTTGGCGGTGTTTTATTTTTCATAAGTCAGGACAAAACGGCAGGTAGTCTTTTGTGCAAAAAACGAAGATGGGCGGGTGTCAAATGGCGAGTTGTGCTCAAACTATGAATGCTGCAGTCAACACGTTTACTGAATGGACAAAGTTTACAACAACGGTACACACAGTGGGTAGGGACCAACATTTTGCTGTGAAAAAAGAAATTCTTGCCTCATGGTCACGTTGTCGTCAGGCCAAAGTGGAGCCGAATGTGTATCGCATTCATAGCCGTCTTAACGGAGCAGCCCTTCAAGTCATGCTAAAGCGAAATTCGGAATTAATTGCGATTGCCAAGCCGTTCATGAAAAATTTATACAGGATTGTTGCCGGTTCCGGGTTTGTTGTCGCTTTGACCGATGCGCGCGGGAATATTATGGAAATTTTGGGCGATCAAGATATGCTGACGAATCCAATGACGGAGAGTTTTTACCAGGGGGCAAGCTGGAGCGAAGAGGAAGCCGGTACGAACGCGATCGGCACGGCGTTAGTGATCCAAAAGCCGATCCAAGTGACTGGACCTGAGCATTATTGCCGCATGCATCACTGTATCACCTGTTCCGCTGCGCCGATCTTTGATCCGAAGGGAAATCTTCTCGGAATTTTGGATATTTCCGGCGCTTCCACCGCCGCTCATCTTCATACGTTGGGTATGGTAGTAGCTGCTACGGAAGCTATTATGGCCCAACTGGATATCCGCAAGAAAAACAATGAACTCAATGTTACGAATAAACGCTTGACCAACATTTTTAATACGATGTCTGACGGAGTGATCATGGTTGACAGCAATGGTATAATTACCGACCTAAACCCGATCGTCCCCCAAATTCTTGATTCCGTACCGGGAAAAGCCGAAGTGAAGCCGGGCGCTTCCATCGAATGTTTTTTTGGTTCGAAACATACGATCCTCCGAAAAATGTTACGCTGTAAGGAATCGTTTGCTGACATTGAAATTATGTTTGATACAGGAAATGGCCTGAACCATTATTTAGCATCCGGCGCGCCGGTTACCAGTGAACTGGGAGATGTATCAGGTGCTGTAATTGTAATACGGCCGATCCAACAGGTGCAAAGTTTGGTAAACCGGTTCAGCGGCCATTATGGGACGCTGCATTTCAGTGATATTATGGGGGAGAGCAAACCGATTTTGGAAGCGGTCCGCGTGGCGTCGTTAGCTGCAACCACCACGGCGAATGTATTGTTGCAAGGAGAAAGCGGGACCGGCAAGGAAATCTTTGCCCAAGCGATCCATAATCGGGGTGAACGATCTGCCGGACCGTTCATTGCAGTGAATTGCGGCGCGTTGCCGAGGGAATTGATTGGCAGCGAGTTGTTTGGTTACGCAGAAGGAGCTTTTACCGGCGCAAAGCGCGGTGGAAAACCGGGGAAATTTGAACTGGCTTCCGGCGGCACGTTATTTTTGGATGAGATCGGCGATATGCCGTTGGAACAGCAAGTTGCCTTGTTGCGGGTGCTGCAGGAACGAAAGGTAAACCGGATTGGCTGTGAGAAAGAAATCCCGGTCGATGTCCGGGTGATATGCGCGACGAATAAATGTTTGCTGGAAGAAGTGGAGAAAGGAACCTTCCGCAAAGATTTATACTATCGGTTAAACGTGATATCAATTACCATCCCTCCTTTGCGGGAACGGTCGGAGGATATTGCTTTGCTGTTCAATTATTTTCTGGAAAAATTAGATAAGCATTGTCGGCGGTTTGAAGTTAGTCCCAAAGTCATAGAAAAAATAATCCGCTATGATTGGCCGGGGAATGTCCGTGAATTGCAGAATGTGGTGGAACGAATTGTGAGTTTGACCGAGGGCGGCCTGGTAACTCTGGATAACTTGCCGAAAGAATTGCGCGATTGGCAGCCGGAACGTGTAAAAATAATCAACAAACCAGTTGCAGAAGAACTGGGCGGGGTCAGTTACATGGCGGAATGGCGGCAGCGGGTTTGGGAAGAAAATGAGCGGAAAGAGATCCTCGTATTGTTGTCGAACCATCGGGGGAATGTGAGTTTGACGGCCCGGGCCATGGGGATTTCGCGCAATACGTTGTACCGCAAAATGAAACAATATGCGATTTATAATTAGTGGCAAACTGTTTTATAAGTGTATTAAGAATGTTCTTTCAATGTGACACTTTTGAACAGTTATAAACGGAAGATTGATCGAATTCCTTTAGTAGAGTGACAGTTTTGAACAGAAAATTAAATATTATTAATGCTGAACTGTGCATTATTCTTCTCTTTAACCATGTAATCACTGATTAAGAGGCTGTAAAAAACTGACTGTAGTTTTTTACAGCCTCTTTGTTTTCATTTTTGGCATAATGTATGCATTGAATATAGTCAAAACTTGAAATATTCACAAAACAATGCGGGGGTAAGGAGGATCGTTGATGAGAGCAGTTTCAGTGTATCAGGCTGAAGGCATGGTTCTTTGTCATGACGTTACCGAAATCGTTCCCGGAAAACACAAGGGACGCGCCTTTAAAAAAGGGCATGTTATCCGAAAGGAAGACATTAACAAACTGCTTACGATCGGGAAGGAAAATATTTATGTCTGGGAGGTCAATGAAAATACTTTGCACGAAAACGATGCTGCAGTCCGATTTGCCAAGGCAGCAGCCGGACCGGGATTATGTTTGGCTGAGCCCTCCGAAGGCAAGGTAGAGGTCAAAGCCGGGCTAACGGGTTTACTGAAAGTAGACATAGAGGCTTTGGAGAAGATTAACGATATTGACCAGGTGGCTGCCGCTACTTTGCACTCAAACCAAATAGTCCATGCCGGGACCAAAATTGCCGGCTGCAAGATTGTGCCGCTGGTAATTGAGACAGAAAAAATTTGCCGGATTGAAAAAATTTGTGCAGACCATTACCCGGTGCTGGAAGTGAAAACGCTGAGACCACACAAAGTGGGAGTTGTAACAACGGGCGGAGAGATTTACCATGGACGGATCAAAGACTGCTTTGGGCCGGTGTTGGCAAACAAATTCCAGCAATGGGGCAGCTCCATTTTGCGGCAGATTTTTGTGCCGGATGATGATTTCCTTATCGCTGAATCCATTAAACAATTGCTGTTGGAAGGCGCGGACATGATTGTTACGACCGGCGGTATGTCAGTGGATCCGGATGATGTAACGCCGGCTGGAATTCGGACGGCCGGCGGAAGAATTGTTTCTTACGGCGCTCCGACGCTGCCGGGGGCCATGTTTTTGCTGGCCTATTTGGGAACAATCCCAGTTCTTGGGCTGCCTGGTTGTGTGATGTACCATAAAAACACTATTTTTGATTTGGTTGTCCCGCGGTTGTTGGCTGGGGAGGAATTAACCCGCCGGGATATTACCCGTTTGGGTCATGGCGGATTATGCCTCGGCTGTAACGAGTGTCGTTATCCTAACTGTGGATTTGGCAAGGGCTGCTAAGGAAAGAACCCGGAGGGCATATTTGGGGAAGGAAAGACCCCTAAATATAGAAAATCAAAAAGGAGATAAGAGAACATGCAAAAAAAAGTTCTGATCATCAATGGCTTGGCAAGAACGCTGATTGTTGATCCGGAAACCACTTTGGCCAGCGTGCTGCGGGAACAGCTTTTGCTGACCGGTTGCAAAATTGGCTGCAATCAAGGACAATGCGGGACTTGCTCTATTATCATGGATGGCCGGGTTGTTAGGTCGTGCGTTGTAAAAATGAAACGGGTACCGGATGAAGCGCGGATTACTACTATCGAAGGCTTGGCAACAGCGGACAACCTTCATCCGCTGCAGGTGGCCTGGATGGCCTACGGCTGCGCCCAATGCGGGTTCTGCAGTCCTGGATTCATTTTATCGGCCAAAGTGCTGCTGGATGAAAATCCGAGCCCGACCCGGGCAGAAGTTCGCGATTGGTTCCAGAAGAACCGGAACGCCTGCCGCTGTACCGGTTATAAACCATTGGTCGATGCGGTAATGGCTGCAGCCAAGGTTGTCCGTGGAGAAATGCGGAAAGATGATCTTTTGTTCAAACCGGTTGGTAACAAAATTTATGGAACGACGTATGTTCGTCCTTCCGCTTTGCAAAAAGTTACGGGTACCTGGGATTTCGGCGCCGATGTCGCTTTGCAAATGCCGCCCGGAACGCTGCGGTTAGCGTTGGTTCAAGCCGAAGTATCGCATGCCAATATCAAAGGTATTGACACCACGGAAGCGGAGAAGATGCCGGGAGTTTACAAAGTTATCACACACAAGGATGTAAAAGGGAAAAACCGGATCACCGGCTTAATCACTTTCCCCAGCAATAAAGGCGACGGCTGGGACCGGCCAATCCTTTGCGATGAAAAAGTCTTCCAATTCGGCGATGCGATCGCGATTGTCGCCGCTGACACGGAAGAGCATGCCAAAGCGGCAGCAAAAGCGGTAAAAGTGGACTTGGAGATCTTACCGGCTTATATGAGCGCTCCGGCTGCGATGGCGCCGGATGCCATTGAGATCCATCCTGGTACGCCGAACGTGTATTATGAACAGGGCGTTGTCAAAGGAGAAGATACGAAACCGTTTATGGAAAATCCTGATTTGGTGATAGCCGAAGCGGAAACGTATTGCAGTCGCCAACCGCACCTTCCTCTAGAGCCTGACTGCGGCAACGCTTACATGGATGAAGAGGGCCGCCTGACGATACATTCCAAGAGTATCGCTTTGCATTTACACCACGCCATGATTGTCGCCGGTATCGGGATTGAACCGGAAAAATGCCGCCTTGTCGCCAATCCAACCGGTGCGACCTTCGGTTATAAATTCAGCCCAACCAATGAAGCGCTGCTGGGCGTTGCCTGCCTCGCCTGCGACGGCAAACCGGTATCCCTCAACTTTAATATGTACCAGCAAATCACCTACACCGGCAAACGGTCGCCGGCTCTCGTCAGGACAAAGCTGGCAGCCGATAAAACCGGAAAATTGTTGGCAATGGAGACGAATTGGTGGCTTGACCATGGCCCCTACAGCGAGTTCGGTGACTTGAACTGTATGCGCCAAGGCCAGTTTACCGGTGCCGGATACGATATCAAAAACATTCGCGGACAAGGGAAATGTGTCTGCACTAACCATGCCTGGGGTTCTGCTTTCCGTGCCTACGGCTCGCCGAAAGCGTTTTTGTCCTCGGAAATTGCCATCGATATTCTGGCGGAAAAGCTGGGTATGGACCCATTGGAATTGCGATATAAGAACGTGTACCGGCCAGGAGCGACCACGCCTACCGGACAGGTGCCGGAAGTGTTTTGCCTGCCGGAAATGTTGGATAAAATCCGTCCGTATTGGGAAGAAGCCAAGATCCGCTGCAAAGAACTCTCCACCCCGGAAAAGAAACGTGGCGTAGGACTGGCGATCGGCATGTACGGCTGCGGTCTGGACGGCCCTGACAGTTCCCATGCCTGGGTTGAACTGAATAAGGATGGAACTGTGACAGTGGGTGATTCTTGGCAGGATCATGGCCAAGGCGCTGACTTGGCTACCTTGACGCATGCTCATGAAACCCTGCGCCAAATGGGAATTACACCGGAACAGATCAAGCTGGTTATGAATGACATGGCCTTTACTCCAGCCAGCGGCCCTTCCGGCGGCAGCCGTCAAAACGTTATGACCGGAAATGCTGTTCGCGTTTCTTGTGAAATGCTGGTCAACGCGATGCGCAAGGCTGATGGTACGTTCCGGACCTATGACGAAATGGTGGCTGAAAATATTCCGCTACATTATGATGGTTCGTGGACAGCTTCCATGTGCACGGATTGCAGCCCGGATACCTGCCAGGGCAACCCGTTCCCGATTTACATGTATGCAGTCTTTATGCCGGAAGTGGAAGTCGATATGAAGACTGGCAAGGCATCAGTCGTTCGCTTCGTGACGGTTCAAGATATTGGAACGCTGACGAATAAGGCGACTTGTGACGGACAAGTGTACGGCGGTTTGGCACAAGGCATCGGCCTAGCCCTTACCGAAGATTTCGAAGACCTCAAGAAACATACCAGTCTCGTTGGCTGCGGCCTTCCGTTTATCAAAGATGTTCCGGATGACATGGAAATCATCTACAACATCTCGCCACGTGAACATGGCCCGTACGGCGCTGCTGGCGTAGGGGAAGGACCATTGACTTCGCCGCACCCGGCCATTCTCAATGCAATCTACAATGCTTGCGGCGTTCGTCTCTTTGCCGTTCCCGCATTGCCGGAAAAAATTAAAGCCGGCTTGGATGCACTGGCTGCAAAGTAATAAATAGTTGTAAAAATAGCGGAAAATAACGATAACTGAAACGATCTGGAAAGCCTTCCGGCTTTCCGTTCGTTTCGGTTTTCCGCTTACCAGGAAGAGGGTGATAGGATGGATCAAATGGATCAAAAATTATTGCGTCAGCGGGAAGCAAAATGTATTCAGGAAAATCCTCCCGGTTGTACGGCCCGATGTCCTGTGCATGTGGATGTGAAGGGCATCGTCGAGGCGGTTGGAAAAAAAGAATATACAAAAGGTGTCGCATTGTTTACCAGAATGGTCCCTTTTCCCGGAATTATCAGCAGGATTTGTGACCAGCCCTGTCAGCAGGCCTGCAAACGGAACGAAATTGAGGAAGCGATTTTTATCCGTGGTTTGGAGCAAATTTGTGTCGATCAAGTTCAAAGTGGGAACAATATAACTTCGCAGCCGCTAAAAAACAAAACGGTGGCCATTGTGGGCGCCGGGTTAAGCGGCTTAACTGTGGCGTTTGAGCTTGGACGCAAAGGGTATAAAGCAGAAATATTCGAAGCGACGGACCGCCTGGGCGGATTGATTTGGGATTATCCGGAGAGCCAACTGCCTAGGCAATGGATCCAAAATGATTTGTCTGTGTTGGCAAAACTCCCTGTAAAGATCCATTATAATACGACAATTACATCCCTCGATCCTCTTATAGATCAGTTTGACGCGGTTTATGCGGGAACCGGTTTTCGGCATAATTGGGACCGGGAATTTTCTTTTACCCGGAACGCGCAAGGAGAACTAGAGCTTGATCCGCTGACACTGGCGGTGAGCCGGGGAAAAGTTTTTGCCGGCGGCGGCGTAAAGCGTTTTCCCAATCAGTATTCCCCCATTTCTTCTCTGGCGGACGGAAAAATGGCAGCAACCTCCATAGACCGGTTATTTCAAAATGCTTCATTGTCTGCCAATCGGGAGCGTGAAGGTCCGTTTACGACTTCGCTGTATACAAGTATATACGGCATACAACCGGAACCAAGGGTGCAGGCGTCTGATCCGGTGGGCGGATATACGGAACAAGAGGCCGCACGGGAAGCGGACCGCTGTTTATTATGCGAGTGCCTGGAATGCGTAAAAGTTTGCGAATACTTGGCCCATTACCGCTCTTATCCCAAACGGTATGTGCGTGAAATATACAACAACTTATCGATTGTTATGGGGATCCACCGCGCCAACAAGATGATTAATTCCTGCAGCTTATGCGGCCTTTGCGCCGAGGTCTGCCCGGGGAATTTAGACATGGGCGAGATTTGCCTGGAGGCGCGGCGGACAATGGTGGATAAAGGGAAAATGCCATTGTCGACGCATGATTTCGCCCTGCGGGATATGCGTTTTAGCAACAGTGAACGTTGTGCTTTATCTAAGAACCAGCCGGGCTTTGCAACCAGCCAATACGTATTTTTTCCGGGTTGCCAATTGGCGGCTTCGTCGCCGAACACGGTAAAACAGGCATATGTTTATTTAACGGAACAATTAGCTGGTGGTGTTGGGTTGATGCTTGGTTGCTGCGGGGCGCCGGCCATTTGGGCCGGGCAAGAGGCTTTATTCCAGGAAACAATGCGGACCATTGAGTCGGACTGGCACAGTTTAGGCGAACCGCAAATTATTGCGGCTTGTCCCGCTTGTTGTAAAATTATAGAAGAAAATTTGCCGAATTTGCCGGTAAAAAGTGTATGGGAGATCATGGACCAGATCGGCTTGCCAGACCGGGCAGGAGAGATTTCCGGTTTGAGCCCCCTGGCCATCCATGACAGTTGCACAGCCCGCTATAAAGCTGATGTGCAAAACAGTGTGCGGAACCTTGCCGGTAAGCTTGGCTGTCAAGTGGAAGAATTGCCGTTGAACCGGGACAAAACCACCTGTTGCAGTTACGGCGGGTTAATGTTCCATGCCAACCGGGAAGTTGCGGATAAAGTGATCCGGAGGCGTGTTTCGGAAAGTGAGTCGGATTACCTGACTTACTGTATTATGTGCCGGGATAATTTTGCCGGCCAGGGCAAACGGGCTCATCATTTATTGGACCTTATTTTTGCCGAAGACAATGATTATAAGGCCGGGCAAAAAGGACCGGGCTATTCGCAGCGTCAGGAAAACCGCGAAAGATTGAAAAATTCCCTGTTGCAGGACGGTTGGGGTGAAATGGTGGAGGAAAGACACCTGGATGTTACCATCGTTGTTCCGGAACAGGTGAGACCCATTTTGGAAGAGCGCATGATCCTTGACGAAGATATCCGCAAAGTAATTGCTTATGCCGAACGCAGCGGCAATAAATTGAAGCACATGGGCAGCGGTTGTTATATCGCTTATTTACAAATTGCCAATGTGACGTACTGGGTGGAATATTCCCTGGGAAACGATACGTTTATTGTCCGCAATGCTTATTCCCACAGAATAACTATTACAGAATAGTGAGGGAGAACGATGAGCGATCAGAATGGTCAGCAGCAGGGTAATATTGAGTGTGTCAAATGCGGAATTCCATTGACACTGGGTAAAGTAACGCTGGCGTACCTGGGAAGCACTTTTCCGGTTGAATTGTATAAATGTCCCCAATGCGGATTGATATACATTCCCGAAGAGTTGGCGAATGGGAAAATGAAGCAGGTGGAAGCTGCACTGGAGGATAAATGATGTTGAATCAACACCCTGGTGGATTGACCTTGACAAAGCGGATGATCGAAGCATGCTCTTTTTCTGCCGGGGCCAGAGTTTTGGATGTCGGTTGTGGCACCGGAACCACTGTCGAATATTTGCGCAAGCATTGCGGGATCGATGCCGTGGGAATTGATTTGTCGATGGAACGGTTGGGCCAGGGGAAAAAGCGCTGCGGGGAATTGCCGGTCATTTATGGTTTTAGCGAACGAATGCCGTTTATTGACGGCGCTTTCGACGGGGTTATTGCCGAGTGCAGTTTATCGACGATGGAAGGTTTGGAAAAAATAATGGCTGAAATGTTTCGGCTGTTAAAACCGGGCGGAAAGTTGGCGGTTTCTGATTTATACGACAAGCACTGGAAACGTTCTTCCCAGGACTGTTGCCTGCCCACCATAACGGATGGGCAAACCGGCTATACGGAGGAGAAAAATTTACACGTTCTTCTGGGCAAAAACGATTTTGAGATCATCGCCTGGGAAGACCAGTCAGCTTACTTACGGGAATTTACTGCCGGTTACATTATGAAATATGGATTTTCCGAGGATTTGCGGCCCTTCTTCCCCTGCTGTAATAAATTAAATGGTTTTGAAAAAGAAATTCGCCGAAAGAAATTAGGCTATTTTATGCTCATAGCAGAAAAAAGGCAGGAAAGGATGAGGTCATTTGGATAAAAAAATATGTCCCCGCTGTAGCCGGGAGATTGTTGACAATGCCCCTTTATACCAGTGCTGCCGGTGTTTCACGGTGTATTGTAAACAGTGTGAAGATACCAATGAGGGACGAAATTGTCCGAAATGCAGAATGGGACAACGGTTAATCCTTCCTACGGCAAAATGACAGCATAACTGTAAACGTACTTTGAGGGGCTCTTGTATCCCGTAGGAGGTACCTGTGCCCTGCGGGTATTGCCGGCAGTAGAAAGAAATTAGACAGGAGGAACGGATGATGGAAGAACGTGAAGAATTACTGGAACAAATTGAAGCGGATTCTGTCACCATTGAAGTGATTGATAAAAATACGGGCAAGAAGTTTCAACGCAGCCTTCCAATCCAATATTTTGAAAACTGTAATGGCATCATTATTTCCGGGGAAACATTGGACGGAAAATTGTCCCAGATCCATTTTTTATCGGAAACGGCACTTTGCCGGATTAATGAATTGGTTGGTAAAGGAGCGGACCGCCCGAGGTGCAACGACCATTAACGAAGGAAGGCGGAAGGAATATGACAGATTTATTCTTTAAGATGGTCGAATTGTCGCAACAAGGTTTTTTATGCAGCCAAATACTGTTTATTTTGGCATTGGAAGCGCAGGGAAAAGAAAACCCTGATCTGATCAAGGCCATGTCCGGATTGATCGGCGGCCTGGGCTTCTGCGGCAAGACCTGCGGCGCATTGACTGGCGGCGCTTGCTTAATTGGATTATATGCAGGCAAAGGTTCGGCCGAGGAAATGGAAGACAGCCGTTTGAACGATATGATTAAAGAGTTTGTAGAATGGTTTGAACAAGAGGAAGGCGCAAAATATGGCGGACATGATTGTTTTACCATATTGGAGAATAATCCGGCAAACCGGGCAGCCCGTTGTCCGCAAATTGTCCAAAAATCGTACGAGAAAGTAATGGCTATCTTGGCTGCGAATGGATACTCTGCATCCGGTGAAGTCAGTTATTGACAAGCGAAAGGGACAGTCTATGAATTGCTAGGGGGATCAGCATGAAGAAATTCTACCAAGATTTACTCCGATTGCTTGCTGCGGGAGAAAATATTGTGCTAGCGACTATTTTTCATAGCTCCGGATCATCGCCAAGGTCGGAAGGCGCCAAGATGGCCGTTTGTTTGGATGGTTCCATTATCGGCTCCGTAGGCGGAGGCCGGTTGGAGGCGGAAACGATACGATTGGCAAAACAGGTGCATATCAGCCAGCAGGCAATCATCCAGGATTTCGATCTTACCGGAAAGGACGCTGCGGGCCTTGGCATGATTTGCGGCGGGTCAGGAAAAATTTTTGTCGATTATATTCCGGCTGATGATCTTGGCAAACAAACAGTATATGAGGCTGTGCTTTTCACGATGGAAACAGCGCAAAAAGCCTGGTTAATCACGGAGTTGAAATTGGAAGAGAAGCGGGCGGAATCGAGTCAGCAATGTTTAGTATTGCAGGATGGAACAATTGTTGGCAGTTTTCAAAGTGATCCGGATTTTATTGGTAAATTATCATCCGAGGCGGTCAAAATTTCCATTCATGCGGATGAAAGAGACGGAAAGCATTACCTTGTCGAGCCAATACGCAATGCCGGAACCGTCTATTTATTTGGTGCCGGACATGTTTCGCAGCAGGTTGCCCGGTTAACGAATATGGTTGGCTTTAAAACGGTTGTCGTTGATGATCGACCTGATTTTGCCAATCATGACCGTTTTCCCGAAGCGATGGTTGTTATCGTTGATGATTTTCGGTTTTTGCCGGAACTGAATATTGGCAGTGACAGTTATGTAGTGATCGTAACGAGAGGGCATTTGCACGATGGCATTGTATTGGAACAGATGCTGCTTACGGGTGCAGTCTATATTGGGATGATCGGCAGTAAACGAAAACGGGACGCTTTGTACCAGGAGTTGAAAAAGAAAGGATTTCATACAGAAACATTGCAGCAAGTCCATTCTCCTATTGGTATCGACATTGATGCGGAAACTCCGGAAGAAATCGCGGTAAGCATTGTGGCAGAACTGATTAAGGCCAGAGTGGAGTGTGAAAAATGGCTAACAATGGGAAAATAAGCGGCATTATTGTGGCGGCAGGTTATTCGAGCCGAATGGGCGTGTTTAAACCGTTGCTGCCGTTGGGTGAAAAAACAGTGATCGAAACGGCTGTGAATAGTCTGCGCCAGGGAGGAATACAAGATATCCGGGTAGTAACCGGTTATCAGGGAGAAAAAATCCACGCTGTTCTGGCTGGTTTTACTGGACAGGTACTCGATAATCCACTGTATCCGGAAGGAATGTTTTCTTCTATTCTGGCGGGAATTCGCAGCGTAGAACCGGATGCGGAAGCGTTTCTGCTTTTGCCCGGGGATAATCCGTTGATCCGGCGGCACAGCATAAAAGAGATTTTAAAGGTCTACAGAAAAACGGGAGCAGCCGTTGTATATCCCGTTTTTAACGGCAAAAGAGGTCATCCGCCGCTGATCAGCGCCAAATGTTTTCCGGCGATCCTTCAGAGTGATGGAGCTGGCGGACTGCGGGCTGTTTTGGACCGGTTTGAAGCAGATTCGGCGGAAGCAGAAGTCGTCGATGAAGGAATTTTAATGGATATTGATACCATAGATGACTATCGGAAACTGACGGAATATCACCGTAGCCGAAATATCCCGACGGATGCGGAATGTTATGCCATGCTCAGCAAATATCAGGCCGACAGCAGGGTATTACGGCACGGACAGGCTGTTGCGGCCATCGGTTGTGCATTGGCTTCTGCGTTGAACCAAGCCGGCCAACAACTTGACATTCGTTTGGTAACTGTCGGTTGCGTAATCCATGATTTGGCAAAGGGAAAGCTCAATCATGCCAAGCGCGGCAGTAAATTACTTTCTTGCATGGGATTTTCCCGCTTAAAAGGCATTGTCGCTGCGCATATGGATATGAAATTTTCTCCACAGGATGCAATCAATGAAGAAGCCGTTGTTTTTCTGGCCGACAAATTAGTGCAAGGGGATAAAAGGGTGTCTCTTGCCGAACGGTTTAACCCGGCATTGCAACGATTCCACGGTAATCCGGAAATTTTAACGGCAATCCAGCGAAAAATAAACACAGCAGAGACAATCAAGAAAAAAGCTTTGTGTATTCTCGGCGCCAAACAGTTTGGTCAATTGGCATAGAAACGGGGGGATAATATGAAGCTTATTTACTTAAATAATGCCGCGACTTCCTGGCCGAAAGCGCCGAATCTGGGCGATACGATGGCGGATTGCATTCGCAGGATTCCTTACCACGCCGGACGTTCCGGTTTCAGCGGACCGGATGTTGCCGGCGAGTGCCGCAAATTATTGGCCAATTTGTTGCAAGTACAAGAACCAAACCAAATTGTGTTTGCTCCGAACGCGACCCATGCTTTGAATGTTGCTTTGCATGGTTTGAAATGGAAACCAGGGGCCAATGTGATCACGACAACTGCTGAACATAATTCCGTGCTGCGCCCGCTGCATTATTTGGCGAAAACCAAGGGAATTCAGGTCCATATGGTTCGCGTCGATAGCGTAGGAAGGATTATTGAGGAAGAATGGGAAGAAGCCCTGCACAAATATCATCCTCAACTTGCAGTGTTTACGCATGCTTCCAATGTGACCGGCGCGGTCAATAATGCGGCAGTCCTAAGCGGGAGGGCCAAGCAGGTCGGAGCGGTTACATTATTGGACGCCTCGCAAAGCTTCGGGTTATTTCCAGTTTGTCCGGAACAGTGGAATCTCGACATGGTGGCCTTTACCGGGCACAAGTATTTATTGGGTCCGACAGGAACAGGCGGTTTGTATATTGCGCCTGCCATGGTCCCGGAATTGGAACCTGTATGGGTCGGAGGGACTGGAATTCAAAGCGATTTGGATGAAATGCCGCCGATGATGCCAACCCGGTTTGAAGCCGGAACTCCGAACGATTGCGCGATTGCCGGACTGGCGGCGGCGTTGAAGTGGTCAAATGAGAACCCCTTGAATATCAACAGTTTAATGGCCAAGGCGGAACGGTTGTCAATGGGATTGCAGGAATTAGGGGCGGATGTCATTGCCGTTCAGGCCCCACGGACTCCAGTTGTGTCTTTTACCTTGAAAACTTGGGACGTCGAAGATGTCGGTGAAATATTGCAAAAAAGTTTCGATATTGTGTGCCGCACAGGCCTTCATTGCGCGCCCCTTATTCATTCTTTTTTAGGGACAGCACCAGCCGGAACGGTCCGTTTAAGCCTTTCCCGTTTTACAACCGACCAGGAGATTGATGATTGCCTTGCGGCAATAGGAGAGATGCTGCATGAAGCGGGTTGAATGCAAAAAGGTGGAGAACTGCTTTGCCAGTACCCAGATGTACGAATACCGCCTTCCCCGGAAACTGACCGAAGAAATGATTTGCGAATTAGGAAAAAACGGAAAATTAACGTTTCACCGCAATTTCCCCCGCCCTTTTTTTAAGTTGATCCTTGCTGATGGGACAACGGTCAAAGGGATTTTACATGATACGGTTGTGAAAGCGCAATATCAAGACCAGAAACCGCAAGCTGGCAAACAACAATTTGAAGACTTGTTGGAAGAGTTATTGAACCGGCAAGGCAAAGATACGGAGTGATAACGGCTTATGCTTCCTAATGATGGCATCATGGCAACACAACCAATTGTGCTGGGTGAAACGCAAAGTGTATGCCCGGAATGTTTGCAACGGATTCCGGCTGAGCGGGTATTAAGGGGCAACCAGGTATTTTTGCGAAAACAGTGTCCGGAACACGGGAAATATGAGGCGCGCATTTGGCAGGGAAAGCCGGACTATCAGGAATGGACCAACTCGTATCCTCCTTCCCCCCCGTCAACATGTGCCACAGAAACGCAACAGGGTTGTCCTTTTGATTGCGGATTATGTCCGGACCATCGCCAACAAACTTGCTGCGTTTTATTGGAAGTGACCAATCAATGCAACCTTTGCTGCCCCGTCTGTTTTGCCGAAGCGTCACCCGACAAAAAAGAAGAGCCGGATTTCTCTGTTATTAAGGGCTGGTACCGCATGCTCCTCGATAACGGAGGTCCTTATAATATTCAGTTGTCAGGCGGTGAGCCTACCATGCGGGACGATCTGCCGGAAATCATAGCCATGGGGAAACAAATGGGCTTCGATTTCTTTCAGGTCAATACCAATGGCCTCCGTCTGGCGGCTGATGAGCCGTATGTGGAAAAATTGAAAGCAGCCGGCCTGAACTGTGTTTTTTTGCAATTTGACGGAATGGTTGATTCTATTTATACAAAATTACGCGGCCAACCGTTGCTGGCTTATAAGAAACAGGTGGTAGCAGTCTGCAAAAAATACGATCTTGGTGTCGTGCTTGTGCCGACCTTGGTCCCGGGAGTAAATGACAGCCAAATTGGTGAAATTTTAGATTTTGCCATTCAAAATATGCCGGTTGTGCGGGGCGTTCATTTTCAGCCGGTCAGTTATTTCGGCCGCTATCCGGAAGAACCGGGCGATCAAGACAGGATCACTATTCCTCAAGTGATTTCCGCCATTGAGAGGCAGACGAATGGACGGATCAAAGCCTGTCATTTTCGACCGTCAGGCGGAGAACATGCCTACTGCTCTTTTCATGGTGATTTTATTCTCATGCCGGATGGGGAATTCAAGCCCCTTCAACAAAAAACGGACGGTTGTTGCTGCCAGGGCGGGAAGCCTGTAGAGACGGCGAAGCGGGCCAGACAGGTGGTCGCCCGGCAATGGTCGGCGCCAACACAAACAGCATCCGCCAATTGCCATCAACCCTCAGATGTCGGCAATGTAGATAGTCTGGATGAATTCTTGGGGCGGGCTGCAACGTACAAATTGGCCATATCCGGAATGGCGTTTCAGGATGCCTGGACACTGGATTTAGACCGGCTTAAACAATGTTATATTCATGTTATCGGGCCGGAAAACCGGCTGATCCCGTTTTGCGCGTATAATCTGACTGACCGGCATGGCCGGGCATTGTACAGGAGGACATGATGATGACCGGTTTACCGATAACGCCGCTGGATGATTGGACAGCTGAAAAAATTGGGGTCAAGAACAATTGGGTGACGAGAGAACAAATAGCTGACTATCAATTAGCCAAATTGAAAGAAACCGTGGAACGGGCCCAAGCGTCGAGCCCTTTTTACCGCAGCCATTTGGCTGGTTATCGGGCCAATAGCTTGAACGGCTTTGAAGAGTTTTCTTCGTATCCCTTTACGACTTCCGCTGATATTACGAGAAATGCCATGCGGATGCTCTGTGTGTCCCAAAGCAATATCAGCCGGGTTGTTACATTAACCACATCGGGCACAACGGGGCAGCCCAAACGGCTTTATTTTACTCCAGACGACCAGGAACTGACGATTGACTTTTTTCGCTGCGGGATGTCGACGTTTGCCGGACCGGGAGATAGAACGCTCATTCTGCTTCCGGGTGAGCGGACCGGCAGTGTAGGCGATCTGTTGGCCGAAGCCTTGAACCGGATCGGAGTAAAATCTGTTTCCTACGGACTGGTCGAACAGGCGCCGAACGCGGTTCACAGCATGTGTCAGGAAAAAGCGACCTGCATTGTCGGAGTACCCGCGCAGGTTCTTGCTATGGCCCGGTATTGGGAAAGTTGGGGAAAAAGCAATTGGACGCCAAGATGCGTGCTGTTGAGCACGGATCATGTACCAACTGCGATTGTTGATGAACTGGAGAGAATCTGGAAATGCGAAGTATTTAATCACTATGGCATGACGGAAATGGGTTTGGGCGGCGGCTTGGAATGTGCTGCTCATGATGGCTGTCATTTGCGGGAAGCGGATTTATATTTTGAAATCATTGATCCTGCTTCAGGGCAGCCCTTGCCGGAAGGCGAATACGGAGAAGTTGTTTTTACGACGCTTACTCGCCGGGGAATGCCTTTGATACGTTACCGGACCGGAGACATTTCGCGGTTTATTGCCGGGACTTGTTCTTGTGGAAGTAAAGTCCGCCGCTTGGAACGGATTCGAAGCCGGCTCAATGGAGAAATACGTTTTACGCAGGAGTCTGGTTTCACTCTCGCGGATCTGGATGAAATCTTGTTTGCATTGCCGGAAGTTATCAATTTTTCCGTAGAAATACGAACCGGAGCGACAACTGTGTTAAAAATTACAGCGGCTGTTTTACCGGAGGTAGTTTTTTTTGATAAACGGGTTATTCTGCGTGCCCTGCGACAAGTGCCGGCGATCCAGGCGGCAGAAGAGGCTGGCGCTCTGTTGCTTGAGGTGGAAATTCTCAGGGAGTGGTTTTTTTCTCCGGGGAAAAGAGTTGTCCGTATCGTTGAATCAGCAAAGGAGGCCGGTGATGGTGGGAACGCGTAGGCGGGAAAAGACAATCTATTTGCTTCGTCACGGCAATATCCTGCAGACAAATTGCGAACGCCGGTATATAGGGCAAATCGATCTCCCTTTATCGGCAGAGGGAGTCCGTCAGGCCCATTTGCTGCAGTCCGAGTTTAGAGGCAAAGAAATTTCTGCCGCTTTTTGCAGCGATTTAGTCCGTTCCATTGATACCGCCCGGATCATCTGCCGGGGGCTGACTAAGAATTTAATTATTCGGCCCGATTTGCGGGAAATTAGCATGGGGGAATGGGAGGGGAAAACATTTAGTGATATTTCCCAAAATTACCCGGAACAATATGCAGAACGGGGCAAAAATATTGGCGGCTATCGGATCCCGGGAGCGGAAAGTTTTAGCGAATGCAAGGAACGGGTCGTCGAAGCATTTCATGAAATCACGAAAACAGTAGAAGGAAATATCTTGATTGTTGCCCATGCCGGGGTAAACCGACTGCTGTTAGGCCACATTCTCGGTATGCCGATTGAAAATATATTCCGGATTACGCAAAATTACGGGTGCATCAATGTATTAACCGGCAAGGAAAGCCAATTCCAGGTCGAGTTGCTGAACGGACGCTGTATACTGTAAAAAATGGGACAGGGTGACGGGCTTCTTGTCCCGAAAGACCACGACGGGACCAACAACGGTGATATCAGCAAGTGTGATGCTGATATCACCGTTGTTTTTTCATGTTGGCAAACTGCTTCTTTACAAGAACGTTTGTTCTATCGTATAATTGAGGCAAGCAGGGGGCTGATGAACGTGGACGTTTTTGACAAGTTGAAAATCCTTACCGACGCAGCAAAATATGATGTAGCCTGTACTTCCAGCGGCGTCAACAAACGGGCGGCAGCCGGCGGCATAGGCAGTGCGGCCGCGTGCGGCATCTGCCACAGTTTTGCGGCGGACGGGCGCTGCATATCGTTGCTGAAGGTACTGATGACGAACGTTTGCGCGTACGACTGCCAGTACTGTGTGAACCGGCGGTCCAATGACACGCCGCGCGCCTCCTTTACACCACGGGAATTGGCGGAGCTGACGATCAATTTTTACCGCCGGAATTATATTGAAGGCCTTTTTCTGAGTTCCGGGGTGCTGAAAAATCCGGACTATACTACCGAACGGATGATTGAAGCGCTGCGCATTTTGCGGGAAGAGTACCGTTTTTCCGGCTATATCCATGCCAAAGCGATTCCGGGGACCGACAGGGTATTGATTGCCCGCCTCGGCCTGTTGGCGGACCGCATGAGCGTAAACATTGAATTGCCGTCGCAGAACAGCTTGCGTCTATTGGCGCCGGATAAATCCAAGCACTCCATTTTGATGCCCATGGGCTATATTCAAAACCGCATCCAGGAAAACTCCAAAGACTTGGTCAAATATCGCAGTGTTCCCAAGTTTGCCCCGGCTGGCCAGAGTACGCAGATGATTATCGGGGCGACACCGGATACCGATTGGCAAATCTTAAATTTAACGGAAAGTTTGTATAAAACATATAAATTGAAGCGCGTTTTTTTCTCGGCCTATATGCCGGTGACTGAAAACAGCTTGCTGCCGGCATTGGAAACAAAACCGCCTTTATTGCGGGAACATCGTCTCTACCAGGCGGATTGGCTGCTGCGTTATTACGGCTTTGCCGCCAATGAACTTTTGGATCAAAACCAGCAAAGCTTCAATCCCTACATTGACCCTAAGTGCAATTGGGCTCTTCGCCACATGGAGTTTTTTCCGGTGGATGTGAATCGCGCGTCCTATAACAGCCTGTTGCGGGTACCGGGGATTGGTGTGCTCAGCGCCAAGCGAATATTGACTGCCCGCCGCACCGCCACGCTTACTTTTGCCGGGTTGAAAAAACTCGGCGTGGTTTTAAAACGGGCGCAATATTTCATCACTTGCAGCGGGAAGCAGGCCGACAACGTAAAGAGTACGTCCACGGCGTTTCTGCAGTCTTTGCTGTCGGATAAAACGCTGGATTTATACCGGAAAAATCTTCTGTTAGGGGAACGGCCGGAACAGCTGTCCCTGTTTGAACCGCTTGTGAAACAGCAAAATCAGCATATGCAGGAGGAACTTCGACAATGCATAACCGCCCAGATTTGATTTATTGCTACGATGGGAGTTTTGAAGGGTTGCTGTGTTGCGTGTTTGAGAGCTACGACCAGCAGGAAATCCCGCTGGATATTTTTTCACCGGCTTCTTTGCAGACTACGCTTTTGCCGGTAAAGGAAATTCAAACGGAACCGCAAAAAGCAAGCCGGGTCCTCGCTTCCATCCCAAACAAAATTGGTTTTGCCGCTTTGGATTTTATTCAGCGTGCTTTCTTGACTTGCCACCCACAAAAGGAACTGTATATCCTGCTATTTTTACGCAAAGGATATCGCCACGGTCCTACGGTTATGGACATGCTGACCGATGAAGTAGTCAATACGCTGGTTACGGCGGTCAAGCACCTGGATAAAGAAAGCCATTTGTTGAAAGGGTTTATCCGCTTTTCCGTTGTAAACAACGCGTTGGTTGCCCAAATCGAGCCGAAGAATTACGTGCTTCCTTTCTTGATCCAGCATTTTCGGGAACGGTATCCGGAGGAGCGCTTTTTAATCCATGATACAACGCATGGAATGGGTCTGGTTTACCAACCGTATAAAGCAATGATTATTCCGATCGAAGAGTTGCAGTTGCCGGAAGTCGACGAGGAGGAGCAATCGTTCCGCGAACTATGGCAGCTATTCTATAATACAATCGAAATCAAAGGACGGCATAATCCGCGCTGCCGCATGAGCCAGATGCCGAAACGGTATTGGAAAAACATGACGGAATTTGGCGAAGGACAGGCGCTGGCGCAAAAGAGAGCAAAGGCTGACAATGAACTGCATGGTTTTAGCGGCCGGTTATTAACAGAAAAAAATATAGCACCACAATAGCGGTGCTGATAAGGAAAGAAGGGGGGATTTTTCTCTGGACGGAAGGACCGATTAATGATACATTGAAACTTGATTGCAAACCGTGAATTATTGCCGTTGATAGCATGGAGGATCGTATTGTATGAAGCAGTGGCCAGAATTTCAGTTTGAAGAAACAGTTGCAGTTGCCCGTACCTTATTGGGCGCGCATCTTGTCAGTGAAACGGCTGATGGTGTGGTTAGCGGGAAAATTGTTGAAGTGGAAGCCTATGGAGGTTTTTCCGATGCGGGCTCGCATATCAGCCGTGGTGTTACGGACCGGACAAAGATTATGCTGGATAGGCCGGGCTTAGCGTACGTTTATATTATTTATGGCGTTCACCATTGCCTTAATGTGGTGGCGCATCCGGAAGGACAAGCCGGTGCCGTGCTGATCCGGGCGCTTGAGCCGCTGAACGGGATCGACATCATGCAAAAACGGCGGGGTGTGCAGGAAATCCGGTCGTTGTGCAGCGGCCCGGGAAAATTGTGCCGGGCATTTGGGATTACGAAAGAGCATAACGGACACTTCTTGGCCGATCAGCCATTGTATTTGCTGCCAGGGCAGCAAGTCGGCGATGAGCAAATCGCCGCTGTTCCGCGGATTAATATCGATTATGCCGGTGAGGCAAAACATTGGCCATGGCGGTTTTATATAAAGGGCAATGCCTATATTTCCCGGAAATAGAAAAGAGTGTTGAAAAAGGCCAATCTGCGGCGCACCCGCAAGGGGTATGCCGCCAACTCTAAGGCGCTAAAGCGCCAAGAGATGCGTAATCACGAATCCGTTTGCCTGTTCGCAGAATAATTCTATTGCAACTTGCAAGCGGATAATCCTCCTAAAGCAGAGGTCAAGTGACAACGTCGAAGCGTTGGAGATTATCCGCTTGCAAAAAAATCAACTCGTCGCAAGCCTCGTCGTTCCTAGCATCTCGACCTTTTTGAACGCTCTTATAGTTTTGTAATGACAATTAATAGCATTAATAATTCAACATCTATAATTTTTGGTGGGTTGCGATGGCAGCGTTTAGGTCTTTAATAAATGCTGTAACCATCTCTTTTTTTGTGGCCCAGGAAGTGACGAGGCGGATTACGGAGTGCTCATCATCAATCTTCGACCAAATGTAGAATGAATATTTTTCTTCCAGTGTTTTTATTAACCAATTCGGCAAGATCGGGAAAATTTGATTGGTGGGGGAGTGCGTTAAGAATTGATAGCCGTTATTGCTGATGGCATCTTTCAATAATGCAGCCATGGCATTGGCATGTTTGGCCAGCTCAAAATATAACCCGTCCTGGAAAAGTTCAGCGAACTGTATGCCCAGGAGCCGTCCTTTGGCTAATAAGGCCCCTTTTTGTTTCATATGAAAACGAAAATTCTCTTTTAATTCATCGCGGCAGATGACGAGCGCTTCGCCGAGCAGGGCGCCGTTTTTGGTTCCGCCGATATAAAAAATGTCTACCAGGCGAGCCAGCTCGGATATTGCCAGATCGTTTTCTTCCGAGCAAAGGGCGGAACCCAACCGTGCGCCGTCAACATAAAGGTATAGTTTGTTGTTTTTACAGCAACGGCTTATTTCTTCTAAATCCGCTTTGCTGTATATGGAACCGATTTCGGTGGGGTTAGAGAGGAAGACCAATTTCGGTTTTACCATGTGTTCATCGGTATGGGCGGTAAGAACGGCTTCAATATGAGGAACGGTCAGTTTTCCGTCGTTCACATCGACGGATATAATTTTATGGCCGGTCGCTTCAATCGCTCCGGTTTCATGAACCAGAATATGGCCGGTATTTGGTGCGATGACGGCTTCGTGGGGACGCAAAACGGCAGAAAGGGCAACCAAATTTGTCTGCGTACCGCCGGAAAAGAAATGAACGTCAACATCGGATCGGTTCAACAATTGTTTTATCCGTTCTCCTGCTTGCCTGCAATAGGGATCGCCGCCGTAGCCTTCCGTTTGTTCGAGGTTGCAGCGAATTAGGGAATCTAATATGCGGGGATGAGCTCCCTCGCTGTAGTCATTTTTAAAACTATACATTGATATGAGCCTCCTTACAGGCGTTTGCTTTTTGTTTTCTGGATTGTTCTGCTTTGAAATTCGCGCTGCGAGGCAAAACAACAGAACGGCATACTTTAACGATATCTCGCATATGCGGGGTTGTCAATACACCATACAAGAGGCAATGGCCGGCCTTGTTAGGATGATGTCAAAAAAATAACAATGTTTATCAAAGGGATGCAGGATTTAAAAAATTACTGGTCAAACTAATGAAGTATCGTAGATTGGTTACTGGGGAACTGTTTCGGAGAAGGATAAAATAAAAGGAGAAACAGATGGAACGTGATCAGAAGCCGTTGACGCATGACTGGCGGGAAAAATTGTTTATCATCATCTTTCAGGCAGATACGGCCAAAGGAAAAGCCTTTGATGTCGTCATTCTTTGGCTGATCGTATTAAGTGTGCTGGCCGTAATTATTGAAAGTGTTCCGGACGTCGAAGAGAAATATTCCAATGGATTGAAACTGCTTGAATGGGGATTTACGCTTGTTTTTACCGTTGAATACTTTTTGCGTATTTTATGCGTGCGGAACAAATGGCGTTATATGAGCAGCGCATTAGGGATAATTGATTTATTGACCATATTGCCGACTTATTTGGGATTGTTTTTTGCCGGCATGCAATATTTTTTGGTTATACGCGCGCTGCGGCTGCTGCGGATTTTTCGGATTTTAAAGTTAGGCAGATACGTCGGGGAGTCCCATTTGTTGATAAAGGCTCTGCAGGCGAGCCGGTTTAAGATTACGGTTTTCCTGAGTACTGTTTTGACCTTGGTTGTTATCATCGGGACGCTGATGTATGTCATTGAGGGATCGGACAGCGGCTTTACCAGTATTCCCGTCGGCATGTACTGGGCTATTGTAACACTTACAACTGTGGGATTTGGCGATATTACGCCTGTTACCTTCGCGGGTAGAACTCTCGCTGCGGTCGTCATGATTCTCGGCTATGGGATTATCGCTGTGCCTACCGGTATTGTGACGGTTGAATTGGCCCACCAGTCAAAAAAACAAAGACAGGAGTTTGTCTGTACAGGCTGTGGCGCAGGCGGACATGATGGTGATGCGGGATTTTGCAAATATTGCGGTGGGAAACTGGTTTAGGCATGAATAAAGATAGATATCATTCATTCATGCCTAAGCGGTTTATGCAATACAGAAGGAGAATGATTGCTGTAATGCTTCCGCCAATGACAGGAGCAGTTTGGAGGGTTTGTGGCACCGCTTCGTACAGGCCAAACAAACCAAATAAGATAAAGATAATCGCAGCGGTCCATTTTACCATCCGCTCCGGTATTTTTTTACCCAGGACAATACCGATGATGATGCCGATTGCATCCGCTATGATCATTCCGGAGGTCGTTCCCATCCATACCGGGACGATCTCATTGAATTGCGCTGCCAATGCGATCGTTGCGAATTGGGTTTTGTCGCCCATTTCGGCAAAGAAGAACGCGATTGCAACCGTCCAGAAAGGGCTGTATCGATTGCGCTTCTCTTCGCCATCCAGTTTGTCGCCGCGAATGGTCCAAAGTCCGAACAGGATGAAGGAAGCGGCGGCAGCGATTTGAACATAATGCATCGGCACGAAGTGGGTGATATATGTGCCGACGACCACTGCAAAAAGATGATTTAGGAGCGTAGCGGCCAGAACTCCCCACATAACCGTTTGCCAGCGGTATTTCATGGCAAAGGCCATGGCCAATAATTGTGTTTTGTCACCCATTTCTGCTAGTACTACGAACAATAAAGAAGTTAAAAACGCGGTCATACATCATCCTCCTAATTCATTTGGCCTGAAAAAAAGACCTTTAGTACGGCAAAAGCCATACTAAAGGTCTCGCTAATTGACACTAGGCCAACAACAGAGCCAGATGGGAATTCCATCAGTATGTTGACTCTGTTCTCTGAGCTACTCCCCTTTAGGAAGTATTCTATTCCTCATCTATTGTAAAGGAATAGGACGGAGGAGTCAACCCATTGGATGCTGAATGAGGTCTTTGATGACTTCGCCGGCAATAATGAGTCCGGCAACGGACGGAACAAAGGAAATACTGCCGGGAATTTGGTTGCGAACCGTGCATTTGCGAGTCGTTCCGGTCGGGCAAACGCAGTGGGTAGCGCAGCTTGCTTCTTCCGATTCCTGCGGTTTTACGGGCGTTTCCCTGGAATAAACTACTTTCAAGGAGGTAATCCCGCGCGTTCGCAGTTCTTTGCGCATTACCTTTGCCAATGGACAGACGGAGGTTTTGGATATGTCAGACACTTCGAATTTGGTCGGGTCTACTTTGTTTCCGGCACCCATACAACTGATGACGGGAATGTTGCGGATTTTTGCCTGTAGTATCAAGTCGATTTTTGCCGTTACCGTATCGACAGCATCCACAATATAGTCATAATCATCGGCGATCAGGCCTTGCGCCGTTTCCGGCATATAGAACTGTTGAAAGGTGGTCACTTCGGCTTTGGGGTTGATTTCTAAAATGCGCTCTTTCATGACATCTACTTTGGGCCTGCCAATGGTTTTTTGCGTAGCATGCAATTGCCGGTTAAGATTGGTCAGGCAGATGCAGTCATCGTCGATCAGCACGAATTTGCCGACACCGGCGCGGACTAATCCTTCCACTGTGAACGAGCCGACACCGCCGATCCCGAACACAGCCACCTTGCTGTGCTTGAGTTTCTCCAGGGCCTCAGGCCCGATCAACATTTCTGTACGTGAAAATGGGTGTAACATTGTATCGTCCTTTCAACAATTGGTTTATTTTTCCACAAAACCTCGACTGCGCAGCGCGATGACAATGCGTCTGAGAAGCAATGGCGATTTGTACGACGTAAAAATCAAATTTGGTTCGGTTTTGTAATTTATTATATCATACAGAAAGAAAAACGGAGAATAGAGTAGTATTGGGGTTTTGGAGTTCTGGCGGGTGGAAACTTATATTTCTGGATTAACAAGTAGCAGGATTTTTCATACTTTTGTCAAATGGGGAAGCATGGAAAGCTGAATGGAGGCAATAGGATGATTACGAACTTCGAAGAAATTGTAAAATGCGCACAGGAAAAAGGACCGAAAACCATAGCCGTTGCTGTTGCGCAAGACCTGGATGTTTTACTGGCGGTGAAAAATGCCAATGATTTAGGCATCGCCACCGCGATTTTGGTTGGCGATGAGGCGGAAATCCGGAAAATCGCCCAAGACAACCAGATCAGTTTGGATGGCTTTACGATTGTCAACCAAACCGACAAAGTGGAAGCTTGTAGAACTGCAGTACTGCTTGTTTCCAGCGGCAAAGCGCAAGTATTGATGAAAGGGATCATCGATACGGCGATTATCTTAAAGGCTGTGTTGGATAAAGAAATTGGCCTGCGGACTGACAATGTCCTGTCCCATGTTGCCGTAGCGGATGTTGATGGCTATGACCGCTTGTTCTATATTACCGATGCGGCAATGAACATTGCTCCGGATGCAGCCACAAAAAAACAAATTGTGGAAAATGGGATACAGGTCGCGAACGCATTGGGAAATGATTGTCCCAAGGTCGCTTGTGTCTGTGCCGTAGAGAAAGTGAACCCGAAGATGCAGGCTACGCTGGACGCTGCGGAACTTGTGAAAATGAACGAAAGCGGCGAATTAACAGGCTGTATCGTGGCAGGTCCTTTTGCGCTGGATAATGCAGTGTCTGCGGAGGCTGCCAAACATAAAGGAATTTCTGATCCTGTAGCCGGCCACGCGGATATCTTGCTGATGCCGTTTATTGAAGCAGGTAATATGCTGTACAAGTCGATTGTTTTCTTTGCCCGCGGGAAGATCGCCGGCATTGTTGTTGGTGCAAAAGCACCAATCGTGCTGACCTCCAGAGCCGATTCGGATATCGCAAAACTAAATTCCATTGCGATCGGCGTTTTGATGGCAAGCAATTATGCAGAGAAGCGCGGCGCATAAAGGACAGGTAAGCGGAGGCCCGTTTTTGCCTGGTTGTTCAAACCCAGCCCCTGTGTAATGAGAAAAAGCAGCTATTTGTTCCGAAAACAAATAACTGCTTTTTCTGTGTTTGTAAAAGAAAGATCAGCAAAATGAAATCACAATGATTTTAATTTGGAAATGTTAATCATCCATGGCGTTTTCAATGACAGCGGCAACCAAACCCATAATGACGCTCATTTCCTGGTCGTGACGTTCATTTTCCTGGCGTTGCCGTTCTTGCCATTCCCATTCGTTTTCGTTATCGCGGCGTTGCATTTCCTGCTCATGACGTTCATTTTCTTCCTGCATTCTGCGGTCCTTGTCCGAACCCTGTTGCTGTGGGCCTTCGTTTTTATATTGGCGTTGGTCATTGCCGTTATTTTGATTTTGATGGTGGCTGTTATCGTTATTTACATCTTGCCGTTGCGTGTTAGCCGGTCGTTTTTGCTGTTGTTGCTGCTGTTGGTCATCGGGCCGCGGAGCCGCTGCGAAGATGGAGCTGTTTGTTCCGAACAGCAATAGTCCGGCGACTGTAAAAACTGCCAGTTTTTGTAGTAGTTTGTTCATGGTAATACTCTCCTCGTTCTCTTTCAACTTGATTGTTATTTGTCTGTAGGCTGGTTCTTTCGATTACAAAAAAGGGGGTGGTGTAAGCTGCAAGGAAAATCAAACCTACGGACCAATCATACACCTGCTTTCTTGGAATTATGTTAGAAGAATACGTGAAAACTTGTAAAATAAATTGACGGTGATGAGAACTAAGGGTAAAATAAGGATAAATAAATAATTGTCCTGACCGGCAGGGTACGCCTTTCCGGGAGGGAGGTTTGGGACTACCTGCGGAAAAGAGTTTTCTCTGATCTTAGGGGCAGACAGAGTACCTGTTTTTGCCGATAAAACCTTCCATGACGGAGGGTTTTTCTTTTTTACGCGGACAAAGTTGCAACCACAGGAAAGGGGCACAACAATGTATAATTGCAAATCAAAAATTGCCACCGAATTTATTGACGACCAGGAAATTTTGGACACACTGGAATATGCCCGGAACAACAAAAGCAACCGGGAACTTATTAACAGCATTTTGGAACGGGCGAAAGACTGTAAAGGCTTGACCCACCGTGAGGCGGCAGTTCTTCTGGAATGTGATTTGGAAGACGAGAATGAAAAAATGATGTCTTTGGCCAAAGAAATCAAACAAAAATTGTATGGGAACCGCATCGTAATGTTTGCGCCTTTATACCTTTCCAATTATTGCGTAAACGGCTGTGTATACTGTCCTTACCATCATAAGAACAAGACGATTTCCCGCAAAAAACTTTCCCAGGAAGATATTGCGCGCGAGGTAGTAGCGTTGCAGGATATGGGGCATAAGCGGCTGGCGTTGGAAACGGGGGAAGACCCTGTTAACAATCCGATCGAATACGTATTGGACAGCATCAAGACCATTTACAGCATCAAACATAAGAATGGGGCCATCCGGCGTGTGAATGTCAATATTGCTGCAACAACAGTGGAAAACTACCGCAAACTGAAGGACGCGGGGATCGGCACGTATATTCTTTTTCAGGAGACCTATCATAAAAAATCGTACGAAGAACTGCATCCGACGGGACCCAAAAGCGACTACGCCTACCATACCGAAGCGATGGACCGCGCCATGGAAGGCGGGATCGATGATGTTGGCCTGGGTGTTTTGTTCGGCTTGAATATGTACCGCTATGATTTTGTCGGTTTGCTCATGCATGCCGAACATTTGGAGGCGGCCATGGGAGTCGGACCGCACACCATCAGCGTACCGCGGATTCGCCCGGCCGATGATATCAACCCGGAAGATTTTAGTGATGCGATTTCTGATGAGATCTTTGCGAAAATCGTCACGGTGCTTCGCATTGCGGTTCCCTACACCGGCATGATCGTTTCGACCCGTGAATCGCAAAAGACGCGTGAGCGTGTGCTGCAATTAGGAATAAGCCAAATCAGCGGCGGCTCCAGAACCAGCGTCGGCGGGTATGTGGAACCGGAACCGGAAGAAGATAACTCGGCGCAGTTTGATGTGAACGATACGCGGACCCTTGACGAAATTGTGAATTGGCTGTTGACTTTGGGCTACATTCCCAGTTTCTGCACCGCCTGCTATCGGGAAGGACGGACGGGGGACCGGTTTATGAGCCTTGTAAAATCCGGACAAATTGCGAACTGCTGCCAGCCCAATGCCCTGATGACGCTCAAAGAATATTTGGAAGACTACGCTTCGGCAGATACCAAAGCAAAGGGCGAAGTGGTGATTGCCAATGAAATCCCTCGTATTACCAACGACAAAGTCCGGGCAATTGCCATCGATCATTTGACAGAACTTACGGACGGAAAACGCGATTTCCGTTTCTGACAGGGAACACTGGCGAAGCGGCGGACGGTTCAATTGGCAGCTACAATGCCGCAACCCGAAATTATAATCGAGGCAGAGCTGACACCTTTGATAGGGGTGTCAGTTTTGTTTTGGAGCTGCAATGGAATTGGCGGCAGTCATTCGGCCCGGATGGTTCCAAGCATTTCTTCTCCAATAACAGAAAAAAGGATTTTTACCACTTCGGCCGAATGAAATTTAATATATGTATAGTTTTAGGCAGCGCTCTCTGATGCTGGGATAGCGTCGATAGTTTGCCGATACCACAGCTTGTTACCCAAAATACAATCGTTACGAGGAGTGGGAATGGATGAAAAAAACGTTATTCGATCAAACCCAAATTGGCGGGATGAAACTGAAAAACCGCTTTTTCCGTTCGGCGACTTATGACGGCGTTGCCGGCGAAGGCGGACATTGGACGGAACCACTGTTTCAAGTGTATGAAAACCTGGCGAAGGGCGGAGTCGGGACCATCATCACCGGCCTTACGGCGGTGGATGGTTCGGAACAGCTAATGCCCGGCCAGGCGGGCCTATACGATGATTCGTTTATTGGCGAATATCACCAACTTGCTGAACGGGTTCATGCCCATGGAGCCAATATAGTGGTGCAATTGGCGTGTTTGGGATCGCAGTCTTTTTATAAAAAAGGCAGCGGCAAGACGCTATGGGGACCTAGCGCGGTGGAGGATTTGGCTTACAAAGTAACGCCAAATGAAATGACAAAACAGGACATCTTGTTTGTCCAGGAAGCGTTTGCCGCTGCCGCTCTTAGAGCGAAACAGGCTGGAGTTGACGGTGTCCAACTGCACGCAGCGCACGGATATTTGTTAAGTAAATTTCTGACGCCGTACTATAACCGTCGCAATGATGAATACGGCGGCAGCATTGAAAATCGGGCCAGGATGACAGTAGAGACCTATCGGGCAGTGCGGGAGAAGGTTGGCCCTGAGTATCCGATACTGGTAAAAATCAACAGTGAAGATTACATGGATCAGGGCATGACGTTTGCCGAGTGCCGGTATGTTTGCCAACGGTTGGCGGAACTGGGGATCAATGCAGTTGAGGTTAGCGGCGGCAGCAGTTCTTCGCGGTCCAACGAAGGGTCGGCCCGGAAAATTTCGCCGGAACAGGAATCGTACTATAAAACTTACGCGGCTGAAATAGCGAAAGAAATCGGTGTTCCGGTTATTTCGGTAGGCGGTCATCGGGATTTTGCCTCGCTGACGGAGATCGTAAATGAAACCCCCATTGCATACATTGCCTTATGCCGCCCGTTGATTTACGAAAATGACTTGATTACCCGCTGGCAAAATGGCGACTTGGGACGGGCCAAATGCGTTTCCTGCAATAAATGTTTTCGTATCGGCGGAACAAGGTGTGTATTTAATAAAAAAGCTGAGGATTGAAAAAATTCTTTTGATTTGCAATATATCTACAGGTTATAATAGTCCGGGGAGGGTGATACATGCACAAAATAATGAAAATCGATATTGTCACCAGACCGGATAAGCTGAACGAATTAAAGGAAGCGATGAACGCCATCGGAGTGGCCGGGATGACGATTAGTCAAGCGTATGGCTGCGGCCTGACCAAAGGACATAAAGAAGTGTACCGGGGGCGTGAATTTTCCATCAATCTCCTGCCGAAGATTAAAGTTGAGATTGTTGTTTGCGAAGTGCCGGTTGAAAAGGTAGTCGAAACAGCGCAAAAAGTTCTGCGAACCGGTGAACTGGGAGACGGGAAAATCTTCATCTATCCGCTTGAAAATGCAGTTCGCATCCGCACCGGCGAAGAAGGATGTTTGGCGATTATGGATCCGAAGGACCAGGAATAAATTTTGCGAAAATAGGCTATTCACAAAAACTTTTTTGTGTTATACTCGTATTGTTCTTGGAATGGAATAAAAATTGTGGCAAAGCTGCCACCACTTGTTCTGCGAATAAAATAAAAAATCGTGGCGATGTTGCCACCATTGATGAGCATATGCTGATAGTATGCTTGTTAATGGTGGCTTTATTTTTTTGAACAACATTCGCCGACGCAGAAGAAATGAATATGGAGGTAGGAGAGAGGAATGGAAACATCGGTTAGTTCAATAGCCATAGGGTTAGATACGGTATGGGTGTTACTGTGCGCTGCACTGGTATTTTTTATGGAAGCTGGGTTTGCCGCATTAGAGGCTGGATTTATTCATAGCCGTAATTCATTGAATATTATCATGAAAGTGCTTATGGATTGTACTGTAGGCATTATTGGTTACTTCCTGTTGGGTTTTGCCATCATGTATGGTGTTGATAAAGCCGGCTTGATTGGTTTTTCCGGCATTGGACTTTCCGGGGATTATTCCGCTGTTGGCTTAAAAATTCCTCTGTACGCTTTTTGGCTGTTCCAGGCTGCGTTTGCGATTGCGATGGCGACCATTGTTTCCGGTGCAGTGGCTGAGCGGATGAAGTTTGCTCCGTATATCGTGTTTTCTTTTTTGGCAACAGTACTCATTTATCCGATTGCAGGCCATTGGGTCTGGAATAGCGGCGGCTGGTTGAACCAGCTGGGCATGCTGGATTTTGCCGGTTCGGCAGTCGTCCATTCTTTGGGCGGCTGGGCTGCATTAGCTGCTGTTTTGGTACTTGGACCGAGAAATAACCGCTTTCTTAAAGATGGAACGATCACAGTTATGCCGGGCCATAACTTGCCGTTGGCTGCTTTGGGCGCGTTTATCCTTTGGTTCGGTTGGTTTGGTTTCAACCCGGGCAGTACGTTGTCCGGACTGGATTTGAATATCGCCAGGATAGCCGTGAACACAAACTTGTCGGCTGCGGCAGGCGGTACGATGGCTGCATTGGTTACTTTGGCGAAATTTGGCAAAGCAGATCCCAGTATGGCGATCAACGGAGCGTTAGGCGGTTTGGTTGCAATTACAGCCAGCTGTGCGTATGTTGAACCGGTTAGTTCGTTGCTGATCGGCGCTGTTGCCGGCGTACTGATTGTTCTTGCGGTTCCTTTCTTCGATTCGTTGCGGGCTGATGATCCTGTCGGTGCGATTGCGGTGCATGGTGTTTGCGGTACGTTCGGAACGATTGCCGTGGGTATTTTTGCCGAACAGGGCGGACTATTGTATGGCGGCGGTTTTCATTTGCTGGGCGTACAACTGTTAGGGGTAGTTGCGGTATCTTTGTGGGGCTTCGGATCCACGTATGCCGTGTTTAGCGTGCTCAAGAAAACTGTAGGAATCCGGGTAACCAAAGAAGAGGAAATCATGGGGTTGGATATGAGCGAGCATGGCATGGCTTCCTATAACGAATTGGAGCATCCGACGCTGGGAGGATATATCCAACAACTGCCGGTTCCCCATGCGAATCCGCTATTGATCAAAAAAGAAGACGTCACAACGGCTTAATGCGAATTAAGTTTCGCTTCCCATAGTAGACAAGAAATAAGACAAAGGGAAATTCCCTTGTCTTATTTTTTTGCCGGGAAAAAGTAGTTTGGCGGCCAGGACGGAAGGAACGGTATATATAAAGTGGAATTATGTATAACAATAGAATCCGTGTTTTGCCGAAAGGGGTTATTGTGTGAAAATTTTAGCTTTGAATGGAAGCCACCGGGGCGAAGCTGGTTGTACGCAATGGCTGCTGAATAAAATGGCTGAAGGGGCGATAGAAGGGGGAGCGGAATTCGAAATCGTTACTTTGGCCAATCATGAGATTGCTCCTTGTACCGGCTGTGAAATTTGTCATACGCCGGAGCATTACTTGAAGTGCGTTTTTGCGGAAACCGATGAGGTGGAGGCTATCCATGCGAAAATGAGGGCGGCGGATATTTACATTTTTGCAACACCGGTCTATGTTTTTACTCTGTCAGGACTGATGAAAATTTTTTTGGACCGGCTTAACAGCACACTTGGTTCGAGCGAATTATGCGTAACGAAAAGCGGTTTGTTTTTTGGCAAAGTGGACCCCGCTTTCCATTCCAAGCCGTTTGTTGTGTTAACCTGCTGCGGCAATGTGGAGAACGAAACGGTGAAGAATATTGCGGCCTATTTCAAAACTTTTTCAAAATTCTTAGATGCGCCGATTGTGGGGGTTTTGACGCGCAAATCGATTGGCGTCATGGGGATTGGCAACGGACAAGAAAAGAAGGAACAAAAACCGGTGATCACCGAAGTAATCGATGCCTATATACAAGCAGGGCGGGAATTGGCTTTGCAAGGCCGGATTACACAAGGAACGCAGAAGAAGGCGAACCAGGAGATATTAGGCATCCCTTTTTTTCGTGTGCTTATGAGTTTCCGGTTTTTAAAAGAGATGGTTGTTCGCAGAATCCGGGACAACAAGCAATAAGATGGAGCATTGGTTGTTCATAAATATGGGGAGGAGGAAAGCGTATGTTGGTTAATATCGTGTTCTTTCCACCGATCAAACCAGGGAAAGAGGAAGAGTTCAAACAGTGGTTTGTCTGGTCTAATGAAGAGTTTATTAAACAGGAGGGGTTTGTTCGCCGCAAATTGTTGGTTCCGCGCGGTGGAGGAAATTATGTTTCAGTGGTAGAATTTACAAATGCGGAGGCTTTGCAAGCAATACAAAAAAGTCCCATCCATGCGGAAGCGCAGCAGAAAGTATTGCCGTTGCTGGACGGCGAACTAAAGCTGCAGATGTATGAGACCGTGGACCTATAATAGAAAACTAAAATTAAATCAATAAAAATCGCGGATCGACATAATTCTGTCACAATTGTGTTTTATACTGTTACTGTAGCGACGGCACTTTTGTGAAAACTTGAAATTGTAGGAGGCTCCTTATGCGTAAGTATAAACGGTATATGGCGAAGCTGGTTCCGGTCGTAATGCTGTTAACCATGGCATCCCCGGTATTTGCCG
>Ga0316604_10000339_pt1 | contig 62555 bp, 55 predicted proteins | sample OWC_soil_day20_C_FD_207650 | JGI IMG/M metagenome (GOLD analysis project Ga0316604, IMG submission 207650) | Wetland soil microbial communities from Old Woman Creek delta, Ohio, United States - OWC_soil_day20_CT | ecosystem: Environmental > Terrestrial > Soil > Wetlands | place: USA: Ohio...
TTACCTATGACGACACAAGTAGTAATGAACAACCGACCTTCTTCTCTAGATTAGGCCCATTACCAAGATTAGTTTATCATCTTTTTACTAACATTCAAACTGGTATAAAGATCGGGGTCATACTAGTCCGGATAATTCCGGTTTCAGTGTCCGGATGTGAACGAAATACACCGGCGGCTCATGCCATCTGGAGGCACGTAACTCTCTGGAACCGGAATATTCAATTATAATACAAAAACTTTGTATATTTTCATTCCATACTCTTATTTTCTTTCACTAAAGCCAGAACAGTGTCAAGTTGTAATTACGATACACCTTAAACAGTGTTGCGTTTTGTTACATTCCGTTTACTAAACTCAAACACCAATCAAACACCAAGTGCCAATTCATATACAACTAAATGCCCGTATCATCGGCTTTCTTCGAGTATCGGTATTTATGTTCTCGAAATTGATTTTTTCCTGTTCTTTCACACTCTCTTGACTCCTATTTTCGTGTAAAAGTATAACTTTCCGTTTGGGGGTCGACCCCCGTACAAAAAATTCGCCTAAAACTCACGTCTAGGCGAACATAAACCTCACTCATTAAATTTATCCCAAACCTATAAAACCTTATATATCAAGTCTTTTTCCGCTCTAGCAACGCCACGCACTCAACGTGCGTTTTGATAGATAAGTGATACTGATACGCGAAATTAGAGTTTCGCGTAAAGGTTCGACCCCGCTTTACTTTGCCCAGTAAAAATCCCATAAAGCGAATATATCTTAGTCTCATTGTCTAGATTCAATCATAGCCACTTTACTCCCTGTCAACAATGTCTGGTTAGTTTCTCCACTTTCAATTTTTGTTGTTTCAATTTGAACAGCAATCCGCTTAAGCATGCCTTCAGTAATTTGTCCGGTGTGCTCAACTATACGTTCTTTACTTTGCAGAAATCCGCTAATAATCTGACTTTGTCTTTGTGCAACTGAGCTTAATTGCATTGTGTAATGCTTAGACTGCAAAGCCATATCATCTTCAATTCTTTTTTGATACAAAGTATGAGCTGGTGTGCCTATTTCATAACGGTCAAGCAAAGCTAAAAGCTGAGGAAGTTTTTCAGTATTATATCTATCATCATCTTCTTCGATTTTTTTGCCTAGTTCTTGATAAAAGGTTTCTATTTCTTTAATTATCTGAATAGACCCATTTTCAATAATCTGCAAACGTCGCTCTGCTACCTCAGTAAGTTTTTCTTGTACTGTAATGATGGTTTGCGCCATATTATGCAACCCTCTTGCCGTAGCTTCTTCTAACGCGAGCTTACTTTTAGTTTCAAACTCTAGAAATTCTAGTCTTGCATTTTTCATAAGTTCTATTCGCTCATTTTCCATGCCTGCTAAACGTAGTTTTGTATCAGCTTCAATCTCGGCAACTTTAACTTTATCAGGCTCATAAGTAGTATTTGATGTGAAACGACCACCACCTGAGGAACCGCCACCAAACCACCCCTTGATAATTCCTCCAACCGTGCCAAAAAGCCCCATGCTATCAATCCTCTCCACCTTTATCGCACTACCATAAAGCATTGCATCAAAAAACTTTTCAACTTGCCTGCTCCTAAATCTACCTAATGTACAGGTATTAGCGAAATGTTCACAGTTATTAAATATCAAATTATAATCCTTATCTCCAAGACATGCTCTAGCATATAATATAATATGTTCAACTGGATATAGATCTGCCAATTCCTTTTCTGTGTACTCCTTTGTCTCTAACCTATCACCACGCAGAAAATCCTGCAAATTAGTTTTGATGACTTCGTTTTTAGCCCAATCTAAAATATTATCGTTATCTGTTCCAGTAAAGTGAATTACCTCTTCATCAGCAATATATATACCATGATGATTGTACAACCCACGGCAAACTCTGATATGATTGCCCGGTTGTGGTTTCGAACAATTCCATATCTCTACTGGATCTGCATCAAATACAATTGACAAATCCGGATTTGAAAGTATTCTCATGCCTTCATCAAATCCTTTCGCATCTTAAATACAAGCGCATTGTACTCCTTTTCACGTCGCTGCAGAGCATCACTATACGCTTTGCTGTCTGATATATATACCTCAAAATTTTGGCGTTTCAAATCAGCAAATTGTATTAAGACATCCTCAGATATTTTTAATAGGTTTTTATCTTTTATAAAATACAAAATTTCATCAACTTGTATATCCAACAATGGTTCTGCCCATTTTAGCAGAAACAATCGATCTTCCGTATCATCAATTGAAAAAATTATCTGCTGTAATTTTTGCTGTAATGAAACAGTTAGTTTATACAATTCATTTTCTGTTTCAAATTTTTCTTGTAAGTCTCCGCCAGACTGAAATGCAAATTTTTGATAAATATTTTTTCGTTCTTCTATGTAAAACTTGTCAATACCCTGCTTATATATTTGTAATAATGCTAGTACTTGTTCCGCAAAAGTAGTTTCATTTTCTTTATCCGCAAGTAAATGGTTTTTAAGCCCTCTTGCAATTATTGACACGAATTGGTTTTCAATGATAAATCGCTTTTTTTGCCAGTCTTCATACCAACTGCAATAGACTTCTTCTTCAATGCTGTCTTCTGTACAAGTTGCTTTTAAATCCTCTTTTAATTTTGTCTTAAAAGTTTTATAATCTTCATTCCAACTTCCCCACAGATTTACTGCATTGACAACAAACCGCCTGTTCTTTTCAAAAAATTCAATTTTGCATAGAGCACGCTTAATAATAGTTACAATATTTTCAACAACAAATAAAAAACTGGCACGTTTTTCACTTTCTAAGATTGCAAGCTCATAAACTGCATTGTCACCGTTATTGATATCTTCAATTCGGTCTTCAATGCTTTCGGCCTGATGTTTAATCGCTAAAATCTGAGCATTTACATTATTCAAACCAATTTCTAAATGTTTTTTCAAGAAAGTCTGTCGTTGTGATAATAACTCATTTTCACTCTCAGTCAGATGCGGATTTTCTTCATATTTTCGGCTAAGTTTCAAGCCAATCACATTAAAATCACGAAGTACTTCACTCTTTACATTTTCATAATAACGTAATTTATCCATAAATTCGTCAATTATTGAAATAACCGCTTGATAATACTTTATAATCGAAGAGTCAATTTCTTTCACTTTATATTTTGCAAGCAAGGGCTGATGATCAAAAGTCGAGGATAATAGTACATTTTGTTGCAAATTATTAATGCGTTCTTGTATCTGAGCTAAATGTTGCAATAATACCGGTTTTTCAAAGTAGATTTTTTTGTATAGCTCAGTAATTGCATTCTCTGTAAATACAGGCTCTAAACCATTATTTACAAAAAGATTAAGAGTAAATTGCAACCGTTCAGTTTCTGTGTAAACTTTATTGTCCATAGATACATTCTGAGAATACGCTCCGTCCGTTAACATATAGCAACAAGGCAAAATATAATTACTCCAATTTGACGTGGAGCAATCGTATAAATCAAGTCCCGTACCATTATAGCCAGACATATCACAATACCAAAGCCGTTCTCCTTTAATATAATATCGATCTCCTTGGTGAAACGGAAAAGTCTTATCTGAAATCATAAGCTTGAAATCATCAAATCTAGCTAATTTCCATTCAGTAAACCCATCAATTGAAAGTTTTTTTAGTATTCTACCGACGTCTTCAATAGTATAATTTTCATTAGGCGATTTTTTCCATTCAAGATAATCTAAATTGGCCCATAAAATACCAGTCATTTTATCCATAAGTACCTTGGGCTTATTTTTAAAGAAAAACCAACGCTGATTTTTTATCGCCTTCAAAATCTTATGAATACCCGTTCCTGATAAATTATGAATCTCTTCATTTATTATATTTAAATCTCTCTCAATTAAGGAAAGCTTTACTTGTATTTCATTCTTTTGTACTGATAAATTAGCTTGTTTCATATTTAAACTGGTAATCTTTTTAGCATTATTCTCGTTTTCAATTCCCTCACACGTTTCTTCAATTTCTCTAACTTTAGCTAGGACTTCATCTCTTTGTACGGTTAATACATTCAATTCACTCATGTATGGTGTGTACCTCCGTTTTTTATTAAAACATCCAAATCACCATTATATATTGTGTTTTTGGTAAAATTCACTTCAAAAGACTTTCCGCAGAACACTAGCACTTCCTTTGTGTACTCTCTTAACATCCAAATTTTATACATTGCTAGATAGGACTCGTCTTTATCTGGGTCATTAAAAAATTTCTTATCATTGTGAGCAAACAATTTATCACGTCTCATTTTTATGATTTTAACTGCTGATGAAAGACACTCATCCGCTTCAAGCTTATATTTAAATTCATCAAGCTGCTTTTCGAAGGAATTTCTGTCATCTAACAAATTGCTGTGCTTTCTACACTTGTCAATTAGTTGTGGTATACTTTTCGATTGTTTGTCGTCATCAAATAGCCTTGAAAGATTCATCATCATACTATCAATAGTAGCGGCATGAGTGGTTTTTAGAAAATTTATTCCAATGTTTTCCTGCCGAGCTATAGGCAGTATCTTATCAAGGTGCAGATATACTTCAATCATATCTGCCAAATATACGTAATGGTCATAGTATGATTCAATTTCAGTCTTCATATTTTCTAACATGTTTTCTTTAGTTCCCATTATTTTTCCTTACTTCACATATAATTTTACTAACCCGATTATTTGACCCTGTCAAACAACGGAGTCCCCGGAATAACCAAATCCGCAAAGCGGTCTAAAAACAACTGCAGTCCTTACGCCGTAACTTGCAGATTGTGGATCAAATGCTGGAGCGAATTTCATCACAATCACAAGAACATCATGACGTACTCACACAACTTCAAACTCAGTTACTTTCTACGGTCTGCGATCTGCTGGTCCAACAGACAACGATGTATAAAACTCGCAACCATCGGGCGAGCGACCGGATCGTTAATCTTCCTCAACCGCACATTCGGCCGATTGTTCGGGGTAAAGCCGGAGCTGTCTTCAATTTTGGCGCCAAGGTAGCGATTATCATTTCATATAATTTGAAGTACTATGGTCGTAGAAAGTTACTATCTCGATTTTCTCCTTACGATTTTTTAATATCTTAAACTCAAAGCGGGCTGGAATTCCTCCTTCAAGTTTAAAACCTCTGTGCGAATGTTCTGTACCATGTAATTTACCTCGATTGCCTGGAAGCGACTGAGCATCCTCGGCATCGTTCATAATTTTTAGTTCTCTTTCTACGATGAGCTTGTTGTCTAAGTTTAATTTAGCAACTTGGCGAGCTACCTTTGGCGGAATAATCAGATGTTCAAAATGAATAGACCATTTTTCTGCTATTTCTTTGTGTCTTTTTCCTGCTTCTTTTTCATATAATGTGGCTTTAACTTCCGCATCTTCCGCCAGAGCCTTATTGCGGTTTACCAAATCCTTGTTTTCATTTACAAGCTGAAGGTTTTGGGCTTCGTATCCTTCGATTTGTGAAGACGCATATTTAAGCAATTGTTCTTGCTCATCATAGAGGTCATTAGTTTGGTTCAGCTTCTTTTGAAGTTCGTCGACCTTGGTCATTTCAGACGCTAACTGCCTTCTTGTATGTTCCACTTCTTCAGCGTTGGTCAATGCTTGCAACAGATTAATTTGCAAGTTTTCCACGTTGTCCTGAGCGTCGAACAACTGTTTTTTGATCTTAGATTGAGCTTTGAAATAATGCTCTTTTTGCTCTTCAGCGTTCTTCCTTCTCTTCTTCTCTGCTTCAAGTTGCGCACTTAAAGTTGCCATTTGCTGATTGACGTTATGCAGCATGGACTCAGTACTATTAACTTGGCTGAAAGCCGCATCTCTTTCAGCCATCAAATTCAAGAAGCGTCGGTCTTCTTCGTCTATCGATATGCGGTTAATCTTCGGCACCCAACTCGGTAGCTCGTCGTCAGCCGGCGAAAGATATCGTCCATTGCTTGCCACAGCAAACCAAACATTTTGCGCAAGCATCTCCTGGTCGATTTTATCAGACCCTCTTAACATTTGCCAAGATCCGATGCCCAGTAGGGCAAGCCATCCAACAGGACCGGTAATAAAGGCTACAAGTGAAGAAGCCCCTGTATAAACAGCAAAAGGAAGAGTAATTCCGAGCATCGTTGTGAATACGGCATGAATTATCGTTGTCAATGCTACGAAAGATCCGAAACCAGCTGTACTTGCCACGCTGATCAGCAAGGCCGGGGTGCCAGCTTTTAGTAATGTTTCTCGCATGGACTGTCCAGTAAGAGTTTCTACTTTTAGCATTTCTTGTATCTTCTGTCTTTGTTCCAAACTCATAGATGCTATTTGAGAATCCAGTTCTTCAGACATTTTGTCTGCCTGCTTTTTATTTTGTTTTTTAAGTTCATTTTGGATATTATTGAGAATTCTTTCGTGGAATTTATTATAGATGCTGTCAGCTTTTTGTTCAGGAGTTAGGTCTTCGTAGATGTCTCTAAAAATCTTGTATGCTTTTTCTACAGTGTTCACGGTAATCATTTCTTCGGATGCGTCTCTGTTCGAATCGGAGCGATGACGTATAACTTCTTTGAGTCGACGGTCGAGATCTCCACGAGAGAGTTTAGCAAGATGAGTTTTCTTTTCCGCAACAAGTTCCTGGACTTCTTTAACTTCTGGTTCCTCGAAATATTCTTTTTTACCTAAGACGTTAGTGATCCAATTTATTGATTTGACGGTAGTGAGCTTTGCCTTGTTGCCAAAAACGCTTAGAACTTTACCCATGGTGATCGTTTCCAGCAAAGCAATTTGATCCGCAATTTGGTCGTCCGGCGCATTTTTAAACCCATCAAATATATTAGCCATAATTCTCCCCCAAAACGAACAAAGTTTCTATATTTTATTACCCTTGCATGTAAACTAGCTACTACTGCTCTATTCTTACAAACATAGCCTGCAACTTCATGAAACCGGTTGCCTCAAGATTTTGTCCGAGTTCCCGTAGGAAAATTTCAAACAGTACCAAGTTAGGATTATCCAATTATTTTAGATGCCTTATATTTAGGATGACGAGTTAAGTATATCTCTTGAATAAGAGGCTTTGCATTTTTCCTGTATTGAACAAACATTCTTCCTTCTTGAGATATGCGATATTCCCAAATATTTTCATTCTTAAGACCATTAAATTTTTTTACATTTACTCCATTACCAGGTGGCAATTTCCAGTCAATTACTTTCAATACTTTAAACACTCTTTCGTCCAGTTTATTGCCAAGTAACTCTTTTAATGCCACAGGCGAAAATTCAATATCAGGAAATACAGAAATTAACAAGTCCTTAAAGTTGGACGGTATCTGTGATGAAGCTAAGTAATCTATATGCGCAGAGAGTCGTTGGTTGTCTTCTTCAATTAAATCAATATATTCCGTATAAGTGCGGAATTCTTCAGCAATTTTGTTATATTGTTCTTTGTTGTAAATTGCATTATTCAGATGTATTACGAGTTGTGCATCAGACACAGGTTTATGAAGATAATCAATTTTATACTGGTAAGCCTCTTTTATTACTTGCGTCCGATCCTCAGCAGTAAGCAAAGTAATTGGCAATCCCGGTGCATATTCTCTAATCTTTGGCAATGCTTGTATTCCACTCTCACTACTTTTAAAGTCTACGTCAAGTAAAAGTAGATCTATTGAATATGGGGCATTATATAAAAAATCTTTTAAGTCAGTTGTATCACAAAATTGTTCAATTATAACCCCTGGTATTTCTCGAGTTAGAACTTGTTCAATACCTTCGCGTACACTATCTTCATCATCTGCTACTCCTACAATAAGCTTATTCATAATAATCCTCCTCTGATCCTTAAAATCATATACTTGACTGACCTACTTTAACGATAGGAAACATTATTTGTGTTCTTGCTCCTATCTCCCCTATATCATTTTCATAATTGCTAGCATAAATCTTTCCGCCAAGATATTGAACGAAGAAGGATATATACTGAGTTCCTTCTCCATGCCTCGATCCCAATGTTTTGTCCGCACTTAAAATTCTTTCTTTATAAATTTTGTTTAAAATGTCTTCAGAAAAGCCTCCAGCATTGTCTGAAACCTGAATAGTTAGAAATTGTTGTCTTGCAAACGAATCAAGAAAAAAACAGACATCTACTTTCCCTTTATAAGGACGACCAGTTTCCCGCATATCATCTTTTTTTCGTTCAATAGCTTGTCTTGAATTTGAAATCAAATTTAAGACGATACTGTATAACCTGTGATCGTTACTTTTGCAAAAAATCCGAGTCCAATCCTCTTTACTTGGAAGTTCATAATAATTAAATTCGCACCATCTAGTCTTAAAGAAAGATGGCGGAAATTTTTCAAAAATTATCTTATATAAATCCGCTACGCAAGATTCTTTAATTTCAATATCCATTGTTGTGGGGAGTTGCTCCAGATGTAATAAAACTTTATTTTTGAATGGTGAAATCACCTGTTCGTAAACAAATTTGTCTAATTCACCCATACCCAACTCATTAAATTTATTTTTTAGATCATGGCGGTCACTTTTTAGAATATTCTGCATCATAGATTGCCAAGAGAATTCTAATGATTGTAAGTCTTGCTTAGAGTCAATAACTGCCTTTCTGCGAAAATCTTCAAACATATGGTTATACATTCCTTTGAAGCGCTCCAAAGCATGATTTTCTACTTCTAGTTCTCTCCGCTCTCTTTCCGTCTTATCTACCGGCGATTCTTTATCATGAGAATATAGAAGAATAAAAACCAAAATATTAATTAACTCGATTACATATTCCCATTTTCCACTGTATGTAATATAAGTCATTATTTCAAAATTCCAGATAAAGGATGTAAATATGAATGCCTTATGTCCCCCATACCTCCAGACAATCCAAATACTACAACATATTATAGCTGTAAAGACTACAATGAAACCATTTACTACTCCTGGCAACGGCGTATCATATACAATAAAGCTCATACAAGATTGTACACTTGGTATTTGAAAGACAAACGGAAATATAAATGAAAGAAAAACACCCCATAAAAGTGTGGTTTTGTCACGTTTCAAACGATAAGTTACTCTTTTTATAATTTTGTCCACCAAATAACCTCCCTGAGGTTTCTATAAATTTAACTCTAATTTGTTTCTGTACATAGTTCGAGGTACGGTCAAAACTTTGATAAGATAAACCCTACACCAATAAGAGTTCCCCCCCCTACTGCTATAGCTATATGTATTTTGGTATTGGTTGTTTCTAGCTTTTTCATCAACTCGCGCTGAGTAGTTTCATTATAATGTTGCTGCTCCTTAACCTGTTGCAGCAACAAAGCCTGTTGCGCAACCATACCTTCGATACTTTTACGAACAGTATCTTGCTCGGAAGAAAACTTAACATTCGAGTATTCAATATCTTTTAATCTTTGATGAAAACTAATTTCATCAAACCGCCTTGTGAAAGTTTCCTGGGATGCCTTCAGCAACTTGAGATTATCCTGCGTAGAACGATACCATTCATTAATTTCTTCTTGAATAAGAGATAAGTTTTTCGGAATATTAGCCTCTGACAAAAACCTATCAAGTTTAGATGAAACCTGATTTGTGGCCTGAACTTGCTCTACCAATTGTTTTAATGTTTCATCGAGTTTGATTGTAAAGGTCACAAGGTGACCAATATCATCGAGGGCTTTTTCTTGGAACTCTCGGATTTTGTTTCTTGCCGTTTGAATATCTGCAGACGACGAACCAGTCATTTCAGAAATCTTGGCCATGTTATCATCGAGTTCTTCAATTGTTTTCTTCAGTTCGTTAAAATACTGCGTAAAATCGATAGATTGTATCTGTTGCTCAAGAGTAGCTATGGATTGCTCAGTCTTAGAAAATGCTTGGATCACGTGAGTGGCCGAAAGTAGTGCCTTTTCGCTAGCCATTCTAGCATATTCAACAAACTTATTGCCCTTTTCAAGGCTCATAGCTTCAATACGAATTTTAGCAATAATGTCATTGATTTCTTTTTCCATTGCTTGTAAGTTCACTTTACTACCCCCACAACTCTTGATTCACACGAGTAAGTTCCTGGTGCAAACCATCTAATTTATTCTTTAGCTTATCAATGTAAAGAACTTCAACTTCATCATTAAGCAAACTAGCCAATTCCTGGTCTTGAATATCAGCAAGAATTCGATTGTTTAATCTTCTCATTAGGCTAGCACAATCATCAATACTTAAATCCTTGTATCTACTATATAGAGTCCAGCCTGTACGCAAATCTTCAAGACCATCTTTCCGGTTGTATGCTGGATTTACCAAAAAAGTAAAGCTTCGCAGAAGATACAAAATTGGATTTTCGGATTCGCCCTCACTAATTAGACGGTTACAAGTACCACGTAGGTGACTTACATTGTCATGATAAGCTCCTGTTTCATCTTCTTTAATCCGTTGGTTCAACCAATATTCTACTTGGGAATAATCATAAAGAACGTTGCGGGCGCAAACCTGATTGCGAAGTTCCTCAACGTATTTCGCCTCGAAATATCCGTAAATTTCTTCAGCAAACTGTTCACTCCCTTGACTCCCTTTTTCCACTGTTCGGCGCATTAAATCGATTTGCGCTCTTCTTTTCTTTACAATTTTATCGTAGGTAAAATCAATTAACTTTTTCAGAGCAATTTTTATGGCTTCAGTTACCGTCTTCGCGTTCGTAATCTGGTGCAAATTTTGCTTCTTGATATATTCCGGAGATTCGTATCGGCTAAGATATTCAGCAAATTTATCCATATACTCATGGAGCGTCAACTTCGCGATCTTAGCGTTAATAACCTTAGACTTGTAATCAACTTCATAGTCTTTGATAACGCCTAAAATTGACAGGCGATATACAATTTTAAATGTATCACCGGGATTCAACATTTGGTAAAATGCGTCCTCGATAGCCTTTTGGGTAAAGTCTTTTCCTTCAACAAATCGATTTTGATGCTTCAATAGAAAATCGGTTGCCTTTTGAACAAATTCATTGGCGTCTTTACTTTTGTCTTTATGCTCTAACAATGCCTCACGCATCCGATCGCAAGCATTTCGACTAAGATTTTCCGAGCCTACTCTTCTACTCCAGCGCGTTAAGATAGAAAGTACCAACAGAGTCACCGCATTACCCTCAAAGTTTATAATGAAAAAGCGGGGTTTTTTTCCGCATTCCATGGTCTCTAACATGCTAGCCATAGAATTTTGTGTTTCCTCAATACGGTAATCGTTGAAGAATTCATATCCGGATTGGGTTCCCGTTTCTTCCATTCCAACAATAATTCGATCCCGGATCTGTTCCAACACAAGAAGCTTGGCTTCAATGTTTAACCGCTGACAAGATGATGCTTGAATTTCAAGATCAGTGGTGAACAATATTTTACCGTATAAAATGTTTGATTGACTTGTTCTATCCCAGCTATTTACCACTAAGCCTTCCTTGGTGCCCTTAAGACTAATTGAAACCCCAAAAATTTCTTCAATTTGATTGCGTATTGATGATTTAATACTATTTGTAAAATAGGATTTTGCTAAAAACAGAGCCTCTGCCTTTTTGTAATCAATTTCCTTTGAAGGATACGCATTATTATGAAACCAATCTAAAACAGTAAGATCTGGACTAGGTTTGTCCTCACTCCCTGGTTCATGCAAAATAATACATACAGACTTCTTCCTATCTCGCCCAGCTCGGCCTGCTTCCTGATAAAAAGCTTCAATAGAACTAGGCATGCAGGTATGAAGTGTATATCGAATATTAGGCTTATCCACCCCCATACCAAACGCTTTCGTTGCAACTAAAAGCGACAATTCATTTTCTTTAAACAAGCATTGATTTCTCTCGTTATCTTCACTATCGTCTTGACCAGTGAATTTACCGATAACGGGGGCAATAGGTGTCAATCGTTGGGTTAAAAACGAATAAAAACCGTTATACCATTGTGAAGAGTTAACACCAAATCCACCCCTTGCATGAGGACAAAACAATAATCCTGCGTTTGTTTTTCTTTCTGCTGGCCGGACGAAGTCAACAAAACTACTACCACTGCCTAACAAGGATGGAACTTTTTCTAAGCTTGTTATTGTACTTTCTTTGCGTGAAGAATACATAGCTTTTCGGTTATTGTTACTCGGAGGAAGTAGTTCTACATAGAAATTCAATTCATCGCGGCGGAATGATTTGGGAGTTATAACAGCCAACCGGTCTTTAATCCCTAACTCACGTTGTATGTCAGCCAGAACATCATAGGAAGCAGTCCCTGTTAAAGCCATCATCGTAATCGCACCGTCATCCGATGTTGGTACAAGCCTTCTCGCATTATCACCTAACCGCAAATAAGATGTACGGAAATCGTGCCCCCACTCCGATACACAGTGGGCCTCATCAACAATACAATAGTGACACCATTTACCGTTATCGCTTTTCATTTCCTGTAATGCAATACGGAAGTCATCAATTAACAAACGTTCGGGAGATAAGTAAAACAATTGATATTGACCGTTTTTAAAATCACCTATCGCCCTTTGTTTTTCTTCGGCAGTAAGATTGCTACTGATTGCAAAGCTCACATCAATTCGATGATCGACTAAGTTTTGAATCTGATCCGCCATTAGGGACTTTAATGGTTCCACCACAACTGATATACCAGGTTGTAAAAAAGACGCCATTTGAAAAATAAGTGATTTACCAGCGCCTGTTGGTAACAAAGCGATCACATTATTATTCTTTAAAGCGAGGTTCAACACATCAAGTTGTTTTTCGCGAAACTCGCTTTTGCGAAATATCATCTGTAACAACCGGATCAGCGCGTCGACTCTTTCTTTTGATATAATAATGGGTTCATTATTTTCATCAATCTGCAACAATGGTTTGTAATGGATATGAGTATCACAGATTATTTCTGAATGAGTAATTGGGGCATAGGCACTTCTAATCCAAAGATAGTGTTTAGCATTAGAACACTCTTTTGACAAATTGGACTGCCTTATCGTTATCCTTCGCTTTAATAGAGAAGTATCTATGGCCAAATCGTAATGAGCGGAAGGGTCATCTTCTACTTCCACATAATCCGCATCGGCAATAATATAGCTGGTTCGTTCGACACTGTCAGATTGCTTAATTGAAAGTAAAATATCTGGAACTGTTCGTCCCCGTCCTTCTATTAGAAGAAGATCAGAAACAAGTTGCACAAATTCCTTAACAGCCAGCAGACTCCAATCAAAACCATCTTGCTCTTGCACAAATATATTCCAGCTTGGCTGTTCAAGGCTAAGTCCTCCAGCCTGTACAGTCCGAAGAAGAGCCCGGGTCAGGCGGGCAACTTGCAGTGGCCCCCAAACTATGTCAGCTGCAATTTTTCCATCTAAGCTTGTACATAACGGTCTAATGTAGTTCTGTCGTAACCCTTCAGCATACGGATGGTTAAGAAAGGCTCGTAGTAAATTGAGGCTGCTTTCAGGGAGTTTTCCGGTAGCTGGATACCGTATCGTCTTAGCCCAACCTACTTCTTCGAGTAAGCTGTCACGCTTTTTGTCTAATAATTGTTGTATGGGACCATCATGATGTTTTCCATCCACTTCAATAATAACCCCATCTTCTCCCTGATAACTATCTCCTGCAGGAAATTGGAGAGCAAAATCGGTTCGTTGGGCATAAAATTCGTCTTTGTTTTCTGAAAGAGAATTATCAAGCACTATACGTGATATTTTTGAAAACATATTTGCCCGTTTACCCGGATAGTCTACCAGGGTTTCAACTGACCTCTGCGTGTCTAGAATCTGTGGTAAATATCCAAAATCATTCCCAAATTCTTGGACAATTTTTCGGGATAAAAATAATCTCTCTGCAAAGGAAGCAGGTACTTGTTCGCCTCTACTGTCTAGGTAAACCAAATCTTCGGGCGCTAACGATTCCGGTTTAATTTCAGGGTCTACCAAGAACATTGCCTGCTGGAAACATTCTATCTGCTGTTTAGTGACGTCTATTTCACTATAAAGAGTATTAATTTCATCCTTATGCAAACTGAAAAACGGGTACTTGTCAGAATAGTGTTTTTCTAAGCTATAATGAGCTCTAGTAGGAAAACCGCGGGAAACAATGTTTTCAGCCACAGCAAAGATGGGATCACGGCTATTGGAATCCAAGTCAAGTGTTCCCGTTACTTCAAAAACTGAATTGTAATGCCATACATCCTTCCAATCGAGACTGTCATCAAAACATTGTTCTGATAATTTCCATACTGCGTCTAAAACATATCCAGCATGAAGTTGTTTTAGATATAGTTTATTTTTCATTCTTCACCTGTTCTCTATACTTTGTAAATTTTTTGTTAGATCATTAATCCCATATTTAAGGATCCCTTTTTGAATCATTTCTCTAAATTCCGTCATGATAACGTAATGATCGTAACTAAAAACTACTAATATCATATACCATCTCAAAATATTCCCATTTTAAGTTCCATTCTTCTCAATACTTGTTCATTATTAGATACAAAATTCTTCAACTCATATAACCGTTCCCATCTATTCCGCCCTATACCTAATAAAACACGAGAACCAACTGTCGCAATTAAACCCAGCCACCATGTATGAGTCGCGACTGCCACCGCACCACCCGCCAGATAGGTTGCATACGATTTAGCTGAACGTTCCCCAAACTGTTTTCCCTTCTGAAAATTGGTCAAATCCTGTTGCATACTTACGGAAAAAGCAATCACAGCAAAAGGAATAATTGACGGCATCAAGTCGAAACTCGATGTGGGATCAGCTAAACTCGAATTCACTATATCAGTTAAAGCTTGATCATCTATTCCGCTGTTGATAACATGTTCAGAAAATCCTTGCATCGCAATGTGGCTATAAACTTCATCTGTCGTAACAATATCAATGTACGGATACTTTTCGAAAGCATCCTTAATATAGTCTAGCGAATCTGTTGCCTTCAATTGCAGTTCCTCACAGATTACGCCATGATTATCAACAATTTCAATATCCCACCCCGGATTTGTCGCTGTTTCTGCCAGTTGCGCCGAATACCCGTCAGGCAAATGTCCATTATTTAGGTAATCTGCATATTTTATTTCAAACAGTTTGCCTTTGATACCAACCGCTAATCCCTGTAGTTGTGCATCATCCATATCATTTACTACCTCGAGTAAAGATTTTGATTCAGCCAATCGAGGATAAGCTAGTTCATAAGCCTGTAATACATCTTCTGGTACTGCCCCCGCAAACGCATGTTGACTAGTGAAATCAGCCCCAAACATTAATGAATCAATCAATGTTTGTTGTGAATTACCGATCATTAGTGAAGACATCCATGTTTGCCGCGGATCAATAAGTATCCCTGATTTTCCATAAAAACACGAAGTCAGTTGCTTATAACGCTCACTTTGCCACTTCAGAATATTTAACTGTTCGACAAAATCTTCTTCTCTAATCGTATGTCCGTACACATCCTTAGCTAGCTCAACGGTACCTCTAGCAATGCCAATACCTGTTCCAGCAATTTCGTTTCGGTGATTGTAAATGGTTTTAGCGGCAAATTTAGTTACTTTGTATGCTTGCTTCGCTGTCCAGGAACTTAAAACAACAGTAAGTTTCGTTGCTCGTCTAAAAATTTTGTCGGCATCAGATCCCATTACATTCACCCCCCTAGGGAACATTTAATATTTATGTAATATTTTCCGAGTAAATTAATTTCAATATAAATTAGTAAATAATTATAAAAAAATGATGCAAGTATTTCTGGCGGCAACAGTACGATTGCGTCAGAAAATTTACGTGCATCATTCGGTAGTAACAAATACGGCTTCATATTCCGGTTTCAATAAAATTCCCTTCTTCCCTCATTATCAACAAATTTTATTTATTCTTTCTTATAATATTCACAATTTCAAGAAGGCCTTTATTAAATTTTTATCATCACAAAGACTTTTTCTTGCTATCTCTTACAACCTCATTTTTCTTTTATTTTCAACAGATTACTTTATTTACATTCTATGTAAATTTGCCAAACCCTTTGATTATTTTACATTTTTTAAAATTTGCAGGTATTTAAGATTACTGTTGTAATGGTTTCACACGATATTTTTAGCTCTAACCAAAATTTATCTAGGCTTTATTTCTATTTTCAATATAACAAATCAGGCTGACAACAGTGTGTCAGTCTTTCCCGTAAATTTTTCTATTTAATTAAATTTTAGTGCAAAACAGCAACAATAGTCCGATAATAGCGCATATGTAAAAACTACTACAACAAAAATAAGTTACTTTCCACCCATATATCCCCTAAGTTTTTCCCCAATTTTCTTCTCAATAATCGGCATGATATTTTTACCTATGCTAGCTTTCCCCGAAACACTACTTAATAAAATTAAATGTGTAGATTTGTCTTGGTAATATCTATATTTATAGCTTATATTGTCTTCAGATCTCTCAATGGCATCATCAGGTAAAAGTTTCTCAATAACATCGGAAAATGGTGCACTATTAATTAATACTACTTTTGGATTATAGTATCGTAATTGTTCCTTGAACAATTCAAATATTTTCTTTTTAATATCATCTGTTAGTATTTCTTTAACTGGACCGGCATTTTGGGTTTTAACAAAAATAAAATCGGAAAATACTATGTATCCACTTATACTCTCTACAGATTTTATACGCGTTCCCAAAAACCGCTTAGCTTTTTCAACGAGTGAGCCTTCGCAATTTTCTTTATCACCACAGCTATTACATATTTTATTTAGCTTATCTTCAAATTCATTAAATTTACCAGCGTAGTATTTATTAAATAGAAATATGTTCTGCCAAATAAGAACATATTTCTCTATTACATCATGCGGAAACAGTTCATATATCTTTGAAAAATAATCAGTGTATATAGTTTTTTTTAACATCTTACATTTTATTTCGTTATAGTTTGGAATATGATCCAAAAAAGCAGGAATGTCGTTTTTATCAATTAGTCTAGGGTTAATTCCAAGAACTAGTATCTTGGGTAAGCCGTATATAGAATCATCTATCTTTGGAGGAAGACTTGTCTCAAATTCGTTTCTTTCTAATATTTCTTCGAGCTTTGCTTTAAATTCCTTATTATTAATTGGAAAAGGAGTTTCTTGATTTTTCTTTAGCCAATTAATAATATCATTACTTTTATTATTTATAAATTCTTCAAAAGTATTTTTAAGCTGATTTACTGTTGGACCCTTTACTGAACACTTTTGGCACCTTTTTTCTTTCTTCTTTTCCATCGCAGTTATTATATTTTTAGAAACATCTTCCGCAACTGATTTTAATTCTTCATATCTTCCATCCGAATACATAAGCCTACCTCACTTTTGTAGGATATTCCGATAACATCTGTTATGTTTTCTAGCAGATTTGTCAAAACTTCTTATAGCCTTAAAAATCGCCATTTAATCTGTCAAGTAAATTTTTCATCTCACTATCAATATCTTCAGGCTTCATTACACTAAAAATACGTTTAATAGAGCAACTAATATTATAATTTTCTTTAATCCAATGATTAGTTTCTTTTAATAGATCTTTCCCCGGCACGATAGCAATTTTTTCGTGTAAATTTGTCCATCTTAAATCGACGTATTCTCTTGCCTGCTTTGCTGCTGTTCCAGCAGTGAGTTTTCGTTCAGTCTCCTGGATTTTAGTAGTATAAGAGTCAATAATAACATCCTTGAAAGAATCAACAAGTTCTTCATATTTTTCGACGAAACTATAATATTGATCTTCTGGTTTGCGAAGTAATTTAAACAATGCTTTTGGATTGACAATATAGTTTTCCAATTCTTTTTTATTCCAAATATATAGTATCAAATGATTCTCTATTGCTTTCTTTTTTTGTTCTTCTATTTGAAGATCAGTATAGTAATCTCTATCTAAAATAGCATAACATTTAAAATGACCTTTTGAACTATCATGTAAAAGCTTTGCAGCTCCAAAAGCTTCATTTATTCTTTTAAAACCCCCAAGTGGAAGAGTCGGAATTGTATCTAAAGAAGATGAAATATTAGGATAAAGAATATTGTAAAATTCTTGAAGTATTTTGATATCGTCACCTTCCACAAAAACGCATTTTTTAGCACTATTTAATTTTGTTAAAGATAAATTATATACACTTCCGATATCATTAACAATATTTTGAACTGCTGCCAAATGATCAGCATATCTCATTTGTCTATCTTGTTTATCAATAATAACAATGTTACGCGGTGATACATTGGATATTATTTCTATTGAATGAGTTGCAATGATTACTTGTGGAAATAATGATTTTACAAGCTTTAGGATTTTCAATTGTAAATCTGGATGCATATAAACATCAGGTTCATCAAGAATGATTGTATCGCTTCCTTTTGATCTACAAATGAACCAGATTATTTGCAACCACATTTGTATTCCACTACCCATTAACCCAATTTCAGCTGGAAATCTAGAGTCTTCAACAAACAAGCTAATATAGTCGCTATTATCAATATCAAACTCTATACCTCTTACTCTAAGCCCTGACCATGTTTCTTCCGCAATATTTTTGAAATCCTGAAAAAATTCATTCTTGTACAAGAAGATTTCATTTCTAAAATGTCTTGAAGATAAATATGTATCTAAATCACCATTAATTGTTTCGCCAGTCAAGAGTTTCTCATTTTCCTTAATGAGACCAATTTGTGGCAATATACTTATTGAACGAATATTCATTTCTTTAACTTTGTTTTTTGAATTAACGTAATTTCCTTCTGGATCCTTTATGATTGCAAATGCAATCTCCTCGTTGGCATAGACTATAATTTCAATTCCATTTTTAAACTTTGCTGTTACTTTTGCTACTTCGTCCTTATAAAAATTCACTATACTTTTTAAATCTATTTTCAATTTTTCAATTGGCAGCCTAAATCCTTTCACAATTAATGGTAATTTTAAGGATTTGGGGGGAGTAACATAAGTAGTATAAATGCATTTTTTGCTAGCCATTGAAATCATTCTTAGTGCTTCAACTAAAGTGGATTTACCCGCATTGTTTTTTCCCACGATAATACTTATATCCCTAACCGACATTTTTGCATATTCAAAGCACCGATAATTTACTAGTTCAATTTGTTTTAACATATTTAATCCTCATTAATTTATTATTTCCAAAAATATTCTATACGAGATGAAATTATAATCGGAAAAATAAAATTATATACCTTATTGTCCAATAATAGCGCTTATGTAATACATTAATATTATAGAAATTCCCTGTTAAAAGGAAAATCCCTCCAAAACAATGGTTTCAATTATTGACAATATCTTCTTTTTATCCACAAAATAAAGTCTGCCCTCCATAGTATAATGATGGTGGGCAGACTTTATTTCTGTTTATTCCATTCCAATACACTGTCACTGCCAATCTGATTTAGCACAAAATGGCGTTTAAAATTTGTATAAAATTGGCGATTGTTATGTCATTCAAAATCTATTGAAGCAAATGTATTGCTTCAATATTCTTAAACCGCCATTAATGGACATTATTTAACCGCCATTACATACATTTTACCCCTGTCATTGATACTCAACTTTGAAGGTGATCCACTGTTCATAAACGCCCCATATCTGAATATGCGTGGACAGGATCAATTAATACTATTAACGGTTTATCTTGATCTCGTCTTTCTACAAAAACTCTTCCCGCCTGCGAAAAACGATATTCCCACATGTTACTATAACCAGATTTGACACCTTCTTTATATTTCTGTATTTTCACTCCCGAACCAGCATCTGTCTCATTTTTCCAATCAATTAACTTAAGGTTCCTAAATATCCTATTCCAATCCGCCTTTTTTATTGTAGATTTAATTAACAGCCTAAATGCCTTAGGCAAAAATTCAATATCGGGAAAAATATTTTGAATCAATGTTTGCATATTCATCGGAAGACTGTGTTCCACATTCTCAGTTCTTATTTGATCTACAGTTTGTGATAACAACTCATTTTCTTGTATGAGATAATTCTCTAATTCTTTATTTTCAACAAGTTCCTGTTGAAAATTCTCCCAATCTTGCATTTTTTCAATAATGCTTTTTATTCTAAAACGCAGATCACTAGATTTTACCGGTTTCTGGATATAGTCAATATTGTAGAGTTTCCTAGCCTCATCAAATAAATCATCCTCAAAAGTTGTCAACATCAAAACAGGTAAATTCCGGCTTATTCTTCTAATTGTCGGCAAAGCATCTAACCCATTTTGACCACCCCCACCAAAGGAATGATCAAGAATCAAAACGTCTATCCCTTCACAATCTTCCGCTGAGTTCATCGACCGCAAAAAATGCTTTAAACTGCTGGTATCATAGAAATCCTTAACAATTTTATATTGAAAATTGATACTGTCTAAAGTGCGTCTTAAATCCGCATGAATTAACTCTTCGTCATCCGCAATCACAATGTTAACTTCTGCCATAAATTATGCCTCCGTATCTAGATATTGAATGTACAATCTTGTTGATGCACCCTTTTCTCCTGTATCACTAATAATGTTAGTAGCTTTTATATCTCCTCCCATCAAATCAACAAAAAAGCCTATGTAGCTTGTCCCTTGGCCATGAGTACGATTATCTTTAGTTGTCCTGATAGGCTCTTTATAAATTTTATCTAGGATTTCTTCCGGAAAACCGCCGCCATTATCCTGCACTTCTATACACAAATATTTTTTTTGTTTTTCAACAATCTCCTGTACATTTAACCAAATCTTTCTTTTATACTGAAGGTATTCCTCATCATCGAGATTGTCCGCATAAGTTTCTGTCGCAGCAGCTGAGTTAGCAATTAAATTGAAGATAATACTTCTCACTTTACTTAAAATCACTTTACAACGAGCTGATGTATTAATGTTTGGTGCAATATATTTGGTAAACATCACATCAGCGGCCCTTCCTTCAGCAATATTCGTCGGAACAGCTTGATCAATGCTACTTAAAATTTGCGAAACCGGATATACGTCAGTTGTGATATCTAATGTACCCTCCAGCCCCTTCAGCTCTTTATGAATAATTTTAACCCAAGGGCCAATCACAAAATCATACGCATCAGCAATTATATCTTCATTAAACTCTTCTCTAATACATAGCAGAAGCTGCTTAAATGAAATAAGACCCTCTCTAGCTTTTTGATTATAAATTTTCTCATTTGATATCATTTCATCCAATTGCTCAATATCCATACTTCTTAACGCGCGAATTCTATTAAAAACGTCATGTCTACCCAACCCCGTAGCTGCTTTTAAATCCTCATCCCAACTTGATTGCATGTGTTGCAGATTATTCTTGCTATTGCTAACCACAGCAGAAAAATCATACTGAATTTTATTATATGCCTGTTGGAAATTTTCCAATTTGTGGTTTATTTCATTCAATCTATAATTTGTTTGTTCTAATTCATCTTTTTGTGCTTCCACCTCAAAATTTACCTGCTCCAACTCCTCTTTTTTTACTTCCAATTCTTTATTTGCTTTCTTCATATTAGCGTTAGAGCGTAAAACAAACATCATGGACAAAAATAATAAGAAAAAAGGAAACACAAAATTATAACTTCGCTCATAAAGTCTAGAAGATATGTAGTGTTTATAACTATAATTGTCAACCGCTGACATAGTAACTGCCCTTAAAACACCTATATTCCAAGCCGGTTTATTCGCATATTCATAAAAAAATTCGTATACATCTCCATTTACATAAATCGGATCAAACGGAACGTACTTGTTCGGATCTGTATCAGAATACCGAGTTCCATATATCTCCTTTTGTTTGATGGTATAAGAAATTTTCTCTGGTACATAAACCTCCGTGACTCCTGAACGATAAGGCTTAGTCGAAAAGACCCCTCCGTTTTTAGTAAGCAATATAGCCGCTCTCGGTTTGCCCTCCCCTTGCACAAGTTGATTAATTAATGTCAGTTTATCATTCTCCAAAATATCTAAAGACAACACTGCTTTTACGCTAAAATATAAAGATTGTGCTTCAGAATCAACAGCAACTCGAACACCACTATAATAAGAAGCATAACTAAAAGAAGACCATGCCAGGACAGCAATAATAAAAGAAACTGTAAAAGCTCCTATCTTTTGCAGCCACGAAACCGATTTCACCGACCATACTAGTAAAAAAACAAATACCCAAAAATCCAAAAACAACAGTATGTTAACATATGAAAAATCAACACCATACTCTATTCCATATATTAGCATTGCTACCGAAAAAAAAGAAAACAGACCCCATAAGAGCCAGGCTACCTTAACTTGACGATCCTCAGAATTTGGCCATAGCCTATTCACTATACTCAAAACCCTTTCTTTATAAAAACTTTCATGATTTTAATCTACACCATTCATGTCCAAACGCTGCTTAGTTCCAGAATAGAAAAAGTCGAACTTTCTTCATTCAGTTCGCAGCAACTCTTCATGGTTATGTATATATTTAATAAATCACTTATAAAAAAATAAAAATATCATCACGTTAATTCACATATAATCATTTTATTGCTCAATTTAAGTTTTTTAAGATAATCTTGACATAAAATACTACATGACCAAAATTGTTTAGAAGCTAAAAAACGAATTATCTTATTTTACATTTTTTACATTTATTCGTCATTCGCGCCAAAAGTCCTGTGTCTATATGTAATATAAGGGCTAGATCATAAATCACCATTAATTTTTTACCACATTACATTTAGATTTCAACCATTACCCAACACCAAACCTCTGAATATCTCAACCTTACAAGTCATAACAAATCGCACAAAAGAAACTGAAACTATGCAGCCCTAATTTATTTGTTTTTTATCGATAGAATACTTCTTGTTTGTCCAATATGATTTTGGATACCCTAACGGCAATCCGTTTTGTTTCGGCGCATATTTCGCTCGATGGATCTGTTTATCCCGCTTCTTCATTTTTTGCAGTTCTCTTTTTAACGCAAATTCCAACTCCCTCACCACCGTTCGTTCTTGTTTTCCCTGCGTCTTACCAATATGTCAAGTTCACAATTCTTTTGTAACCAGTCAAACACATATGTATGTCCTTTTCGTTTGTGTTCATACATTAAATAATCCGCGTTCCGTATGATTTCCTTCAAAGGAAGCCTTTTGTCTTCGGAGTTTGTGATGCCAATTGACAAGCTAAGTGGTACATCATTAAAAGTGTCATTGTGTAATCGCACTTGTTCAAGCAGAGAGTTTTGCAATTTCTCTCCATTTTCCACAAAAGGCAAAATGGCTAAAAACTCGTCCCCTCCCATACGGAAAAGCTGCGCTTCTGCTGGACATACTTTCTTAAGAATATCTGCAGTACGTCTTATTAATTGGTCTCCTTCCCAATGTCCAAGGTTGTCATTAACCAGTTTTAGCCCGTCAATATCACAAACTATTACAGTTACACATATCCATTCTTCTTTTAATGCGCCGCACATAAATGCATTTCTATTTTGTAAACCAGACAAAATATCATACCTACTTAAGTAACTAAGCTTTTGCTCAAAAGCTTTATATTCCCGAATACTTTGCGTAAGTTTCCACATCCACCATCCCAATGCTACACATATACCAAATAAAGAAAGTGCGACGACTTGCCATAAAATCAGATTATTTTCTCCTACAATTCCCAGCAAATCCATATACAACCCCTTTTCATGAGTAATCTGGATTGTTTTGAGCCACGAGTCCGGTCAAAGTGAGTCACCATTCCGTTTAGGGTGAGTCGGATAATTCTTACCTACTTTTTTTATCCAGTAGTGTACTGAATCAGATTGTATTTATAAAGGGTGCAAGCACTGCTAACGCAACAAGCCATTGACAAATACAGTATGGCTCAATAAATAGTAATCAAGCAAAAAGCAAGTTGACTCATGCCATCTGGAAGACTGGTTCAACATACACTGGACAAACGGCTCTTTGAACCCGGAATATTCATTTTCAGTTTAGATTGCTGGCATTCAACACAGATAAAACTTTTTTGCCAGATTGTAATCACCCCCATTGCCATCTTTTTCTAACCTTTATGTACCTTTAATTAACTTGAATTATATCAATTAATCGATTGTTTAGTCAAGGTTTTGTGACAAAAAAAATCAGGCTTGCGCCTGTTTTTTATCTAACCACCTAATTCAAACCTATCCTCTTCTGACAAAAGTCACACATCTATTTGCAAGATCAAGATTTCTCGTTTCCCATCCGGCATGTAACCATGCTCGCGCCTGAGAATGCGAAAAATCATTCGCCCACCAGGGGCGAAGATTGTACGCCGACTGTGGCAACTTCCCCTTCATGGTCCCTTCAATTTCCGAAAAACTCATCTTTATTTGTTCGCCTTTAGTCTGCTTTAAAAAGCGCTTTAAACCATCATATTTGCCGGTTGGCTTTCTCCCGCGTTTCCCTTTGATCGGAATTTGACAAGCGTCATACTCTTCATACTGGTTACTATTGCTATCTCGAACATTCATGGCATTGGCTAAAAACTCACACAACCGTTCTTCTTCGACACGCCAAACAGTCCCTATTTTAACCCCTGGCAACTTCTTCTGCTTAAGCAACAAGAGTATAGTTTCGGTATCCACTTTCAACAATTCAGCAACTTGTTCTGGAGTAATAAAATTCATGCTATTACCTCTATGTATTTTAATGTACCTGTATATAGAGTATGTCATCCTAAAAATAAAGTCAACTGCTTTACCATACACAATCAAATTTTATCTTCAATTCCTTCTTCTGACCGGTCTAGTTTATACTCATAAAAGTATAGGTTTTGCCCTGGCTAAGTCAGCTCCGTTTTTACCCCGATTGCTTTAATCTCCTGGACAATTTCAGCAATCGGATCGTTTTTGTCCGCCTTTCTTCTGACCAATTGAATATATCTGTCCAATGATTCTTTTGCCTCTGGATCTACAACCTGTTTTGCATAGACTTGAATCTCATCCGCATATCGCCGGAGTTTTTGTGCCTTAAACCAACCGGTCATCTGCTGTTCGATGTTTTCAACGAGTTGTTTTTGACGTTTTTCCATCTCAAGGATAGCTTGTAGTTTTTTCTGTCTTTCTTCTTCATTTATACGCTGGCGTTCCCGTTCTTTTTCCCGTATTTCTTCTTCTCTTTTCTGTATGGCCCTGGCGATCTTCGTCTCCTGGGCAGTTTTGACCATCCACTTGAATGCCTCTCCCAATTGCCCTTCCAGGGATATCTCGGCAGAATCTGCAAGGGTTAATACCCGCTCTGTTTTTTCTTCTTCCCAGTAATCAGGAGTTCGTTTGAATTCAAGTTCCATCTTACCGGTGAATATTTTTTCATACAAAGGCCGTAGTTCGCGAGACCTGTTTTCAACTGGTATCTCTGCAATGATCGCCCTTCGTTTTGCCATCGTTTCTTTCATCCGAAAAGAAAAGGAATTCCTGAATAAAGTAATACTTACATTGTCTATCACTTCTCTTTGATGATAATTTGATTCGACCTTAACTTTGCCGCCCAGCTCTTCTACCGCTTTAATTAGCGTGTCAACTATCCGGCAAGCCCGATTGTTCTGTCCATCAGAAACATGAATAGGCAAAACCAGTTGATCAGGACGATATTGCACTTTCGGAACGTATGTAACATCCCCAAATCGGAACATATCGCGAAACTGGTGTTCCTTATCTCGCACCTTCCGATATTCAATTTCCTTTTGGTATTCAATGATCAGAGGATGAAATGGATCGACTTTTCTGGGAACATGGATCTTCCCACACCACGTCGCGAATGCCTTCCTAGAACTAGGCGTAAACACATCCAGACCGTCGATTTTTTCTAATTCTTCCGTCGATTTATCCTCAATATCAATAAATTCTATTTCATGCTCGTGTTTTATATTCTTTAAAACAATAGTCTCCCCCTCGATTTTCAGTACCGGCAATTTAGGCTTCGACACCTTGATACCAGCCTTTACTTTCGCCCAATAGCCAAGCGGCGGAAGAGGAATCTGCAGTTTGATGCAACGCTTGCGCAAACCGTTGTCGGATACCCCATAACGAGCTGCCACGGTAGTCACCGGTTCGTTCCAAACTTCGTTATACAGTTTTGTTCTTTCGTCTTCCGTACTCATAGCGGTTGTTCGTCCTTCCGTTCTACGAATGAAAAACCGGCTCTGAGCAGATTGTCTGTCAACTCCTCAAGTTCTTCCGAGCTTTTTATTTCTTCCGGCACAAAATAACGGAGCTGGTTATCGTTGAAAAGTGCCGAAACAGACCCGAGAAAATCAGATAATCGAGGATATTCGTACTGATTAAGGTATACCCTGTCATTTTCATAAATCCGCTCAATGATACTACTACTGGGGAACCTGTTGGACATATGTATTCCAACGATCGAATGGCGGATCTCACTTAACTGACCAAAGTCTAGTTCAAATTGACTATGGCTGTTTTTATTCGTGATAAGCGTTGAAATATCTAGAGATAGCTTAAGTCGAAGCTTTAGTTCCTTGGCCAGTGTCCTTATCTTGATAACATCCTCGGTTGTTTGCATCAGGTGACTTGGCTTTGACTTATGTCTCTGTGGTCCGTTAACCAAGGTAATGGTCATCTCTGTATACTTCTTCAATTTCTTTTCCAGCTGGCTATAGCGATTAAAAAACTCTTTTTCGTTGTAGGACGGAGCACGAAGAGGCGAAAGTAGTTCCAACGCAAATGGCGGACCATACGCTGCAAAAGTTTCCTGCAAGTTGACTATTGTATGTGTTAGCTGATCATCGTCTTTCCAGATAAAATCTTTTTCCTTGTCATAGGTAAGACGTAAGATATAGGGTCCGCCGGGGTCGGTCTTCAACGTCCCGGTTGTGCTTTCCACATACACAATAGAGCTCTTGATATCCTCCGGATAGGCGGTCCCTTTATTAATTACAGGAAGCAAAGTGTTCATATTGCGGACAACGTTAACTCGCCCTGTGTTAACACAAAGGTTCACATATTCTGGCCAATATTCGGTATCCTTGACCCAACTATGCACCCATTCATACATGATCAGCATTTCCAGTTCGCCTTTGCGCCCCTCAATGAATGGCCTATGACAATTGTCTTTATATATTTCATCAATCCCAAAGGGGTTGTTATTATATCGGTGATTGTACCGGTTAATATGGTAGTGCTGTTCGGTGCTTCGATCATAAACGTATTCTACATACTTATCGTAGTACTCAGACGCGATTTCTCTGGCAAAGTCATCCACATCTACCTTAAATTCCGCATACGTATCTTTGATCCATGAAAACAAAGCCTCGTCTAAATATTTATATCCGGTGCGGGAGGGTTTCTCTGTTTCACGGTCCTTTAGCTCTTTGACCAAAATGATAAGTTCTTCCTTATGTTCGTCTAATCCCCTATCCTGTATTGTGCGGTCTTTGCAAAAATCGTTAACTACATCTTCAAAGTCAGCCTGACTAAAAAATAGCTTCATATATTCATAGCTTTTTAAATGGGATTTTGCCATTCTGTCGATTCGTGATTTATATTTTTTATAATACTCAATAATAAAGTCCTTACTGAGAGGCAAGGTGTCAGCAATTTCTTTTTCGACTTTTGCTGCCGATTGTTCGAGTTTTATCGCCTCGTAATCATATTCCTCCGGATTCAGGTATGTATTAAAATATTCCACTACACATTTCATCACGGCGGCCATGTTTTCCGCGTGATTCTTAAAATCGAACTCGTCCAGTTTATCCTTTTTCTTCATCTGAGAAATGTACTGTTCAATCGTAAGCATGTTGCACTCACACCTCCGAAAATACCTTCCCTAGAATTGCGTCAACACTAAATACCAACATTATTTTACTATAGCCTCCAAGACTGCCTTATTACTTAATGCCTTCCAAAAGTCTATGCAAATATCATAACGAAGTGGATAAAACGCATCACTTAAAATAGTGCTTTTATCCTTGCGATGAGCATATTTTGAAATTTACTCATATTCCCTCAGTTATTATAAAAAATAATCCTTATATTAGATTTTATCACCGTCATCTATTGTAAAGACTAGATAATTTCTCCAACCATTTTATTAAAAGGACATAAATCGATGAACAGTTTATCATCAATCTTTTCCATCGTCTTTTCGTTGAATAGTTCGATTAATTCTTCCTGTCTAGGTTGTCCTAATGTTAAACGATATAATGATAAAATTTTAATGAGCCGATTGTACCTCAATCTATCTTGACTCAACGGGTACATTGGTACAATTCTTTCAATTTTCACAGCAGAATTATGGCCATTTGACAGACACCAGAACGGAATGAGATCGGAATGTTCACCTTTTTCTTCGGCCGAAGCTTTTAAGAACATATCTTCCCAGGTATTTTCATCACCATACTTTTCTGCTACATTCTGACGCACAGCAAGACATTTGAAGCGATTGATCCTCCCCTCACGCTGTTCTAAGTCAATAGGGTTCGCAGGCAAATTCCAATGCATCACCTTACGGCAGTAAAAATGAAAATCAAGGCCTTCCTGGCCAATGGATGTGGTTGCTAACACAAACGGTCTAAAAGGAGAATTAAATGCTTTTCTGATGTTTTCCGTTCGTTGCACATTTTCATCACTTATCCTTGCGTTAAAGTATCCAACCGCAAAATGAGTGCGAACACGAGGCTTGGCTATTGAGCCCGTAAAAGATTCTAATGTATCAATCTGAACAGAAGAGGTATCAGTAAAACCACAAAGCATAGCATTTTTCAAGGCTTCCCCAGATTCATTTATTATGTGTGCGTATTCGTCCAGCACGGCTTGTATATTGGCAATCGCGCAGTATTTAAACACATTTTCATAGTAAAAAGTTTCATTTTTTCCATACATAATGTCAAGTACAGCGGAACTTTCCGCTTTATTAAATAAAGCGACAAAGCCTTTCCTTGCGAGTTCCTTTGCGTAAATTTCATTTTTAAATAATCGATACCCACAGACTGCAGGAGATCCAATGGCCATGTTTGCAAAAATTTCAGTTGCATCATTCGGTATCGAAATTGGAATAACGGACGTATCGCCATCCAAAAATTTCAAAACATTCAGTAGAGCTTTTGCACCACCGCCACTGCTTTCAATAAGACCATATTGAGCCTTAAGTTCATCAAATCTACGATGTATCTTCAACTTAATATCTTTGATGATATCTTTTAGATTGCCGCCCATATAATCAATCGGATTATATAATGTTGCCAAGAACTTTGATGGGTAAGTAACAAGCTCTTCGGTTTCATTTTTAAGCCTTGAGATTCCATATCGCTTCTCTTCTTTTTTGGCGGCAAAGTAGCCTTTGCCACGTTTATTATCTTCCTGTACATAAAGCTTCCCAATAGTACGTTGCTCTGCCTCATAGGAAATCATTGCCGCGATCATCCGCGGAACCATTTCCCAAGAAGAAAATACTAATACCTTTGAAAAATGCTTGTTTTTGTCAAAAACGCTACTTGTTTTATAATATGTTTTTGAAGGCGGAACCCAGAGAAGATTCTCTACTCCGCTTTTTTCACCGGCAAAGACTATTTCTTTTAACTTTTCTAACCTTGCATTGTTGGCAGAAATTTTTTTGTAATTATGCAACATGCTTTTTTTGAGGATGAGTGTTGGGTGTTTAAATTTATTTACCAGTGGATAGTCGCCTGTTCTACGAAAATATTCTTCAATTTCTTTTTTGATTTGGTAATTTTCCATGAACGACAACAGGTAAGGCGATGACTTGACATAATCCATCGGAATATTGCGGTTTCTGAGCGGCTTTTTGCTGTTTGTGTTAATAGCATCTAATAAACCTTGGGCCTCGCTGTATGATAGGATATCCCTAAAGGATATTGGTATTTCTTTTGCCTGACTATCATCAATAACTCCGGAATTGAAACGCTCTGTTCTACACACACCACCATACATCTTATCTTCAGCAGCATTTTTATGTGCGATCAGCACTGTTAAATCACTTGAATTAATTTCACTAAGAGATCGAGAATATTTGTTCCATACATTTTTAAATTCTACGTTTTTGTTGCTATCGTAGAATAAAAAATTCATAACGGCCATAAATTCCTTGATATGCTCACTACTTTCATCTTGGCTGATCTCTTCAAGCGTTGAGTATGGTTTATATGGAGTTGCGGATAACAACAAAACCTTTGTATTCGTGTTATATAAAAACCGTTTTGATAGCATACCTTGTTCGTCATCAGCTGGTTGAATTAAATCCCTAAATCGCTGAAACTCGTCCATAATAACAAGGTCAGGTTCCAATTTATCAAGACTTATCTGGGCAAATATTCGTCTAAGTTGATTGATCAGTGGTCTACTATCCCGTTTTTTCGTGATTAAATTGGAACTACAATTCGCTCTTATCGCTTCTATCAAAGTTTTTGATATGTTTTGTGTAAGCAAAAGGTTCATTTCCTGTATATAATTACTGCCATTACGATCACAAGCTATTACCCTTTGCTCATAACCTTTAATATAATCAACCCAATATTTTTCCGCATCGTATGCCATAAACTTCGATAAAGGCTTTGTTATATCCTTAAAACAATCAAGTCTTCTTAGATGGGCATACATCAATGCCCTCTCATCTTGGTTACCACAGCCTGCGGTCATACTAAATGAGGTGGCAGGGGTTAGGGGGATCAGTTGCTCATAGCTATGGCCCGTTCCTGCGTTATTATAAATTATCAAATGTTGCATGGAAAGACGACTTTCCGATACCTTCAAAGGATCATTTATCCCAAGCTTATTGATATTTTGATTTGCAATATTAATGTTGGAACAAATATACACCACCTTAAAGTGGTCATCATTGTCGTCCTTATGCCATTTGGATACCTTCCTAATTACTTCTCTGGCAATAATAGTTTTACCTAATCCTACCTCATCAGCAAGCAATATACGGTTTTGACGATGCTCTTTAAATACCTTTAATATTCTATCGGCGGTAGCTTGTTGGAAGTCTTTCGCTTTCATTATTTTATCCTCCTTACAGCAACCTCAAACTCGTTATACATATCAATAAATTCTTGTCCAACCACGTTTTTGTCTAACCTTTTAATTACATCTGCAATTTCCTTTAATCGATTCGGATTATGCATTACGGACTTCAGCATCTTTTCATAAACAGCCGCTGTGATATCCGTTCCATATTGGTTGCCAGAAACATCACCAAGAAGCCTCAAGTATTCTTCTTGTTCATAAGCACTTTGCGTATAATCGTCTGATAACATAAACGAAACATACGACAAAAACGCGTTTTTGGAGCTAATAATCCCTTTGTAAACCGCATCATCTCTATCATGCGGCATATTTTTGGTCTCAATTTTTACTACGATCTTTTTATCCTCAACAGCTAGTACATAAAGCGAACTAAGTTCTTTCAGCAAAATATTTTTAAGTGTAGTAATTTTCTCTAGCGGGACGAACGCATAAGCTTTTTGAAGCGGCGCAATTTTAACTTCTTTCTTTGTTTTTAATTTTGAAGCAGAGACTTGTATATCAAAAACTTCCCCGCACTCTATGACTTTTGCTCCTTTGATTGCCCATACAGCGTCTTTCAACGCATCATCAATTTCATTTATTTTCGCAGAGTTTTCCGTATTTGATATAGCCGTTATCTTTTCAAACGGATTATTTTCTTGTGGAATGAAATCATTAAATATCTGTTCATAACTTGTCATATAGGGTGCATATTTTAGTTTTATGAGAAATTCCACATTGTTATAAAATGCATTGTGTGACGCATTGGCAGATCCTATATACAGATGGTTTCCAGCATAACTAGCCGTAAAATATAATTTTGCATGAATATCTTGATTTGTGCCAAACTCATTGTCTGTAAGAATATCTTTGGTAATATATACATTGTCGAATTTATCCATCGCATTTTGATTGATTGAAACTTTTCTTGTGATAAGCGTCTTTTGGCCACTGACTTTTGTAATTTCATTGACAATATCATCGCTAAGAAAAGGGGAGATTACGAAAATATCTTTGTTCCCATTAAAAAGTTCCGTCGCTGTTTTTTCATACCCTTTTATACCGAGCGGCAAAAACGTATAGTCCGCAAAATTAGGAGCCAATGTAAAGCCTTTTACAAAGAGTACATCATTTGCAAGCGATATAATCTTCTCTTGCTTAGTTTTATTACTAAAAGCTGCTACAAAGTTCAACAGGTCAAAAAGTGGTTGGTTTTTATTCCTTTTGGCTTTCCCGACTTCACCAACAAATTCAAAAGCTAAATCCAGGCTGTTATCAAAGGTCAGATTGCGACTTAAAACAACCAGCTTAATATAAGCTTTACCCGCGTTATTTTTATATTGAACAAACCATAGTTTGGGATGAAAATTTTGCTTATTGGGAAGTTTGACCTCAAAGACACTATTTTCAAGCAACGAGTATATGCTCTGAATGTTCTGGGGCAGAGACATCCCCCCTGCATTACAAAAAATCGCAATTTTATCACTGCTTTTTCTGATTGCCTCAAGCATGTAAAAAGGATTAGCACGTAAAGAGGTATCCATTTCATCTAGAAGCCCTAACGAGATTGGCACTCCCAATAATGCTTCAAGATCAAGTGAATAGGTTAACCCTACGGCAAAATCCAAATTATAACCTAACTCAGGCTGCAACAGTTCACCATAATTCAACCTGTTTTGTGACGTATCAAACATTGGTTTTGCCATTCATTATCTCCCCAATCCATCTACAATGTCATTGACAATCACGTTCGCAGTACCGAAGCGATAATCTAACTTATAATTGTGAACAGGAGTGTACCGATATTCGGTAGGGTTGTGCAACTTTGCTCTACCTGGCTTCACTTCTTTTTCTCTATTTACAATTAACTCATCAAGCGCCGTAATATCATCATGCTTTATGATGTTCAGGAATTTGGCACAAAATTCTTTTGTTCTGTCGTTACGTTTTATTCTGTCAAATATCTCATCTATATCAAAATTTCGCCAATCAAAATTAGTTTTCCATTTTTCAAAATCAGAAATCATCCCGGCATCCTCATAATTGGAGTAAATCACATTATATCTTAGATGCGCACCAATTATAAAATCAGCAAAGTTTCGCGCTAATTGATAATCTCGTTTCAATTGTCCCGGAAGGATAGTTATATTCATTTCTTCAAAACTATTAACCCGCAATTTATGTTTGATCAGAAACGCCAGAAGGCTATTTTTTGTTCCCATAGCTCTTGTTATTTTATCGGATATAAACGCTGCTTCCGGATAGGTTAGCTCGATATTTATCTCTTTTTCAAAATTGTAATCAGGTCGAATAGGCGAAAACAAGACAAAATCACCATGATTTGCATTTTCATCGTCAAAGGTTTCGCCATCTAGTTTTAAAGAACTTGCTTTATTTTTTTGCGATTTTGTCATTACGATATTACACGCTTGGCTTAGGGAAATTTTGCTGTTTCTTATAATTTCAAAGGTACGCAGACCATTCCAGTAAATGCTTGTTGGTTTCATTTTTACTGTTCGTTTTTGTTTAATAGCTTCACTACCAATAATTCCGGTCACCTTCGGATCGCTATTTTGAACCAAAACCGGCACAAGTTTGTCTTCAAAATCGTTAATCCACTGCAGAACTTCCCGATTTCTTGTATAACTTTGTTTTTCAGCTTTTGCAAAAATATAGGGAATTAAAACAAAATATTTTGCTCTTGTTTGGATTGTGGAAATACCAGGAAATAAAATATCAGCATATGCATCACGTACAACACCAATTCCTAATTCATCAAGCGCAGTTTGTGTTCCTAACAGTTTTAAAGTAGCGAGCACCTTATTTCGTTCTTCTTTAGAAAAATCTACCCAGCCAATTTGCATATCGGTTCATACCCCCAAAATCTACAAAATATCTTGTTGGTAAATTAATAGTAATCACACATCCAAATAACACTAATTTATTTTACTTCACAAATGATAGCTCACTATTCAAGCGGCGGAATTGGCTCTCCCACTTCCTTTGCTATTTTATCCAAAATCAATCTTGCTTCTGCTCTATCTTCTGAGCCTCTATACCAGGCTTCAATATTACTTCCATCAGCTCTCGGTTCTGACTCAAACACATCTGAAGTTGTCTTGTAAATCTCTGCCAATCTCGCTCTTGTTTTTGGTCCAATCAACGTATACTTGTCCCGCATATCCCATTGGTACGCCATATCATTTTTCCCTCCCATGTGAGTATTTTGTTTGCATTGATCCGAAACTATTAGTCATAAAATCTGTTTTCAAAATCTCCTTATTGCTCAACTTTAAAAGTTCAGATAGCAATGTGTAATATCTATGATTCCGGTTTCTAAATCCTGAGTTATTTCTCTTGTTTAATATATACTAATTTTCGAATCATAATTTGCTAAAACAAAAACAACACTACATAAACAATTCTTACACATTTATCCAAATACCTGCATATGTTCTATAAAAAGCAAAAATCCGGTCAAGATGATCAAACATCACCCCAACCGGATCATTTCTATTTTTATTCAATTTCACACTCAATATCTGTGCCGTCAAGCAAACTCATAATCAATCTGCCGTCATAAATTGTCATCTTCTCAACCAATGCAAAATATAAATCCACGTCAAGTTTTTTTATCTGCTCTGCTTCCGTGAATATTTCAATAAACTGTCTTGCCTTATATCGCACCAACACATTATCACTTTGCAAGCTTCCTTTCCATTTGTCGAGAAAATAATCCTTATTTCCAACCATCATATTGAACACATTAACGAAAGCCTGGTATAAAACTCCGTCGTCAATATGCCTGCTTTCACAGCCCTTTTCGCCCTTCACCGGATATTTGCCATTGCAGCGCCAGATAATCCGCTTGAACCGGTCATCGGTAGAATTCCATACCTTCCTGCCAAAAGCCTGTCCACAAGAGCCGCATATAACTCTACCTGCAAAAGGGTTATTGGTTGTCGCATATTCAAGCTTCTGAATGCCATACTGCAGTGCGAAATTACGCCTGCGTTCCATGTCAAGCTGGACCGCTTCCCACATTTCCTTGTCAATAATGGCGGGATGGCTGTCTTCCACATAATACTGCGGCACCTCCCCATTGTTGTCTGCCCGCTTCTTGCTCAAAAAATCAACAGTATAGGTTTTTTGAAGGAGCGCGTCGCCCTTATATTTTTCGTTGGTAAGCATTTTCCGGATACTGCCTTCATACCATTTTGCCTTGCCATTCCAGTTTGCTACGCAGCCCAACTCCAAGTCTCTCGCAATCCGGTTGGCACCTTTTCCGTCCAGGAACTCTCGGTAGATCCGCCGCACGATTTTGGCTTGCTTTTCATTGATAACGAGATTGCCGTTTTTATCCTTGTCATATCCCAAAAACTTAGTGTGATTAACATGCAGCTTGCCCTGTTCAAAACGCCGGCGGATGCCCCAGGTCGAGTTTTCCGAGATTGACCGCGACTCGTCTTGCGCCAGCGAACTTAAAATGGATAGAAGCACCTCCCCCTTGCTATCGAGTGTGAAAATATTTTCTTTTTCGAACGTCACCCCGATTCCTAGGTCTTTGAGTTGACGAACAAAATTGAGACAATCGAGGGTATTTCTGGCAAACCGTGAGATGGATTTCGTGATAATCATATCGATTTTTCCGGCTTTGCAATCTTCGATCATCCTATTAAACTGCTCGCGCTTTTTAGTGGTGGTGCCACTGATGCCTTCATCGGCATAAATGCCGGCAAATTCATAATCCGGATGCTTTTCTATATAGTTCGTGTAGTAGTTAACCTGGGCTTCGTAGCTTGATAACTGCTCTTCCTGATCGGTCGATACCCGGCAATATGCGGCCACGCGTTTTTTCTGTTGCTCCAGATTTTCCGCCAGGCTTGTCCGGTTCGCCTTTGCTGGTATAACGGTAATGTTTTTTGCCATTTTTCATAACCTCCTCGACCACGGTTTCGGTTTGTATATTCATTCTGCCAATTACATCATCTTCAATCGCTGTACCATGGCAGGCGTTTTTCCCATTTTTAACATAAGTGCTGCATTGCCATACAACTTTTTTGCAGTAATATTTGCTGTTCCAAATTCTCCGGCGCAAAGGCGCCCCGCACTTACTGCACAGCAGCATCCCCGTCAGTGGGTAGCGGTTTTGGTACTTATTTTTTGTTTCCTCTACATTACCTTTGGCCTTAGCGCGCAAAGCAATCAGTCTTTGTACTTCATCCCATATTTCTCTGCTTACAATTGGCGGATGATTATTCTCAATATAATAACTGTCGATCTCTCCCCGATTGACGCACTTCTTTTTGCTTATGTGATCCTTGCTGTAGGTCTTTTGCAGTTTTACGTCGCCTTTGTACTTTTCATTTTTGAGTATGCCCAGCACCGTATCAGAGTGCCATTTGCCCCCGGCTACAGTGCCAACCCCCTTAGCGTTCAATGATTTTGCAATAACAAAGCTTCCCTTGCCGCCTACATAGTCGCGGAAGATCCGCCGCACAATTTCAGCTTGGTCCGGATTAATCACCAAGTCTCCCTGCTGGTTTTTGTCATACCCCATAAAGCGAGTGGTATTAATAACAACTTTGCCCTCTTCAAACTTTCGCCGATAACGCCACTTTAAATTTTCGCTTGCACTTTTGCTTTCTTCCTGGGCAAAAGAAGAAAGGACGGTAAGCATTACCTCACCGTCCCCGCTGATACTGGATATATTTTCTTTTTCAAAAAATACCTCGACGCCCAGTTCTTTCAATTCTCTCACCATTTCTAGTACGATGGTCGTATTTCTGGCAAAACGCGAGATGGATTTTGTTAAAATTAGGTCGATTTCTCCCTCTCTGACCAAAGCCAGCATCTTCTGAAACTCTGGTCGCTCGTCTTTGGTGCCGGTTATTCCTTGGTCGGCAAAGACACCAATATACTCATATTCCGGATTGGCTTCAATGAAATTGCGGTAGTAGGTGGTTTGGTTTTCCAAGGATTCCCCTTGGGCTTCACTGGCAGAAGATACCCTGGCATAAGCGCAGACCCTTTTGCGTTGGGGCTGAATCTCAATTACTGGTTCAATGATTCTGACCTTCATAATACTGTTCCTTTCTATCAAATTCCACTACTATTCATCACTCTGAAACACTCTAAAGTCAAGTTAATAGAAAAACACCGATACCTATTAATGGTAACGGTGTTAAAAGAAAATTTTTATATTACGCTTAAATCATTTATTAGAACCAGTCAGATATCACACTTACCAATTCACAACTTGCAAGATAGCCAACCGTACCACCAATAATGCCACCTGCAGCTGCGCCTATCGGTCCGCCAACCGCTCCAATCATGGCTCCAACTTCGGCACCAGCCATAGCTCCACCAGTCTTAGCTGCAGCTTTGCTAGTATGTTTAACTGCATTAACAGCTACTTCACTTTGGGTTACTTCCCCGTTACAACACTTTCTAATATCCCCATAAATATCTCCGCCAGCTTCGAAAATAGTTGATGCAATAGCCATCGGAACATTTCCTTTAGCTACATTTTGGGCACCTGCTTTAATAAGAGCATGCTTTGTTCCTGTTGTCATGGCACTAACGGCAGCACTGCGAGCACCACTTTTAACAGTATCTTTGATTACTTGTTTTCCTGCATCAGCAACACTTTTTTCTCCGTTCCAGCAATCAACCACATTTGAAACAGTCGAAGTAGCAGCCCCTAATGCGGCACCAGCAATAGCCGCATTTGCTGTATTTGTTTTCATCTCCAACTTCAGAGCATCATCGCTATATTTGCCACCTTTAGTAACTAGCTCTTCCGCACCCTTTTTACTTAACGGTTTGGATTCAACCCCGTCATGTTTCAACCGATCTGTTGCATTTCTAGCAGTATCAGAATATTCCGGAGCTTTAAGCGTCCCAGTCTTTGCTCGATCACTTGCAAGTTGCTTCACACGTTCAACTTGATCAGATGGGCATATTTTCTGCCTACCCTGATCAAAACAATTCGACTGATCAAATGTTGTTTCAGTCGCTTTAGCTCGGTACTTTAGGCCAGCTTCGGCTACTTTTTTATTCCCTTTGTTAACAACTAGATCAGCTGTTCCCTTAGACCCAAATCCCCCTCGCGGTCCCAATTCAACAAGCATATCCTGTTTACCTTTGAAGATAGCATCAGCTTCAAAGGTAACTTTATGATGTAATTCAGCCGCATATCCTGCAGTACTTTCAATCGTGCAGTTTTTCCTACTAGCAACAAGCTTGTCCAACATTTTTTCACCATCAATTAATTTCTCCACAGATGCAGCTACCCTCCGGCCTTCCGGAGAATTGTGGGCGCCTAAAACGCTGCCAATACATTGAGCCTGTTCTTTTTCCTGTTCTTTTTCCTCTTTTTTTACATCATTATGCCGAACTGCTGTCATTTGAGATCCCACCTTTGATTATTATTTATTCTTAACCAATCGGTCTAACAATCGCTCAATTGCCAACAACTCAGAATCCAGCAATTTCATTTGTGCTTCCAATTCAATCTTGGTCTGCTCTATTTCATACTTTCGAGCTTCTAACTTCATACGATTTTCTTCCAAGGTCTGTTGTTGCTCTTCTTTTGTGCTATTAGTAAGCGTTGTAAATGTTTGTCCAACAATTCCCCCTAACAAACCACCTGCAACTGCCCCAACTGCCAAGCCAACCGGCCCACCAAATAAGCCCATTCTTGCACCAAGTGCTGCACCAGCCATGACTCCGGGAGTTGTCGTTCCATTACGCAATTGAAAAAAACGCTCTAGTTCTTCTTGTAAAATCCGATAGCCTAATCTTCCTCCCATATCTTCCGCAACTAGCTTTCCATCACGAATCCATCGACGTACAGTTTCTTCGGAAACATTCATTTTCTTTGCAGCATCTTTTATAGTGACATACATTGTTTTTCCTCCTAACTGTCTATGGGAAAATAATACACCACAACCTTCTTATTGTCAATACATTATTGCTACATTGTTAATACTTTTATCACTATACAGTCACACACCGTGTTGTTTCTTTTCCTTTTCACTTAAAACCGCCACACATGCTTGACCTCCCAGCCGGAGGTCTTTATTTTTCCCTTGACCAAATCCTCCGGCGCCAATTGTACTTCCGCCGCCACGGCTCTATTCGGAGCATAGTTTCGCTGCACACCGACCGGTATATAGGCATCACCCAAGTGGCTGCCTACTCCTGCGGAAAACTCCCACGATTTATCCAGATTAATTTTCAGTACATCCACCTTATACTCGTTATCATTTTTAACCACAGCCGTCCGATCGGTTTTTTCCAGTGTGGCGGGTGGCAAGGTCGCATCCTGTTTATTGATCCTCTCCGCCACCTGCTCAGCTGCAATCTCCAAAGAAGGAGCGTTTACAGTAAAATTGGCAACAGGCTGCTTAGCTTTCAGTGCATCATACGCCGCCTGCAGTTCCTTAACATTCATCTGTGAGATATGAAGGGCTTTGCTTAACGTCTGAACCTGCTCCATTTGTTCCTGTTGTAGCACCACTGCCTGTCGGACTTCCTTATCTAAAATCTGCAACCGCCATACGCCAATAAAAACAATGATCAATACCACGCAACCGCAGACAATCGGCAAACGGTATCGCTGCCATAACTCGCCGGTCAGCATGCTACTGCCTCCAAATATTCATTGATGCCTTGATAAATCGCCTTGGCAAATTGGTTCTGCCAATTTTCGTTGCCAAGCATAAATTCCTCCGTTGGGTTCGATAGAAACGCTAATTCTACCAAAACTGCAGTTGCGTTCGCATGCCGGGTTACATACAACCCGGTATTTTTTATGCCCCGGTCCGCCAAGCCAAGTGCAACGATTTGTTCCTGTATCAACGCGGCCAAATGTTCGCCATTGGCGCTTACGGCACAGTAATAGGTTTCCGTTCCATGCGCTTCGTCATGCGTTGCTGCGTTACAATGGATGCTGACAAACAAATTTGCACCAAAGGAATTAGACAGATCACAGATCTCTTGCAAATCATTGCTTTGAACGTAATGAATTTCATGCCCAAACTCCAAAAGAAGTTGCTCTAGCTTTCGCGCTACGGCAATATTCACATCGACTTCGCGCAATCCAGTAGAACCAACAGCTCCGCAATCTAACTCAACATGATGCCCGGGATTAATAGTAATTCTGGCCATATGAACATGACTCCCTTTATTATTTCTTCTCTTCATCTTTATTCTCACCGCTTCGAATCGTCATGGAAAAGGAACTGCCAGATAGTTTGGACGCAAGCTGACAAATATACTGTTTCACCAACGCTACGTTCTTGCTTCCCATTTCTTCGAGATTTTCCATGATAGAAAACAGCTCGGTAACCGCAATCGTCGCATAAATAGCTCCCGAGATCGCTTTATTGGCCGCCACCACCATATCCGGCAGTTTGCCAACCATCCCGGCAGCAATAACCAGCACAACATAAGTAAATATTTTCTCGCTCCAGCACTTTCGCAAATTTGTGCTTGTCAAATACCCTGGCTTCCAAGCATTCAGAAATTGACAAACAATGACGGCCATTGACACGGTTTCCGATGAAAATTGCAGTTCATTGATGCAATATCGTTTTGTAACCGCGGCCCACTTTGTTACGGTATCCAATACAATAAACACCAGTACTGCCAGCAGTATCATTTCTGAACCGCCAAATAAAAAACAGCCGAGCGAAGAAACGCCAGCTGCTGCCATTTTGATAGGCCAAAACTCCAAGATTGCTTCCAACCCATTCCGGAACATATTGTACAACTTGAACAAGCACTCCATCTTTTCGCCTCCTGTTCTTTTTATAGTAATCCATAACCGCTCAGCGCTGCTTTTAACGTTCTCACATCATCGGCCAATAGCTCGCATTGATCCCGCAGCGCTTGGCATTCCGCTTGTGTAGGCGTTGCCGAAAACGTCAGTGCGCCGATTGCGCCATCCGCATTGTTCAACGCAACCGTTGTTTTTACAATCGGAGCAGTACCAAAAAAGCCAATCTTTCCGGCAGCCGTAACCTCGTTGAACCAAGACCCCGCCTTGTACACCACGGCTTCAAACGTTGCCTTGTTCCAGATACGCATTCCCTCGAAGGGCAAAAAGAATGCCCATGCGCCGCCAATATATTGAGCCAAGTACTTATCCTTCCCAACCCAGGCTCCGGTTGCTCCGTTGCCAACAACATACAGGATCCCTTCGGTTCCGCTTGGCGGCGCTGTCAACGCCATGCTTTCCACGGCTGTCTGAACAAGAGCATCCAACCGGTTTATTCCCTCGTTATGCGTTACCTCTTTTTGCGATTGTCCCACCGATAAATACGGCACGCTCAATCTTGGGCTGTTGCTCATAGGGTTCCTCCTCTCGGGATTCCTCTTCCCCTTAATTCATTTACTTGATATACGTTGACCCGAACTGCCGACTGCACACTTCCAAAATCGTCGACCTGCTGTGCTACCGAATACAGAGTGGATGGAATCGACGTACTAATCGTTCGTGCCACGATGCCGCCGCGCAAAATATCCACTTCGTATTTCTCAGTTGTTTCCCCCAACGGAACATCAACATAGTCGGCCCAGTCGCTATATTCCCTCGTTCTTCTTATCCAAGTCATGGTCAAATTACCGGAACCATCCCGTTCTCCTTTCAAATGGCAAGGCGACCAACACCTCGCAATCCTGCCAGTACTGGTATGCTGTTCAACAAAATAGGAGGCGTCCGTAATATCTGCAATTTGAGAACCATATTTGTACGACCGTGCAACGCCCCAATCCGATGCAGTCTCCACCACAGTGGATATGCCCTCCGTTTCCAGGAGCACAAAGCGCTCCCCGGCCTTGTGCTTACTCATGGCATCTTCTGTTCCCAGTCGTCCTCTCAGCAAGCCTGACAGCTGATACGTGGCCTCATCCACCAAAACGGCCGTTTGAAATTGCACGATTTCGTCGCCGACCACCGCGGAGTTATAGCCGTTCAAGACTGCCGCTTCCGACCGGCTCTCCAACTCTCCGGAAAGCAATACAACCGTAATTGTGTTGGCCCAGTCCCAAAAATCCTCCGGGCCAGGTCCCAGCGCATTGGATACGGTTCCAACTGTGCTTTCTTGGTCCATTCGCTGCACCAGCAGGTAAGACTCCCCGCCGTCCAACGTCTTATACAAATTGGCCCCAAAATACACCTGACCGGCAGCCGCCAAATACTCAATATATTTTCCGGATGTGTCATTCGGCAGGCGCGGCAAGTCCAAAATATGCAGGACCACCGCCGTACTCGTTTGCGGCGGCGAAGGCAATACTTCCGCATCCGCCGCTCTTGGGCTTATATTGTACGTCGTATCGGCCAGCTCCGTACTTTCGATCTGAACCAAACCTGGCAAACCGAATGACGCTTTGTCTACTTGCACCCTTCGGATCCGTTCACCGGTATCGACCAACAATTCTTTCCCCGCCCCTAAAAAGGCCCACCACATGCCTAATGAAAAATTCACCTGGTTTCTGCTGGCCCAAGTCTGATAGAGCTTTGTTTCGGCAAGCGCCTTCGCTTGCCCGTCTTGCATAATGACATCCATCGTTTCCGACGCAACCGCTGCGCTTTTGGTGACGATCCGGTTAGCCGCCATGGAATTTTGCTCATAGTCTTTATCCAGCGAAGTATATGTGATTTTATAGGTTTTGGGCAATTCCAGTTCATGCTTTCGGATCACTTGAAACAGTTCCGTATCGCTGGTATCACCCTCCTTTGCCGCAAGGTTATTGTAGGGAACCGGAAGCGCGTTTCGCGCTGCCCTGCGCTGAAAGACGATCTGGCCTTCCTCCTCCAAGCCGTCAAAAAGGTACACAGCACGCAGCTGCTCAATCCGTTCCCTAAAGGTTTTGTCCCCAGCGATCGACAGACCATGTATTCTTGTCCCTATTAAATCTGAAACATCAACTGCCTTGCTTCCAAACGTTTCATATAGTTTTGCTTTCGCGGAAATATCCTCAACGACGGCCCCCAAATCCCGCAGCGCGGTCACTACCTCAAAAGTAAAATTGGGGATCCGGTTGCCGTAGTCGGCCAGTTCCAAATCTTTCAGCACAATATACGCCATGCCGCGATACGCCGGTGACGTCCCTTCGCCTTCAATGCCTTCTATCCAAGGGTCCGGTTCCTGTTCTTCATTCCCCAAATACAGCCTGTATTGCACTTTGTTTCCCGTAACCGCGCCGCTGGTAAACCCTTTTACATATCCGGCGGTCAACAACTCTTCCTCGGTCGGCAGCGCATCCTTGAATTTCGCTGTGATTTCAGTTCCATCCGCCCAAACGCGCGAAATTCCCAACATAGGCCCTTTGCAAATCCCAATGGCGCAGGAAACGGTGTACGAATAGGTCGTCGTACCACCGCCGCCCTTGCCTCCGGATTTTTTCTTGTGCTCAACAAAATTCGTGCCCCAGATAATATTGCCGGCGACTCTGGCAGTGCCATAGACCGTGTTGATCGGAGTGCCGTAAGTGGAAGCCTGGACTTCCAAGTCATCCAGCCGCGTGCCTGTGGTGCTGGGAGCAAACAACCGCTGATCAATGTAGCTGCCAATCAAAGTGAGCACGCCGTGCCAAAAAGCGTTGGCCTTGATGGATCCTAACAATATCGTAGCCATTTAGTCCTCCACCTCCGGCATTCGGAAAACCGCCTTGGTCAGCCGCTTCCATACCGCATCATACGGAATTTCCACGACGCGCCCGACATCTTCCCACGCATGGATAAAGGTCTTTCCCGCCAGGATGCCAATATGATGCGCCGGAAAATTGAGAAAGCCAAAGAGAAGAAGATCTCCTTCCCTTTCCTGGTTGAGAGGAACTTCATCGCAAAATCGGCTGATTTCGTTTTTCAGTTTTTCTTCCTTGCCATGCAGATGGGTGGTGCGGGTATAATCGATCGATAGATCCACTGGGTTTCCTGTTACTGCCGTATAGACGCCGCGGACCAGCCCCACACAATCGCAACCGATCCCCTTTCGGGAAGCCTGATGAACCCACTTGGTTCCCTTCCATTCCCTCGCTTCTTTTACAATATCCGCCCTCTTCACGACATTCACCCTCTCTTGGCGCTGCTTGCCGAAGAAACCGTGTTCGTTCCCTTGATTGGGTACGAAACAGAGTATCCGGATCCAGGCACATATGGCTCTCCCCGAAAGTTGAACCGGTTGTTGTATTTCGTTTGGCAGGTGCTGAAATTCTTATCGCACCCCATTACCATGCTGAACGTATCGCCAACAGCCAGATAATACGGAGCCGGCAAATACAATGTAATGGTCCCGGAAGCCGTCTGCGTCTGAATTTCGACCTGGGCATTCGTATTTTTTCCGTTTGTAAAGGTCAGGACTCCATAATCATAGGCGTTTGCAACCGCAATTACATTGGTTTCAAACATGCTGCCATGCAGCACCTTGGTAATCATGCCTGCCGCGCTTTTATCGGCCATAGTTACCTTGCACTCATGATCCCCCAGCTGCGCGCGGCATAATTTCTGATACACTTCACCGCCGGTTTGCTGGTAGGCTTCCAGCATGCCGCGCACCTCCGCGGTAAATCCGATCGCAGTATGCGTAATTTGGCCGATCGTCCCTCGTCGAATAATATGCTTCGGTTGAGATAGGTCTTGCCAATTGACCAGATAGATGGTGATTTTTGCAAAATCGTACCGCCCGGCGCTGATGTCATCGGCCGTGATTTTGTCGCTGGACAGCATTCCTTCCACATCCAAATTATCCACCGACATATCTGCCGTGTCGTCCACCGCGGTCGGCGAAAAACCGGTCGCCGCTTCGTAAGTCAAGCCATCAAACGCCAAATCTTGATCATGGTTCGTAAACCCCATCACGGTGCCGTCTTCGAGTTCCAATTTCCAGCAATAGGCCGACGGGATGACTTCTTTGCACATCCAGGGATACGGATGCTCGGTATAGAGCGCGGTAATATGAACGGCCGGCAAATTGGTTTTGTCCTGTTCAAATAGATTGGTCACAAATTCAACGGCAACGCCTTCGGACAAAAACCGGTCTGTGCCATATAACACCGTAACCGTCATAGCGGGCGTTCTTGCTAACTCCTTGCTGTACAAACTTACCGCGTATTGATCAAACGCAACGTGTTCCGATGCCATGCGCTACACCTTCGCTTTAAAGCCGATTTGCAGAGCATTGATCTGCTGCCGGGTCCATGTCCCCTGCAAATAGGCATGCCGACGGTTGACAACGGTCGGCATAACAATGGGATCGCTATAGATCATGCCGCCGTCAATCTTTGCGCTCATCTGTCCGTTGGCGAGAGTGGTTCCGGCTTCTCCTCTGACTGTTACTTTCAAGCAGTTTACTGCCGTGCATTCGCTATCCGTCAGGTCCGTGCAATGGTTGAGAAATTCCTGGCCGTCCGCGCTCATCGACATATAGCGTTTGCTTTCCAGCCATGGTTTTTCCGTCAAAGCAGCCGATGTGCCATTAAACAGGTGCATGATGTTGGTTGCGGTCAAATATTGGGCGAAGGCGCGCGGAAAATTCCCGCTGCCGTCGGTCGAGTAGCTTTGTTCGGTGCCTAAAGCAAAGGCGTCGCCCGAAAGATAATACCAGCTCGCCAAATTGAGATCGTTCCCATTATTGCTGGTTGCTGTGTAAATCAGCGTTCCCGCTGTCGTATAAATTCCGACATACTCGCCGGCAGCAATATTCCAGGCCGGTATTTGATTGCCGGCGTTCAGGGTGTTGACCCCCGCCAAACAAGAAACAAACGCCTGCCGGGCGACGTCCGGCGTGAACTTTACCTGCGTTGCGTTTTTGGTAAAAATGCCTACTTTTACGGTATCCGCGGCGGTCAGCGCAAAGGATACCGTTTGCAATGTCCCGGCAACTCTGGCTGCCTGTGGAATCATATAGGTTCCGGTTTTTACGGTTGTGGAGGTCGTGGTGGTGTCATTGCCCATAACATCCATAAATCCGTCCGTGGTATTGGTGTCTCCCGCCCCGGAAAGGTACATGAGCTGCATCCGCTTTTTTCCGATTCGGCCTTGGTTTGTCGCAATCCACTCCGATATATACCATGTTACACTGTTTGCATTTGGCGTAATCCACATGGCGCAGCCAATGAGGTCCGCCGATGATCCCGTATTCCCGGCAAACGAAATTTCTAATCCCCCGTCAACCCACACTTCCAAAACGCCTTCTGTGGCATGGCGCTTGTAATGCATTTCGATTTGATGTTCGGTATTAGTTGCCAGCGACGTTGTCCCAGCACCAACCAACGTCATGGTACCGCCAATCGACGCGTACCCTTTTACCACATTTCCTTCAATCTGCACTTTGGCTAAAATAGTGCTTTGATCGGCTTTTGCCGCCGCCATCGTCAGAGCCATCGAGCCGATGATTCGGGTATACTCGCTGAGCCAAATCTCCGTTCCCGTTTCGGGAAGGTTCTTCCAAAGGATCGGACAGTTGAGGCTCCAGTTTTGAAAGTTGTAAAACGTCACGCACTTTCCGGTGCGCATTCCGTCGGACTGCGCGCAGGTGCCGTTATAGGTATCTAGGTCCGTTAACAGCCCCCCTGAATACCATAGGTACGACATTGCATCACCCCTTTATTTCTACTATCTCCACGCTGTTCCAGGAAAAACAAGCGTCCGTATCCATACTGGACGGCATCTCATCCGAGGCAAACCGACAAGGAACATCAAACTCAAAATCGGCTGTAATCACAGCGGGCGCCGGATCGGCAGCAAATAGGATATGTCCCTTCGTATAGTCGACGGTATACGCATCCGTCATCAGAATATGGTCTTTATACACGGTGACGGTTCCGGCAACCGGCTTTTTGATGGTCCGAATACTGGAATACCCTGCTGCATCCGTATATTTTTTCTGCAGTTGGTAAACCAACGGATATTCCGGGTTGGCCACTATGCAGAGTTGGCCGAACGCAGTGTAGTCAAGCCAATCTTTAAACCGGAAACCATGGGCTCGGCCGGCGCGGTTCATAAAAAACGCCAGCAGAGCGCCGTACTGCGCATAGTTTTTCACTGCCTGCGAGACATTGTATTTGCGCCTGGGCTGCTCCCATTGCTGCACCCGTTGTTCCGCCCAATCGGTCGGCGTGACAATACCTGTCAGAAACTGCGGCCCCCCTGTGCATCCATAGGAAATATCCGCCGGGAATTGTATTTCGTGAAACGCCATATGCTCTCTCCTATCCGTTTCGGCGCGCCGCGCTGTAGGAAGCACGGTAGGCGCTGGCGTAAATTTGGCTCTGCGATTTTTTAAAGGACTGAATGTCCGGCGTCGTAATGTTCATGATGATAGTCGGCTGACTGGCCAGCATATTTTGCGTATCTCTGGCGTTGTAAATCCGGCCGCCGCGGTTAAAGTTGATGAGCTCCGGCCCTTCTTCGCCGACCAAGGCCAAGCCGCCGGAATAATCACCCCCGGAAGCGAAGGCAAAGACCGTCGGCAGCAGCTGATTGGCCAGACTCTGCTGGCTGCCGGTCAACCCACCGGCTGTTGTTTGGCCAGCCGAACCGCTGGTGCCACCAAACACATTTCCCAGCAATAAAGTAATCTGGCTGGCCGCCCATTTTGCCGCGATATCGGCAATGATTTTCAGGATGCTTCTGCCTAAATCCCGCCATGCGTCGCCGATGGACTTTGTCCCGGTAATCACATCACTGAAAAAACCCTGCAAGCCGTCATAGAAACCGGACATTGTCTCGGCCATGACTTCCATCGTGGATTGATGGGCGCCTTTCCAAACCTCGTAATAGGTATCCAGGTATTTTTGTCTACCCGCTAAATCCTGTGCCGCCATTGCCTGTTCGGTAGTCAACAATTCTTGGTAGCGCGCAACATCGCCGTCGGCGCGCGCCTGTTCCAAGTCTTCCTGAAATTTCACACGTTCATAATGCAAGTCCTTCAGCTTCTGATTTTTCTCGGCTTCGATAGCCACTTGTTCGGCTGCAATCTGCCGGCTGAAATCCGCCATGCCTTGTTCGGTGATGCGAAACTGAATGCCATTGCCCTCCCACGCTGCGCGGAAATCTGCTTTTTGCTGGTCGGTCGCGGCTGTACACTCCGCCGTCCAGTCCCTGTATTTGCGCTGAAGTTCCGTGATCTGGTTTTCCGCATCCGTTTCAATATCATATTTTTGCTTTACCACTCCGCTTAAGCCGATCCCGCCAAGTTTCTGCTGCAGGGACCGCATCGCATCGGCCGCCTGATCCCAAATGCTTGTCCGCTTCTTCGCTTCCTCGTCCAAAATTTTGCGGCGCCGAGCCGAATAGACAGCCTCCAACATCAGCACATCTCGCTGATAATTTTCGTTTGCGTCTTTCGTTTCTTCTAAATCGGCAAGCTGCTGAGCCAGCCAAATGTCCAGCTGCTCCAATTCCGTTTTCGTTGTCTGCACCCATTGATCGTAAATCGCCTTGCTGACCTGCCGGGCTTTTGCCTCGAGTTTTTCCCAGGCCTTTTCCGCTTCCTTCCCGGCTTCCTGGGTTGCTTCGCCTATACCCTGTGCTCCCTTCGTCAAGCCTTTGAACGTTGTGTCTAAATTTACGCTAGAGACAAGATCTTTAAAATTTACTGTTCCGCTTGTCAAGGCGCTTCCTATACCGTCATACGCTTTACCCAGTCCTTCCACCGCAGCTTGCAAGCGCCCCGCCGCATCGACCGCCTCCGTATTTGCACCGGCAGTTCCTTGCTGCATTGCCGTCAGCCATTCAGAAGCCGCATCCTTCAAACCACCGCCAAACAAGTTCAGCAACGGCATGATCGCTGACAATACGCTTGCCACTCCACCATAGACAAGGCTCTTTAGCTCAGCCCACTTTTGCTGTGTATACGATACCGCAGCGGTCCACACATTGCCGAATAAATCGCCCAACGGTTCCCACGCCTGCCAGATCATCCAGGCAGTGGCGCCTAAAGCTGCGCCAGCCGCAATAAATGGCAGCAGCGGAACCATGGCCGTCCATAACGCGATCCCAAATGCGATGATGGCCGGAACAGCGGCGCCAGCCAACGCGCCGGCAACGGCAAAAATAGCAAGCGACAGTTCCTTAGGGATCAAATTCTTTAATGCCTCGTTGATTCCGTTCGCTTTGATATACTGGGCAATACTTCCCAAATCCGTTGCCAAAGCTTCCAGCTTGCCCTTGATATCCAGACTATCGATGAGTTTGTCGCCGATTTGGCGCATCACCGCGCTCGCATTGTCTTTGATGGTGGACAATAAGCCGGGGATTTCATGGGATAACCCTTCCATGCCGCCCTTGAATTTTGCTTGCATTCCCATCAGCATGGCATTAATTCCGGTCGTGCTGTCGATCGTGCCTTTTTCCGCCTTATCCATCGCTTCCGGGATCGACACCCCGATTGCATCGGCTAAAAATTGCCAAGCAGGAATACCCGCTTCGGCCAATTGACGCATTTCTTCCCCGCTCACCTTTCCTTTCGCCTGCATCTGGCCGATCGCCAAGGTGAGCCGGTCAATTCCTTCCTGGCCAATGCCTAGCATTGCCGCCGCATCGCCGATCGCCGCCATGATGGGAATCACATCCTGAGCAGCAAAGCCAAAAGCGAGAAGTTTTTTCGCTGCTGTGGTCAACCCGGGCAATTCAAACGGCGTCACCGAAGCAAATTGAGCAAGCTGTTCGAGAAAGGCTTCGGCCTGTTTCGTATCTCCCAGCAACGTGCTAAACGCCCGCTTGTTGGCCTGCATATCGCCCGCCATTTTGATACTGGCTGCGCCAAACGCGCCTAACGCTGCCGTCGCTGCCGCCAACCCAGTCAGTATGCTTTCCGATGCCGCCATTGCCTCGGAACCAAGCCCTCTGCGCAGCGCTCTCCGCACGGATTCCCATTTCCGCAAAAACTCGGAGTTGTCGCCGCCTATGAAGATGGTCATCCTGGAATTTCCGGCCACTTGCTCACCCCACTTTCGCGATCAACGCGTCCAGTTCCGCTCTCGCTTGTTCCGCCGTTGTTTTTTTGTCTGTTTTCTTATCTGTCTTGATCCCCAAAAGCAGATCCACCGTAACCGGTTGTTTCAGTTCGTAGCTGCTGCAGGTGTTAATAATCGGCGCTACAAACCGGGCGATCTCTCGCTCTTGCCGCTGGCTTCGCCACAAATAGCCGTCGATCATCTGCCGCAGTTCACCCGGTGTCAGTTGCCCGAATTCCCATGGTTTAAGCGCCAAGGCTCCATAGGCCACCGGCTCCATTTCCGCTACCCATTCTGTTACGGTGGTTATTCTTTTCCCTCGTTTTCTGCCGTCTCTTCCTCTTCACCGCCGCCAAAAATGTTTGATTTTTTTACGGCTACTGAAACTTTTTCAACGATGCTTTCCAGCGTCCCACCGTCATTCAAATATTCCTGCATCATCATTCCTACCCGTTGCAGGGTCAAACCCTTTTCCGCATGCTTTAAGCCGCCCCAAAGCAGCAGGCGAAATAACGAAACGCTGGCGGTCGATGGGTTAGATAACCGGGAAAGGATTGACTCCCCATGCAGCAGTTCTTCCATATCGGTCAGCGCGTTGATGTCATAGCGCAGTTTGCGCTCTTTCCCGCCGAGCGTGATATATACCGGTCCTGTCAATGTATAGCCCCCTTCTTTTGAATTTAATAAAAGTCGCCGCGTGTCACATTTTTTTGATATACTGAAAATAGATAATCCCGATCCCAAGCCAAGACTACTAAACGTAGGTCTGGTTGGTTGCATAGCGCAGGTTTGCGTACCAACCGCGCCGGGATTATCCTGAAACGTTTCCGATCCCTCCAACTACATTCTTGTTCCCACAATTTCCGAACGGATCAATGCAAGAGGAGGTATACGCGATGAAGGAAACTCCCGTAGTATGGTTTGAGATCCCGACTAACGACCTGGACAGAGCCAGGAAGTTCTATGAAGCGGTCTTTGCTTGCGGACTGACGCCCATGGGATCGGGGGACATGAAAATGTTCCAGTTTCCCACGAAAAATGATGCCTATGGAACTTCTGGCATGCTGGTACAGATGGAAGGGTATAAACCCGCTATGACCGGCACATTGGTCTACTTCAGTGTCAGCAATATTGACGAAACCCTGAACAGAGTGATTGTAGCCGGCGGAAAGATCATCTTGCCGAAAATGTCCATCGGCGAATACGGCGTTATTGCGCATTTTGAAGACAGCGAAGGCAATAAAGTCGGAATTCACGCCATGGCATAACAAAATACGTTTCCTATTGACTGCGCGCTCACTTGTTTGGTGGGCGTTTTCTTTTTACACCGTTACGCCGGCGCCACGCCAGGCGTTGTATCGGCTGAAACGGGAGCTGCGGTCAGTCCGGCGCAGGTGCCGTTGGCAATCGCGATATTGAGCGTGGCATCGTTGGCCGCGGCCGTCTTTTTCGTTAATATTACTGCGGCGCCGAAGCCGCCAATATCAAACAACGCGGCAACCGCGCTGTCCAGAGCCAAAGACTCACGCGCTTTTTGCGCGACTACGGCAGCGGAATCGTTTAATGCTACCGCCACGCTGATAGCTTTCGGCGATCCAGTCAGCCCGGCAGCCGTAATGGTAAAAGTCGCATTGCCGGCCGTTGTCACAGTTCCCGCCACGGTCGCCATTTCAACTTGCTTGGTGCCGTTCACTTCTTCCGGCGCGCCGCTGCCTTCCAGCTTAATTTTGTAGGTTGCCACGCCGTCATGCGGCGCTTCCTCCGACAGGTCGGTAATGGCCGCATAACCTTGAAATTTGCTGCCGTCTTTGCGTACATAGCGGACATGTACCAATTCGCGCGAGGAAAAACAGGCCAGCAGTTTTGACCGTCCTTCATCCACACTCAGCCCGGCTGCATCAGTCAGCATCACGGCGTCGGCATCGATGCTCCAACTCATAAGGCCCGGTACGCTGGTTGTCCAAGCTCCTGACATCTTATTGCTGGCGTCAATGACCGCTGCTGTCATGCTCAAGGTTGCCCCACGCTGACCGCCAATGGTGACCCAAATGGGGCTGTCTGCGGTTCCGATATTGACTTTTAACAGAAAATCTACGCCATCGCTGGGTAGTAAAGCCATCACACCTCACTCCTTTGTATCGATCATAATAAATTTGTATTGAATGGTCGCTTCACGGTGCGTATCCAATCGTTCCACGGTATGTTTATCGATGGAAGACCAAACGATGCTCCAACCATCCTCCACCTCCAAAGCAGAAGATTGGATCGTCGTTATCACCGTATCGGCTAATTCAGCGACTTCCTTGTCTCCTTGGTATTCGCTGATGATTTTGATCGTCGCGATTACCTCCGCGCCTGCGATTGTTTTGGCACCCCAGTCCTGCGCGTTAGTATCCGTGAGGACGACATAGGGCGCTGCCTTGCCTGAGGGAACGTAATCATAGACGGGCGCCGTTAAGCTGCCGCTCAAGCGCCGATACAGCGCTTTGTTCAGTTCCGATACCGGCGATCGCCTCATCTCCGCACCTCCCTGTCCACCGCGGCCCGCAGCTTGCCTTCAATTTCCGGCAAAAGCTGTTCGCGCGTCTTTTGGGCAAAACACTTGGCCTTTACTCCGCGCCGGGTGCCGTACTCCTGCAACGGCGCATGCGGCGCTTTCGCCCGAACCATTTTGGAAATCCCATACCGGCCTTTGCGGGCGACAATGCTGTTTTTCAAGGCTCCGGTCTTGCGGGGCGCCAGGCTGCGTTCCCGCTGCCGGATCGCCTTAGCGCCCTCGTCAACTTCCTTTTCAATGGCCCGCAGGACATTGGTGGAAACAAGATCGCCGAACTGGATGCATTGATCTATCCCATTAACCCGAATCCGAACATTCATCCGTCACCACCTCCCGGCACTCCAGGCGTAAAAAGGCATGCTTTTCTTCCACATCAATGGGCGGCCCAAGCTGTTCAAAGATGCGGCTTCCGTATTGAATCCGATCTGTCACTGCTATATCACGGCGATAGCGAATAATAACGCGGTGTAAAATCTCGGGCGTCAGCTGCTCATATTGGTCTACCGTCTTGGCGGTCAACGTCACGATCTTGGCCCAAACGGCGGCTCGGGTCACATAGATTGTTTCATAGCCTCCCTGATTGTCCGGTATCTTGGTTTCCTTCAGCAAGATGCAGCGGCAGTTCAGTTCTCCTGGATTCATACTGTCACCTACCAGAGATGCGCGCGGTACGGTGAAAGCAAAACGTACACAATGTTAGGAATGCTCTCCCCCGCGCGCTGTTCATAAAAATGGCCAACCAGAATGAGCAAGGCTTGTTTCACCGGGGTAGGTACTTCGCTTGGCAAACCAGCCTGCAAGTAATTCTCGCAGTGTTCTTTCGCCGCCAAGAGCAAACCAGCGAGAAGGGTGTTTTCCTCCTCGCCGTCAATGCGCAGGTATTCCTTGATTTCTGTCAGTGTCACCGGATCAGCCATGGCGTTACCCCATCAGCCCGGCCGCTTGCAGTTTTGCCAGCAGGGCGTTGAAATCCGTTTTCAGATCGGCAATGGTTGCCGCCGTGCTGTCTGCCTGATTGGCGGCGCGGGTAAGCGGAATGCCGTTCACGGTCAGTTCTCCCTCGGATGCGATCTCTAAGGTTCCGCCGACGATCCATTTTGCGCCGCCTTGCTCCGCATAGTTTTTCACGTTGTTCACTTTGCATCACCTACGCTTTCATCTGCAGTACTTTGATGGCTTCCGGCAAAATGAGCTTGCCGTCCACTCGTTGCGTGGCTTTGAAACCAACCTGGCCGGTAACCGCAAACAGTTCATTGAGCCGCTGGAAACTGCGGCCTTGGCGATCGGCAATCCAGTAGTAGCTGAAGTCGCCGAAGGCAATGGTTTTTGCCGCTGCCGCAAGCCCCGGGACATAGGCAGAGGTTTTCAACGGCTTGTTGAGTATAGTCTCCGGTTCGCCGACTACAACCGAAGGCTGCCAGAGATACTGGCCGTTGCCGTCTTTCAGCTTGCGGATGGCCTTGACGGTCGCGTCGTTAGTAACAAATACGGCGTTTTTGCGGTACGGCGACTTCAAGGAGTAGAACAGGTCCATAATTTCGTCAATCGTAATGGCCGTCGAGCTGGCGGTCGTGCTTCCCACTCCGGCGCCGCCCGTTGCATTGAAAATGCCGGTGGGCTTTCCGGTTCCATCGCCGACGAAGAAGGCTTCTTCCTCTTTCGCGCCAATGCGCCTAGCGAATTCTTTCGCAATATATTGTTCTAAGTTAAATACGCTGTCGTTGAGAAGCTCTTCGGATACCTTGATCAACGTCGCCAGTTTATGGGCGCCGATCGATACCTGGCCAAAGGCATCGTCCGATTCCGGAATAGCGCCTTCTTCATCCACCCAAGAAGCCGTGCCTTTGCTGGCCACCACCGGTATTTTCTTGTCGCCCGACGCCGTCGTAATCACTTTGGCCAATTGGCGAAACAGATTTTCCTTTTCCAGCGCTTCAATCAAGGTGCGCTCAAATTCGTCCGGCACCAGGTAGCCGCCTTCGGAGTCGGTTCCGACTTGCAGGGCGTTTTGCACATCAAAGCTGTTTTTATTCTTCATCGCTTTCCAGAAGGCCGCTTTGTATTCATTGGATGCCCGGCCGGTCTTTTCCGGTTCCTGGTGCTGGCTGGGTTTGTTCGTAATAGCGGTGGTCGTCGGTTTCGACATTTCAAGGTCCAGAACCGCTTGCCGTTCCAGGCGGTCGATTTCTTTGCCCAGGCTCACCACATCGGCTTCCATTTTTTCATAGGAAGCTGTATCTTCCGCCGACAGCAGGCCGTTTTCATTTCGCCGGGAATCTAAAAAAGCTTTGGTGCTGTCCCAAAGCTTGGCGCGCTTCTCGCGCAGTTCCAGTATTTTATTCATCATTCGTTCCTCCCGTTTTGCTATTTTAAAAGTTCGAGTCTCGTCAACAGTTCTTTGTGCGGCGTTCCCGCTTCAGGATTTGGCGCCTTCTCTTTATCCCGGGGAAGTTTGCGCAAAATCGCGTTGGTGACGGTCAAGCGGTCAAAAATAAAACCCTCTGCCGCGTCCTGTGTTTCAGGCACATAGAGGATTTTATCGGCAAAACCTAATTCCACCGCTTTTTGCGCGCTGAACCAGGTTTCCGCATCCATCATGCTGGAGATTTTATTGCGCGGCAGACCAGTGCGCTGTTCGTAGGCGTTGAGGATACTTTCTTTGACCTCATTCAGCAGCTTAATGCCGCTTGCGAGATCAGCCGCTTCGCCGAAGATGATGGTGGCCGGATTGTGGATCATCATCATGGCTACCGGGGACATCACAATTTCATCGCCAGCCATGGCGATCACGGATGCGGCGCTGGCCGCGATGCCATCAATCTTGACTGTGACCCTGCCCTCATATTCCTTGAGCATGGTGTAAATCTGGCTGGCCGCAAACACATCCCCGCCCGGAGAATTGAGCCAAACCGCGATGTCGCCGGCAGATGCCGTAAGTTCGGCCTTGAATTTTTTCGGGGTGATGTCGTCGTCAAACCAGCTGTCCTGGGCGATGTAGCCGTCAAAATATAGCGTCCGGCCCGCTTCGTTTTTTACCCAGTTCCAAAATTTTTTCATTGGCTTCCCTCCATTCCATTTGCGTTTCTTTGGGCAAATGCCCCCGCGTCAGCCAGCTTGGTCATGTTGCCGTTGATCAAATACAAGTCCCCGCCCAATTCGGCTGGTATCCGGTTCAGGTTTTCCAGTTCCCGGATGTCGTTAGTGGATAGCCAGCCGTTTTGTCGCCCTACGGCGTAGCCGTTCATCCGGCTCTGATAGTCGCCGCGAAGCAGCCCGTCCACGTTGAATTTTACAAAGTACTGGCGTTTTTCGCTTTCGCTGAACAAAGCCCGTTGCATCGCCTGCTCCCAGCGAATGACCCACGGATCCAACGTGTATTTTACAAACTCCAGTGACTGCTGTTCTATGTTAGAGAAGCTGGATTTCTCCAGATCGCCGATCATATGGGGCGGGATGCGAAAGATGCGAGCAATCTCGTTGATCTGGAATTTGCGCGTTTCCAAAAACTGCGCCTGCTCCGGCGGGATACCGATGCTTTGAAACTTCATTCCTTCCTCCAACACTGCCACCCGGTGGGCGTTGCCGCTGCCCTGGTATACGGCGTTCCAACTTTCCCGGATTCGCGCAGGGTCTTTGACAACCCCGGGGTGCTCCAATACTCCGCCGGGGCTTGCCCCGTTGGCGAAAAATTTAGCGCCGTATTCTTCCGTGGCAATCGCCATGCCGATCGCGTTTTTGGCCATGGCGATCGGCGAGTAACCAATCAGGCCGTCAAAGCCCAGCCCCGGAATGTGGAGGACTTCGTATCGGTTTAAACAATATATTTGCCCATCTTTTTCATACTGGTAGTATAGGATTCCCTGGTCGTTGCGATTGACCATCGTCTTATTGGGCAACAGCGGATACAAGCCGGCCACCCTGCCCCGGCCATCCCGGATGATCTGGGCATAGGCATTGCCCCATAACAAAAGATGCCCCATCAGTGTTTCGCGAAACACGAATGAGGTCATCTCCGGATTTGGCTCACTGTGGAGCAGATAGTATATTGGATGATCCATGGCTTTTTCTTTGCCGTTGGCTGTATAACGATAAGTGTGCATTGGCAGTGAAGCGATGGTTTCCGCCAGGATTCGGACGCAGGCGTAGACCGCGGTGGTTTGCAGCGCCGTTCGCTCATTGACCGGCTTGCCGCTGAAGCTTGTGCCGAAGAAAAAACTGTAGGCGCTGCCCCATAAGCTGTTTTTAGGACTGGCACGAGATTGAAAAAGCTTTGATAGGAAGGGGATTTTCATGAGTCACCTCCTGAATTTGGGCATGAAAAAAGCCCTGATTCATCATCAAGGCTCATGATTGTTTTTCAATTAATTCATCCTCTTGGAAAATTTTTATTAACTGTATTAATTCATTTTCATGATAATCTTTTTCCAGTTTAATAAATCCAAAAGTTTTATAAAAACCAAGAAGATAAGGAACATCTTTACATTCAAGCATTACAATTCTTCCACCCAAACGCATCTGGCCATCTAATAGCGTATTAAGACAATATTGCATTACTTCGTATCCAGCGATTTTGTCTTTATACAAGTCGTTTTTAGCAACTTGTCCGATCAAAATGGCCGGGAATTCTGTAATTGTCTCACCTTTTATTTTAGCATTAAAGCCATCAAAATTCTTAATTTGTCGATTGGACAAGGATTCGGGTACTTTAAAAACCTGTAGCGCTAAGGTGAAATAAGCTAAAACTTGAAATTCTTCTTCATCTTCATCGAAAATTAAAAAGGTTCTGCTTTTTCCTAACTTTTCAAAAGAAATTGCTCTTTCCCTCAAAAATTTTCCGATATCATCATCTTTACCACACACAAAAATAGAAATAAGTTCCTGAGCTCTGTGCTCATCACTCATTTCTATCAGTTCTCTTAGCGAGATAATATTTGTCTTAACTTTAATTCACCTCGCCGTCTATTTTCAGGCGAGACTAAGGTTCTATCCAATTTCACACTTTTAGTTGGGGTAGAAATTATTTGCACAAATGACTCTACAGCCTTTTTGCTATCTAATGTGAAATCTTTTGTAAATGATGAAGTAGCCATTTTACCCCCCTCTTTCCTATAAGTGCAATTTAAAGTAGAGATCCTTTATAACTTATAATACGTAACAGCCTGAAATATGTCAATACAAACAATTTGATTGCATAACTAATAGTTCCGGACAATCTTTCAACATCATTATATCACACTATTTGTATTCATATTCATGATCATTGTAAAATATTTCTACAATATAAGTATACCTCTCCCATCATACACACTTGTCTCGCCTTTATTTCGTATCGATCGGTCAAGCGCCATGATGGCAGCTACAATTCCGTCAATCTTTTCTACAGACTTTTCCTTGTCCGGCTTGATGTTTCCGGCAGGGTCCTGGCGCATGACCACATTCTGCGCCATCCATTTGAGGACAGGGTTTCCGCCGTGATTGATGCTGCCTTCCATCAGCAACTTATATAGTTCTTTTGACGGAGGAGACATATCCTTATATCCCTGTCCGAAGGGAACAACCGTAAATCCCATATCCTCCAGGTTCTGCACCATCTGCGTTGCGTTCCAGCGGTCATAGGCAATTTCTTTGATGTGGTATTTCTCGCCCAGCTCCTCTATGAACTTTTCAATAAAGCCGTAGTGGATGACGTTGCCTTCGGTGGTCTGAATATAGCCCTGCAGTTCCCACACATCGTAAAGCACATGGTCGCGTCGGCACCGTAGTTCCAGCGTATCCTTCGGCAGCCAGAAGAACGGAAGCACGACATATTTCTCGTCCTCCGCGCGCGGCGGGAACACCAGGACAAATGCGGTGATATCCGAGGTGCTTGAAAGGTCAAGCCCAGCGTAGCACTCTCTGCCATGGAGCGAATCCATGTCGAGGGGAAGATTTCCCCGGCTGTAGATATGCTCCGGAATCCAGCACACGGTCGCCGAGGTCCAGATATTAAGACGAAGCTGTTTAAATACATTCTCTTCCGCTGGATTTTCTAGCGCGTTTTTATATGCTTCACGGACTCGTTCTATGGAGATGGTGTGGCCGAGAGACGGGTTTGCCTTGTACCAGTTGACTTCATCATTCCAATCGTCCGCTTCGGTCAGGCCATATACAACAGGATAAAAAGTGTTGTCTTTTTTGCGGCCTGCCTTGATGTCCAGCGCTTTGGCGTGCAATTCATAACAGATGCTGTTCTTGTCATTTCCTGCTGTGGTGATGATAAAGAACAGCGGCTGCTCGCGAGCATCGCCGGAGCCTTTGGTCAGAACATCATACAGCCTGCGATCCGGCTGGGCGTGTATTTCGTCAAAAACAAGACCGGACACGTTAAGGCCGTGCTTGGTTCCTGTTTCCGCCGAAAGCACCTGGTAAAACCCGGCGTTGGAGTAGTTCACGATGCGCTTAGTAGCGGCGGTAATCTTCGACCGTTTTAACAAAGCCGGCGACATCTGCACCATCTGCTTTGCCACGTCGAAAACAATGGAAGCCTGCGACCTGTCGCAAGCGGCGCCGTACACTTCGGCGCTTGGCTCGTTGTCGGCATACAAAAGATAAAGGGCAATGGCGGCTGCGAGTTCCGACTTGCCCTGTTTTTTCGGTATTTCTATATAGGCGGTAAGAAACTGCCGTTTGCCGTTCTCGCCGACAATACCGAAAAGATCCCGAACGATCTGCTCCTGCCAAGGCAATAGTAGAAACTTCTTTCCTGCCCACTTGCCTTTGGTGTGGCAGAGGTTTTCAATGAAGGCCACCGCCCGGTCAGCCTTTGCCTTGTCATAACGGGAAGTTGCAAGCATGAAGGGAGAAGGCGTGTATTGGTACGACATCATTCACCGCCTCCCAGCAGCTGCTCCATTTCGTCGGCATTGTCAACTGAGCCTTCGCCCGCCGCAATTCTGCTCCGAGCCGAAGGTGTCAGGCCGAACTGTTCGCAGAATTTCAGCATGATTTTTAGGTTTGTCTGGGCGATGGACACCTGCGGCACTTGCTGCAGATAGCCGTTGGGCGTTCGGATCATCGTACCATGTTGGGTGATGAATTCTTCGGCTTCCTTCCATCGGGCATACGCCTGGCAATATCCCGCAAAAGCCGCCATATCCATTTCCGTCAGCAGTCCCATCTGCTCTAAGAGTTTGCCCATACGTTTCCATTCTTTTTTTGCTTCCTCTTCCAGCCACGAAGGGCAGCGCGGGGCTTTTTTATTAGGCTTGGGTTCATTTTTGTTCAGTGGCCGCCTTCCCGGATTGCCTTCCAGTTCCTTAAGAGCGGTCGGTTTTGGTTTTCTTCCTCTCTGCGCCATAAGCCCCTCACCTCCTCTCATCAGCATTCATGGCATGAAAAAAAGACCTCCGAAGAAGTCTTGTGTCTGGTTGTACGAGAAACAGCCCCCGCAAGGGCCGTATCTCAATATGCTATTTCAGTCTATCTTTTTGCACAAATCTTCGCCGTAGACCACGCTCAGGCTACCGCCGTTGTCCCAGGAAACCATAATGCTGCCAAGGTCGTCCACGCCGTTTGCCGTTCCTCGAGTGCCAATGGGTGGCGCCTGTTCGTCATTCATACGCACAAGCTCAACCCTTGTGCCAACGGGATACTGCTTGCGTAGCCGCTCGACTATTTCTCTTTTAACAAACATCGCCATCCTCCTCACACGGGTTTTGTTTTCTGGCCAGCAAGCGGGCCTTATGCTTTTCCTCCTCTGCCGGTGTGCGAAAGGCGGCGCTGCCGGAAAGACGGGCCAGCAGGACTTTTCGGGTCTTTTTGAAAGCGTCGCCACTCATACCCAGCCGAAGCAGCCATGTTCGCATGGCGTATTTGGGGTTGTCCTCTTGGGCGGGTTTGAAGGAAGCGTACTTAAGCTTTCTGGCGTTCTCATTCATGCAAGCCGCCAGGTCAAGAAAAGCCGTCATTTCGTCCGATGTCGGATTATCTTTTAACAGCTTGATAGCCAAAGTATGCTTTTCAAAATTCATTTCCAAGCCGAGGGAACGCTGTGCCTCTACATCAGTCCAGGCCGTTTTAAAGGAATCCATGTCCTCCATCGGCCTTTGATGCAAGTCCTCGGCCAAATCTGTGTCGATCAGTGGCTCCGTCATTCCAAAGGCGCTGACAAGCAGGTGCTGCTTGCTGGTGAGCATGTTGACCAAGTTCCGCAGGCTCGCCGCCGTATGGCCTTCCATCGGCAATTCAACCACATACTCCCCAATCTGCCGCTCACTCGGTTCGATTGACTCTGGGTCTTCAGTTGGCTCTGATTTTGGCTGGCTCAATAGCTCTTCGACAGAAAACTCGCGCCCCTCCACATCTTTGATCAAGCCATGGCGGTCGACTTGGAAGTTTCCCGCTTCGCAATTGATTTCATACGCGCAGCTTGGCACGCCAAGATAGTTTGCTTTGACTCCCCATTTTACTTCCAGCGCCTGCACCAGTTCTTTGCGAGTCATTGTTCACACCCCGCTTCCCGGACCCACTTCAACGTGTTCACCAATTCTTCAATTTCACCGGCCGAGTAGATCAGGCATTCGTCATTGTCCTTCGCCGTCGGAGCAAGCACCAAGTTGCCGCCCCATTTTCCAACGATTACATAACTTTGCTTTGAGCAGGTGGCTTTAAATCGGTCGCCTTTTTGAATTCTCATGGTTTTTCCCTCCCTGTGTTTTGGTAGTCTATATATCACTCTAAACACAGGAATTAGCAAGCGGAATGTTCAAGTATTCCGGCCAAATTTTTCCTACAAGTTTGACCGTTCTGATCGCTCATACACCATTTTCAGCTGCAGCAGAGAATACACAATCCGATCCAGCAGGCGCTCTTCGCATTCGCTGACCGCGATGCCTTTTGCCAGAGCCACGTTATGCTTGTCCACCAGCGTCTCGGCCACCAGAAACATGGCAGCGTGAGGGTCCTGAGAATATATGGACGGGTATAGCCGCTCGGCAGTCTGGCGAAAATTCCAGAAAAGATCGCCGCTCGCGCCATAGCCTTTATTTTTTCTGGCAAACAGTTTTTGAATTTCCTCGAACTTATCTTGAATAAATAGGACAAAATCAGTTCTCCTTGTCGGTTCCACAGAATCACACCTCCATAACTTCCGTCAAAGTTGAAATTAACAATGCGCAGGCAACTTCAAACGCCACATTTACAGTGACCGCATTGCCGGCCTGTTTGTAAAGCTGCGAATCAGAGTTTACCGCCTTGGCTTTCTCAAACAGTTCATCGGAAAACCCCTGCAAGCGCCAGCACTCCTTGGGAGTTAGCCGCCGTATCCGAAAACGGGCGTGTTCCAGGGCGGCTACGCCGTGCCTGTCCTGCCCGGTCAAAGTAAACATCGGCTCATCCGGGTCTTTAAGCCGCCTGCCGTTCTGCCTTTTTTCTTTCCGGTCCGGCGTCAGAACCGGCATCACGCAGGGAATTTTATCAAGCCGTGCGGCTTGCAGGCTTCCGGTTTCCTCCTGCTTGACGGTGGTGGTAGCGCCATGTGTTTTCTGAATAGCCATGACCGGCGCTTTATAGTCCCTCGCCTTCAGCGTCTGGCAGCAATCACTTGCTTTATACCGGCCAATCGTCGGCTGATTTACAAAGTACAGGCCGGTTTTTGCACCAGCACCGCCCGCCTGGCTGGCCAAAGCCACGCTTACTCCAGCCGGGTCATACACCCGGTAGCCTTGCATCCCGCCGATAATTTGCCTAAGACCGCTGCCGCTCTCTCGTCCGAAAGGTAGTATTTCTCGTCGACCGCGGCTTCCAAGATGTCCGACAGTATACACCCGCTCCCGGTTTTGAGGGACTCCGTAATCTTTGGAATTGAAAATCTGCCACTGGACATCGTACCCAGCTTCGGCCAGTTCACAGAGATATTCGAGGAAATCCCATCCGGCATTGCTAGATAAAAGGCCTTTAACATTTTCGAGGATAACCCATTCGGGTTTATCTTCTTCCGCTTTGCTTTTGAGGAGGTC